>Ga0194125_10000803_pt1 | contig 53160 bp, 48 predicted proteins | sample TA2KigC250mmetaG_FD_148626 | JGI IMG/M metagenome (GOLD analysis project Ga0194125, IMG submission 148626) | Freshwater microbial communities from Lake Tanganyika, Tanzania - TA2015034 Kigoma Deep Cast 250m | ecosystem: Environmental > Aquatic > Freshwater > Lake | place: Tanzania: Lake...
TGTGGGGATAGCTCCGTCAGCTGGATATATTAATACAGTGTTAACAGGTTCATCCCCACGCGTGTGGGGATAGCCGCGGGGCGCGGGGTAGCCTTTTTCAGCAGTGCGGTTCATCCCCACGCGTGTGGGGATAGCGGTAGATCTAGACTCCTTCCAGTTATTAACATAGGTTCATCCCCACGCGTGTGGGGATAGCGGTGTTGCATAGTGATGGTGTCATAGATTATCATGGTTCATCCCCACGCGTGTGGGGATAGCAGTCTGAAGAGGCTGCGGAAATTGCACAGAAGATGGTTCATCCCCACGCGTGTGGGGATAGCTACAAATGTGGATCAGCTAATCCTTCCCATTCCGGTTCATCCCCACGCGTGTGGGGATAGCATTCTTCACAGTATGGATGAGAGCCAAAACGCAAGGTTCATCCCCACGCGTGTGGGGATAGCCGGTAAAGTACAAGTTACCATCACCGGTAAACAGGTTCATCCCCACGCGTGTGGGGATAGCCAGCGGTAATCGTCGGCACAGCAGCTACATAGAGGTTCATCCCCACGCGTGTGGGGATAGCGCAGGCTAGGCAAGGCGCGCGGGACATTGTAGAGGTTCATCCCCACGCGTGTGGGGATAGCAAAACATGATGCGTGCTAACAACAGTTCGTTCAGGTTCATCCCCACGCGTGTGGGGATAGCCGGGGATGATATTTGGGACCGCGTGGATACCTAGGTTCATCCCCACGCGTGTGGGGATAGCGTTTAGTGCGTTTTCTTGTTTTTACCGTAGACAGGTTCATCCCCACGCGTGTGGGGATAGCGAACAGATGTGGCGGCGGTTGTGCTTTTTACGCTGGTTCATCCCCACGCGTGTGGGGATAGCCATGAGGGCGGATGCTTCTTCGCACAGGTTATAGGTTCATCCCCACGCGTGTGGGGATAGCATCGTCGGGGTCTCTTATCGCGTCAAACGCAGCGGTTCATCCCCACGCGTGTGGGGATAGCGGTCGGCTGTAAGCAGTTGTTAGCCTGCGCCAGGTTCATCCCCACGCGTGTGGGGATAGCCGGATTCCAGAATAGCCGCCGCGCCGTTGCTGAGGTTCATCCCCACGCGTGTGGGGATAGCCGTCAGGGTAGATAGCTCTACCGGGGCGGGGTCGGTTCATCCCCACGCGTGTGGGGATAGCGGGCGGCGTGGGGGCTTGATCGCCCGTGCTTAAGGTTCATCCCCACGCGTGTGGGGATAGCGATGGACAAGGGCCAGGCTATCGCCGTCGCTCCGGTTCATCCCCACGCGTGTGGGGATAGCGTCGGGCAGGCGGGTTGGGCGAGCGGTTTATGCGGTTCATCCCCACGCGTGTGGGGATAGCTCCTCTACAATATCAATCCCAGGCATTAGCAAAGGTTCATCCCCACGCGTGTGGGGATAGCGTTCACCTGGTATGATGAGAGGAAATGCGACAATGGTTCATCCCCACGCGTGTGGGGATAGCTATCCCTGGGTGGACCGGGCGGAAATTAAGGAGGTTCATCCCCACGCGTGTGGGGATAGCTTGCGTTGATTAACACCGCAAACCCTCAAGGTAGGTTCATCCCCACGCGTGTGGGGATAGCGTTACGTATCCTGGCTACACTTGTGCCAGCAACGGTTCATCCCCACGCGTGTGGGGATAGCGTGGGAAGTATGCGGAAAACTTTCCGATGCGCATGGTTCATCCCCACGCGTGTGGGGATAGCGATTTTAGCTTTCCCTGCTCGTTCAGTTCTACCTGGTTCATCCCCACGCGTGTGGGGATAGCCCAGCGCCTTCGAGCGCAACGCCGCGCCATACAGGTTCATCCCCACGCGTGTGGGGATAGCTACTTCGAAACCATGCCGTAGGCTCCCGTCTTCGGTTCATCCCCACGCGTGTGGGGATAGCTAGTTCATAGATCATTTTACTTCTAGTTTTCCGGTTCATCCCCACGCGTGTGGGGATAGCCCAACGGATACGCATGAGCGGCAAAAGCCGTCAGGTTCATCCCCACGCGTGTGGGGATAGCGGTCTATCGCCAGTGTTTCCGGCGCCACCTCCCGGTTCATCCCCACGCGTGTGGGGATAGCGTAGTTCTGTCATTTCGATCATTTCAGTTCTCCGGTTCATCCCCACGCGTGTGGGGATAGCTCGAGCGTCAATCGCGGCATCAAGCTCTATTGCGGTTCATCCCCACGCGTGTGGGGATAGCTGCCGCGTCTTCAGGATTGTCGTCCGATTCTAAGGTTCATCCCCACGCGTGTGGGGATAGCGTCCATAAGGCATAGTACTTTTTGGGCTAAATAGGTTCATCCCCACGCGTGTGGGGATAGCAGACTGCAACTTTTCGACTTCCAGGAACGTATAGGTTCATCCCCACGCGTGTGGGGATAGCGTCAGCTGTTCGATCCACGTCATCACGGGTGGGCGGTTCATCCCCACGCGTGTGGGGATAGCCGTTGGAACGGCAATACGACCGATAGGCCCCGCGGTTCATCCCCACGCGTGTGGGGATAGCCGTCCATGCTTTTTTACTCCTTTTTGTTTTCTCGGTTCATCCCCACGCGTGTGGGGATAGCGAATGGCCGGCGGTATGCTTCTCTTATATCAGAGGTTCATCCCCACGCGTGTGGGGATAGCATATAACGATTCAACTTTCAGCGTCCCGCGGAAGGTTCATCCCCACGCGTGTGGGGATAGCGGCAGTGCTAACGATCCGCTACAATTTGGAGAGCGGTTCATCCCCACGCGTGTGGGGATAGCTGAGGACCCTACGCTCGCGTTGCTGGACTATATGGTTCATCCCCACGCGTGTGGGGATAGCCAGAAGTTACGACGGAGACACATACTGCGACGAGGTTCATCCCCACGCGTGTGGGGATAGCCCTATATTTTGGTCAATACCCCTGATTCAGCCTTTTTCTGGCATATCTGGGGGTGGTATTTCTACCTGGGCCGCACGCCGGGCTACGGCTTTCAACTTCTTCTGCACCTTCGCCGGAGGGTCTGGGATTCGTACTAATTGTATTCCATCTAGTTCCACGATGTTACGCTGCGTCTCACCGTGCAGACGCATGGCGAAGCGCTGTTCGGTGTTGGTGGACCAGATTTGTACCACGCCTCCTTTGGAACCCGTCAACTTGCAGCATTTCTGCCACAGGCGCTCGCGCACCATGGCGTTGACGTTCCCAACGAAGACGTTGGTATGCGGTTCCACCAGCCAGCGCGTCAATTCGCCGCGCAGGGCCGGGGTCATCCGTTCGAGAATCATCACGATCATGAGAAGGCCTCCTCGGCGGCGGAATCGTCCGCTTCTTCAACGGGAGCATCCCACAACGGCGCAGGAAGCGAGGTCTCGCTGTCGGGGTCGCCTTCAGGCGGGATGAAACTGCCATCCACGCCGAGCAGGTCGTCAATGTCCGGTAAGATGCGGTCCAGCAGTTTCGCCTCCTTGAATTTCTGACGGCAGGCGAGGCGCACGCGCCCGTCCACGTGTTCGGGCGATTCGGCTGCGGTCTGAAAGGCCAGCGGGATGGTGATCTCGGCCTTATACAGGTCGGCGATGTCGTAGACGAACGAGGTCTGCCGCCCGGTGTGGATGAAGCCCAGCCCCGGCGAGTAGCCGCCCGAGACGATGGCCGCGTGGCAGATGCCGTTCAGCAAGGCGTTGGCCGCCGAGAGGGCGCGATTGACCGGGTCGGCGTTGCCCCAATTGCCGCGGTCGTAGCGCCGCCCGTGCCAGGGCACGCCGTAAGTCTTGCTCGATTGGTAGTAAATGCTGCGGACGCGCGACCCCTCCATGCCGCGGATCTGCTCCAGGGTCAGGCTCGAATCGAGCGGTTCGGGGAAGCGCTTCCGGTACATGCGGCGAATCACCTCCAGACGCCGGGCCGGGTCGCTGACCAGTTCAGCCTGGCGCAGCAGATGATAGCCTTTGCGCGTCTCGCCCAATCCCTGGGCGTAACAGCGGGTGGCATCTTCGCCCGTCCAGACGATGAGACAGCCGCTCTCCGCCAGCGCTTTGACCGCCGCGTGGCTGACGCTCGTGCCGGGGCCGAGCATCAGCACGCACAGCGCCGCGACCGGGACCTGGGTGCGCCCCTCCTTCTGGATGAACTCGATGGACGAGTCTTTGCGGTCCACGATGGCGTGTTCGATGTACAGGTACGATACACTGTCACGTAACTTGGGTAGTTCATGTAAATCTTGCATATTGCCTCCAGTGTGTCATTGCGAGGGCGCTGGTCGAGTAGAGCGAGTGCTTTTCTCGCTCGTATTGAGACCCAGCCCGAAGCAATCTCCCCGCAAGTCAGGAGACTGCTTCGCTGCGCTCGCAGTGACAGAACCAAAACTATTCGATTGTTAAGGTGCGGATGGAGACCGAGTATGCCTTGGGACCTCTCCCGCGTCTCCGGCGGGATTGGCCTCTCGGCAAACTCCCAGTACGATTCGTACTACCCGCGAACGGGAGCGATAGACAACAGGCCGAAGCCTAAACCTTTTCCGCTTCCGATTCCGGCGGTAAGGTAATTCGCAAATGACTCCGGGTCTTTGATTTGCAAGACCCCGTCGAACTGTGCCGAGACAAAGCGCATGCGCCGCGCATCGTCTTTCTCGGTGAATAGTTTGCCGCGCAGTTCGGCTTTGCCGGTGACGTGCGCCGAAATCAACTGGCCGCCAGCAGATTCGATTTTACGTTCCAGCCATGACAGTTGATCCTCTTCCCGAAAAAGGCCAATCCGTTTTGCATTCTCTTTCAGCCGTTTTGTGGGGTTGGCGCGCAGGCGAAAGGCCAGTCTCTGGCCCCGGTGCAGTTGCAGGTTGACTTCCTTCCAGGCGGGATTTTCCACCCCTAACGGCAGGGCGGCCTCATCGAGCAGGTAATCCTTCCTGTTGGAGAGCAGGTGAGACCAATCGGGCGGTTGAAGCGACTGCACCAGCAGGGTGGGAACTCCCGTTTTGGGATGCAAATCCACGCGGAAGAGGATGCCCGAAGGTTCGTTATCCTTGAAATTGGCATTCGGAAACGCCCGGCAGATGGTGCGGTGCATTTCGTAGGGATCCGCCAGTTCACGCTGCACCTGGCGCGAACGCGGGTTGAGGATGAGGCGGGAGAGGTACATCAGGGAACCTCCGGATTTTCGATTGCCGATTGCAGATTTTCGACTGGCGGGGCGGGCCATGCCATGAAATGGCTGGTCAACCGCCGGGGGACGAAGCGCCGCTGGCTGAACGAGAGCGGCTGGTCGGGGCGGACAAGGTAGCCATCCGAGTCTTCCAACACCAAGCGCGCCTGCCGAGAGGAAGGACGTGTGGTGAGCGGCGGATAGGTTTTCAAGGCCGTCTCCAAGTCAGTGTTCAGCCGCAACCCGTCCGGCAGGTAGGGTGATTCGGCGGGGACGAAGGCCTTGCGCCCCAAAAAGAGTGGCCAGACCGGGTTCTTGAGCGCGGCGTGCAGGCGCTGCAACAGGGGCAGGTCTTTATCTTCGCCCTCCAGTCCCGCCAGGAAGCAGGCGTCGGCCAGGTAGTAGCGGCGCGAGACCTCGGTCGGCTTGATGCCGCCGCCCGCTTTCAGCACGTTTTGGGCGGTATGGTAATCCATTTTGAGCATGCCTTCGCGGTCGGCGCGGATGCCCATGCGCAGGGTGGCCAGGGGCTGCAGGGCGGCGTCATCGGCGCGGTCTATGCCCAGCGCGGCGCACAGCAGGCCAACGACGCCGCTCTTGGAGGGTTCCAGCCCGGTATCGCGCACGGTAAAGCGGCTTTGCACGCCCCACGATTGCATCGGCCCACACAGGCGGAGCAGCAGGGTGTGCATATCTCACTCCAATTCTGCCAAAATGGCTGCAAGCCATTTTTCGCGGTCATCTTTGACGGCTTCTTTCAAGTTTTCGAGTGGAGCGTCTTCGGGCAGGCACAGCGCCGCCGGGGTGACGCCCTCTGCGCCGTAGATTTTGGTCAGGCGGCCCCAGTAGGCGTCCAGAGCGCGGAGGGAAGGTTTGAGATAGCCGCCATCTCTATCCGCTTTGACGGGCGTCTCGAAGGCATTAGCCAACGACCAGGCCGCGCCGTCCTCCCGGGCAACGCCCAGAAGGAAGTCGGGCGGGTTCTGGGCGGCAAAGGCGTTCTGCTTGCCGGTCGGCACGGCGGTGACGACGGCGCGCAGGAAACCTTCCACGGTCTTCTTCGCCAATTCGACCACTTTGGTATTCTGCTCCCGAATGGCCTTTTGTTCGGCGGATTTGGCATCGGCAGGGTCGCGCCAGCCGAGATTGCGGAGGAGTTGTTTCCAGTCAATGCGGGCGTAACGGTAGTAGGTGGCGCTGTCGAAGGCGGTGACGCCGATCATGCCCGCGCCGGTCTCGTCATCTTGCTGGAGGTCATCTACAGCAGTGTAGTAGTCCAGTTCCATGCTCACGCGGTGCGTGGAAATGGCATGCGCCACCTGGCAGGCAGCATCCAGATTCAGATCGGGCTTCTCGGCCAGCATACGGCCAAACAGGGCAATATCGGGCGCACTGGTGCGGTTCTTGAGAGCCTTCACCCATTCGTTGACAATGGGCTTTAGCGCCGGGGACTTGCCTTCCTTGAGTGTGGAAACAATGTCGTCCCATTTCTCTTGGAGAACAGCGACAATCTCGGCGATTTCGCTCTTGCTCAGGTAGAGCAATACTTTGCTCTTGGGCTGACCGGTTTTCTTGTCGGTCTCCGTGCCGATTCCCAGTTCGTTGGCAAAAGCCTCGGCAACTGCCAATGCCTGTTGCTCATCCTTGCCTGCCTTGGCAAGTGGCCCGGCAATTAGGCGCGTGATCCACTTGGTGCGATCGGCCAGTTCGACGGCGGTGGTTTTGGCGAAGACGTCCTCCCGTCGGATAGCGCGCTTGATGCACTGGCTGGAGATGCGCGCCCGACGCACCCCGCCGAAGTCGGTATCTTTGGGGTTGCCGGTGTCGTCGCGGTTGAGGTTGGAAGGGGCAAAGTTTTGGAGGATATGCAGTTCGATGAACATGGTGTTTTTTCCTTTCTTGATTGAGCAAAATCAGGATGGAGTTTCTTCTTTAGCAGGGCGTCCCCAGAAGGCACGCGCCCACCATTTTTGCACGCGACGATCTTCATCGTCCCAATTCAGCACGTCCCAGAAAAGTTGAGTCCAGTCCACAGGCACGTCTTTGGATTTGATGAAACTGACCGCCTGGCGCAGGTAGTCGGGCAGGTCCTCGGAGTGGGCGGCAAGCAGGACGATGAAGCGCCGCTCCAGGGCATCTTTGCTCTTGACTTCGGGGTCGGCCTGGCGGTAGTGGTCGCCCATATTGCCCTTGCCGCCGGGGGCCGGGTGCAGGGCAAACAGCGAGGCGATGAGGTAGCAGGCGTTCTCCAACTTCTGGCTGCGCTGCGAGGGCAGAAGCGACTCGATGTAGGGGAACATTTGAGGCGCGGCGCCGGGCGGCAGGCCGAGTCCACGCCGCAGGGCAGCCAGCGCGGCGCGGTCATTAGCTAGTGAATAGAGGTCTTGGATGAATGGGTGGGTTTTGTCTTCTTCCATTGGTCTTTCTCCTTTCATAGGTTAGAAAAATGGTTTAAGCAAATTCAAGCATTGGAATGACGATGCCAGCATTGAGCAATGAGCGTCCGAATTTTTTCCTGGTCCAGAAAGAAAATAGCCCCGCGCGCAATCCATTTCAGCAGGCTATTGACGATCTGGCTTTTCGCCTCGCGCTTGAATTCCCCACTAATCGCAACAATACATGCCGTAACATAGATTGGGCCACTCACAGTGGGATCGTTAAATGGCTGCTCAAAAGCGAGTGTGATTTGGGAGAGAATCTTGTTTATCTCAGATTTTGCTCCGCCGCTGATGTCTCCTGCTTTCACCTGGACGCCATAGTATTGCATCTCTCCAAATCTTGTTCTTTCTCCAAGGATAAAATCTCGACCGAATTCGTCATTGCCGTGCGTATAACGCACGTATTCGTATCCCATCTTGTGAAACAGCGGCAGGAGAACTTGCTCGCAGAATTGTATTTCGCCGCCAGATTTCTCATATTCCGGTTTCCATGGTGGGCCTCCAGATAAGGATAATTCGGTCTCTTGGATTGCTTCTTCGATGCTGTGAGCAATTTTGTCAAGAAGGCGTTGCAAAGTGTCAGTTTGTTGATTGGTAAATCGTGCTCTGAAACCCACGACCCCGTCCCTGCCCGTTGTCATTCTTTCACATACGATATCCTCTCTCGACCGAAGTTGTTCGAGCAAAGCACTGATATAGGCGTCGTAAGCCCACTGTGAGTTCGTCCAGGCTGTGTCATTGTGAAATTCGAGAACGACCTCGAAATTGTCAAATTTGGATACCCACAACACGCTATTCGCTGCAGAAAATGTTTCTATTCCCAAAACCGAGGGGTTGAGCAAAAGGATTTGAGACGAATCTGGAAGAATATCCGGAATAGGTTCCTTATACGCATCAAACTGGCGTCCAGAGTCGTCCAACGAGCCAATCAGCATGGCTTTGTCACAAACAATCCAGGGAAAACTATTTTTGATGGAGGGAACTGCATCCAAGGGCATTTCCCAGGTATCTGCATACGGTTTAGCGTACTCGAGCAAACCCTGCTTGCAAGCCCAACGCAGGTTGGAAGTAGGTATCTGGAATCGCTGGCTTATCTCAGCCAACGGGAGCCATTCTCTGTTGCGAATTATCCACTGGAAACTTTGATAAACATTCTCGGCCAATTTATCAATGTGTTCACGGATAAGGTCCTCGCTTTCCATGTCGAAGATTTCTTCTTTCCAATCCGAGTCTTCCTGCGTCAAGCTCTGTATTTCTAGATCAGTGCGCGTATTGCCGAAATCTGCCGTTACATGAATTTGAGCATTGGGGTACTCGTTCTGCAATGATCGAGTCAGCAGACAGGCGTACTTCTCGACCGAGGCCTCTGCATCGTAACGATGAGCAGGCTCCAGGTTCATCAACAAACTTTCCCTGGTACGGTTATGCCGGATGAAAGTAACGCTCTCTGCTGTTGGCAACATTTTTTACCTGTCTGTTGCTAATTCGCTTCACCAGACAAGAGGTTCTTAAGCGAATATCCCAACATCGCGCGGACGCGCACGGCGGCTTTGAGCGCGGAGGGATCGTCCCCGGCGGCCTCGGCGGCCTGTTCGAGCGCTTCCCACGCCGCCTGGCGCAAGGTCTCGTGCCAGGAATCCACTGCTTCGGAGTTGTGGGGTAAGTCTTCCAGCAGGCTCAGGAAGGGAAGTTCCAGGCGCTGCCAGTAGATGCGGTCCACGTTCCAGTGCAGCATCAAACTGCCTGCCTGCTCACGGGTGATGCGGTCTATCTCCTGCCATTTCTTGCCGTCCGAGTTGGGCGAGAGAACGAGCGCCGCCAGCCATTGAGCGGCAACTTTCAGGGCAAAGTATGTTTGCTCGGCTTTCTGGATGACGTTGTTCAACTTCACCACCAGGTTTTCGTCCTCCAGGTATTCCAGCGGTAAGGGCAGATGATTTTCCTGAAAGAACTCGACTTTGGCTTGGTCGTTTGCCATACCCAGCGCCATGAAACGAAACTTTTGCTGGTGGGGAATCAATCTCTCGCCAACGAGACTGGCGAGCGCATAGAAGGTTTGCGGCGGCTTGCCGCGCTCGCCCTTCAAACCAAAGAAGGAATCACTATCCCTCCAGAGAGCGCGGTCTTCTGAAAAACGGGTAATCAGCCAGATTTCCTTGTTATCTTTTCCCTGTCCCTTGCGGTAGAGTTTGAACGGATCGAAGACGGACGCGTCCAACCGCAGGGCGGGGGCTACGGACATGGCGCTGACCGTGGGAGATTTCTCGTCACCTTCGGGGACGAGCAGCACGCGGCGGTTTTGCCAGGTCAGGTAGTCCAGATAGCCTTGGGGAACTTGGCGATTCGGCTGATAGGGGTCATCCTGCTCCCAGGCAGGCCGGTCATCTTTCGACGATCTCATGTTGTTGAGTTTCTCGTCCGGGTATTTCATCAGGTTGAGCATCAACACCCGAAACAGGTCATCGCTTTCTACCAGGAAGACAATGCCGCGCGCCCAGGGCGCGTCCGTGAAAGCCTGGCCAGGGATGCCAGACAAGCCTGCCAGCCCAAACGTTTGGGCGACCACGACCGTCCGCGCGGCTTTGGCAGGCGTGAGGGTTACACCAGTCTCTTCAGTATGGTGGTCGAACAAGACGGCATTGTTCCCTGAAACCATGTCCAGCACCAGCGAGGCGATGGATTTTGGCTTCACGCGGTCGTCGCCCGCCTGATAGAACGGCCGCTGCGGATGGAACAAATCGAAGCGTTCGCGCCACTGGTCGAGGTAGCCGTTCACCACCTCCGGCGGCCAGCGGCCTGCTTCCCACAGTTCCCCCCACGCCTCCCAGGTGCGTGGTCCGCGCAGGGCGCTGTGCAGCACGGCCAGCAGCAGGCGGTAGAGCGCGGCGGTCTCCAGCGGCGAATCTCCCTGCACGCCGCGCAGTTCATGGGCGCGCAAGAGTGTCTGCCGCAGGCCGAGTTCCTCCACGCGTCCGTCCGGGTGAACGCAGGGAATCCAGGGTTCGTCGATGAGATTGAATGAATAGGTCATTGTGCCTCCTTCGAGTTCTTGATCACTTGCAAACCGAGTTCACGGCTGAGTTTCAGGGTAAAGTCTGCGCCTTCGGGATGATATTCCCCATTGGCATCGAACAGGATTGGGAAGTGGTCGCGCACCGCCGCCGACTTCTTCCACTCGGAAGCGCGGCTGTCGTGACTCACGATATAGTTTACAACATCTCTGCGCTGGACGCTCACCGCGCGGCGCAGCAACTCTCGCGCCAGGGTCACGTCGGGGCGCTTGCTGATGTCCAGCGGCGCGCCGCCTCCACCCGGCTCAAGGGCGATTCCCTGCGGCGTGTCGTACAGGCAAATCAGAGAGACGCTCGGATCGCCCTGGCGGGTGAGGGCGCGGAAAGCCTGCCCAGCTTTGGGATCGTCCTCTTCCAGTTCTTCATTCCGCTCGGTCAGCAGACCTTCGTAAGTGGGTTTGTTGATCAATCGCTGGGCGGCGTTGTGAACATCCCTGTCCTCATCCAGCCGGGCCTTCTCGGCGGCGGCGCGCAGGGCAGCCTGGTAGACAGGCTCGAATGGCTCATCATCGGGCTTCAGCGGGTACACCTGCTCGATGAGCGCGGCGGTTTCCTGTGGCAGACTGATTTGCTGGCGGCCTCGCAGCGCGAGCCAGGTGCGCAGAAGCGTTACCTCATCGTAAACCCAAACGTCGCGGCCAAAATCGGGCAGACCGTCTTTCTCGGCGGGCAGGGAAATGGCCATGACCGGTTGGGAAAGTCCGGCGGGACGCCCGGCGTCGTTTTGGGAGTGGCGCTGCAATCGCCCGGAGCGCTGTAAGAGCAAATCCACCGGCGCAAGGTCGGAAATCATGGTATCGAAGTCCAGGTCCAGGCTTTGCTCAATGACCTGGGTCGCCACGACTATAGCGCGGTGCGGACGGTTGGGATTGGGTTGATTGGGATGTTCTTTGTCCTTGCCGAATTTTTTGAGCACTTTATCTTCGATTGCCTCCCGCCAATGGAAGGGGAAACGGGCGTGAAACAGGATCAGGTCTTCCGCTTCGACCAGATGAGCCTCTTGCAGGACCTGGTAGATGTCCTGCGCCCGCTGGACGCGATTGCAGATCACTGCCGCGCAGCCGCCCTCGCGCAATTTTTCGGCCAGGTGAGCGGCGATATGCTCCGGGCCAGGCTCAGCCCAATCGAGGCGCAGCGGCTCCGAGGTCGGGGCAGGCAGCGGCACACTGGCGGCCTGCTCGCCGCTGACTAATGTCAGGCGCGGATATTCCGCCGGGGGCGGAACATCCTCCTCGTCATCCTCTCTGCCGAGCCAAGCAGCGGCTAGCGCCCGGCGCGTCTTCTCCGGCAGGGTGGCCGAGAGCAGAATGGCCGAAGTTCCCATCGTCCGCAGCCAGTGCAGCAGGCGCTGGAACAACTCGGACATGTAGGTATCGTAAGCGTGAATTTCATCAAAAACGACCACTTTCTGTCCCAGGCCGAACAGGCGCACGAAGAAATGCCGCGTTTGCAGCACGCTCATCAGCGCCTGATCCACCGTGCCGACGCCAAAGGGCGCCAACAGAGTGCGCTTGCGCGGCAGGAACCAACTCTCGGCGCGCACTGTGGCTTCAGCGGCAGGGGTATCTTGAGCAATTCCTGCCGGCTGCGGCGTAGTCTCTTCGGCCAACAGCGCCCCGCCGTGAATCAGATGGGCGTTGATGGCTTGTTCTGGGTAGCGGCTGCGCAGGAATTCGATGACGCGTCCATACATCTGGCTGCTGGTGGCTTGCGTGGGCATGGCGATATACAATCCGCTGCCCTGCTCCCGTTGCAGCCAGGCGTCGGCCAGGGCGAGAGCGGCTTCGGTCTTGCCGATTCCGGTGGGCGCTTCCAGGATCAGCAGGGCCGGGAGCGCGGTTTGGGAGGCAAGTTCCAGCGTGGTGTGCTGAATTTCGTTGGGAGCAGGCGTTTTTGGGAACAGGGCATCGAACGATTTGAGATCGCCTTCCGCCTGCCATCCCACCCAGCCCAATTCCTTGAGCGCCTTCTCAGCCTGCGGCGCGGCGTGCTTGTGGGCGTATTCCGCCGACGGCATATATTCGTCCGTGAAGGGGAAATACTCCTCCATGGAGCCAATCCAATCGGCCACGCTGACCAGGCCGGAGAGCAGGGTCAGGAGGGCGTGCCTCGGCTCGAACTCCTTGGGCAGGTTCACCGCGTCGGAGGGCAGGTAAATCTCTTTTAGCGTCAGGAAAATTTGTCTGCGGGCGCTGTCCCATGTCCCATCTCCTTTGTCCGACGGCTGAAGAGCCGGGGCTTGCAGCCAATTCGAAAGCGGCCAGACGCCGTGATGCCCTCCCAGGGCTGCGGCGACTCTAGCCGCCATGTGCGGATTCAGGCCGGTTTCGCTTGCCATCAAATTGCCCAATGCCCAAGCAGAAAGAATGCCGTGCGGAGGCGGGTTGGGATTCATGTCCCTTGCAGAGGAGAAGGTAAAGCCTGCCTTTTGAAGAGCGGAGATGCGCGCCTCGTACTTGCGTTGAAAACCGGGGGCAGCCTTGCCCAGGTCGTGCAGGGCGGCCCAAAAGGCGATTTGCCACCCAGCGGCCTCTTCGTCCAATCCGAGCCAACCGGCCAGCGTGCGGCGTGTATGCGAGCTCAGAGCGCCATTCCACAATGCCAGAGCGCACGCGCCTACATCGAGCAGGTGATAAATCAACGGGTGAATGTCAGGGGTTTGGTTTTTCTCGGCCTTCGCCCATAAATGGAAATACACCGGAGCGTCTTTCTGCTTCTCGATTCCATACACCCTCGCCAGCCTCCTGGCCTCCTTCTCCAACTCCTTCCGCAGCCCCTTTGGCTCCAGCACTTCCACATCCGCCCCCCAGCCGCGCACCCAGGGCAGCATCTCGCGCGGCTCGGCCACCTCCGCGCTCCACAGGCAGCCGCCGTCTTCGGCATCCGCCACTTCCTCCAGCGGATGCCAGATGCTTTCCTTGACGCGGCGCGTCACGCCGGGAGAGAAGCGCAGTTTCACTGTGACCGGTTCTTTCTCCCCATACCAGATTCCCCAGGCGTGCTTGAGCAATTCCTGGTCGTCGAATTCAGCCGGGATCTCGAAGGTCTCCCCCGAAAGGAAGGCGCTCTGGATGCGGTCGGCGCGGAAGGCGATCAGTTTCCCGGTCACATCGCTCAACGCCACCACATAGATGCTGTCGCTCCAGATCGAAGGCTCGATCAAATAGGGGCTGATGGTGTGGACGACGAAGCCCTCGCTCCCCAGCCGTTGATACCGGATGCGGACCTTGCGCTGCTCCACCCAGGCCTGGGCGATGGTTTCGAGGATCTTGATTTTCTCGGGGTTCTTTTCCTGAGCCAGAAGACGATCCGCGCTTTTCAAGAGGCGATCGGTCATCGGCTGGCGCAGCGTGGCGGCCAGTTTTTCCAGGGCGCTGGCCGCGTGCGGATGGTGATATCGCGTCTGCCGCGAAGCCTTGCGCGCCGCAAGGTAAAGGATGAGCGCCTCGTGCAGGTTGACCTTGATCTCGGAGATGAGTTTGGAACGTGGGATATGGTAACGCCCGGCCTCGTCCTGCTCGATGGGATACTCGGCGGTCAGCTCGATGCGGTCGCGGTAGATCGTGGTGCGCTCCACGCCGAGCCGCTCGCCCATTTCGATATCCGACCAGGCGCGCTGGATGTACAGGCGCTTCATTTCAGAAAGTCGTTCCGCTTTGGTCATGCCGCTCATATCTGCTCCCTTCGACTTGCTGTCGCTCGGAATACCAATCTTTTACAACAGCATATCACAAAAACGGCAGTATTCTGCAATATTCGGGCGATTGCGCCGGGGCGTTTCCCCGGATTCTCCCCTATTGTACGATAGATTCCTTCCAGGCGGGCAGGATTTGTATGACGAGCCATAGACGCCTTCCGTAGAGTTGATTTGTCTCTACTATACAGAAGGCGTGTTGCAGGTACGGCAACAGCGTAGCGTGACCAAGAAGCACTGGAGAACGTCAGCGATGCGCTGGCAGCGGTTCTCGAATCGTTCGAAATTTTCCCACTCACCTTGGCTGTAGCTGAACAAGCAGTTCAATTCACCCCTTCGGTCCCTCGCTAACAATATACAGCGGCCTCCCCTTTGCCTCGTCATATAAACGCCCTACATACTCCCCCAGGATGCCCAGGGAGATCAATTGCACGCCTCCCAAAAAGAGCACGGCGATCAAGGCGGAAGCCTGTCCGAAGAAAGCCTGCGAACCAGCCAGGCGCAAAATGACCACCACGGGGATCGCCAGGATGCTGAATCCGGCTGAGACGAATCCAACATACATCGCCACTTGCAGGGGGAAGTACGAAAAACTGGTGATCGCATCGGTGGCGAACTTGAGCATCTTCTTGAAGGGATATTTGGTCTCGCCGGCGAAACGGGCGGCGCGCTTGTATTCCACGCCAGTCTGTTCGAAGCCCACCCAAACAGACATGCCGCGCAGGAAACGATGCCGCTCGCGCATCTGACCCATCACATCAACCACTTTGCGATCCAGCAGGCGGAAGTCGCCCGTATCGAGGGGGATATCCACATCAGTGATGCGGTAGATCAGGCGGTAGAACAACGACGCGGTGAACTTCTTGAACCAGGTCTCCCCCTCCCGCTCCGCACGAACCGCGTAAACGACCTCGTAGCCCTCGCGCCATCTTGCGATCATCTCCAGGATGACCTCGGGAGGGTCCTGTAAATCGGAATCGATGACCACCACCGCTTCGCCGCGGCTGTAGTCCAAACCCGCGGTAACAGCGATTTGATGCCCGAAATTTCGGGCGAAGATCACAGGTCGAACGCGCCCATCCTCGCCAGCCAACTTACGGATCAAACCAGTAGACCCATCGGTGGAGCCGTCGTCAACCATGACCAGTTCCCACGGCTCGGCTGTGGAATCCATCACTTCACAGATCCGCCGGTACAATTCGGGGATGTTCTCGACTTCGTTGAATATGGGGGCGATAATGGTATACGTGGGTGTAATCATCGTCAGACAACTTCATCGGGGAAGGGGGGCAAGCCAAGCGCCCGGCAGCGCAGATAGTTGCCGATCTCCCAGCACGATAATAACACAGGCACCGCCAAAAAGGCAGCCAGCGCGCCATAGATCACCAAGGCCCCGATGACGACCACGAATACAATGCCAGGATGAACGTGCACAGTCCGCCCGACGATAATAGGGCGCAGCCAGATATTCTTGATTCCGGTCAGGATCATGTAGAGAAGAAAGACCAATACCGCAAACCAGAAATTCGATATCGCCAGGTATTTGGAGCCTTCCAACAGCGCGACCAACACCGACAGCACGCCAGATACCACAGCCCCAATTTCGTGGACGAAACTGGTCAGTCCGGTGAACAAGCCCAGGAAGATTGCGCCGGGCAGCCCGATCGCAAACCAGGCTGCAGAATCCATCAGGCCGACGGCCAGCATAAATGCCAGTTGACTGCGCATATAATCAGCCCAAATATATCGCAGTCGTTCGAGGATCTGGCGCATATCCTGTTCATGCGACTCAGGCGCCAGCCGGACAATAATCTCGCCCAAACGATGACCATCCTGCAAGAAATAATAGAAGCTCACCAGGATGACCAGAACCCACATGAAATTCTTGGTCACGAACCCCACGATGGCGAAGGCGCTCTCAGCCAGGGGAGAGAACATATCGGTCGAAATCACCGGAATTATCGGCAGAAAATCTCCCCACTCGAAGGTCCAATTCATAAAGTGGACAGTTGTATCGAGCAACTCCCCATAATGAACGATAAAGGATTCTAGATTTTGAGATAGGATGCGGATTTGGTTTACGGCGGTAGGCACGATGATTGCTGGCGAGGAAGCCAGCAGAATCAACGTCGCCACATACACGATCACCACCGCGCCGCGATGAGAGAGCCTCGTGCGCGTGGACAGGAACTTCACCGCCGGATAGAGCACATAAGCCAGGACAGCCGCTATCGCCACCGGGTCGAGCACAGCTCTGAAATACCACACAATTCCAATAAGCAAAAGTACGAGGAGAATAAAGGCGCTATAACGCGCCTCTTTATGCCATATTCCCTGAGGATTCATCTTGCTGAATTCCCTGTTCACCGCTTTCGTCCAATAAACCCGACATCTCCAACAAAACTGCTCAGCCATCGAACGGATTAGCCCGAAAAAAGGGTGTGCGAAGGGGGCTACGCCCCCTTCGCACACCCTTTTTTCGGGAACTTCCCCACAACAACTTTCTGAGCGCATCCAGACTCGGCTCGATGACCGGGGCTTCTCCCGCGGCCAACATGGCAGCACTGACATCTTTCAGGCCGCTGCCGGTGTTGATCACCACCACAGGATCCTCGGGGCCGATCAGGCCATCGTCTACCGCTTTGACCAGCCCGGCGTAGGAGGCCGCTCCGGCAGGTTCAGCGAAGACGCCAACTTTACCAAGTTCACCGATCGCGGCGATGATCTCGCTATCGGGTACCGTGATATACGCCCCGCCGGTTTGGGTGGCTGCCCGCAAGGCGCGCAGACCATCCCTGGGCAGATCCACCGAGATGCTGTCGGCGCGGGTGGTGGCGCTGACGGGTTTGATCTCTTCGGTACAAGCGTCGAAAGCATTGGCAATCGCCGCCGACTCGTCCGACTGCACCCCGAAGAGACGCGGCATATTTTCGATCAGGCCAAGCTCGAGCAGGTCTCTGAAGCCTTTGTGGAGGCCGGAGATGATGTTGCCGTCGCCTACGGATACGAAGATAGAGATTGGACATTGGATATTGGAGGACGAACATCCAACATCCAATCTCCAATCTCTAATCATTTGTTCCCATATCTCGAACGCCGCCGTCTTCTTTCCCTCGGCGGTGAAGGGATTGTAGCCGGTATTGCGGCAATACCAGCCGAATTCTTGGGCGGCCTGCACAGAGAGGTCGAAGGCAGCGTCGTAGTTTCCATCTACCAGGAGCACCTTTGCGCCGAAGATTTGCAGTTGAGCGATCTTGGCGGGGGGCGCGGTCTTGGGGGCAAAGATGACAGCTTTGTGGCCGGCCGCGGCGGCCATCCCAGCCAGGGCGGCGCCAGCGTTCCCAGTCGAGGCGGTGACGATGATCTCTGCGCCAATCTGACGGGCGCGGGCGATCAGGACAGCGCTGGCGCGGTCTTTGAAGGAGGCTGTAGGGTTACTGCTCTCGTCTTTGATCCACAGGTGTCTCAGGCCGAGCTTTTTTGCCAGGGGGACAGGAGAAAACACCGGGGTCCAGCCAGCAGCCCGGAGGGGGGTCGAATGTCCACCGGGGTCAGGGACAGGCAAGAGGGGCAAATACCGCCACAGGGACGGCTCATCCCCGAGGACCAGTTCATCCACAGAGTAGTTCATGATGGCGGCATAATCCAGGATCACATCCAGATTGCCGCCATCCCGCGGGCAGGTGTAAGTGACTTCGTCGGGGTCGTAGGCGGCGTCACACACGGAACAGCGATAACCGATAAATTTGCTCATATCAACATTCTCTGACTTTGCGGTGTAATACTACCTTATGATGAGTTTCTCCGGGGTAATGGGCAAGGACTTCACGCGAACGCCGATGGCGTCATAAATCGCATTGGCAATCGCTGGCGCTGTGGGGGGCACGGTCACTTCGCCGATGCCTTTGGCGCCAAACGGGCCGCTCTCCTCGGGGATTTCGAGGATGACAGGTTCGAAATTCGGCGGCATATCCAGGGAGGTCGGGAGGAGGTATTCGCTGAAGCTGTCCACCCACTTGCCATCGGCTTTCAAATCCATCTTCTCGAACAGCGCGTAGCCCAGCCCCATAGATGCGCCGCCCTCGATCTGCCCTTCGACGCCGGGTTTGCTGATCACGCGGCCGACATCGTGGATGGCGGTGAGATGGGTGACATCTACGACGCCCAGTTCGGGATCTACTTCAACGCGGGCGACCTGAGCGCCAAAACAGAATAGCACGTGAGGCATACCGATGGGCAGGTGTTGGGGTGTGGTCGCCTCGGGGTATGGGAAGCTGAAAGTAGCTTCACTCTTGAATTCGATCCCATCGTCCGCGGCGCGGCTGATGATCTCCTCGACGGCGATTTTCTCTCCGGCAGCCGTAATCACTTCGCCGCCTCGATACGAAAGGCTCTGCTGCGGCTGCTTCAACAGGCGGGCGGCTTGAGCCAGCATCTGCGCTTTGATCTGCGCGGCGGCGTCTTTCAGGGCGTTGCCGACCAGATAAGTCATGCGCGAGGCGCAGGTGACGTTGCCATTGGGAGATTCCCAGGTATCCAGATCAAGCGCTTTGACGCGCTCGTAAGGCAATTCCAGGGCTTCGGCAGTGATTTGCTCGGCGACTGTCGCCAGGCCCTGCCCCAGATCAGGCGAACCCAGGCGGATAAGCACACTGCCATCGGGCAGCCACTCCAGGCCATGGGTCGAGTCGTCGGGGACTTTTGCGCCCAGTCCCATGGATTGCATCACCAATGCCATCCCGCTGCCAGCCGCCTTGCCGGGGGTCGGCTCGATGGCGTCATATTTCTCGATCACCTCTTCAGCGCGCCTCAGACATTCGGGCAGGCTATTTGCGGTCTCGTTGACGATCACGCCTGTGAACATCTTGTCGCCGACTCGCAGGATATTCTTCCTGCGCACCTCGATGGGATCCAGGTTCAATTCGACAGCCAGCATATCCACCATGCTCTCGATGGCAAAATGCGACTGTGGGCTGCCGAAGCCGCGCATCGCCCCGGCCGGCGGCCTATTGGTATAGGCAACGATGGTTTCTAAATCAACATTGGGTACACGGTATGAACCAGCCAGGGTTTCGGTGAGGATGACGCCCACCGCCGGGCCGTAGGAGGCGAAAGCTCCCGTATCCATGTGAGCTTTGGCTTGTAAAGCCACGAATGAGCCATCTTTCTTCGCCCCCAGTTTGAGCCTTATTTGCGCCGGGTGGCGCTTGGGGTGCGCCAAGAAGGAGTCCTGGCGGTTATTGACCAGCCTTACCGTACCTCGGACAGCCCAGGCGCACAGAGCCGCTAAGATGGCGATGCTCGAATCTTCTTTGCCGCCAAACGCGCCGCCAATGAAAGCGCTCTTGACCTGTACATTTTCAGAAGGGATTCCCAACGTGGCCGCGATTTCGAGCTGGTCGAGGAAGGGATGCTGCGAGCTGACCCACACAGTCAGGGTATCGTCATCATTCCAGCGCGCTGCGGCGTTCTCGGTCTCCAGGTAAGCCGGGGAAACCAGCGGCATAGAAAAAACATCTGCCAGGATCAGATCGGATTCGGCGAAGCCGCGCTCGACATCGCCCACTTTTATTTCGTAACGCGAGAGCAGATTGCCGCTCTCGTACAATTGGGGGGCTTCCGGCAGCACCGCCTCGACCGGATCGTGGAGCGGGGGGATCAGCTGGTAGGCGGTCTCGACCAGTCTAGCCGCCTGCCGGGCGGCAGATTTTGTCTCGGCGACGACCACTGCGATGGGTTCACCCAGGTGCCGCACCAAGTCGTCCACCAGGGGGGGCTGATCGGGTACAAGCGCGCCGAATGCCTTCGCGCCAGGGATATCGTCCGCGGTGACGATTTTCCGCACCCCTGGGATAGCTTGAGCTGCCTCGACATCAACAGACAGCAGCCTCCCGTGATGGATCGTCGAGCGAACGACCACGCCATGCAGCACATTCTCGAGCGGGATATCCGCCACATAATGCGCCGCGCCGGTGACTTTGGCCCAGGCGTCTTTGCGGAGTGCGTTAGTTCCCAATGTGATCATCTCGTCAGCCATGAAAATGCCTTCACTTAGATTAGTCAACAGCCAGCTTTCGTCAATCGGACGATCTCGATAAGTTCGTCAAGGAATTCAATCGAAAGGACTGATCAACTCGTGCCTGAGTACGTCCACCAGCCCCAGATCGGTCAAACCCAGCCTGGGGACAGTGGGCAACCCGATGAACGAGATCGTCATGAAGGGAGCCGGGAGCGCGCCGCCCAAGGCCTTGTAAATGTTGTTGATCTCTGCCAGATCGGCGATGATTTCGTCAACCGGTTCTGCGCTCATCAACCCGCCGATGGGCAGCGGGAGTTTTCCCAACACTACTCCGCCCGAAGCAATCGCCAGGCCGCCCTGCATCTCTTCGATGGCGCGCACACAGGCGGCCATATCAGCGTCGTTTGCACCGGCAACGATGATATTGTGATGATCGTGGGCCACCGAGGAGGCCAGCGCCCCGTTCCGCAGGCCGAAGCCGCGCACGAAAGAGACGCCAATATTGCCATTTTTCCCGTACCTCTCGACCACCGCCAGCTTGAGGATATCTCGCGCGGGGTCGGGCATCACCGCTCCGTTGACCACTGGTAGTTCGGCCCGACTCTGTTCGTTGATGATCTGGTCGGGGTAGAGATCAATCACCCAAGCTTTCACCTTATCACCCTCGGCGGCGATCGCGAAATCGTCTGCCTGCCTGCCGCGGGTGACTTTCACGGTTTGATAGATCCACTCCGGATAATCGGCCTCGGGTGGAGTCACAATCAGCTTACCATCACTGGCGACATGCTGACCCTTGAAATAGACATCGCTGGGGACGATATGCTCCAAATCCTCAGCCAGGATGATGTCGGCCCAGCGCGATGGAGCCAGGCTGCCCACCAGGTGTTCAATGCGGAAATGTTTGGCGGCATTGATGGTAGCCATCTGAATTGCCGTCACTGGCGGCATGCCCAGCGCGATGGCGCGGTTGACCATGTAGTTGATATGGCCCTCCGCGAGGATATCATCGGGGTGCTTATCATCGGTGCAAAACATCAGATGGGGCGTATGGACGAAACCATCTGCAATCATGCCTTCGAGGATACGCGCTAAATTCCGTTCGGCGCTGCCCTCCCGGATCATGACAGCCATGCCCAATTGCAGGCGCGTCAGGGCTTCGGGGAAATCTACACACTCGTGGTCGTCGGACAGGCCGCCGCACGCGTAAGCCACGAGTTCCATTCCGACGCGGCCAGAGGCGTGTCCATTGCAAATCTTGCCGATGGTCTGAGCAGCTTCGACTTTCAGAAGATATTCCTCACGCAATTCCAGGACTTTCGAGGGGTCCAATTCCCCCAGGCTGACCGCTTCGGGCCAACACAAGATTTCGCGCACATCCAGTAAATCCAGCTCGCCGCCGGTGGTTTCCAGCCCCGGGGCGGTGGGGACGCGCGAGGAAACTTCCAAATAGAGATGATAGGGCAATTGACCGCTTGCGCTCAACAGCGCCTTGACGCCCTGCATTCCCGCGACGTTGGCAATCTCCATCGGGTCAGCCAGCATGGCCGTCGTGCCGTGGGGGACGATCAAATGAGATAGATTTTCGGGGATGACCAGGGTGGAGTCGATGTGGACGTGGGCGTCTATGAAACCCGGCAGTGCAAAACGTCCGCCGCCATCCACCACTTTCTCGGCGCGATAACTTTGGGCATAGCAGGTAACAATCCGGCCATCTATGATACCAATGGCGCCCGGCTCGATACGTCCGGTATACACATTGACTACCTGGGTGTTTTCGATCAACAAATCGAGGGGGATTTCCCCTAGCCCCGCTCTGATCAGTTTTTTTCTTTCTTCTAAAGTCAGGATCATCTCATAGACCGCGCTGGCCGCGGATATACGGCAAACCCAGCGCCGCCGGGGTGCCGATGCGCTTACGATTGGCTTCACGTGAACCGATGACCAGGACAACCACGGTAAAGGCATACGGCAGCATCTTCAAGAAGAAGCCGTAATATGGGTTGTAGAAGAATGGATTCGCAAAGCCCAAAAGGGTGGTGGGGCCTTGAATGTCGAGAACAAGACGCCGCAGCGCGCCAAACGTATAGGCGCCCACAGCTGCCCTTGCGGGATTCCACTGGGCAAAGATCACCAAACCAACCGCGATCCAACCCTGCCCGGCAGTCGTCAATGCCGCAAACCAGCCCGGGGAGATGGATAGGCTGATCGTGGCCCCCGCCAGCCCGGCCATCATACCGCCGACAAAGACATAGAAATAGCGCAATGAAAACACACTGATGCCCAACGAATCGGCAGCCGCTGGATATTCTCCCACAGAACGCAAGTGCATCCCCGGTCGTGTGCGGTTGATGTAATACCAGGCCAGAGGGATGAAAATATAGCCGACATAGACCATGACGCTTTGCTTCGTGAATAAGATCCTCCCCAACCAGGGAATCTGGGAGAGGAGGGAAATAGTGAACGAAGGCAGAGTCGGCACAACATCGCGCAGGCTGGTCAGGCCTTCCCCCAGCACCAGGCTGAGACCAGTGGCAAGGAAGTTCAAAGCCAGGCCGCTGACGACCTGATCGGCTTGAAGGGTGATGGCGATGAAAGCATGCACCTGGCTGACGGCGCCTGCTGCTAACATGGCAGCTAACAACCCCAACCAGGGATCTGATGTGGCAGCCGTTACTTTATAAGCAGTCATCGCGCCAACCAACATCATCCCCTCGACGCCCAGGTTTAGGACGCCAGAACGTTCAGAAAAGATTTCCCCAACCGTTGCATACAACAGAACCGTTCCTGTAGCAACGCCGGAAGCCAAGATGACGAGAACGAAATCCATGTTTATTCCTCCACGCGCCGTGTGATTCTGATCCGATTGCGGAGAAAGAAGTCTATAGCAATCAGACTGACCATGATGACGCCCTGGATCAAGGTGGGAACACCGCTTGGTTGGACTTCCCTTCCAGCCAGGATCAACGCGCCGAACAGGATAGATACCAGGATAACCGCCAGCGGATTCAGCTTGGCTAACCAGGCGATGATAATGCCGGTGTAGCCATAACCGGGGGAAATTGCACCTTGTAAGCGATGCACCACCCCGGCAATTTCTGACATGCCCGCCAATCCGGCCAGCGCCCCCGACACCAGCATCACCAAAATCACGTTCTTGCTGATGGAAATGCCAGCATATTCCGCGGCGCGTGGGTTATCGCCGATCAAGCGAATCTCGTAACCCCACTGACTCTTCGACAAGACCAGCCAAAGGATGATCGCCGCCACAATCGCGAAGAGCAAACCCATGTGAGTAGTCAGCCCCCGGAATACGGGAATGGCCTCGGCGAAATCCGAGAGGCGCGGCAACCAGGCGTTGCGCTGGAACATGCGTGACATCTGGAAACCGCCCTCCGTCCAAACCGCATAGATGAAGAAATTATTCCATTCGACGGCAATGTAGTTCATCATCAGCGTGGAGATGATTTCGTTGACGTTGAATTTGGCTTTGAGGAAACCTGGCACGAACCCCCATAGGGCGCCGAAGAGCATACCAGACAATGCCATCACGATGATAAACTGCCACTTGGGGGCTTCTTCTGGCAGCACCGGCAGCAGCACGATCATACTGGCGCCAAAGGCTCCAAGAAAGAACTGACCTTCGGCCCCGATATTCCACAATCTCATGCGAAAGGCAAAGGAACAGGCCAGGCCGACCAGCATCAGAGGGATCGCCTTGACCATGGTATCAGAAAGCACACCAACGCTGCCAAATGAGGAACGAGCAATATGAGCATACACTTTCCAGGGTTCACCGCCTCCCAGCCAGATCACCAGCGCCCCAATCATTAAAGCCACAACCACAGCGATTACCGATAGCATGGGAGAATACCAGCGCGGTGGATCAACAACCCGAGGCTCCACTTTCATTTTGAAGGGCAACTTAAATCCCATAATTGGTTTAGTAGAATCTGCCTGCGTCATCTCAAGCTTCTCCTTGCATTTCGATCTGCTCTAAGCGAGTGCCTGTCATCATCTGACCGATCTTCTCGATGTCGCCATCAGCAACTTCGCCCATGATTCCTCCTTCATAGATCACGTAGACGCGATCACTGAGGGACAGAAGCTCTTCCAATTCTTCGGAAATCAATAGAATGGCTGCGCCATCCGCACGTTGGGCGAGGAGCAAACGCTGTACGCCTTCGATGGCGCCGACATCCAGGCCACGCGTTGGCTGCACAGCGATCATCAACTTTGGCTCGCTCGAGATTTCACGCGCCAGAATCACCTTCTGCAGGTTGCCGCCGGATAGCAGCCGCACTGAAGTGTCCACCGTTGGCACCATGATGTCATACGCTTCTTTCAGTTCAGCGGCGTACTTGTTGGCTTCGAGCGCATTGACCATCCAACCCTGCCCAATAGGCGCTTGATCGTATTTCTTCATGATCACATTATCTGTGACGCTCAAATTAGGCGCAGTGCCAACTTGAGTGCGATCTGCTGGGATCAGGGAAACCCCCTGGCGGATGCCGAATTTGACAGGTTTATTGGTGACATCTTTCTGGTTGACGATCACCTTCCCGCCCAAAACCGGACGTAGCCCGACCAATGTTTCGGCCAATTCGCTCTGTCCATTGCCAGCCACTCCAGCCAGACCGACGACCTCGCCTTCTCGCACATCCAGGCTGACGCCCCGCAATGCAGGCAGACCTTTATCATTATCGGCTTGCAGATCTTTCACCGAGAGCACCACTTCGCCGGGTTCGACATGCTTCTTCTCGACGCGGAAGACGACCTCGCGTCCGACCATCAGCCGCGCCAGGTCTGCGCGGGTGACGCTGGAGATGGGAAGACAAGCAGAAGTGACCACCCCTTTTTGGAGCACGGTGACGCGGTCGGAGATTTCCATGACTTCGTGAAGTTTATGGCTGATGAAGACAATTGATTTCCCTTGGGCGGTCATCGAACGCAGGGTTTTGAACAATTCTTCGATTTCGCTGGGAGCTAACACCGCGGTGGGTTCATCCATGATGAGCACATCTGCGCCGCGGTAGAGCATCTTCAGGATTTCGACGCGTTGTTGCTCGCCAACGGATAACTGCCAGATTTTGGCTGCTGGATCTACATGCAAACCATACTGCCCGGCAATCTCTGCGATTTTGCGGTTATATCGCGGCAAGTGCATGCGAAAGCGCGGCTCATCTAATCCCAGGAGCACATTCTCGGTGACGCTCTGGGAGGGTACCAACATAAAATGCTGATGCACCATGCCGATCCCGGCGTTGATGGCATCGCGCGGCGAGGAAAAATTAACCACTTTGTCGTTTACGATTACCGTTCCCCCATCGGGGCGATACAGCCCGGCCAGGACATTCATCAAAGTGCTTTTCCCGGCACCATTCTCTCCCAACAGGGCGTGGACTTCCCCGCGACGAAGTTCGAAATCCACCTGATTATTGGCCAGAACCCCGGGGAAACGTTTGACAATCCCCTGCATACGCACAACATTCGTAATTTCATTGGGTTTGTTTGTTTGATCCATAGCGGCTCAGACCCGTCCCGAACTCCTTGAGGGAGCAAATAGTAAACAAAGTAGGAAACGCGAAGGAAGGTGACCAGGGAAGATTTCCCTGGTCACCTCTTGGGTTACTAAAAACTACAGCTCAGGCAATTCAGCCGTGACGTTCTCGTTCCACCAGTACATACCATATTCACATTCCAGGCCAGGAGCGCCCGGCTTGAATTGGTCAATGTCATTGTACTGGAAGCTCTTGCCCTCTTCGATCACCAGGTTGCCCTGGTTGTCGGTGATGGGGCCAGTGAAGATGTCGAAACGGGTGAATTCGCCCGCCAGCATCTGCGCCAAGAGATCGCGCACCGCCTGAACATCCTCTGCAGGCAGATCAGCAACTCCAGGCTGCGGGGTCTCGCCTTCCATGAATCCATAAAGGCCTACACCACCATCAGAAGCCTCGAAGTAGTGCCAGCCGAATTCGTAGGTTTCGGCCATCACTTTCTCGGTGATCCCGGCGAAAATCGGACCCCAGACCCAGTAGGGAGCCGTCAGGCAGACATCCAGGGTGCAGGAGCCGGACCAGTCGTAGGTGATGCCATACACACCTTCGCGGTCAGCAGCAGCCAAAGCCGAGGCAGGGGTATCGGCGCCGGTCATGACCACATGGGAGCCGGCATCGAAGAGGGAGTCAGCGCCTTCGCGCTCGATGATTGGGTCATGCCAGGTGTTGATCCAACGAATATCCACGGTGCATTCTGGGCAGGTCTTCTGAACGCCCAGGGCATAGGCATTGAACAGACGCAGCTCTTCTGGGATTGGGAAGGTAGCCATACCGCCGACTTTGGTAGCGCCATCAGTTTTCGCGCGTGAACCAGCCAACATGCCGGCCAGGTATTTCATATCTTCCATAGCGCCAAACAGGTTGCCGAAGTTCTTCATATTGGATTTGTAGCCACTGATGTGAATGTACCCGATGTCAGGAAATTCTTCAGCAACGACTTCCATGGAGTCCATATACCCAAAGGAACCACCGAAGATCAGGTCGAAGCCCTTGCGAGAGAGAGCGCGGAAGACCTGTTCGGAATCTGCGCCTTCTGCGACCGATTCGATGTAGGCCGTATGCACGCCTTCGACATTGGCCTCCAGGTATTGCAGGCCGTCATACTGCGCCTGTGACCAGCCGCCATCGTCGTGGACGCTGAGCATCACCAGGGCGACATTGAACTTACCATCCTCGATGTCGGGGATCTGCAACTCGCCGGCTTCAGCAGGTTCTTCGGCAGCCGGCTCTTCCGCCGCGGGTTCTTCCGCCGCGGGTTCTTCCGCCGCAGGCGCCTCTGCTACAGGCGCCTCTTCCTTGGGAGCGCAGGCAGTCAGCAGCATCGCGGCGATGAGCAAAATACTAAACAACCAAACAACTTTATTCTTCATGAGTAAACTCCTCCGAAATGTCAATTCTTAGAATATGTACGACTTTCTCAACATTCTTACCGTGCTATGATCATAGTTCAGCCTAGAGTCGGCACCTCCTCTCCCGGGTCATCGCGCCCGAAAACAGTTTAGATAGATATTGTGTAACTACTCAGCCATACGGGGAAGTTCCCGAAAAAAGGGTGTGCGAAGGGGGCGTAGCCGCTTTGCGTTCGCACACCCTTTTTTCGGGCTAATCCGTTCGATGGCTGAGCAGTTACGATATTGTACACTATGGAACGATCCAGGTACCAGTTTCTCCGCGCAAAGCGCGTCCGATATTCTCTGGGTCAGTAATGAGGGCTTGCTTGCCGCCAGCTTCCAGGAACCAGATGATGGCCTGGATTTTGGGGGCCATAGAACCTTTTGCAAAGTGCGCGCCCTCGGCTAAATACTGTTTGGCTTCAGCCAGGGTCATTCTATCAACCCACTTTTGATCGGGTTTCCCAAAATTCAGGGCTACCTTCTCGACAGCAGTCGAAATCAACAACAGATCAGCGCCAATCATCTGGGCTAATAAGCTGCTGGCGAAATCCTTGTCTATCACAGCGGCAATGCCGGTAAACTGGCGATTGCCCGCATCTATCACCGGAATGCCGCCCCCGCCTACCGTGATGACAACCGTCCCTGCATCCAGGAGGGTTTTTACCGCTGCGAGTTCGACGACTTCCTTCGGCAGCGGCGACGGCACGACCCTGCGCCAGCCCCGACCAGCGTCTTCTACGACGCTCCAGCCAAGATCGGCTTCACGGGTTTTAGCTTCGCGTTCGTCCATGAAGCCGCCGATAGGCTTGGTCGGGTTCTTGAACGCTGGATCGTTCGAATCTACAGCTACCTGAGTTACGACTGTGGCAACCGGTTTGTCGATTCCACGCCGCGCCAGCTCATTCTGCAAGGTCTGCTGCAAAGCATAACCGATGGCGCCCTGGCTATCCGCGCCGCATACATCCAGGGGAACTTCGTGCATGCCCTCGACTTTCGCGGCAATCTCCGACCTTCGCAAGATGAAACCGACCTGCGGGCCATTTCCATGACCGATGGCGACATCCCATCCAGCTTCGATCATGTCGGTGATGTGGTAAGTCGTCTCCCTGGCTGCCTGGTACTGGTCTTCGACAGTCTGGTGATTTTTATCTTTGATCAACGAGTTGCCGCCGATGGCGATGACGGCGAGTTTTTTGGGGGGTGTAGTGGTCATATAAGTTAATCCTGTAGGTGGGGGATTGGTATTTTGTATATTGGTAAATTGGTATTGGTGGGTTGGCTGGTTGGTTCCATAAATCACGCGGGATCGGGAATTTCATCAGTGGGTAGGTAGAGAGCAATCTCTTCTCGTATCGCTTTATCGCCATATTCCTGCTTTCCTTGTTGTTGAGTCCGTATGTAGCGAATATAGCCGTTCAGCGATCGTAGGGCGCTATGGCAGAGTTCTCGCTGGCGTGGTAGTTCATTATCTGTGAGGCGAGAAGCATCACAAGCAACAAATCCACTCAGTGTTTCGCTCAAAGACCCGCGCGCGTTGTAATAGAAACGCAAACTGTCAAGAAAATGGTAACGTCCATATCCCTCAGCGATATTGAGTAAGATGCTTGTAGCAGCCCGGCGCAGTTGTGACGCCAGATTGTACTTCTCTTCAGCGGGTAGGAGACTGGCGACATGATAAGCCTCCTTGAAAACTTGTAACGCCAACTGGTAGCATTCCAAGTCTTCGAAACCGCGCATTTCTTTCTCGGTCACAGTCTGCCTCTTTTCAATACCAATCTACCAACTACCAATCTACCAATCTACCAATCTACCAATCTACCAACTACCTCATTGTCAACGCCATCACCGCCTTTTGAGCATGCAGGCGGTTTTCGGCCTCGTCGAACACGACCGAGTTCGGCCCATCCATCACTTCGCTGGCGACCTCGATGTCGCGGTCGGCGGGCAGCGGGTGCATGTAGATAGCATCGTCTTTGGCGAGGGACATCAGCTTTCTGTCAGTGATCCAGTGCTTGTACTGATCCTGGATTTCCTTGCCTTTGACGGGGTCATCCGTCACGAGCAGCGGGCCCCAGGATTTGGCGTAGACGACATCGGCATCCTTCACGGCCCTGGTCATGCCGTCTTTGTCGCTGATGACTTCAAAGCCGGTCTTGTACTTGCGGGCTTGTTCCTGGGCTTGATCCATGATTTCGGGCATCAGCTTGAATTCCGGCGGGTGGGCCAGGACAACGTCCATACCGAAGCGCGGCATTTGCAGGACGAGTGATTGTGGGACGGAAATTGGTTTGAGATAGCTAGAAGCATACGCCCAGGAAACCACCATTTTCTTGCCGCGCAAATCGCGGCCTTTCTTCTCCATGATGGTCATCAAGTCGGCCAGGCATTGGAAGGGGTGGTAGATTTCGCACTGCATGTTGAGCACAGGCGTGCGCGAGGCCTCGGCCACCAGGTTGAGGTAACGGTTGCCTGTGCCCCAGGTGACATGGCGGATGGCAATGCCGTCGAAGTAACGGCCAAAGATTTCACCCATCTCCTTCTCGGTATCGCCGTGGGCGATCTGGGTGGTCTTGCTTTCGATGAAAGCGGCATGACCGCCCAATTGAGCCATCCCCGCCTCGAAGGAACCGCGCGTGCGCGTGCTGCTGAAGAAAAACAACATCGCCAGCACTTTATCTCGCAGATAAGCGTGGGGTTCGCCCAAAGCGCGCTTGCGCTTCAAGTCCCAGGCCACATCCAGAATGGTTTCAACCTCTTCTTTGCTGAAGTCGAGATCACCAATAAAGTCACGATTACGAAGATCGCTTTGCATTTTTTTAGTCTCCTAGTTATTAGTTGAATAGTTGTAACTGCTCAGCCATCGAACGGATTTACCCGAAAAAAGGGTGTGCGCAGGGGGCTACGCCCCCTGCGCACACCCTTTTTTCGGGAATTTCTCCGATTGGCTGAGTAGTTACGTATAGTTTTGTAGTTGAGTAGTTCAGTAGTTAAGTGGTACATCAAGTATTTTTTCGAAGGTAGCCGATCATGCCGTTGATCAGACGTTTGACTTCTGTCGCCAACTACTCAACTATCAAACTATTTATTCCATCACTCCCAGCACCAACGCCAACAACGCCATGCGCATTACCACGCCATAGAAGGCTTCCTGCCAGTAACGAGACCAGCGGGTGATATCTACATCGGCGGGAATCTCATCCATGCGGGGCAGCGAGTGCAGCAAGATGGCGTCGGATTTGGCCTTGTTGTAGAGCAAGTCGCGGGTGATCTTATAGTTCGCGGGGGTCAGGCCAACATCAGCGCCGCGCTCGTCGCGGGATTTGGTGTAATCGGGTTGTACGACCGGTTCTACCAGGATCACGTCGGCGTCGGCAATGGCCTGCTCGACGTGCTCAGCCTCCCTGAAGTCCAGACGATAATTCTCGAGATCGGCCTTGAACTCATCGGTCAAGGACATATCGGGCGGCGAGACGAAAGTGATCGGGCAGTCGAACTGCGTCAGACCGTAAGCCAGAGAGTGCATGGTGCGCATGCGCATATCGCCGACTGCCAGCCACTTCAGGCCATCCATGCGCCCTTTTTCTCGCATGACCGTGTAGAAGTCAGTCAGGATTTGGGTGGGGTGCTCGCCCCAGCCATCGCCGCCATTGATGATCGGCACAGAGGACCATTTGGCTGCCTCGTGGGGCGCGCCCTGCTGGAAGTGCCGCATAACGATCACATCGCCGTAGAACTCCAACATCTTGACGGTGTCCTTGATGGACTCTTGATAGAAGTCGCCAGCACGGGTCATCTTTGCATCCGCAAAGCCGGTCACCTGGCCACCCAGGCGGATCATGGCAGCCTCGTGGGCCAGACGGGTGCGGGTGCTGGGTTGATAGAACGCCGTAACCAGGGTCTTCTCTTTCAGAAGATCTGCATTGCGGCGATTCCGAGCGATGGGTTCCAATTGCTCAGCAGCCTCGAAGACACGGAAGAATTCATTTCGCTCGAAATCCTTCAAAGATAGAATGTCACGGCCTGAGAAACTACGCATTTCAAAACCTCCAGTTAGGAATTATGAGTTAGGTGGTAGGAGGCAGGAGTCATATTTGGCAACTCCTGACCCCTAGCTCTTAACTCATCATCCCACCCTCCTGACAACATGAAACTTGAAATAACCCGGCAAGAAATAACTTAACGAATAATCAATCGGCTCGTCTTCTATAGTATAAAGCAACGACTCGAAATGAAGAACCGAATCCCCGCGTTGGATATCCAGCGCGCGGGCTACGTCGGAGTCGGCGGCGAACGCATTGATCTCCGTGCGCGAATGCTTCAGGGGGGGATCGCCGCGCTTGAGCAAAACATCCAAAACTGAGCCTTTAAAATTGGTTCCGACCTCCTCGGGGGCAAGCACATCTGGACGAAGCGTATCAACCAAAAAGGCCGCCGGTCTTTCATCCGCTAAAATAACCCGAGAGATCCGCAGGGTTTTCGAGCCTTGCTCCACGCCCAATTTCTCCGCGATAACCTCATCGGCCACGCAATCCACCAACTGGCAATCGCCCATCGCTACCGACAAGCCAATTCGATCAGATAGCGTTTCGATGCTCTCGAGAACTTCGAGGCCGCTTTCGATTACTTGAGTAGGCCGGACGACAAAAGTTCCTACGCCCTGACGGCGGCGGAGGAAACCCCGCGTTTCGAAGATGCGCATGGCCTCGCGCAGCGTGGCGCGCGAGACTCCCAATTGTTCCGCAAGTTTCGGTTCGGCTAACAAACGCTCCCCCGGCGCAGTAGCAGCGATGATTTCTTTCAAGCGTTGGTGTATCTCTTTCGACATAATTTGCGCTTTACTCTTTACGTATAACGTTTTACGTTCCTTCCAATACAGGGATGAACTCGAACTTGGTCACATTCACTAAACCCAGATCGGAAATGCGCAACTCAGGGATCACTACCAAGGCTAACATACTGAGCTGCATATTGGGGTTGTTGATCGTGCAGCCACAAGCCCTGAAACCCTCTAACACAGAGGCGGCCTTCGCAGAAACGACTTCAGCACGTTCATTGGACATCAAGCCAGCGATGGGCAATTCCACCAGGCCAATGACCCGGCCTTCCTTGATGACGATTTGACCGCCGCCGATCTCGCTCAGCTTATTGGCCGCAAGAGCCATATCAGCTTCACTCGTCCCCACGACGATCATGTGATGGCTGTCATGAGCCACCGTCGTCCCGATCGCACAGCGTTCGGAAAATCCAAAACCATGCGCCAACCCCACAGTCACCCCTCCCGTGCCTTTGTGCCGTTCCACCAGGGCGACCTTGACGATATCTCTCTCGAGGTCAACCGGCACTTCTCCGTCTGCGGCCCTAACCTCCATGCGCAGCCGCCTGGTAGCCACCTGATTCTCGATCACGCCAATGACGTTGGCGACGGCCGACCGCCGACCACCGACCGCTGTCTCCTGTCCGCCATCTGCGGTCAATTTAAAATCACCCGCCGTCAACCTCTTGCTCAAATGCACCGAATTCGTCGCCCATCCTGGATATTGGTAGGAAGGCAGTTCGATGAGGAGTTTCCCATCTTCGGCGATCACCTGCCCTTTGGCAATGACCTTCTCGGCCTGGAACTCGGAGAGGTTCCTGACCAATAGAATATCAGCATAGCGCCCGGGGGCGATCATGCCAATATCGCGACCCAGCCCGAAGTGTTCTGCCGCATTCAAGGTAGCCATCTGGATGGCGGTCATCGGCTCCAGCCCTTGCTCGATGGCGTGGCGCACCACCCGATCCATATGTCCATCCTCGACCAGCGTCTGCGAGTGGGAGTCGTCAGTACACAGGATGAAATGTCGCGAATCAAGCCCGTCTTCGATCACCGCCCGCGCTTGCGACGCAACATCGTGCCAGGCTGACCCCAGGCGCATCATGACCTTCATGCCCTGGCGCGCACGGGCGATGGCGTCTTCTTTGCGAGTGCCCTCGTGGTCGTCCTCAGCGCCGCCAACCACGTAGCCATGGAAAGGCAAACCCAAATCCGGAGAGGGATAATGCCCGCTGATGATTTTTCCAGAGGCGCGCGTCTCGGCCATCTCAGCATGTATCGTTTCGTCGTTGAGGTATACGCCGGGGAAGTTCATCACTTCGCCCAACCCAATGATGCCATCCCAGCTCATCGCCTCGGCCACATCCTCCGGGCCGATGCTGGCGCCAGGCGTTTCCAACCCCGGAGACGAAGGCACACACGATGGCATCTGCACCCATACATGGATGGGCTGATCGGCGGCTTCGTCCACCATCAACCGGATGCCCTTCAACCCAAACACATTGGCAATTTCATGAGGGTCTATGAATATCCCCGTCGTGCCGCGCCTGGCTACGGCGCGCACGAACTCCGTCACCGTGACCATGCCGGACTCGACGTGCATGTGGGCATCTAACAAACCGGGAACGAGATAACAACCGTCGGCCTCGATAACTTTTGTTTTATCACCCATAGCATGAGAAGCATCCGGCCCCACATAGGCGATGCGCTCGCCTTTGATGGCAATGTCCGTATCTGGAATGATTTCGCCTGACTGGACGCTGACCCATTGCCCCCTTCGGATGACCAGGTCGGCTGGTTGGCGCCCCATGGCGACGTCTACCAACTGGCGGGTTCGTTCTGTGATCGCTTGCTCAGTCATTCGATCCTTCCTTATGCTGATTGACTTCTTGTTCCGCACGAGCCAGAAGTTCTTGCCAGAGAGTCAATACTTTTTTATCCATGCGCCTAATAGCCCTTGATACAATTGCCAGATCAAAGGAGAGCTCATTTTCATCACTCAATAAAAAAGCTAAAATGGCGGAAATATCTGCTGGGTGTTTACTCGATTCGCCCTCTGCCCAAGCCTGAAGTTTTCCCACGATTATATCTTCTGGACGAGCGCACCAAGCTTCAAGCTTTACTCCTTGAGGATCGACAAAAGCCCTACGAATACGGCGCTCGAATGCAAGTCGGTACTCTGGTTCACGCTTCAAAGGTACCAAATCTGCTTTGACACCTTCTTCTGTGTCAATCAGGTTGAACATAATTCCCAGGCGAGTCGAATTCCTCATCATAACAGGGTCAGCATAATAACGCGGCAGAGGAAACCGATCTGCTAGAGGCTGAAAATGCTCTTCCTGCATATCTACAAGGATATCAATATCATAGGTGGCGCGTGTAATGCCAAATGCTGTTCCGGCGAACGCTCCTACAAGCATGTAGGGAGCACCTATTTCATCCAAGGCGCGGACAACTTGCACATAAAACGACATACCGTTCATAATTCCATCCTGACGGGCGTAAAATGAGCAAGAACTTTCATATTGAGTTCGGAGCGTGATAAACCCGGATATCGTTCCTTCAAAGTCCCACGATAAGCAGCCATCGCAAACTCCCGAGCGCGTAAACTAGGGATGATGCGACGTTCAAGTGGCAAATTACGCAATAATTCTATCTGCAACCAATCCACCGGGGCAAGACCATCAACGATCTTTTTGATTTCCGAGTAATCCATCTCTGTCATTGTCAATACTGCACCGTTCCTCTTTCGGCGATGTAAGCTTCGAGCAGGTAATCGTACTTCCCGGTATTGAGATACCAGATCTCGATCAGGCGGTCCCAATCGAAGAGATCACCGCGTATCACGATACTAAGCTTATCATAATATTGAGCCAGATGGGGATCCTTTATTCGATTCTCGCCCGAGGTCAGGGATTCGAGATAACCCTCGGGGATATCGCGCCGAAAATGGCCGATCCGCCAGACTTCGAGGTCCAAGGTGGGCAATCGCGCCATCAACGGATCAGCTAACGCAAAAAGATCAATCACATGCACATCCGGGCCGGTGACATAGCCATGATCACCCAGGGCGCCGGCAATCTCCACTTCCGGGTGTTCCTTGACAGAAATCCATTGACGGCCTGCAAATCTCGAGCCAGGAAAAACTTGAGAGCGGTTATCTACCAGCAAGCCGGCGGTTCGGAAGTAGAACAGGCGCTCGTCCGAGACGCCCTTCTCGTCTATCTTGGGTTTTCCTTCGAATTGCTCGATGGGGTGTGAGGTGACCATGACCGGCGGCCGCGGAGAAGTAAGCCCCACAACAAGGACGACCGCGAGGATCACCAGATAAGCCTTGATGTCCTCGAACCTGGTGCGCGTCAACAAGATCACAGAGATCAGTAAGGGCGCAGCGAAAAAGCGCCCGGACATGAAATCGCCGCCGATCCTGACAATATACAGAAAATACAAAGCAACGCCGATCACGATGGGGAGATGGCGGCGCTGCTTCGACACGAATGTCAACATGCTCGAGAGAACGATGACCAGTAGGGTAATCGGGTCGAGGCTGAGCGAATTCAGATAGTAATAGAGTCCCTGCCGGGCAAGGCGCCCGAACGGAATACCGGTATTCAATTTCGAGTAATAAGTATTCGGGAACAAAAACCCATAGTAGAAAAGCGAAAACAACTCCCAAAGCAGGAGAGGCGAAAACCCCGACAGCACCTGATAAATGGCTCTCTTCTTATTTTTATCTTGCCAGAACTCATAGACGATCACCGGTAGATATAGGAGCAGAGTATCCAGCCGATTGAGTCCACCCAACGCCGCGATCAGGGAAAGATAAAACAACCTGCGAGGATGGCTGTTCTCTCCATCCAAAAACACCCACAAAAATACCATCAGAAAAAAATGTGTCAACGGGTTTTCCAGGCCGGATGTCGAATAATCCACGAACGCCTTCGACATGACCAGGATAGCCATACCTAAAATAGCCGATCCAAATGAACGTGCATTTCTGAATAGCAACCAATAGATCGTCAAGATCGAAAGTGTCAGGGAGATCAACACATTCAAATAATAGAACTCTGCCCAAAAATATATTCCCAAGACACGATTGAGCAAGAAATAAACCCCCGCCTGTAAAAACATCCACAAGGGATGAGTATTCGTCAGAACTCTCTCAGTGATATTGAATGTTAGCCCATATCCACTGAGGAAATTTTCGATTGTCCTTACAGTGATATAAGAATCATCCCCCACCCATGCATTCTTGATAAGGACTAAAGCAAAGAGCGCAACGAGCAACGATAAAGCCGCTCTTCTGTCGAAACCAGCCCCAATGCCCAGGGTATCCTCATCCAAGTGCCTTGTTTTCAAGCCTCGATAGCTCCATCACAGATAAAAAAACCGCCGCATAGCCAGTTGTCTGACAATCGGTAGTTTAACAAAAAATCACACAAAAGTCAATTGTCAGACAACTAAAGGTGATTTTCATCATACTGCACATCAAAAACGCTCGGCTTTGGATGATCTAAGCCGAGCGTTTTCCCGATCGAAGCGCCTGGATAGGAGTTACTCTAAATCTTCTTCGAGATAACCATAATTAATCGTATAGGAAGGGCCGAGTAATAGAACCCCATTCCCGTTAGGAGTTACAAAGAAGTCCCCCGATACAAGCTGATAATCCATGAAGTAGTTGTATTCATAGACGCCAGCGACCAATGTAACCCGGTTGACTCCCGGCTCGATTTCCATCAGATCGTTCATTGGCCCGATGAGCGACAAGATTATTGGAAAGGTGGCATGGTTGATGATACGGAAGTTCACAACGTTGCCTGCTCCGTATTGATAGACCAGGCTATCGAAATACTCGCAAGACCGCATCAATAGATCGGTTTTGCCGCTTGCCTCGATATCAATCACACCGCTGAAATCGCGCACCGGATCACATGCATCATAATCGTACATGGTTTCCCCAGAGAGCACGCTGATTACTTCTCGACCGGATTCGATCGTAAATGATTTTTCTTCACTACCGATGAGTCTCAAAGAGATGGTTTCGTCAGTGTGGTTTCTCACCTCCAGAGTTGTTGGCAGACGATCACATGGCTGAATGGTCAATGTGATGTCCTCTTTCATGTTTATATCGGCATCAATGATATCGTCACCACACGCCAAGTATGCATAATAGTAGACATCATCATCATCCAGCAAAATTTCAGCCGTTTCACCGGCTGGCACGATAAAATATGTTTGAAAGTTTGGATCCGCTTCGTGAGAAGGGTCACCGTAATATTCCACTTGAGCCGGGTCGGAATATATTTCTACACGTACATCGCGGTGGGTATGATTTACTACTTTAAACGTGTTGGTATCATCATCCGCCATCACGCTTGTGAAAGCTACGGCAGTGACTATCAGGGCTGCCAATACGGCAAAGAAAATACTTTTTCGCCCAATCATCGTTATCTCCTTTCGAAAAACTGAGCATGAGCTATTGGAAATTTCACTCATTTTGGAGAAAATTATACCAACAAACCAAATTTACGCCTACCACTAATCATTCTCCACATCTACCATCCCCCTGCAAGAGGAGATATAATCCATGTAACTGCTCAGCCATCGAACGGATTAGCCCGAAAAAAGGGTGTGCGAAGGGGGCGCAGCCGCTTTGCGTTCGCACACCCTTTTTTCGGGAACTTCCCCGTTTGGCTGAGTAGTTACTAATCCATGATAACTGCACAGTGATACGGGACAACATCCAACAAAGGGTGAAGCCGTTCCGTAGCTGAAAGGTGTAAAAAATGTCTGTCGTATCTTCGATTGTTCAATTGATCCTGGCTCTGTCCGCCCTGATCATCTTGCATGAGATCGGCCACTTCCTGGCTGCCAAATTTTTCAAGGTCGAGGTAGAGGAATTTGGCCTCGGCTACCCTCCGCGCGCATTGACTCTCTTCGAGAAAAACGGCGTCAAATACACACTCAACTGGCTTCCTCTGGGCGGATTCGTGCGCCTGAAAGGAGAGACAGAGGACCAGGACGCGCCTGGCGGTTTGCATACAGCCAATCCCTGGGCGCGCCTGATGATCTACCTATCTGGGCCGTTGATGAACCTGCTGGTAGGCGTGTTGATTTTCGCTTTCATGTACACCCAAACAGGCGCACCAGACCTGACCAGAGTCCAGGTCGTCGGCGTATCACCTGGATCACCAGCCGAGCAAGCCGGCCTGCAAGATGGGGATATCATCACCTTAGCTGCGGGCGAGCAGATCACCAGCACAGATAAACTGAGCCAAACCATCTACTCCCACCTGGGAGAGGAGATCGAGCTTGGCTTCATGCGTGGCGAGCAAATCTACGAAGTGTCCCTTGTTCCTAGAGAGAATCCCCCGGAAGGCGAGGGCGCCATCGGCATCTACATGAACTACCCCCTTGAGGCGGTCGGATTCTTCGGGGCGCTGCCCTATGGCGCCCAGGCGACTTACTATTATTCGATCTTTCTGTTAAGCATCCCAGGCGAAGTCATCCGCGGAGCCATAGATCCCGGTTTCGCACGGCCGGTAGGCTATAAAGGTATATACGACGCCTACCAGTATGTCCAGCAACAAGAAGAACCTGTGCCAGGATCTCCTATCAGCCTGAATGTGCTGCGCTTCTTCGCTTCGATCACGATCTCCCTGGGTGTGATCAATCTCCTACCCATCCCGGCATTGGATGGCGGGCGGATTCTGTTCACCTTGCCTGAAATCGTCATCCGCCGCCGCATCCCGCTGGCGTGGCAGAATGTCATCAACATGATCAGCATCACCGCCTTGATGGCGCTGTTCCTGTATATCAACCTGTTAGATTTTACGAACCCCATTCAATTCCCATGACGACCGACTCGAACAACTTATCTGAAGCCCCTTTCCAGATCATCATCAATGCGCTTCTGGATGATGAAGAAACCCCGTTGAACCCGCGGTTCCTATTCCATCTCTCGGATCTGGAGGGCGAGGACCTGCAAAGCCTGAAGGATGCCTGGCCGCGTATCCCTGTAGAGCAGCGGCGGGCGCTTCTCGAGAATTTGGAAGATCTGGCGGAGGATGACTATCTGCTATCCTTCGAGAGCATTTGCCGGCTTGCCATAGACGATGACGACCCTCAGGTGCGCGTCCTGGCCATCCGTCCGATGTTCACCTATGAGCCAGAAGATTTGATCCCTCAAATCTCACAGATGCTGGAGACAGATCCTGATGAAAGCGTGCGCGCAGTTTGCGCCTCGACATTGGGAAAATTCGTCTATCTGGGAGAAATCGAGGAATTGCCTGAGCATATAAAAGACGGAATCGTCGAGCGTCTATTGCGTGTGGCTCATAGCCAGGACAACCGCGAGGTTCGCCGACGAGCTTTGGAAGCTCTGGGATTCGCCAGCAGCGAAGAAGTTCCCAAACTGATTGCCGACGCGCTCGAAACCGATGAGACCGATTGGCTGGTCAGCGCGCTCTTTGCCATGGGGCGTACTTTCGATAAACGCTGGATTCCTCAAGTCACCAGCATGTTGGATCACCAGCTCCCCGGGGTGCGCTTCGAGGCTGTGCGCGCCGCCGGAGAATTGGAAATCAGCGCCGCCGCGCCCCAGCTCATCGAGCTATTGGAAGACAGCGACGATGATGTCCGTTTCGCCGCGGCCTGGTCGCTCTCGCAGATCGGCGGCGAAGACGCTAGAGAAGCTCTGGAAAATCTCCTCGAAGCGACGCACAACGATGAGGAAGCCGATCTGATCCAGGATGCACTCGACAACCTGCTTTTCAATGAGGAAATGCGGCTGTTCGATCTGATGGACCTTACAGATGACGATGAAGAATATTTCGACTAAACTTGAACACATTATTCCCCCTCTTCCTTAACAACCTGTTTCCCATTCTCCTGGTAGCCGGTATCGGATATATCCTGGGCAGGATCCTCCAGGTAGACCCACAATCCCTTTCCAGGGTGGTATTCTATGTCTTCAGCCCTTTCCTGGTCTTCGACCTGTTGAGCAACAGCCAGCTCAGTAATAACGATATTTTCCGCATGATGGGATTTGCCACCCTGCAAATGCTGCTGATCGGTTCGATCGCCTTCTTGCTAGGCCGTATTTTGAAATTCGAGCGCAAACAATTCGTCGCGATGATTCTTTGCGCGATCACTGTGAATGCCGGGAATTACGGTTTGTCTTTGAATTTATTCGCCTTCGGAGAGGCGGCGTTAGCTCACGCCAGCCTCTACTTCGTCGCTTCGGCGATCCTGACCTATACGCTTGGGGTAGCCATCGCCTCGATGGGTTCGATGAGCTTGATACAATCCCTCAAACAACTGATTATAATCCCCGCTGTGTATGCGGCAGCCCTGGGTTTGCTGTTCAATGTATTTCAATGGAAATTTCCCCTATTTATCGAAAGACCGGTAACCTTATTGTCCGACGCGGCCATCCCAGGGATGTTAATTCTATTGGGCTTGCAGCTTCAACACAACGGGCGGGCGTGGAACCTGGGAGCGATCAGCCTTGCTAGCGCCCTGCGCCTGCTCGGGGGGCCGCTGCTGGCGGTTGCCACCGCCGGTCTGATGGGTTTACAGGGGGACGCTTACAAAGCTGGGATCATCGAGGCATCCATGCCAACCGCAGTGCTTTCGACTGTGTTAGCGACTGAATTCGATGTCAAACCCGCTTTCGTGACCACGGTTGTCTTCCTTACCACGATTCTCAGCCCGCTGACCCTGACTCCGTTATTGGCCTATCTAGGAGCCTGACATGCGCCGGTTTCTCGCGGCTCTTCTAAGCATCGGAATCTGTTTGGGGATCAGCAACCACGCCCGAGGTCAGACCGAAATTCAGGTCGCCGAACCCCGGGTCACGTACACCTTTGGGAGCACGCTGACCATCGAGACAGAAATCATCTCCACCATTCCCATCCAGAAAATCACCCTGCTGCTCCAGCCTGAGAGCGCAACTCAGCAGATCGTCGGGGAGGCATTACTCGATCCCACAGGGAGGGCGGTTTTTTCTCTCGACCTGGCGCAAAACCCGATCCCTGTTTTTCGACACGTTCTTTTTTCATACCAGGTCGTGCTGGAAAATGGCGAGACGATCACCAGCCAGGAATTCGAGTTCGATTATGATGACAACCGTTTCCCATGGCAATCTCTGGCGACCGAAGAATTCGCAGTCTATTGGTACGAAGGCGACACCGAATTCGGACAGACCGTCCTGAATACCGCCTACGAGGGGTTGGCACGCATCAGGAATCAGGTCAGCGCGCCGGACCTCAGCAAGATCACCTACTACGTTTACGCCAGCGCTCAGGACATGCAGTCCACTTTGCAGCTCTCGGGTCAGAATTCGGCCTGGATCGCAGGCCACGCCGACCTGGCCTCTGGGAATATCCTGGTTTCGATCCCGCCGGGGCCGGCGCAATCCATGGAGATCAAACGCCAGGTACCTCACGAATTGGCACACATCCTTCTGTATCGGAAACTCGGCGAGGACCACGACAAGCTCCCCCGCTGGCTCAACGAGGGGCTGGCCTCGACCGCCGAGATATTCCCCAACCCCGACTATCCGCTGTTGCTGGAGAAATCCTACGAGCGGGAGATGCTGATCCCCATCGCCGACCTCTGCCAAAGCTTCCCTCTCGAGGCGGCGAACTTCCAACTGGCATACGCCGAAGCGACTTCCTTCACCTGGTATCTGCTCGCGGAATACGGCAACCCCGGCATGGAAGCGCTGATCTCAGCCTACGCCGATGGCCTGGGCTGTGAGCGAGGGGCAGAGGTAGCCCTGGATAGCACGCTGAGCAAACTAGAACGCGATTGGCGGCGGATCAATTTCAACGAGAGTCCCCTGCGCTCATCCGTGGAGGGTATTCTGCCCTGGATGATCATCTTCGCTGCCTTGCTGCTACCATTCTTCGGATTATTTATAGGCGATATCGTCAAGCGCCGTAGAAAACATGAGTAGGACTGCCGACAAGCAAGTTCGTTTGCATGCCAGAGTCGAGGGGCGCGTCCAGGGAGTTGGTTTCCGTTACTTCGTGCTGGACACCGCACAGCCGTTGGGAATCACCGGCTGGGTGCGCAATCGTTGGGACGGCGCCGTCGAGGTGCTGGCCGAGGGAAGACGGGAGGATTTGGATACCTTGCTGGAAGCCCTCCGCCGCGGCCCGCGAAGATACACCACCACAAAAGTGGAGCACGAATGGCTGGATGCGACCGAGGAGCTCCCCCCCTTCAGCATCCGCAGGACCGAATGATCGTCTGCAGCGCACGCGCATTGACGCTGATTTTGGCCTGACGTATAATTCCCGATGCCGGGGAAGTGCTGGAATTGGCAGACAGGCGTGACTTAGGATCACGTGCCGCGAGGCGTGTGGGTTCGAGCCCCATCTTCCCCATCTCGATTGCGAAAATCATTCGTTGAAAGAAGGTAGACACCTTGAAAATCGAACAAGAAATTCTCGAAGATCATCGCGTAAAACTCAACGTCGAGATCGAGGGCGAGCCCTGGGAAAGCGCCAAACACCAGGCCGCCCGTCGTTTGGCGAAACGCGTTAAAATCCCTGGTTTCCGTCCAGGAAAGGCCTCTTACCCCGTGATCGTCCGGAGTGTTGGGGAGGGCGCCATCATCGAACAGGCCCTGGATATCCTCCTGGATGACATCTATCCCAAAATCCTCGAAGAGGCTAAAATCAATCCCTACGGACCTGGCAAGGTGGAAGAGCTGAAGGAATACGATCCCCCCAAATTCGAGATCATCGTCCCTCTGCAACCAGAGATTCAGTTAAGCGACTATAAAGCGCTCGAAGTCCCTTACAAACCACCCGAAGTTGGCGACGAGGAAGTCGAGGAAATCCTCGAAAATTTACGTCAGAGGAACGCCCGCAACGAGCCCGTCCAACGGCCTGCCGAACCAGGCGATATCATCTACATGCGCGTGAGCGGCAAGCGCCTGGATGTCGAAGATGAGACAGAAGCTGTGATTTACGATCGGCAGTTCTCATCCGCCCGCCTGGGTCAGGAGAACAGCGCCACCGACCGCCAATTCTTCGAGGGGTTCTCCAATCAACTGATCGGTCTGTCGCCCCAAGATAGAAAAACTTTCACCCACACGTTCCCCGACGATTACGACGACGAGGATCTCCAAGGGACTAAAGTCGAGTTCGAAGTCATCGTAACCAACGTTCAGGCGTACTCGCTCCCCGAGCTGAATGATGAGTTTGCCCAAACCATCAGTGATTTCGACACGCTTAACGATCTTCGCCAGGATATCCGCTCTCGCTTGCAAGATCAGGCCAACCAGGATTACGATGACGAGTATGAGGGCGAAGTCATCGAAAAATTGATCGCAGATTGCGTGATCTCTTACCCTCGTGAGGTCGTCGAGTACGAAAAAGATGACATCCTGGCAAATCTGGATTACCGCCTCTCTCAACAAAATCTGGACCAGGATACCTACCTCCAGGTTCGCGGTCTCAGCAAAGAGGAACTCGATGAGGAGATCGCCCAGACCGCCGAGGACAATGTCAGGCGCAAATTGTTGCTCTATAAAGTAGCCGATGTCGAAAAGATCGTGCCCGATGCCGAGAAACTCAGCCGGACAACGGAAGAAGCCATCGAGGTCATCACGTCCGACATGACTCCCAAACAGGTCAAGGATTGGGAAAAAGGCGGCAAACTGGCAAACCTGCTCACCAATATCACTGCAGATTTAACCTTGAGGAAGACCGTGGAATATCTCGTAGCCATCGCCAAGGGAGAACCGCTTCCCGAGGCAGAAGCACAGGTCGAAAACGAAACTCCCATCGAGGAGACAGAACCAGAATCAGAAGGAGACGAAAGCGAGGCAGCATGAACATCTCCACTCCCCATTCTTTAATCCCCATGGTGATCGAAAGCAGCAGCCGCGGCGAGCGCGCCTATGATATCTACTCCCTGCTGCTGAGGAATCGAATCATCTTCGTTGGCACTCCCATCATAGATCACGTCGCCAACACCATCGTGGCGCAATTACTCTACTTGAACAAAGAAGACGCCGAAGCCCCCATCCAGATCTACGTGAACTCGCCGGGCGGGCAGGTGTACGCCGGGCTGGCTATCTACGACACTATGCAGATGATCACCAATCCCATCAGCACCGTGGCAGTGGGCGTGACAGCCTCGTTCGGCACCGTCCTGCTGACCGCTGGAACCTCAGGCCAGCGTTATGCGCTGCCGCATGCCACCGTCCACATGCACCAACCCCTGGGCGGCGCGCAGGGTCAGGCCACCGACATCGAAATCCAGGCGAAAGAGATTTTGCGGCTGAAGGAGCGAATCAATAAAATATTGGCCAAGCACACTGGCCAGGCCATCGAGCAGATCGAAACGGACACCGAACGCGATTTCTGGATGGACGCCGAATCCGCCAAGAAATATGGTATCGTTGACGAAGTCCTGGAAGTGCCCGAAAAGGCTTCCGTATAAAGGTCAAGGAACATAAAGCATCCCAGGGCCGGATCGCACGTCGGTGCCATCCGGCCTTTTCTTACTATGCCCTTATACACCTCTTCTACTCTCCGCGCCCTGATCCTCGACGTGGATGGCGTCCTCTGGAAAGACGAAGCCCCCATCGCTGATATACCTCCCATTTTCGCCGAGATCGAAAGACTGGGCCTGGGCGTGATGATCGCCACCAACAACTCGACTCGCACCCCAGGTCAAGACGCCGAAAGATTTCACTCATTCGGGGTGAAACTCGAAGAATGGCAGGTGATCAATTCCGCTGAGGCGACAGCTCAGTACTTGCATAAGATGTATCCCCGCGGCGGCCCGGTGTATGTGGTCGGCGAACGTGGACTGGTCGAGACGCTGGAGGCCAAAGGGTTTACGATCAACGAACAGGAAGCTCTGGCCGTTGTGGCCGGCATAGACCGCCAAATCACTTACGACAAGATCAACCGCGCCGCCGCGCTGATCCGGGCGGGGGCGAAATTCATCGGCGCGAACCCCGACCGCACCTTTCCCACCCCCGCCGGGCTTGTGCCCGGCGCAGGCGCGATTCTGGCCGCCATCGAGGCGGCTTCCTATGTCTCGCCAACGATCATGGGGAAACCCCAACCGACCATTTTTCAGATTGCGCTGGAACGTCTGGGGGTTCGCCCCGCTGAGGCTCTGATCGTCGGCGACCGCCTGGAAACAGATATCGCCGGCGGGCAGAAAGCCGGCTGCCCGGTGGCGTTGGTGCTTTCCGGCATCTCCACCCGCGAACAAGCTCAAGCCTGGCAACCAGAAGTAGATGTGATTGCTGAGGATTTGACGAGCCTGTTGAAATTACTGACCACCGCTTACTGACCACTGTCAACTGCTCACTGCCTCCTGCCGACTGCCTCCTTATTTATTGATCCCTGACCACCATGAAATCCTACCTCTTCGCCCTCGATCTGCCAGAACTCACCGAAATACTCACCTCCTGGGGGGAGCCGGGCTACCGCGCCGCTCAAATCTGGCAGGGGCTTTACCAGAACCTGTGGGATAGCCCTGAGGCCTTCACCACCCTCTCGAAGGGCCTGCGCGGGCGGCTGGCCGAGGCATTCGAGTTCAGCCATCTGCAACCTGTCGCTGATCGAACATCCAGCGATGGCGAAACCCGAAAGATCCTCTTCCACCTGCCCGATGGGCAGCCCATCGAGACGGTGCGAATGCGCTATCAGAAGCGGCGCACTTTGTGCATCTCGACCCAATCTGGCTGCGCCATGGGGTGTTTGTTCTGCGCCACGGGCCAGATGGGCTTCCGACGGGACCTCAGCAGCGGGGAGATCGTGGAACAGGTCATCTATTTTGCGCGCCGGTTGAAAGATCAGGGAGAACGGGTCACCAATATCGTCATCATGGGCATGGGTGAACCGCTTCACAACTACGCCGCTGCCATGCAGGCTATCCGACGGCTCAACCACCCCGAGGGCATGAATCTGGGAGCGCGCCGTTTCACCCTCTCGACCGTGGGACTGCCGCCGAGAATCCGCCAACTTGCCAGAGAGGATATGCAAATCAACCTGGCGATCTCGCTACACGCCGCCGATGACGAACTGCGGGAGAAAATCATACCCATCAACCGCAAATACCCCATTGCGGAGATCATGGGAGCGGTTCGGGAGTACGCCCGCGCCTCGAAACGGCGCGTCACCTTCGAGTGGGCGCTGATCAACCAGATCAATGACACGCCTGAACAAGCCGCCAAACTGGCCGATCTGCTCGGGGGGATGCTGGCTCATGTCAACCTGATCCCTCTCAACCCAACGCGGGGATATGCCAGGAAAGCATCCACTCGAGAACGCGCTGAACGATTCCAGGAAATCCTGCAAAAACGAGGGGTTCCCTGCACCATCCGCCTGCGCCGGGGTATTGACATCCAGGCCGGCTGCGGTCAACTGGCGAGTGAACAAAATGGGATGTGAAGTGGGGTGCAACTGACTGACGCGCCCCACCTCACATCCAGTTTCGTGCTAAAATGCATGTGAATATCGTCCAAACCCGCTGTCCCCTGGGGATAGGAGTCGCCTATGGCCGATCAAATCATCCGTTTGGTTTATCCCCCCCACCTGCTCGATGTGCCGGTGATCAACCAGTTGATCCGCAGCTATGACCTGACGGTCAATATCCTGCGGGCGCAAGTCACCCCCAAGGAAGGTTGGGTGGAAATCCAGTTGACCGGTAGATCCAAAGTCATCGAAGAGGCGATATCCTGGCTGTTGGGTCGCGGCATCGAGGTGCAACGTCCACAAGAGAAACCGAGAAGCACATTGCAGGCATGATCAACACGATTATGTATGGAGACAACTATGACAGCAAAAATCATCCTCAACCCCTATGCCGCTCGCTGGAATGCATTGAAACGTCGTCCGGAGGCCGAAACTGCTCTCCAAAAAGCCGATATTGACTATGACTTCGTTGTCTCGGATTATCCAGGCCATAACGAAGAGTTAGCTGCCCAGGCCAGCCGTGAAGGATATAACCCGGTCATTGCCGCTGGGGGAGATAGCACGTTCAACGAGGTTGCCAATGGGATCATCCAGGCTGCAGGAGATAGCCCGGTCGAGACTCATTTCGGCATCCTCCCCTTGGGGACAGCCAACGACCTGGCAGACAACCTGGGCTTCCCCAAGAACCTCGACGAAGCAGCCAGGATCATCGCTTCTGGGCAGACGCGCCTGATGGATGTCAGTAAGGTCAACGAACGCTATTTCGTCAACAACTCCGCCGTTGGCGTGGAATCCGCGGTCAGCGTTCAGCAGACGCAGATGAAGCACGTCAAAGGCATCGCCCGCTATCTATTAGCCACGCTGATCACCATCATGCGCAATCCCCAATGGCGCATGGAACTTACCTGGGATGATGGTCATTATGTAGGCCCTGTCACTTTAGTGTCTGTGGGCAACAATCCTCGCACTGGTGGCATCTTCTATACTGTGCCACACGCCAACCCATACGATGGCAAACTATCCTTTGTCTACGGATCGATCAGCAAACGTCTGGATATCTTGAAGGTTTTACCCCAAACGATGAAGCCCGGGGAAGGCAATTACGTCGAAGATCCTCGCATCCACGAAGTTCATTGCACCTGGCTGCGAATCCACACCGAGCCGACCACGCCGGTGCATACCGATGGCGAAATCATCAACTCCGCCATCAACGACCTGGAATATCGCGTCGTTCCAGGACGACTACCCATATTATTGGGGAAATGAAGTGTCAATCAAATCCTCGAAACGTTGGGATTCCCTCCTGCTGATTAGCTGTTTGGGATTGTTTTTGGAATTGGCTGTCATTCGCTGGATCGCTGGCGAAGTGCGCCTGTTTTCGTACTTCAAGAACCTGCCGCTTCTGGCAGCCTTCTTGGGGTTAGCCATTGGATTCGGTCTGGTTCGTAAAAGCCGAAATTACCAGGCGGCCTTCGCCCCATTGTTTGGGATTTTCGTCCTCTTGACGCTTCTGATCGGACGCGTGCTATCTCCGAACGCCCTGGCTTACCCATCGAGAGAGGATGAATTCCTCTGGTTTGCAGGCGATTTCTCGTATTGGATGGCGGTGTTTTTGTTCCTCAGCGTCGTGGCCATCTTCTTTTTGCTGATTATGATGTTCTTCATCCCGATCGGGCAAGCCACCGGCAGGGAGATGGACAAACACCCGCCCATACCGGCATACATCGTCAATCTGCTGGGCAGCCTGGTTGGAATCTGGTTATTTGCCCTGTTATCCTATTTCCAAACACCGCCCACGATCTGGTTTGGCGTCGCCCTCGTCGGCCTGGGAGTTCATTGGGGGATGGAGCGAATCATATCGCGTACCGACATCATCATCCTGATCGCTTCGCTGATTGGAGTGATTTACATCAGCCAGGGGACTACCTGGTCGCCTTATCATCGGCTGGAGATCATCGAAAATCTCGTTTCGGATGATAGCCAACCTGAAACCTGGTACACGCTCAATGTCCAACAGGTTTTCTACCAATCGGCGTTGAATTTGTCGAACGAATTCGTATCGCTGTTTGGCGCAAATCATCCAGGTCTGGAGAGCGTGGCTTATTCCTATAACCTGCCATACCGCCTCCATTCCCCAGGCGACCAGGTGTTGATTGTCGGGGCCGGGATGGGCAACGATGCAGCCGCGGCTCTGCGCAATGGGGCGGAACACGTTGACGCTGTAGAAATAGACCCGGCGATCCTGGCTTTCGGAAAAGAGCTTCACCCCGAACGCCCATACGACGACCCGCGCGTCTCTCTGATCACTGACGATGCCCGTTCGTTTTTCGAAAAGAGCGCCAAACGATACGATTTGATATCCTTCGGATTGTTGGATTCACAGACCTTGTTATCCGGCCTCTCGAATGTCCGTTTAGATTCCTTTGTGTACACCCTCGAAAGCATGGAGCAAGCCAGAGCGCGCTTGAGCGAGCAAGGAATAGTTTCCCTGACCTTTGGCGCTAGAACACCGTGGATAGACGAACGGCTTGGCCGGCTATTGACAGAGGTCTTCGGCCCTGGCCACGTATATGTGTACTATGGCGATATAGGCACAACCTTCGTAGCCAGCCTATCTCCCCTCGATGTCGCAGGCACGAAATTAGCGCTTTGGCGATCCGATCTCGCCTTCGATGACCTGCCGCTGACCACTGACGACTGGCCTTACCTGTACATGCGTGTGCGGAGTATCCCAGACGCCTATTGGCAGGCGATCTTCCTCATCGTCGTACTCAGCCTGATATTCATCTTTCGATCCTTCCCCGATGCCCTACGACCCGACTGGCATTTCTGGTTGCTAGGCGCAGCATTCCTGCTCATCGAATTCAAGGGTATCACCGAACTGGCCTTACTCTTTGGGACAACCTGGATCGTCAACGCTTTAGCGATCTCGGGTGTTCTCCTGATGGCGTTGGCAGCCAATGTATTCGTTCTATGGCGGTCGAAAGCGAACCTGAACCTGAGTTATCTCTGCTTATTCGCCAGCCTGGGGCTTTCCTACTTTTTCCCACTCCATCTACTCATTGGGATAGCGCCCGCTCTGCGGGCTTTAGCCAGTATGCTGCTGCTCTCGTTCCCGCTATTCTTCGCCGGACTTATTTTCAGCGAATCGCTCCGCCGGGCCGGGGAAACATCCAGGCCTCTGGCATCCAATCTCAGCGGTTCTGTGGCAGGGGGAGTACTCGAATACGGCTCCATCCTGTGGGGGATCAAAAGCCTTTACGTGATCGCTGCCGTCGTTTACGTTGGCGCGTGGATCACCTCCCGGCTCAAGAAATAGCCATGCTGCCCAAACTCATCGCCAGGCTATTGCGGATTTTCTTCCACTGGCTCTACCACCCATTCGCCTGGACATACGATTTCGTGGCCGCCGCAGTCTCTCTTGGTCAATGGAAAGATTGGGTGATGATGACGCTGCCCCACCTCGGCCGACCGCGCCTCCTGGAGCTTGGCTTTGGCCCCGGGCATCTGCTGGCGGCGCTGACCTCGCGCGGGGTCTCCGCTTTTGGGGTGGATTCCAGCCCCCAGATGGCCCAGCTGGCGCGCAGACGCCTGCACAAATCGAACCAGGTCGTCCGCCTCGTCAATGCCTATGCGCAGACATTGCCTTTCCCGAACGAGAGCTTCGACCAGATCGTAACGACATTCCCACCCGAGTTCATCCTGGCCCAGGATACCTATTCCGAGGCTTATCGAGTGTTGGCGCCCGGCGGTACGATGGTGATCCTGCTCACAGCCTGGATCACCGGGAAACGCTCGTTCGAAAAGGTCGCTGCCTGGCTATTCCGTATCACCGGGCAAGCCCCGGACTGGGAACCCCGTTTTCTCGAACCGATCTCCAGAGCCGGTCTCCAGCCTCGGGTCGAGCGCGTCACCCGTAAATCCTGGACGCTGGTCATCATCCTGGCCTATAAAGTCCAGGGAGAAACAGCGTTGGTCAGGTTGGCAACCTGACTTACATCGAAGTTCAACTTCTTTGGTAAAATTAATCGCATGGAAGTTCAAATTGCCGTTTCTAAAGTCAATAAATACGCCTCCTCGACAAGCGGCGACACGGTAGAAGTTATCGAACGTCCCAATGGCGGCGTCTCGGTGGTGATGGCTGATGGGCAAAGCTCCGGGCGGGGCGCCAAGTGGGTATCTTCGTTCGTGGTACGCAAGGTGATCTCGTTATTGGCAGACGGCGTACGTGATGGCGCGGCAGCCCGGGCAGCTTCGGATGCCCTATACACCGAAAGGGGCGGTAAGGTCGCTGCCACGTTGAACTTGCTCTCGGCGGATTTTTTCACCAACACGCTGGTGATGACGCGCAATAACCCTGCGCCAGTGCTGTTGGCCCGCGACGAAGAGATCAAACAACTCGACGAAGAAAGCGCTCCGATTGGCGTTCATCGCAACACCCGCCCGGTCATCAATGAAGTAGAGTTGACCACAGGCATCACGGTAGTGATGTTCACCGATGGCATCATCCATGCCGGATCTCGCGATGGCAGCTCGATGGACATCGTCACCTGTCTGCAATCCACGTTAGACAATGAACTCCCCACACCTCAATTCATCGCCGACGCCCTGCTCAAACACGCCTTGAAATTGGATCAAGGTCGTCCTGTGGATGATATCAGCGTTGTAGCCCTCCGTGTCATCTCATCAGGTGAAGGCAATCAATTCGGCAGCGAAAACCTGATCCGCCGCATGACCGTCTCGCTTCCCATGGGACGATGAAGACCTCTCGAACGCGACTTCGATGTCAGCGTGGTGCTCCTGCGCCGCCAGAACGAAGACCCGGACTTCCACCCCAGCCCAACCCGCCGTATCGAACCGGAGGACACCCTTGCCTTCCTGGGCGGCGCGCCGCAGATCAGCGCAGTAGCCCAAAATAATGAACCCTGAATTGATCGTCGGTGTCGTTGGGGTTTGTGGATCAGGTAAAACGGAGTTGGTTCGACGGTTAGAGGAGCTCGGTTGCCAGGCCCGCCATATCGCCCAGGAGCACTCCTTCGCCCCAAATATGTGGCAGCGATTCAGCCATCCCGATGTGTTGATCTTCCTGGAAGTCTCCTACCCTCTGACGATGGCGCGCAAGAATTTTCGATGGAGCGAGAAAGAATATCGAACGGAGTTGGCGCGTCTCGACCATGCGCGCCGGCACGCCGACCTGGTTATCGAAACAGACGATCTCACCCTCGACGAAGTACTGGCCAATGTCCTCGAATTCCTCGAAACAGCCTGACCCGGACGAGCCGGAACTAAAAAATTCAGAAAATCCACGAAGAACACGAAGCTCAATAATTGAAATACAATAACCCTATCGCGCCGCAAACCAAAAACGGGCCATAAGGAATCGCTGTAAAGACCCGGTATCGTCGCAGGAGGAGCGTGACCAGTAGGTAGAAAAAGCTCACCACCCCGCCAAGTAGAATCGCCAGAATCAACCCCCCGATTATTCCAGGCCAGCCCAATAATAACCCCAATACTCCAGAGAGATTCACATCTCCAAAGCCCAGGGCAACCTCCTCGATCGGTTCGCCGCGGAAACGCGCGACCCCGCGGGCGAACAAGAACCCCAAACCATACAGGATCAACATCAGGCCGTAGCCCGCCGCGCCGCCGATCAAGGTTGGGGTCAGACCGTGCAGCCAACTCCCCACGGCTAAACCTAAGAGCGCCCCCGTCCAACTGACAGGGTGCAAGATCAACCGGTGTTCCATATCAATCACGACCACCACCCCAAAATACAGCATGAGGGCTATCCCCACCCAGGCGCCCAATCTCACGGGGGGTGAAATCCACAGCCAGACGCTGACGCCGATATAGATGATTTCGACGATCCACACTCGTAAGCGGCGGCGACCTCCACAGGCCGGGCAACGGCGCGGCCAGACCAGATAGTTCCACCAGGGCTGCTTCTCCCCACAGATCATGCAGATTGGCGCGGCCAGCCGTCGTTCATGCGGCAAAATATCGGAGAGGTAATTCACCACCATGCCGCCAAGCCATCCCAGGAAAACCGCCGCGATCCATTGCATCATGGGAAAATTATACCCGATGTGAAAAGTTCATCGTATAATCTAGGCCAATGAACCCGCCGATTGCAATCCTGACCGATTTCGGATCCCATGACCCCTATGTGGGCGTCATGAAAGGCGTCATCGCCGGGATCAACCCCCAGGCCGCATTGATTGACCTGAACAACCAGATTCCCCCGGGCGATGTCCAACGGGCGGCGATCAGCCTGTGGCAATCTCTAAACTATTTCCCCAAGGGGACCATCTTCCTCGCCGTGGTTGATCCCGGCGTGGGGACGCGCCGTCGCCCCCTCATCATCCAGGCAAATGATCGAATCTTCGTCGGGCCGGATAATGGAGTGTTCAGTTTCGTCTTGGGTGAAAACGCCCAGGCGTGGGAGCTGACGAATCCCACCCTGATGCTGCAGAATCCGGGGAATACCTTCCATGGCCGGGATATCTTTGCGCCCGCAGCGGCTCATGCCTCCCTGGGGATTCACGGCCCTGAGTTTGGAGCGACGGTCCCGGATGTAGAGCTGATCCCTGCGC
>Ga0194125_10000806_pt1 | contig 53083 bp, 42 predicted proteins | sample TA2KigC250mmetaG_FD_148626 | JGI IMG/M metagenome (GOLD analysis project Ga0194125, IMG submission 148626) | Freshwater microbial communities from Lake Tanganyika, Tanzania - TA2015034 Kigoma Deep Cast 250m | ecosystem: Environmental > Aquatic > Freshwater > Lake | place: Tanzania: Lake...
CCCAGTGGAAAACTTCCGCTGATGCAATATAACTTGCGTCTATCTCATCCGTCCGTAACAGAATATCTGCTCCGGGGTTGCGGTAGAAAAATATGTCTTTGCTTTCATCTTCTCTGGTAGCGACAAAAGCTAAAGTGGTTCTTGTACCTTTTTCCTGTTTTAGATATGAGGTATCGACAGAATAGTCCTCTAATGTCTTTCTTAGTATGTCTCCAAAAGGGTCATCGCCTATCTTTCCGATAAATCCGCAATCTATCCTCAATTTTGCCAATCCCACTGATACATTCGCAGGCGCGCCTCCTGGAGCCCATCCAAAATTAAGGGTCATCATCAATTCCTCTAATTTAGCACTTTTAATCAGTTCAGCTAAAGGAACCTTTATTTTCCTCGCGGTCGCAAAATCAATAAGTAATTCTCCAATGCAAATAGCTTTCGGCATTTTTCCACCTCGGCAATTTTATATTTTAAACTTCCGAAGTCTTCGAGACTTCGGAAGTCTGGATATGAGCTTCATGAATAATTTGCGGCACAACGGTTGCTACATCAATATTATTTTCTTTCCTCCCCAGTTTGAGAAAAATAAAGTATTCGATATTCCCTGCTGGACCTGTGATTGGAGAGTATGTAAGCCCCGCTGTTGTAAAACCATTGTGAGTTGAATAGCGTATCAATTCGGCAATCACTTGCTTATGAACTTCTGGGTCTTTGACGACGCCGCCTTTTTCGACGAGATGTCTATTAGCTTCAAATTGTGGTTTTATGAGTGCGATAACTTCACCGTTTCCATTGAACAATTTTACTACGACAGGTAGCACTTTTCGAAGGGAGATAAAAGAAACATCTATTGTCGCAAGTTCTATCCGTTTATCGAAATCACTACGTTGGACGTAACGGATATTGGTTCGCTCAAGCACTTTCACGCGCGGGTCATGGCGCAATTTCCAGGCAAGTTGTCCGTATCCTACATCGATAGCATATACGAATTTCGCTCCATGCTGAAGAAGGCAATCGGTGAATCCACCTGTGGAGGCGCCAATGTCTGTCGCAACTTTACCGCGAACGTTAATGTTGAAATCCCGCAGAGATTTTTCCAATTTCAACCCGCCGCGGCTGACATAAGGCATATCTTCTTGAATCTCAATGGAAACCCACCCCCGGCTCCTCCCAAGAGGGGAGTCAACCGAAAAAGTTTTGCCCGGTTTATCAGCTTTTTGACCATTCACCAGGACTTTGCCCGCCATGATTAATCTTTTCGCTTCTTCTAAGTTAGCAACCAACCCACGTTCAACCATTATAACATCTAACCTTCTGGGCATGGTGAGTTTTGACCTCCACTAACCAGTTCCAGTGCAGTTCGGACAATCGAATCAGTATCATAGCCGCATAGTTGATACAAAGTTTTCGGGTCGCCGTGTTCCACAAATTTATCGGGAATCCCCAAACGCCGCACGGTGATATTATTCAGCCCGCGCTCTGCTATAGCTTCAAGCACGGCGCTACCGAAGCCGCCCATTATTGAGTTATCCTCAATGGTTATTATGTTGCGGATACGCGCTGCCAAAGTTAGAATCAAATCTTCATCAAGCGGCTTGACGAAACGGGCGTTGACTACCGCCGCGGAAACACCTTTTTCGGCTAAAGTGCTGGCGGCCTCTAACGCGGGATAAACTCGGTTGCCGATTGCTACAAGCAAAATATCATCACCCTCTTTAAGCAACTCGCCTTTTCCTATTGGTAGCGATTCCTCTTGCCCCTCCATGGATAATGGCACGCCTTCGCCGCTGCCACGTGGATAACGAAAGGCAATTGGCCCATCGTTGTCTTCGATGGCGGTTTTCACCATCTGTTGAAGTTCATTTTCATCTTTTGGAGCCATGACGACGATGTTGGGAATATGTCTCAGATAACAGAAATCGAATGCGCCGTGATGGGTAGGGCCATCAGCGCCGACTAACCCGCCACGGTCTAAAGCAAATACTACGGGAAGATTCTGAAGGCATACATCATGTACTATCTGGTCATAAGCGCGTTGGAGAAAGGTTGAATAGATGGCAACCACTGGTTTCATGCCCTGCGCCGCTATCCCTGCCGCCATTGTAACAGCGCATTGTTCAGCGATTCCCACGTCAAAGTATCTGGCGGGAAATATATTTTTGAACTTATCCAACCCCGTACCATCGCACATTGCTGCTGTGATAGCTATAATTTTCGGATTTTCTTTGGCAAGCTTAATCAATGTATCGCCGAAGACCGTGCTATAAGTTGGCGTTTCAGATTTTGCTTTCAATGATTTTCCTGTGGTAGGGTCGAATCCACCGCTGACACCGTGATATTTTTCAGGATTCTCTTCCGCAAATCTATAACCTTTGCCTTTTTGGGTAATGACATGAATCAAAACCGGCGTTCTTAATGTCTTTACTCCCTCGAAAATCTCTAACATAATTTCGATATCATGTCCATCAATAGGGCCAAAGTAACGAAATCCCAATTCTCTAAATAGTGGTCCGCCGCTGATGAGACTATCGATTCTATGTGCCATTTCAGTCGCATCGCGAGAAATCATGCTGATTAATTCCCGTGTGCCGCCACGGAGCAAATTGTAAGCGGGATGCGTGCGGATTTTATTGAAGTATTTTGAGAATGCTCCTACTGTTGGAGAGATTGACATCTGATTGTCATTCAACACAACGATAATGTCTTTTTTCATATCTCCAGCGGCGTTGAGTGTTTCATAAGCCATACCGCCGGTCATACCGCCATCGCCGATGACCGCCACAACTCGGAATTCGGAATTATTGCTTTTTACTTCCACCTTCCGCCTTTCGCCTTCCGCCTTCCGTAGGTCTCTGGCTATTGCCATCCCCAAAGCGGCAGCTATAGACGTACTGGCATGTCCCCCGCCAAAAACATCGTACTCACTTTCAAAACGGCTTGGAAAGCCGCACAATCCACCGTATTGACGTATCGTTGGAAATTGTTCTCGACGCCCGGTCAGAATTTTATGCGCGTAAGCCTGGTGTCCCACATCCCAGATAATTTTATCTTTAGGCGCATCAAACACTCGATGCAAAGCAATTGTTAATTCAATAGTCCCCAGGTTCGACGCAAAATGTCCTGCACTCTGCGACAATACATTGAGAATATATGTGCGAATCTCTTTCGCCAGTTGGTTTAGTTCCGATAGAGTTAGTCGTTTCAAATCTTCTGGGCTATTTATCGTTTCTAATATCATCTAAACAACTCCTCGTAAATACGAGTATAGCCGTTGCTTTCTAATTACGCTTTCATTTCAGCGAGATTAGATAAGCAACGGCTATATCATTAACCTTCTATTACTTCCGAATTCCGACTAAGCTGGTTGTAGTTGCATCTGGGTTGTTCCTTCTTGTATTTCCTGTCTTCCGCGTTCATGGAATTCACCTCGGACTTCAACGTTGAAAGTTCGCCATATAAGCAACTGTTTGCGCAGCAGGTTAAGGAAGCGTCGGTTGACGCGTTTCCAGGAAGCGATTTCCCCGCTTTCCCGGTGTACATTGAGGTAAATTCGGTATAGGTCTTCTTCTTCTCCGCCAACGGGAGCAATGATTAGATTAATCTGTTGACTGACGCCCAAATCATAAGGCGCTAACCAGACCATCATGCTGGTGCTATATTCTTCACCGCCATCTTCTAATTGCTTCCGGCTGAAGGTAACCTGGTCGGTATAGAAGTCACTCGCTGACTCATCTGCATGTGCCTCGAAGTAATCGCGCATGAAGATATTGAGTCCCAAGGCTTCCTCGCCAAGTACGGTGAAAGGTAAATCGAAATGCCACTCGTCGCCTTCGGGTTCAGGCAGTTTCCACTTGCGTTCGATGTCGGGCACTGCCATGCGCGAGGCTTTGATCGCGGGATAGATAGTTGAGCCTAACACCACAAACATAACTATAATGGTCGAAGTCACGGTTGACATGGAGGAGTAGTTCAAGGTCAACCCACCGAGTAGTTCCCATTTCACCAAAGCCCAGGCTGTCGTTTGCCCAAGCAGATAGCCAAACACCGCGCCGATGATGGCGTAGACACAAGCTTCCGCGATAAACAGGAAGGCGATATGCACCGGGGCAAGTCCAACAGAGCTATAGATTGAAATCTCTCGCACACGCTCATAGACCGCGCCCAGCATGGTATTGAGCACGATGAGGGCGGCTATAAGAATGGGAATAAAGAGATTGCTCATTCCACTAAAAGAGGTCATACCGATAGAACTGTAAAGAAACACATCTCTACCTTTACCCACAAAGAAGTCTAAGGCTATGCGGTTCATCAGCGGGCCCATGATTAAATCGAGCTTTTCTGAGGCGGACAATCCGGAAGTGGGAAGTGGGAGGTCGGAAGTCGGAAGTAAAGAAAAACTTATTCCTTCTTCCTTCACTTCCGCCTTTCGCCTTCCGCCTTCCGCTTTCCTCTCTTGCCCCTCTTTCATGTTGACCGCAACCGATTTGAGGTCACCGCCTTGATTCATCACCACCTCATAAGGCAAAATCGCCACACTATCAGGGGTCAGATGGAGATATTTCTGCAGTTCGCCTTCTAACGTTTCATCGCCTTGCAAGCCTCTCGCCCGTTGTTGCTGCATGATTTGATAATCGACCGGCGTCAATTCTTCGCCATCATTATCCTTGAGGTCTTTGAAACCGATTCCCAACACGCCAACGACGGTGAAGTCCGCGCCGTAAATTTTGACGGTAACTGTGCCAACATCAGCTTCTCCAATTGACAGTGAATTGGCAACGCCGTTTGTCAGGACGCAGACGTAGGTTTCATCCGGCTTAAACCATCGGCCATACCGCAGATATTTATCTATGCCGGTGGCATTCGGCTCATCGGCGCTCATCCCCACAAGCATATTTACGGTATATTCTTTCTTCTCGCCCGAAATAGGCATTTCCCGGAAAAGCGTCACGAATGATTGATTGCCAAGCCCACTCGACTGATACCAGGCTCTAGGCGCAATGGTGTTATGAACTTTGATATTTTTGCCTTCTTTGGTGGTAACCGTGGTTTCGCGTAAGTCATTCATAATCGAATTAAGAACCGGTTCTTCTAACGGACGCCAGTATTGGTCGCGAATTAAAAAGCCGGTGTAACGCGGCTGAACCGAGGGCAGATGCGTACGATTGGGACGCATAAAGGTTCGGACAGAAGTAAATGAAATGACGGTGAACGTCAGGATTACCAGCGTTGCACACGTGAGAATAGTTCTGCCTTTCCTTTTTCGCATGTTATTCACGCCTAATGAGAAGGCCGCGGCAGAGGCTGACAGACGGCCGACATCAGCTTTGTAAACCTTTGACGTTTCACGCTTCATCTTATCCAACTCTTCTTCAAATTTACTCACAATAATCGAGATGACAATTCCCGTCAGAGCTAAGACCACGAAGGCGAGCAGGATGATAACCGGCGTAAAGGTGATTTTGAAGGCCGGATGGATTTGTGAGAGCAGTACGAAGATTAACATAAAGATTAAGGCGGTAGCGCCAATTTGTTTATGAATCGAGGGGAAGGAGAACAGCAATCGTTCCAGGAAATAGGCGAACGGCATCAAAATGGCTAAATAGAACATCACGCCTTTGACGACATCGTTACCGGTATCCTTGACGTCAGGATAGGCACGCGACTCAAATCCCCATGAAGCGCGCGCCAATTTCATCGCCTGACTATAATTTTTCTGCACCAGTTCCTTCTTGGAAGCTAACAGTTGTTCCCACGCGTAGTTATGGAGTTGGTCTAAGCGGTTAGAGGAGATGCCGAAGCCTTTGTACATATTGGAGCGATTTTCATCTAAATACCACATATCGCGCACCACAACGTAAGGTGTCAAGCGAATGGAGCCGTTTTCTCTAACCACGAAACCTTCACCGGTATACAACGTGGGATTTTTCACGCCCAGCTTGGTCGCTTTGATGAGCAGCAAACGCTTGCCGAGCAGCCCATAAGACATGCCAAGTTTAATTCTCGCGCCTGGTTCTGAGTACACCAACGCCAGGGGTTCAACGGCTGAAACCCCCTCCTGGAACCAGGGTTTGGAAAAGCCGTACTTCTGCGGTTCGCCATCGGTTTTCGCGTCATAGACACTGAGTTCGCGTAGCGTTCTCAGATAGCGTTGGTCCACCAGGTCGTAAATAGTAGTTGACACGCACGGAAATAAGACTATGCGGCAGCCTCTTCTCCTGGTGTTAATTGGGATAAGGTTTGGGAACATCTTGGCGCCATAGCCGCCCCGGTCAGGAGCATAAACGATATCGCCAGAATCCTTATCCAGGATGTAAGCTTCAACCTCCTGTAGCCCTCCTGGCCGATAGGTCGCCCGCCATTCCATTGCCAATCCAGCCATCTCAAAATTGCCTTTGGTGTCACCTGAGACGACCAGGTCACCTCTGACGCCCATCAAGGTTTTATGCCTGCTTCTAATCGCCAAAAGGGGATTTTGGATGGGTTTTTCAGGGATAGCGCTTTCTTTGGCATCAAATTCCACCACATCGCCGTAGAGGTTGCAATAAAAATTTCCCACCCGCGCCGCCGTCGGCATTTGAGCGTCAGTTAAAGCTTGAATCAATATGGAGGCTAAAGTTTTTGCTTGAGCTTCTAAATTAGGAAAATTGATTTTGTTAAACGTATCCAAGGGTGTATCAACCAAAACTCTGGCATCATTAATCGTCGCAAAAGCAATACCGGTCATTCCAGATAGAGTAGCCACTTCACTATCGAAGGCGATTTTGCCGGGAATATAGGTCTGCCAGGTTTTGCCGCCGGTAGCGCTGATAGCATTAACGAAGTTCGTTGTGCCACCCAGACCGGCTAGTGCAATTAAGGTTTTGATGTCATCAACCTCTTCATCAGTTAGCTCTTCTGGCTGTTCATCGCGCAAAGCTAACATAGCGTCTAATTTAGTGAACAAGCGCATCTGGCTTTTACGGTCTTTTCTGGCGGTGCGAATATCATTGCGGATGAACCGTTCGACCTCCTTGCGGATATAATCCATATCCTTGAGCATATCTTTGGAGGGTTCGCCTTTATCTTTCATCTGTTCAAACTGGAGTTTCATCAGCCGACTGACGCCGCTTAGACCAACGAGGGTATCGTAATAATCCGTCACTAAAGTTTCCAGCGTTTTACCCTCAATACGCTGGAAGGTCTCCATGTTGGCAGCGATGGTCCATTGATTGGCCAGGACTGCCTGGCGCAGCTGGTCATCCGTATAGGTCCATAAATCCTTAATGCGTTTGCCAAAATCCGCATTATCCGCATACTCGGCTAATTGGTTGCCGATGGGGGCAAACTCACGACGCAGGGTGAAATCTGGTTGTTGGTCATAGAACCAGCCCTTATTGAAGACGCCAAACTCGTAGCTTTGGGTTGAGAGGTCAATAGAGATGAATAAAGAAGTATAATAGTGGTCTAAATCACTTTGCAACTTAATGGCTTGAGAAGCGGTTTTAATTTTCTTGCTCATCTCTTCTCTATTGAAGCGGGACATCTTTTCCAGCCGTGTGTGAATATTCCGCAGCCGCGAGTTGCGCAGAGTCGTTAAATTATCTTTGAGCAACTGTTTTTGCTCGTCATTCAAGCTGGTTTCCAGAGTATCTATCACATTAAGGAAGCTTTGTAGGTCAGCGATATCATTCTTAGCTCGTGAGCGGACGGACGCCAGGAGGCGGTCTTCATCAAATTTCGCAAACAGTTGGGCGCGCGCCACGATAGCACGATTAAGTTCATCATCATTAAGGTAGTGTTTTAAAGCCAACTTCTCTTCGTTGATGTACTCACGATTCAGATTACCCGCATTCTGGTTAAGTCGACTTAGGCGCTCGCCTTCGCGCTGAGCATTTCTGAAAGCAACGTTGATGATATTCATCTGTTCATGCTCTAAAATCTCAACACCTTTATCCTCACTCAGCAACTTTCTTCTCGCATCCTTTAACTTTTGCAGGTCATCTGAGCTTAGATAATATACCAAAATAGTCTCAATTTTTTCCTCACTGCGGGGATTTTTCTCCAACTGTTCCAGAGCCGCAAGAATCTTCTGCGCATCAGCTTCGACATTTTGTGCCCTGGCTTGATATGCATCATAAGCTTTTTTCAATAGTTGTTGTTCATCTTTTACTGCTTCATCAAGACTTTGTTGAGCCTTCGCCAACGTTTCGCGCGCTTTTTGAACGCGTTCCATTTCTCTAAGGTTTAGATGCCGGTCAAGTAGTTTCTCCTGTGAATATTGCAGCGTGAACTTACGTTTATCTGAAATCTCCCAATCCTGGAAAACCTCAGAAAGTTTCCTTAAATCATCCGAAACCCATTGTTCGTTGGGTTTCAGTTCCTTTCTAACGGACAGTTCATACCGCCTTCCGCCTTCCGACTGTATAGGCTGAAACGGCGAACTTTCATATTCGCGCGAATACGCCGCGCCAATGTCTCCCTTGTTCAAGGAAGCAATAAGTTGTTCTACCGCCCAGGTGTCTAAGCGCGCCATCGGCAAAGCGATATTTTCAACCAATTCTTTTTCCGCTTTGCGGGATTCACTGAGAGCATAGTCTTGAAGAATTGCCATTTGGTCCACGATTTCTGTGAGGAAGTTCGTGGTTTGAAGCGCGTCCTTTTTATATTTAGCGAGGTTGGCATTCAAACGCTCCTGTTCTTCAGGAGTAAAGCGTTCCTTCTCACGCTTTTTGATAGTTTCTCCTTTCTGCTTGCGCTTTTCAGTTTCATCCCGTCTAATATCTTTCAGCCAATCAATGTTATTGCGAGTGCTTTCTAAGTCGGAAAGAGTGGCGGACAGGGAATCCAAATTTCTGGAGATGTCATCAACGCGGTCGAAGAAAAACGGCGGAAGGTCGACGAGATAGCCTCTATCAATGGCTAAAACGATTTTCCTTGACAGCTCTTGAAATTCAAACAGGTCACGTTGGATATCGCGTCGGAGGTCTTGCATATATCTTACCGAGTCCTGACTAATCCCTTCCATGAATTCGCGCATTCCTGCAAGTCCCTGGAAATGCCCACTGGTGGCTAAAAATAGGAGAGAACGCGCTGGACGGAACTCCTCTTTTGAAAAGAGTCGGGCTAACTCCAACAACGTCGCGATTCCACCGGTCGGGTCAGCGCCTGGTGAGAGCGCGGGAACCACTGACATCGAATCGTAATACGCCTCGATAATGACGAGTTCACTTTTTAATTGCGGGTCATTGCCTTCGAGGAAGCCGCGGATATTCTGACCAATGCGCTTTTGCCAGGTCATCTTCGAAGTGATTCTAACCATCAATTCCGAGTGGTGAGTGGTGAGTGGTGAGTGGTCTTCTGCCTCTTGCCCTCTTGCCTCCTTGCCCTCTTGCCCTTTCTCACCGAGCATTTCCCTTAATTCCTCTGCATCCTTTCGGCTTATCCAGAATCTCGGGATATTCGCCGGGACAGTGAGAAATTTGTTCTCTGCTTCGCCGCGGATGGTATCTGAAGGTTCAGGTTCAATGAAGATTACCACCGTGGCGCCAAGCATGGTCGCGTTAATCCATTTTGTACCGCTATTTTCAAAATGAATCAAGGCAATACTGCCTCTGGGCACGAAGATCTCAGATTCAGAAGCCTCGACGAATTCATCCGGTTCATCCATTACGTTATCTTTATCATTATCAATGCCGTCGGTATTGTCGCCGGCTATTTCATCAATAATGCCATCGTTATCGTTATCCAACCCATCTTTATCCCAGGCCACTATTTCACTGAACGGCGCCATCTCACCTTCTTCATCGACTTCACCATCTTCATCGTTATCAATAGTATCATCCGTGCGCAAGAGATGCGCATTTAACACATCATCCATGATACTTGAAGACCCAATGCGATACCGATAGGCAACGCTTTCTAAGGTATCATTGGGTTGTACCTGGTACCAAAAGCCACCGATGTCTTTACCGTTAAAATCGCTGAGTTCACCTGAACCGCAATAAAACACTGGACCTTCCAATCCACCTGTAGGAATGAACAGTTTATTTCCTGGAACAAGCGCGATTTCGCCGGCTTCATCACTTTCTCCATCCCCATCATTGTCTCTACCATCGTTTTGCTGTTTCAGCAGGAAAAGGTTGCGCGGGTCATTTAAGATACTCACAACGTCCACCCTATAGGCAGTGGCTATTTTTTCCAACGTTTCACCTTCTAAAACCTTATGCTTCACACCATCAGCGATGAAAGAGGTCCGAACCAAATTAGGCCAGATGGAATTAACCTTATAGGATTTCAGCTCTTTTCCATCTTTATCAAGCACTGTTAATATACCGCCTTCGTCTATGGGAACAGTAATCTCAAATTCACGACTATCCACCTCTTGCAAACCAATCTCAACAAAGCGGTCAAATATGTACTTACTGGCATCCTCGGCCTCTTCATAGCCCGTAACTCTGGTCGTTAAGGAAGTCAGACGCGCAATATCTCGGCGCATACTGCCGATATCAATTTGCTCCCTAATCTCAACCGCCTTCTGGGAGAGGTCAACTTGCGCCGCCATCACTGATTGAAGGCTTAAAGGCTGAATAGCTAAAATTAGTAACCAGAGCAAGAGCAATATGAAGGAATAAATAAATTCCTTAGTGTTTCTTTTGATTAAGGTAAAACTATAATTAGTCAATTCCGCTCCCTCCTAAAAAAATTTTGTTGTTGTTCACCCCTGAACGAAGGTTCAAAGATTTATAGGGTGTTGAGTGATAAACGTCCTGTTCTCACGTGGTGATTGATAATTGTATCAATCATCAGGCACAAATTAAATGATAAATAGAAATTTTTAGTTGAATAAGAGTATAGCATATATTTCGGAATATGACAAGAAAAAATCGAGAAATGCAGAAATTACATTCAGATTTACGCGAGATAAATCTCGCCACTCCGGAGTAACAGAGGCTTGCTACGCGCTCATGGAAATAGCGTATAGACCTGTTTTGTCAGCACGATGCCGATGATACTCCATAGGCTACCGGCGAGAAATTGCCCTAATATGAAACCGAAGAAAAGCGGCATAGCGCGCCGATGAGCTCTCAAACCGCCTTCGGAAAGGATAATTCTTTTGGATAACCAGCCAAGAGAGAGGGAAAACCACATCCAACTGATAGCCCAACCATTCCCAACGGCATATCCCACTGGATATAATGGCCACCAAAAGAAACGCCGTTTCAGTATCATGAACAACGCCGCCAGGAGAAACCCAAATCCCATCTGCTGTAGTGCGGGCACATCTGCGCTGACGGGATAGGCTATCCAACTTTGCAAACGATAAAATTCGCCGACGCCCCAGCGGGCAAACAGATATTTATGATAGAGAACGACATGAGCCATAATGGCGGTAATCGTCCCGACAATTATCGCTAATATCATAGCGGCAACTAATCGCTTGTCGCTCATTTTTAACGCAGAACCAATCTTAAACCCTTCCAACTGATGCGGCATGGGATGACAACGATAGCCATAAGCAAGCCACGATAGAAGCGTTGTATTCGTCAAGTTAAGAGCCCCCAATTTTCCGGAGCCCATAAACATGACCATGATTGCATCTGGATGTATGCTATGGAGTTCATGCGTCGGCGGTCCCAATTCCGCCCGCATTCTGGTCATGGCAATGCAGATGACAAAGTAGATACCGAAATACAGCAACGTTACCCAATAGTCTAATCCGGCATGAGACCAGAAGACAACGATGAGTATCATTCCAATAATGAGACCGGCTAAAGCCATCTTCGACAACGGTTCGACAGGGCGTTTTGCAAAGACGCTAAACAACACCTGCTTGATGTGCTTTCGGCTCGTCCACAAAGCCAGAACGCCGATGCCTATCCATGCGCCGGCGCGTTGTTCGCCCTGATAACCGCCCACTGTTTTCCAGCCCACTACGCTGAAAAAAACAAGTTGCAATTTCCAAAACAGGTAAAAGACCCACAACGAAAGAGACAAATCCAACGGCATCAGATACCCAAATCCTACGGCAAAGGCGTAAATATTTATCGGCAGCCAACCGATGGCGTTCCATGGCTTCTCGGTGAACAACTGACCGAGTTCATACTTGAGATTTAGGTAAGGAATCGAAGGATAAAGAAAATGCACACCTGCTAATATTTCAATGCCAAAGGCTATTCCAAATCCAATCCACATCAATCTGTTTGACAAAAGACTGGATGTGTTGCTGACGACTTCTAAAGGTAGGACGGTAATCGGATAACTCAGCTTCTCATGTTCAATCCACTGTTTTCTGACGATAATATTGATGCAGAGCATCACAAACAGCACCACGATTACAAAACCAGACCACGCAAGTATCGGAACGAACCAGGCTTGCATGTATTTCTCTTGCCAGAAAGTCGTTCCTCCTTCAAAGTAGCCTTCGAGAATGCGCTTATCATCCACCGTCAACCAGCGCGGGATATAGCGGAAAAAAAGGTCTTCCCATTCGTTTTCCGGCGTCGCGTACCAGAAGGCATTGCCTATCAACGGCACCAACTGGCGTATGATGTCATGCCCCGCTAAAGCCGTCGCGATGGATATCATGATGTAAGTTGTCGCCAATTCTGCCTGACTCAACGAAGAACTTTTCAGAAACCGGTTCAGGAAAAGATTGATTGCCGCAATGGCAAAGAGTGTAAAGAGAACAGTGGGAAAGATGGAAAAATCGGTCAACTCCCAGACGACGCGGTTTTCTGTTGATACAATCCAGTAGCAGTTTATCACTATCAAAACAACGCCTACGAACAGACCGGCGAACATAAAACGGAGGGAGGAAGTGTTGTTGTTTTCCATTTTGACTGTCGCTTGTTGATTGTTTTTCAATCATCAATCATCTAAATACCTCGTAACTCCATGTGAAGCCTAAAACGTGTTGTATCATACCTTACGGCTAATACTGGTTTATGGTTGCTTTTTCTCATATAACTAAACGCAACCCCCCCCTGCCCCTTCCGCTTTGCGGAATCCCGCTTCGCGGGACCTTTGGTAAGGGGAACGTAAAACGTAATTTCTTATTACTCATTACTCATTACGTTTTATTTCTCCTGTTTTTGTTGCGTTTCCTAAGTCCAGATTATTATTTTTCCTATGCCTACTCCACGACTTCCTCGGGACTGGTATATAACTCCATACCCATCTGCTCCCCAAGAACTTGCGCTCTGGCATTTATAAAGAGAGACACCATTACCAACCGAGGTTTCGTCCCTTCCTTAGCCTCATAAAGCTGACTGATTCTCGCAAATGCACCCACATCACCCGTTGAAACGCTGGACTTAATCTCCATCAGAATACACTGACCGTTGACTATGAGTATATCCGCCTCTACCATAGTAGGATGTCCATAAACTCTACCATCTTCGTCCCTTATGCGCCACTTCCTCACCTGATAACCTAAATCCTCAAGCACACCTCTCATCGCCCCACGAAATGATTCTTCAGATGAAATCCCCCATCTGGCCCCCACGGCAGAGAGGGTGCGGTCAAACTTGTTTATACTCTTTGTATGTTCATCCAGCGTTTTTGTATGCTTATCCAGTATTTGCCCAAACCGTTTCAATGTCTCAGAATGCTCTTGTAAAATCCGGGAGTGCTCCTGTAGAATCTGAGAGTGCTCTTCCAGGATTTGAGAATTCTCTTCCAGCTTGCTTAGTATCCGAGCAATGTCATCTTTAGTCGCTAACACACCCGTCAGTTGATTCATCACCTCCTCGCGGAAAGCGATGTCCTCCTTCAACAACACTGGGAACCACTTTCGGACTATCTCTTTGGCTTCTTCCTCCCTGGTATAATAATCTGGTATAATAATGTAACGTCAAATTATTACCCAAAAGGAGATTTTCCCATGAACATTATATCACAAGTGGCACAAGGAATGCAAGCAATTTTAAGTTGCGCGGCTGAGATAATCGCTTTTAATACTGGCGTTATACAACGGTTACGGAAATTTACAGGAAGCGTTTTTGTCCAGACCTTGGTCTTTGGCTGGCTAAGTCATCCTAAAGCGACTCTGGAAGACTTAACTCAGACCGCCGCGACATTGGGTCTATCAATCACGCCACAAGGTTTAGATAAGCGTTTCACCTCTGTCTGTGCTAACTTTATTCTTAAGGTTCTTGAAGCAGCAGTTGCAACCGTAATTGCTGAAAAGCCAGTTGCCATTCCTGTATTGCATCGTTTTGCTGCTGTCTACATCCAGGATAGCAGCACGATTACGTTACCAGATGTTCGGGCTGTCATCTGGCAAGGTTGTGGTGGTCGCAGGGAAAAAAATACCCGTTCCTCGCTCAAAACTCAGATCCGGTTGAACTTGAACCCCGGTGAACTGATAGGTCCATATCTCCAGTCAGGAAAGGAAAATGACCTTCGTTCTTTCCTGTCTTTACCGCTGCCAAAAGGCGCCTTATGGGATAAGCGAAAACACCGCCTCACTCATCCACATACCTGGTTTACAATCCCCAATACTCATCAATTTCTCTCTGATAAGCATTCACTTTGCCGCTGAGGACATCGGCAATCCGGACAGCTTCGCCGCAGTAGCCGGATTCGTAGATGGCAATCGAGTTGGCTTTCGCAAGTAAACCCGTTTCACCATCTACTTCAGGAGAACGTTTGTCTTTGACCGCGTTGATGAAATCATAAACTTCCAACGTAAATCCATCTTCGATGCCAAAGGGGAACAAACGTTCTTTTTCTGCTCCGCTGAGGGTTGCCATGTAAGCTGCCTTCAATTCCTTAATTGTCATTTTTGTGCCGTCTAACTTTTCCATGTCTCCGCCTTCCTGGAAGACAAATGGATGGAACACATCGCCGCGGTCTCTAATGACACCTTCGTTGCCGTAAAATGCGACATTAAGGAAACTATGCACTGGCGCGGCTTTAGTCCAACTCCAGGTGCCGATGACGCCGCTTTTAAAGGTGATGACGGCAACCCAGGTATCTTCGTGACAATCGGGAATTATACCTTTCTCTTTGTGGTTGGTCATACGTTTATCGATTTGTCGTACTTCGGCGTAGACTTTCTCGACATCGCCAAAGAAATACCGGATTGTGTCCATCATGTGTGCGCCGCTGTCCATGACCATACCGCCTCCACTTAGCAGTTTATCTAAGCGCCAATGCCAGCCGCCGACCTTTGCCGGGTCATTCCAACCGGCGGATTGTGCGAAGAATATGCGCGGTTTGCCAATCAAATTGCCTTCATTCAATGCCCATCTAACCGCGCGCTGGCCGGGATATCTGCGGCAATTTTCCGCTGTTGCAGTGATTAAGCCATGCTGTTCCGCTACTGCTATCATTTTTTTGCTGGCTTTAATCGTGATGCCGAAAGGCTTTTCGGTCATAATATTCACGCCAGATTCCAGACACGGAATCGCGGTGATATGATGATGCGAATGAGAGGTGCAGATATCAGCGGCATTCAGTTTTTCCGCTTTGAGCATCTCTTCGACATCGGCATATACCCGCGGTGCAGAGCCTTGAAATGCGGCGATTTTATTTGAGAAATCCACCGCGCTTGTCTTTCTCACATCGCATGTTGCATCTATGCTGAAGGTATCAACGCCTTTTTCTATCAAAGTCTGATAGCCGCGCAAATGCGCATTAGCTATCCCACCACAACCGATTATTGCTAATCTTACAGGTTTTTGGGACACGTTATCCTTCCTCCCTATAAATTTTCGTTTTCGGCAATCATTTGCCTCCAGTATTAAGGAATGTGTGCTCATCACAATTCATCTGCACAACGCCCTATTGATTGTGCCGTGACCTGTTGAATACTCCGCGAGAACGAATCTCTTAACATACGCTCTGTATCATGTGGTAATTCAATCAGGATAAAGTAATTAGCAGGATAAAGATAGTCTTCGCCACTTTCGTCAATAATGCGTAAATCTCCATCCAAGGAGGCATCCTCATCAGGTATCACATAATAAATCTTATGTAGCTCTAAGGATACTGGATATTCTGAATTGTCAACACAAATAGCAAATGGTGAAACTTTTTTATGTTGTGTCATAATTCTAATCCAAATAACGCTTACGTTTAATTTCCTTTTTACCTATACCATGCGCCTCGTACCAATGAATTTCAGCACGTCGTATCCTACCATTGGCAAGGCGTAGAATGGCAATTCCTTTTAGCTTGCGCCAACGTCCCTGACCATATTGTTTGCGCAAACGTGCAATATCTCGGATTCCACTACCGACAGCAATGATTTCTATCTCGGTTATTTCGCTGATGATTTCGAAGTTCATTTCACAGCGTGAGTTCACAAATCAAATAACAGAAAACGGGACAGCGTGAAAACGAGGAGAACAATCTCGGTTTCACGTTGTCAGTTTTACTTTTTTGCCATGTGCTTCTCGGTTATTTTCCCGCCTGGTTTCGGATTAAGTTGATAAATATACGCCTCAATTCTTCGTCGCTCTTTCATTAGGTTCATAAGCGAAAGGATACCATTGATAATAGTATCTGTACGAATAATGTGGATTACCCTTCTTATACCATGGCGTATCTATTCTGATGCCATTGAACATTTCCAATTCAACGAATCCTTCTCTTGCTTTACCCGCGACTGTGACTTTTTGATTTTTTTCACGAGCGTTGTCCGCCATCATCCGGATAGCTCGAATGCGAGGTACATTCTCAAAGTTTATGTACCCAATGAAATCCACGCCATTAACCTTAACATGCCAATATCCCTCGTGAGCCGGTGCCGGGGGGACAAAATCCAGAAATTCAGGCTTTTGGGGAACACCAGATATAGACACTCGCTGGCCTGAGGTAAGTGTCTCAGCGGTAATAGATTGATATGTTCTGGCACACCCAAGAAAAGCAATCAAAAGTAGAAATAAGAAAATCAGCGTCAACGTGAATTTCATAGTGATTCACCTCCTAATTTGCTACTTGAGTTATATAGTGTTAATAATTTTTATAAGATTGTTAGCTTTAAATCGGAAAAGATTGAGGTCAATTATATTCATGCCACCTCTTGATAGATATACTCAAACTGTTCGCTTCGCTCACCAACGCCTTCGGCTTATGGTGGCGCCTCGCTGGGACTCAATAATATACAAAGCGAGATGTGTAGTACATACTCTTCTGGTAACTCTTCCAAAATACCCCATATTTCGTCATCATGCTTAGAGCGTGGCATTGCTTCAAAATGCGGTGAAATAATCCGCACGTGGATATTATCCCCAGAACCGCTGCCAACTTGAACTATAGTACCTGGGTAGTTCCCGGCAAATTTGTCTTTCAGGAGCTCTTTAATGCTTCTAATTCGTAAATCCATTGAAGTTCCTCCTACATCGATTTGGCAAGCAACCAGTTGTAACCAAACTTTTCTTTAAGAACACGAGTTTTTCAGTTATCAGAAGATAGTGCGTCTTTAAGAGCAGATTCAACCGCAGAGAACACAGGGAGGGCGGCGGTTTAGCTTCTAAACGGCTGAACTCAGAGCACGCGGCGAAAAAGAGTCAGAGAAAAGCCTCTGCGTTCTCCGCGCCTCCTCCGCGAACTCTGCGGTTAACAAAGGATTAGACGCTAACTGAAAAAGTCGTATGAAGAAAGAAAAGTTTAATCAAAAGAAATAAGAGGAATAAGTAAACTATTTCTAGAGCCTTTAAAAATGGGTTACACTGTTCGGCGGTTCCATTACCATCATAATAACGCAAAGCTTCAGTCCATTCATTTACTATTCGGAACGCATGATAAACTTCTTTCTCGGCGCGCATGACATCTTTTAACCCACTATAGTCCAACAAAACTTCGAGTTGGCGTCCTCTCGCAGAGGAAAGTTGAGGGTGCCGTCCGGTCTTTTTTTCAATCGCCTCCTCAAAATCCTCCAGAGGTTCAAAATCATATCGCGACCAAATAAGCATTTTGAGATAGCATTCGATAACATATCCACCAATATAGCGTCCCGCATCTTGTAAAGCCCGGCTCTCCTTCAGACGCTCACGAACTGTAGCTTCATAAACATTCCGTCGCGTTATTTTATGTATATGTTTCCGTAACGATAATTTACTTTTTCTCATTTGTAAAGAAGACGTTTTGTAAATTCGCAACTTCTCGCCATGCTTTCCACGTCTTTCAGGTGGTATTGCAAAGTGAGCGGTCCATTGTAATTAATCTCCTGCAACCCTTTCATGAACACTTTAAAATCGAATTCATCGGTTCCCGGTTCACCACGATGACTACCTGAGATGTGTACGTCACCAAGCAGTTTCCCCATCGCCAGGACAGATTGATATGGGTCGGCTTTGTCATTGAATAGATGGTATGTATCACACGTCAATCGGAGTCGGGTATCGGTTGTGTTAATGAATTCAATGCCTTCGCGATAGTTATCCAATGGACAGCCTTTCTCAAATTCCAGTGCAATAACTATCCCGGCTTCTTCGGTCTGCGGCAGCATTTCCAATAAATTCGCCGCTAAAGTTTTTCGCGCTGTTTCCACTGAAGAATCTTTCGGCATATTCGGCCAGATGCCGATTATCCCCGCTTTGAATCGCTTAGCGATATTCAGCACTATGGCGAAATGTTCTATCGTCTCTTTTCTCATCGTAGGCGTCGTCACAATGTGGCTGCCAAAGCCTACGGAGGGTGCGACTAATTGATGTTTTGCGAGCAGTTTCTCCGTGGCTTTAATTTGGGATTCATCTTGTCCATCTATAAACGGCTCACGGATGGGCAAATTTATGCCCTCGTATCCTGACTTAGCGACTAATTCAATTATTTCCGCGCGTGAGAACCTCCCAAGCGTTCCAACATAAGGGTCATAACATACGAGCATATTGTATCACTCCTTTATTTTTTATTTTATCAATTTTTTGCTCTTGTGTCAATTAAAATTTTTATATGCATCCACCAGACTTCCGATGACGTGTGCCTTGTGCTCGGCCAGTCCGGATTTGAGCCTCATTATCTGCATGGACGAGTCCAACGCACACAAAGAAGTCTTCGAGACTTCGGAAGTCTAAATGTAATTCTTCAGAACAATGTCAACTGTTGTCTTTCTTGTGTTGCAGCAGATTTCTTCTTTGCCTCAATCAGGTCATCAATTAAAAGTTGTCGCATCTGTTTATATTCCTCACCATGCTGACGTAAAATGTATGCCGGATGCAATACTGCTATCACCGATGGCGCGTATGGTGAATCAGTGAACCACTGCCCGCGCTCCTCAGTCATCTTAAAATTTTTATGAATCAACAGATTTGCAGCCGGTGCCCCGACGCAGACAATCACTGATGGTTTTATGAGATTTAATTCAGCGTCTAACCATTTGCGGCAGGCTTTTACTTCTTCTACACGCGGTGGCCGATTGCGAGCGCTTCCCTCCTCAATGATACACGCGCGGCATTTGAGAACATTGGAAATCCATAAATCTTTACGTTGAAGCTGAACTTTCTCCAGTACCTCTTCTAATAAACGCCCGGCGCGGCCTACGAAAGGACGCCCTGATTTATCCTCTTCATCGCCTGGTCCCTCTCCGACCAAAACTAACCGTGCTTGCGGATTACCTTCGCCAAACACTACTTGCGTGCGCGTTTCAGCAAGTTGACAATCGGTGCAAACCAACGCTTTTTCCTTCACTTCCTGCATTTTTTGTTCGATTGATTTTTCCATGAAATTTTTGTCTCCATATACAGAATGAATAACCAGCGGAAAGTTTGAATAAAGTATAACATCTGTAAACTGATTATTCAACAGCTTTTCGCAACTTTTGGGAGTACAAATTGAGCATTAAAAACTTGACAGTTTCAACAAATTTTTGTATCATATAAACCAACCTATATTGGTTACAAATCTAATTTCAAGAAAGGATTAAATTATGGCTGGAGGTTACATGGGAAAGTTGCTCTTCGTAGACCTTACCAACGGTAAACTCGAAGAGGAAGCTTTACAAGAAGAAGATTGTCAGAAGTTTCTCGGCGGTTACGGATTAGGAGCGAAGATTCTCTATGACCGTATGAAGCCGGGCGTTGACCCAATGGGTCCTGAAAATATTTTGGGAGTTCTTACTGGTCCACTAACTGGCACACCCGCGTTGATAGGTTCGCGTTATGTTGTCGTGTGCAAATCGCCGTTGACAGGTGGATGGGGCGATGCCAACTCCGGTGGCTACTTCGGACCGGCGTTGAAGTTTGCTGGCTACGATGGTGTTTTTTTCAGCGGCATATCCGAAAAACCCGTTTATCTGTTTATCAATGAAGGCAAAGCGGAGTTGAGAGATGCAAGCAAGCTCTGGGGCAAGGATTCCAATGAAACGGATGATATGCTCAAAGCTGAACACGGTTCAGATGTTCGCCTACTTTGTATTGGCCCTTCTGGCGAAAAGCTATCATTGATATCATGCGTGATGAACGATAAGGGGCGCGCGGCCGGCAGGTCTGGTGTCGGCGCAGTTATGGGGTCAAAGAAGCTTAAAGCAATCGTGGCGAAAGGGAAGTTGGAAGTTCCTTTAGCTGACCAAAGCCAAACTAATGAATTGCGGCGGAAGTATATCAGAGAAATGGCGGGCTTCGGCCCGATTTTGCAGAAATATGGTACATCCGGCATTACTGCTAATTCTGCGATGAGCGGCGATTCGCCGGTGAAGAATTGGGCCGGCGCAGGTCCAGTAGATTTTCCCAATGCCCAAGCAATCAGCGATGAAGCTGTACTTGCCCTTCAAGAGCGAAAATTCGCGTGTTGGCGTTGTCCTATCGCATGCGGCGGACACATGAAGGCGACGACGGGTCCTTTTGCTGTGCCAGCAGGCGTCCATAAACCTGAATATGAAACGCTCTGCACTTTTGGTACGCTGTGCCTCAATGATAACGTTGAAGCCATCATTAAAGCCAACGATATCTGCAATCGCGCCGGTTTGGATACTATTTCGGCGGGTTGTGTTATCGCTTTTGCAATCGAGTGCTATGAAAATGGCATCATCACCAAAAAGGATACCGATGGCATCGAACTAAAATGGGGCAATGCCGAAGGCATTATTGCAATGACCGAAAAAGTCGCAAAGCGGGAAGGATTGGGAGATATTTTAGCAGATGGCGTTAAGGTAGCATCTGAAAAAATTGGCAAAGGCTCAGAAGAATTTGCGGTTCATATCGGCGGAGAAGAACCTGGAATGCACGACCCGAAATTCACGCCAGGACTGGCTCTTTCTTTCCAACTTGATGCCACGCCCGGACGCCACACGCAGGGCGGCGAAATGATTGCGCCACCTTCCGGAATTGAAATCGAAGCGCATGAACTAACAGTTTACACGGGCAGAGCAGCAGGCCAAAAGAAATTAGTTGACCTGATGCATGTGGTCAACGCCGCTGGAATCTGCATGTTCGGGCATATCTCATTCGATGTCAATTCCATCCCAGAATTCCTCAGTTCTGTAACTGGCTGGAACGTGACTCTGGATGACGTGATGTTGTTAGGCGAACGGATAGGAATTATTCGTCATCTTTTCAATCTCCGCGAGGGCATCAATCCACTGAAAACCAAAGTCCCAGGTCGAGTCCTTGGCATACCTCCGCTCAAGGCGGGGAATCTCAAAGGTATCACCGTTGACACCGATACTTTCATTAAGGAGTATCTGGAGTTGGTGGACTGGGACCCAGAGACGGCTCGACCCAGCAAAGAACGGTTGAAAATGTTGGGATTGGATGATTTGGGTTAATGGGTGTTGAGAGAATACACAAAGAGGATGGCTAATGGATGTTTGGTTTTTAGCTATCCTCTTATTTGTAAATTTGTTGAAGGATAATATAGAGACCTAAAATCAGAAAAGGAGAATGAAAATGACTAATGAAAAGAAACCGGAAATGAAACGTTGCCAACATTGCAATGAACTTTTAGACCGTATTTGGTTTACTGCTTTAATGACGGAGGAATGGTCCTGGGATGGAATAGGTTACAGGGAATGTACTGCAAGACACAGCCTTGTTACCGACCCCGAACAGCCTGTAAGGTGTCCATACTGCGACGAAGTCGTCGGTACGGGTCTCGACTTCGGTTTTGGAGTAGGTTACAAATAAACAGGAGGCAAGTCAAGCCTTATGGATAATATCTTAAAGAGAATATCTTGGAGAGAAAATGAAAATGCAATTGAAATAGGTTTTGAGTTTTATCTTGACCTTTTGGAGAGAAGAATAAAAGACGAAAGTGTTTCTCTTGTTCAGGAGTTGAGGAAATTTTTTGATGAAGAATTAGGTATCCAACTACGCGAAACACAAGTCCGTGGATTAATGCATAAAGATGCTTCTGCATTTATCGAATATGTCAATGGTGTCACCGGTGAAAATTTCAATCCCGTGAGCGAATACTGGAAGGCACAAGGAATAGAGAAATTTTCTGAATGGAGACAAAGATGGATGTTACTCAGAAGACAAGAAGCAGTGGATTTACGTGATGAACCGATATCGAAAGCAGATGGTCCTGATAAAGCCCAAGCGCTGATGCGGAAGACAATCACCGTCAACAGAATTGTTCGTGACAATGCCTTGAGCCGCTTTTTAAAAAGTTTATATGAATCTCGTTGCCAAGTATGCGCATATACCTTTAGAGTGCCTGGTGGAAAAAGATATGCGGAAACTCACCATATTCGTCCGCTTGGTAATCCACATAATGGCATAGATAAGGAAAACAATATGATTGTTCTATGCCCACTTCACCATGCAATGTTTGATTATGGAGTGATTGCAGTACTCCCTGAAAAATTCACTCTATTGAGCATTGATGATACTATAAATGGTATTGGCAAGCCATTATCGTTGAGGAAACATACCATTCTTAGGGAATCCCTCGAATACCATCTGGAAACAATTTATGGAAAAGTAGGATGTTATTGATAGCAATAACCTGCTTATATCAGCGAGTACGCCAACAAGGAGAACTATGCCAAATCATGATAGATACTGGGCTTACTTCGATGAAGCCTGGAAGAAAGTGATCGAGCGATTCTTCCCACAGCTTTTGCAATTCTTTGTTCCTGAGCTCTATTTTGATGTAGATTTCAAAAAGAAGGTTACCTTCCTTGATAAGGAGATGGAGCAACTGTCTAAAAGAAGTATGAAGGGGGCAAAATACGTTGATAAACTTGCGAAGGTTTATCTCAAGGATGGAAACGAACAATGGATTCTTGTTCAGATAGAAGTTCAGGGTTATCCGGAAAAGGAGTTTTCGTTAAGAATGTTCCGGTATTTCTATCGGATATTCGACCGGCATGGGAAAAGAATAGTGAGCATGGCGATAATGACAGGTTCGGAAAAAGGCACCGATGAGGGAATATATGAACTTGAAGCTTATGGTACCAGGCTGGAGTTTCAGTATCCTGTGTTCAGGGTAATGGATTATGATAGAGATGATTTGGAGAATAACCCGAATCCGATAGCGATAGTTGTTTTGGCGTCTCAAGAGAAGGAACGGGCGAAGCAGAAGGGTGAGATGTTTAACACGAAACGATATCTGATAAGGAAATTGTACGAAAGAGGATATGGAAGAGATGAGATAATAGGATTGTTTGAGTTCATAGATTGGGTTTTACAATTGAGCGATGAGGAAGAAGATATAGTGTTGGAAGAGGTAAAGCAATTGGAGGAGGTGAAGAAAATGCCTTATGTCACAAGCGCGGAAAGAATCGGAATGAGAAAAGGATTACAGCAAGGATTGCAACAAGGATTGCAACAAGGATTTTCAGAGATGATATTGGAAGCATTGGATGAGAGATTTGGTGAAGTTCCATCTTTCATCTCCAATGCTATAAATCAAATAGAAAACAGGGATATGTTGAGAGCACTCCTGCGGCATGCTATACGATGCGAGTCGCTGAAAGAGTTTGAACGAATGCTGAATGGACGAAGTCAGTCTTAATATAACTTAGACTTCCGAAGTCTCTGAGACTTCGGAAGTCTGGATGAGTGAAAGAGGAGAGTCTAATTATGACAAGAAATATTCCAATATGCGCCGCGGTTTTAATTTTGCTTTGCGCCATAGTAGGATGCGCGGTCAATCCTGTTACTGGTAAAAAACAGTTCACGCTGGTTTCGGAATCACAAGAAGTAGCCATCGGCGATGAACAATATCCAATTATGACGCAAGTGAGCGGAGGGCTATTTCAGGATGAAGAATTACAAGCCTACGTCAACGAGGTGGGACAGAAACTCGCGAAGGTGAGCCATAGACCTGAGCTCAAATATCAATTTAACGTGGTAAATTCCTCCGAATTAAATGCCTATGCGTTGCCCGGCGGCAAAATTAGTATCACCCGCGGATTGCTGACGCGGATGGACAATGAAGCGGAATTAGCGGGAGTTTTAGGGCATGAAATCGGTCATGTCACTGCTCGCCATGTTTCCACTGCGCTTACACGGCAATTAACGGCGCAATTGGTCATGGCTGCAATGACCACCTATCTGAAAGAGAAAGAAGTCAAATATGGTGAATATTATTCGTTAGCAGGCTTGCTCGCTACTCAGTTGATGATGTTGAAATTCAGCCGTTCGCAAGAATATCAGGCGGATGAGTTGGGAATTCAATACATGGCCAAACTCAATTACAATACTGAGGGCTACGTACAACTTTTAGAACTTCTCCAATCCACCTATTCGCGAGAACCAACGTTTGTCGAAGGATGGATGTCATCCCATCCGCTGACGAGAGACCGAATTGAAACCGCGAAATCGCAAATTGCCCAAAGCGGTTCAACTTCAGCAGATAAGACTTTCAATGAAGCTGGATTTAAACGCAGAATCAAAATTCTACGGCAAGCCGAGCCGGCTTACAAACACTATGACCAGGCAGAAAAGATGATGGCAGAAGGGAAAATCCCACCAGCGATTGTTGAATATAAAAAAGCCATCGAAATCGCCCCCAACCAGGCGATTTTTTACTCTGACCTTGCCTTTGCATATTTTAAATCCAACCAGTTGAAAGAATCCCAGGTGAATATTGACAAAGCGTTGAAATTATATCCCGACCTGTTCCATAGTCAATTTTACAGCGGATTAATTTATTTTCACGCGAAAGATTATCGGCGTTCTTTAGCAAGTTTTGACGTTGCGGATAAACTCATTCCGAGTCAACCCTCTGTCAAATTAAATCAAGGTATGTGCTATGAAAACTTGAAAAATACAGAAATGGCAGTGAAAAAATATCAGGAAGTCTTGACACTCGCTAATGAGGGCGAGATAGCTCAAAAAGCGCAAGAACGCTTGAATGCGCTTGGGTATTCAGAGGAACCGCAGAAGTAAAGAATGTCGCGGAGTGTTCGCCGCGGTTCAGCAATTTCCTTCGTAAACCGCCAAAAATCAGCGCAACGTATTTTTGCAGCGTCGCGTATGTTTATACTCCTTTATATTTTGAAGCGCTACGGTGTTGGTTTATTGCTATTAAACACCAGCACCGTGCCTTCAGGCTTTATCTTTAGATCGGTGCCTTTCCTTTCTACCGAGGACGGGTTTATTTCGTAAACCACGTTGCCTTCAGGCTTGCAGGGCTTCGGGGTTTGAATATACGCCCGTCTTCTTCAAGTATGCCAGAATTTCAGGCGGTGCCAGATTATCAATAGTTTGCCCTGATTGAATGCGATTACGAATTTCAGTCGAAGAGATATTGGCGTAAAAAGGCGGCAATTCAATTAAATTGATTTTTTCAGCATACGGTTTGTTTTCTTTACGAGACAACAAATTTTTAATCATTTCGGCATCGTCTCCGCCTCGGTTAGCGACAATGAATCGGCTCATTGAAAAAAGTTCCATAAGCTCTGATTCCAGGTTGGTATAATATTTAGCGTCAAAAACGCGCTTGAGGGTATCATAGCCGATGATAAAATAAATCTCCGTCTCTGGAGGATATAGAGGACGAATGACTTTGATTTTTTCGATAAATCTACCATGGCTGCAGGTCGCCACAGAAAATTGCGGCCGTTTTTGAGCATATAGCTTAATCATTAACAACCGTTCCTCTAAGGATGCTCCAATGATGCCTTTATCGACGTTGGCTTTCGCTAAAACCAACAAAATCTCCTCCAGGTTGTAATTTTTCTCCGCTTCTTCAATCATCTTAACGTGAGCATTGGTCAGAGGATTGAAGGAAGCTGAAAATACCCCAAGTTTCTGCCCCATTAATTTGATGCCTGCGGAAGCCTTTAAAACGTAGGAAATCATCGGCTCGCCATTGGGTTCGAGCGCATTCACCAGTTGTCGAATAGCGGGAAGTTCTTCCAACGTTATTCACCTTCTTCTCCTGTTTTGACGTGCGTACCTAAAAAGCTCATACGAGGTTACCTGCAAAGCTACCGTTCATAGGAAGTATTATTTTGAATTTAGTTCCGACGCCTAACTGAGACTCGACGCTGATATTCCCTCCATGTTCAGAGATAATCTTCTGCGTAACCGCAAGTCCAAGCCCTGCGCCTTTAGAGCCCTTCGTGCTGAAGAAGACTTTAAAGATATTTTTCCGGTTCTCCTCGCTAATACCACATCCATTATCAGAGATTTCAATTGCTAAATTGTTTACTTTGAGAAGATGGGTGGCAATTTTAACAATACCTTTAGGCTTATCGCATGCGTCAATTGCGTTCGAGACAATGTTGAGGATACAACGATAGATACCTTTTGAATCTAAAATAATCTGCCCAATGTCAGGTTGCAATTCCAATAAGATATCAATGTTCTTTTGCCTTGCCCTCCCCAGCATCAGTTTAGCAACGTCCATGCAGGTCTCATTGATATCCGTCGGCTCACATTCTAGTTTTTGCGGGCGGCAATAATCCAACATATCCAGCACAAGCTCTCTCAGGAATTTAGTGCCCTGCTTAATAATGTCCCATCCCTTAGTTATCCTTTCCATATCTTCATGTTGAATTCCAAGTTCGAAGATGTACGACCCGCCCTCTACGCTGGTTAGGATATTATTGATACAATGCGCTGCACCAGCGATACCCTGTCCTAAAGCAGAGAGGCGAGCTTGCCGTAAGCTCTCCTCATACAGCTTTGCATTCTCAATCACCAGTGCTGCTTGTGCTGCTAAAACCGTAAGTACCTTTTCGTCATATTCTGAAAATCCCTCTTGATTTTGTTTATTGACGGATTGCACCACACCTATTAGCTTTTCCCGTCGTATCATAGGAACAGATAGAATAGACCGGGTGACGAAGCCTGTTTGTTTATCTGCCTGCCTGTAGAATCTAGGGTCATTATATACATCTGTAACGTTAGCAGGCTTCATGTTAACAGCAGTCCAGCCCACAATACCCACCCCCATTTTCATGCGGATGCACTTCAGTTTACGCTCTACTTCTTGTTCTCCTCCCTCTCCTATAGCAACGTAAAAATATAATTCATCGCTGTTTTCATCATAAAGGGCGAGGGAACAAGATTCCGCAGCGGTAACGGCTCTTCCCTCACGAATGATAACCTCCAAAAGCCTGTCCATATCGGTCATCGACTCCATAAATTTTTCTATTCGATAAAGATGTTCGATTTCAGATTCCGGATTCTCCTCCATTTACTTTCATACCTCCTAAGTGTGTCCAAAGTCCAATGTCCATTTGAACATTGAACTTCGGACATAAATTTGTCTCAATTAGATTGCCAAAAGTTTTTTGATAGTTTAACCCAACTTTTCTTTTTTTAATCACAAGAAACACGGAGGAAAAAAGTAATCCTCCATAGGTGCAGAGACTATATCTGTGCGAATTTGGCCTCACATGCGGAGGCGACCCTACTCCGAACTTTAAGTTTTTCCCATTAGATATTCATGGATAGCTTTTGCGGCTCTTTTGCCCGCTCCCATTGCCGAGATAACGGTTGCAGTACCTGTAACAACATCGCCGCCGGCGTATATGCCTTTTCTGTTAGTTGCGCCCGTCGCTTCATCTATAATAATTTCTCCCCGTCTACCGGTATTCAAGCCAGGCGTTGCCTTCGCTAACAGTGGGTTAATATTGCTGCCAATAGCATTGACGACAATATCAACAGGCATATCAAATTCAGAGCCTTCCATTGGCACCGGGCGTCTTCTGCCAGATTCATCTGGCTCACCCAATTCCATCTTTATACATCTCATCGCTTTCACCCAACCTTTCTCATCGCCTGAAAAGCTTACGGGAGCGGTTAAAGTGATGAACTTTATTCCTTCTTCGATTGCGTGTTCGATTTCCGCTGCTCTGGCGGGCATCTCTTCTCTGGTACGACGGTAAACGATAGAGACTTCCTTCGGCCCCAAGCGCAAAGCACTTCTTGCCGCATCCATCGCGGTATTTCCAGAGCCTATTACAGCGACTTTTTCACCGACAATAATCGGTGTATCAGATGCCGGAAAACGATAGGCCGTCATGAGATTTATCCTGGTCAGAAATTCGTTGGCAGAATATATACCCAGCAAGTTTTCGCCGGGAACACCGAGGAAAAATGGCGCGCCTGCGCCAATAGATATAAATACCGCGTCATATCCGCCATCCAACAACTCATCGACATTGTAAAGCCTGCCAACAGGGGCATTGACTTCAATTTCAACGCCTAAATCCTTCACATATCCAACCTCAGCTCCGAGGACAGCTTTCGGCATACGAAATTCAGGTATACCGTAAAGCAGCACGCCACCCGGTTTGTGCAACGCCTCAAAAATTTTGACTTTGTGTCCTAACTTAGCTAACTCACCAGCGGCAGTCAAACCAGCCGGTCCTGAACCGACAACAGCGACCCTCTTACCTGTCGGCGCTGGTATTGGAGGCATTTCAATCGCGTTGTTGTCACGTTCATAGTCAGCGACAAAGCGCTCCAAATTTCCGATAGCTACTGGTTCATATCTTCTGCTAAGCACACATGTCTGCTCACACTGTACTTCCTGCGGGCAAACCCTGCCGCAAATAGCCGGCAGACTATTGTCCTCTTTTATTTTTCGCGCCGCGCCGATAAAATCTTTGTCAACAATCAACTGGACGAACGCCGGAATATCAATATTCACCGGACAACCATCTATACAAAGCGGTTTTTTGCACTGGAGGCATCGTGACGCCTCTTTAACCGCTAATTCTTCATTATATCCTAAGGCTACCTCATTGAAATTCTTATTTCGTACCTGCGGTTCTTGTTCTACCATCTTCTGCCGGGGAATACGAGCTCTTCGGCTTCCCTTCCCGGTAGCATCTGATTCTACATTCTCATTCTCAGACATTAAAACTTCTCCTTCTTATAGATTATAGCACGGATTTAGTGGTTTACGAAGTAAACAACAACTACTGAGCGTAGCGAACAAAATAAACGGATTTGCCGTGTTTTAATCCGTTAATTCTGTTAATCTGCGCTATTTTGCCATTCCTTTACGTACTTTTCCAGCGAACACTTTTCATGCGGAATATATATCCTCTGGCGTTGTATCAATTCGTCAAAATTGACCGCATGCGCATCAAACTCTGGCCCGTCGACGCAAGTAAATTTCGTTTCTCCACCGACACTAACTCGACATCCGCCGCACATCCCGGTAGCGTCAATCATAATCGGGTTCAAACTTACTATCGTCTTTAGCCCAAACGGTTGCGTCGTCCGCGCTAAAAATTTCATCATCAACGTTGGCCCAACGCCGATGACACGGTCGATCTTTTTCCCACTATTGACGAGAGATTTGAGGACATCAGTAACAAAACCGTGCGTTCCATAGCTGCCATCATCAGTTGCTATCAACAAAGTAGTGCTGGCGGCTCTCATCTCTTCCTCAAAAATTAGCAAATTTTTCGTCCGCGCGCCGATAATAGAGATAACCTCGTTTCCTGCTTCTTTGAGCGCTCTTGCAATCGGATGGATAGCAGCTATTCCAACACCACCGCCGACGCATGCGACTGTGCCAAAATTCTCAATCTGGCTGGCATGTCCCATCGGACCAACAACAGCATAAAGACTATCGCCCTCTTTCATATTACCGAGGAATGTAGTTGACTTACCTACTTCCTGGAATACGATGGTTAAGGTTCCTTTTTCGGTATTCCAATCTGCAATGGTCAACGGTATTCGCTCACCCTGTTCATGCGTTACAATGATGACAAACTGCCCAGCTTTGCACTTCCTTGCAATTTCCGGGGCATATACTTCCATTAGCTTTTCTTTTTCTGCTATGTCTTTCTTTACTAAGATTTCGTACATATATGACCGCCTTATAATTATTTTTGCTATACTAAAGGCACCGAACCACTCGAGTTAAATATATGACAATTTCTGCTGCCTCTTAAAAATTTTCAATTCAATCAGACAATATATGATAACTAAAAATTTCATAAATTTCAACATTTTTTTATTGAACATTAGATTAAATGTGGTAAAATAATATAAAGGGCAAAAGAGCTAAAGGGCACACTTGCCACTTTGCCATAATAGAAAATAATTTTTTTCTTGCAATTTTTTCAAAATTGATTATAGTTTAACTTGATATTAAAAAATTGTAATGGTATAATAATTTTAAGTCAATGCTGATAATCGTGTTCCGCGGAGAAGCGACGTGATTTACTCAGAAGGTGCCACCTGAGTGAAGACTTAAAAACTAAAATCAGCTAAACTGCTGAACCCTTCGTTTCACTCAAAGGTAAACTTCGTGAGCAGGGCAAAAATCAAGGTGAAAGTATATTTACTTTTTAGGAGGTAGTTACAGATATGAATGAGTCGCAAAATTTTTCTAACCGAAAGGTAGGTGTTGATTATTCCTTATGGAAGAATTCTTTTTCTGAAGCAGAGGGTGAAGAATTAAATGTTGAAGATAACTATTTCTCTGCAGAAGATGATTTGGTCTCTTCGGAGAGTGAAGATGATGTAGATTTTAACCCATTTGATAACGCCATTGGGAGGTATTTGCAAAAAATTGGTAGAGTCTCTTTGCTTACATCACAAGAGGAGCAAGAACTATTCCGCGAATTTCAAACTGGTAAAAATCAAATTCGACGCGGTTTAAATGGGCTCCCAGATACTGTTCTTAAAGAAGCCGGGCGAATCACTATAGAACCTGGCAAATCTCGGCGCAGACGTACTCTTGAGAAAGATGGGTCTCCGATTCTTCAGGCTCTCACATCAACCGAGTTAGAAAAGCTCGTGACTGAAGTGAAAAGGATAGTTACCTCAATTGCTTCTCTTACCCCTAAAGAAAGAAACATTCAACCGACAGAGAATCTTGCGTTGTCCAGAAGACTTTCCAGGTTAGATGTAGAGAAAATTCTGGAGGACTTAAACATCGGTTTGGAGCGCATGCAATCAGCCCGGCAGCGCATTGTAGAATCTAATCTGTTATTAGTCGCCAGTGTCGCGAAGCAATATGCTTTCAAAAATATTAGCCTGTCTTTCATGGATTTAATGCAGGAAGGTAGTATCGGCTTGATGACTGCGGTGGAGAAATTTAAAATTGAGAAGGGATATAAATTCAGCACCTACGCCATCTGGTGGATAATGCAAGCAATCAGGCGTTCAATGGATGAGCAGAGCAGGACCGTGCGCGTTCCATGCTATATCACTGAAAGCAAGCGACGTATTCGCCAGACCGCAACGAATCTCGCACAGCGCCTTGACCGGCAGCCGGAGTTAGTCGAGTTGGCTAAGGAAGTAGGTTTGTCCAGCGATAAGGTCTGGGAAGTGCTTCAGAGTACTCAGGATATTATTTCCTTAGATATGTCGTTGGACGAAACCCCAGGGGAGAGAACCCTCGCTGATTTAATGCCCAATGAAGAAGCCACCTCGCCAGAGGGAGAAGTAATCAAGACGGCGAGAAGAGAAGCCATAGAGCAAGTGCTCGATAGTCTACTGCCGCGTGAAGCCTTAGTCATTAAATTGAGATTTGGCTTATTTGATGGCAATCCTTGCACTTTAGCGCAAATCGGCAAAAAACTGGGAGTAAGCCGAGAGCGCGTGAGACAAATAGAGTCAGATGCTTTGCGAAAACTCCGACACCCCAGCAGACGCCGTCAACTGCGCGAGTTGTTTGATGATTAAGTAACCAAACTTTTCTGCCAAACTTTTCTTTTAACAACCCCCTGGCCCCCTTTATTAAGGGGGAAAGAAAAGTTTGAACAAAAGAAATAAGAGGAACAAAAGAAACACTGCGGAAAAAAGTAAGGTTAAGTTCTTAACCACTGAACTTCAGACACTAAACCGAATGGTCAGAAAATCTTTGTCTTTTACGAGATATTCTTTTCCTTCCAGTCTAAGCAGCCCTGCTTCTCTTGCTTTTGCCAGGGAGCCACATCGGATTAAATCATCTGCCTGGATAGTTTCAGCGCGGATAAAACCGCGTTCCATGTCGGAATGAATCATACCAGCAGCAGATATAGCCGTCGTTCCCTGCTTTGCAGTCCATGCTCTGACTTCATTGTCGCCGCCGGTGAAGAAGGTAATCAGGCTTAGTAATTCATACGAAGTGTGGATTACTCGTGTCATGGCTGATTCTTTCAGCCCTAAATCCTCAATAAAAACTGCGGCGTCTTCAGCATCCAACGCAGCTATTTCCATTTCCAGTTGAGCGCATACGGCTAAAGCCTTAGTCTTCGGTTTTTGGGTAAATTCGGATAATTGTTCAATTAGCGTATCACTATCGCCAATTTGTTCTTCGCCAATATTCAAAATTAGTAACAATGGCTTTTGAGATAAAAATTGATAGCCGCGTATCATCAATTCTTCACCGTCGGATATGTCTATTTCTCTTAATGGGACATTAGATTCCAGGAAATGTCGGAACTTTTCTAAAAGTTCTTGTTCATGAACCAAAACTGGAATTTTAGTGGTACGTAATTCTCTAACTAATCGTTCCAAGCGTTTTTCAATAATTTGCAAATCCGCTAAAGCCAGTTCCACATTCAAGTTTTTAATATCTCTTTGGGGGTCTATGTTTCCCTCGACATGCGGTACGTTATCATCCTCAAAAACTCGTACCACATGCGCTAAAGCATCTATATTCCGCAGAGTCGCCAGCAAGTCTGCATCCATTCCTCCCTTCTCTACAACTCCCTTTGCTATACCTCCAATATCAATATACTCAATACTGGCGGGAACTATTTTCTTCGGTTTAAATATCGCGGCTAACAGCTCAAGCCGTTCTTCTGGCACTTTTACCTCGCCGAGGTTAAAATCCATGCGACCGGCATACGTTCCCGTCTCCGCTTTTGCTTTCGTCAGCGCGTTGAAAAGTGTCGTTTTACCCACATAAGGCATTCCAATTATTCCGATTTGCATGTTCAGTCTCCCTCCCTTCTCCTGAAAGAGACCGAGTTTCTCCCAGAAACTCGGTCTCTTTTGCATAATCTAACCGATAATCAGCGGCTATATTGCTTATAAGGATAACACTTTACTTTATGGCTGTCAAGCAAAATGGTAAACTTTTCATGTTTCACGTTTCACATTTTTATCCTCTTGACTTTTACACTACCTAATGTTATATTTTACCCAAAATGCGCAAAGGAGGATGCAAAGAATGCAAGCTATAAAATCTCAAGTATCTTTTATAAGTTTATCGGTTATGATTTTACTTTTGCTGACTTATAATGTCAGCAGTGAAACGAGCAAAACCATTCAAGCTGTAAGGACGGATACGCCGCCGGTGATTGATGGCCTTTTGGACGACGCCGTTTGGCAGAAGGCGGCGAAGGTTTCGGATTTCATCCAGCATGAACCCGAGAAAGGCAAAAACCCCACTCATCCGACCACTGTCTATCTGCTCTACGATGAAAATAGATTGTATGTCGGATTTGAATGTATTCAGGATATGGAGACTTGTCAGGCTTCAGCGACTCGCCGCGATTATTACTTTTTTAATGATGACCATGTAGAGCTTTTTTTAGATACGTTTCACGACAAAAGAAATTGTTATTCTTTTGCCGTCAACCTTTTGAGTACGCAATCAGACCGTAGAATTGCCAATGAAGGCGCAAATCAAATGGGCCGCGGCCCTGGAGGCGATAGTAGTTGGGATTGTGATTGGGATGGCAGAGCAATGAAAGGAGAAGGTAAGTGGACAGCGGAAATTTCTGTTCCTTTCTCGGAGTTGCGGTTTGATAAAAAACCGGGCGCGGTATGGGGCATCAATTTCTGGCGGAGCTTAGAATGTCAAGATGAAGAGGATAGTTGGGTGAATTTGGGCAACCGGCGGTATGCAGTGTCATGCTTCGGCGAATTGGTGGGACTGCCGGTGGAACAGCTTGTAACCACACGTCCAGTGGAGTTAAAACCCTACTATGTAACTGCTCCCAGGAAGTCTTCCGATTGGGATGTAAATTGGAAGATAAGTAGAGGAAATAAAAAATATTATCCAATGGGTTTGGATGTGCGATACCCATTATCCAGCATCACGTTGGATATGACCTTGAACCCTGATTATGCTCAAATTGAAGCTGACCCTGGGCGAATCAATCTTTCAGACGTACCGGAGAGACTTGCTGAAAAGCGGCCTTTTTTCCAGGAGGGCGCAGAACTATTCCGCACCCCAATTGATATATTCTACACCAGAGCGATAGAAAGTCCTCTGCTTGGTGTTAAACTCGCAGGCAAAGTGGGCAATTATAATATAGCGCTGTTGGATTCTCAAGAAGAAGGCGAAGAGGAACCATGGCCACAAAACGGCGGCAATAATGTCTTCGTATTTCGCGTCCAGCGAGATATTGGCGAGAGGTCAACCATCGGTATCTTAGGAGTCAATAAACAAAGACTCTCCACGGATTGCTGTGATTTAACGACATTGGGTTCACGGAAAGCGGAATTATTACAGGACGGGGGATTTTTGTCTACGTCGAATCGAGTTATAGGTATGGACACGAATATTTCTTTGCCCAAAGATATACGGCTCAACGGTCAGTATGCTTTGACTCGCTCAAATGATATGAAGAAGAATCCTGATGCAGATGCTTTCATGATAGAGTTTGGACGCCGAGTCAGCGGATTATCCTTTGGGGGAATGCTCGCGGACATCGGAGCAGATTTCGAAGCGGAAGCGGGGTTCGTACCGGACACTCGCATTGACCGCCGTGGAGGCGAATTTGAACTCGGTTATAGGAAGCAGTACAAAAGCATTTTCCCACGCCGCCTCGGTTGCGAGGCAAAATATATGCGGCTTTACAATCACGCTGGTGACCGCACGAATGAGCAATTTGAGATTTCTCCAAATATTGGGATATGGGATTTTTGGGTCAGCCCCGAGTTGCGCTGGTACCGCCACAGAGGAATTGACGAAATGGCAAATATAGAATTTACCGATAAGACGATTGGCTTTTTTGGTGGATTTTTTCCGCCGAAATGGGTGAGATTGTTCACGCGCGGGGAAATAGGCAAAATAGAAGAGCGGGATACCCTTTTCTTCGGCCCAGAACTCACCATCAACCCTGCGGAAGACCTAACTCTGCGGACTGATATTCAATGGTTAAAGCAAGAGTGGCAAGAGTCGACTGACGCAGGGCGGATACAAAAAAGTGAAAGAACAATCAACCGACGGTTCACGATAGAATATCGCTTCACGCAACGGATGAACCTCCGCGCTAGTATAGAAACCATTAGGAGAAATTTTGAAATACCTGATATTCCTAAAAATGAGGAGTATGTATTTGTTTTGTATGCGTGGGAGTTCAAACCCGAAAGCAATTTCTATTGGGTCTACACAATGAATAGAGTGGAAGACGAAGATACAGAACATATTGTTTTTGTAAAATTGGCATATCTGATGAAGTGGAATGTTTTTTAGCGTGAAACGTGATACGTGATGAGTGATACGACTTTTTCAGTTATCGCTCTCTTTCGATAAAGATAATGCGTGAAACGTAATGCGTCAGGCGTAAAACGTAAAACGTAATATTGTTACGCTTTACGCTTTACGTTTTACGTTTTATAAAGTTCTTCTAAGTGAAAAAGTCGTGTGAGTGATACTCTTTAGATACCACAGACTTTATGGACGAACGCGGACGGGCTTTGCATAGAAATTCCGCGTTCGTTACTAATCACTCTGTCTAACTGGTCATAATACAACAACTCACACCAAGCGTTTTAAAATAACCCAAAATGGAGTTGATGAAAAATGGTAGCATTAACATCATGGTTGAAACGTCTAAGTGAAAAATTTTATGCGCTTATAAATGGCAGGAGTGTGACTAATTCTAAGACACAGAAGTCGAATTCCAAAGTGCCTGAGAAGTGGCTGGAAATTCAGAAGAAATATAATTATAAGTATACATATTGGAACGAGGAACTGCAACAACCTGTTTCGCTTGCTATCAAGCCGGGCAGTCGGGAGGAATATTTATGGGAGCACCCAGAAGAAGTGCGGCGAATCTTGTTAGAACACGGAGTTGACCCAGATGATGATAGTATGTTAGGAGTCATCAAAAGTGACAAGAAGAAGGATAAACCGGAACAAAAGAATACATGAAGCGAAACGCCACATTCAGATTGTTGAGGGACGAATTTATAGACATCTTGATATAATTGACCGTATTGATAGAATAACAACCCGAATTGCTCCTGACGGAACTGGGTCAATTTATATGCCCTCCGCTGATATATTTGAGCATGTAAATCCGTTATCGCTACCACAAGGCATTGTCTTCAATAACAATTCTTTTCTGGTTTTCAAAGAAATATTTCGCTATGACTATCCTTCAGAGAAAGCAACGGAACCTAAAATTATCAAGATTGAATACAGTTTCCATTTCCAAATGCCGCGGAGACGATTCTTCTTCCGTTACTTTTCCTCTTGTTTCTTTTGATTAAACTTTTTTTTCTAAAAGAAAAGTTTGGTTACGATTTTCATCCGGAGATTGGTGATAGGTTGACGCATCCGCTTCATCACCTGCACGCCGGCGGATGGCTTAACGAAACCGATTCGCTTCCTTCCGTTCCACGTTTTCCTGTGTTGGAGGTATCCCTCGGCGATGTGTTGGAATTGATTCAGGTGAATTTTTTCTGATTTAGACTTCCGAAGTCTCGGAGACTTCGGAAGTCTAAAATACGTCAACCAATCCGCAAACTCCTATCCTCCAACGGCAACTCAATTTTAACTCCGCCACGTCTATGCGACTCGCGCATTGCAATTGCTATCTCCAACGCTTCTCTACCGAACTCGCCTGGGCATATTTTCTCTTCGCCTGCTTCAATGGAACGGCAGACGCCCGCGATGGCATCTACCATTGAACTGCGTGGATACCAGGGATTAGGGAACTGACATTGGATGGGGCCTCCTGTTTCGGGATGTGTGCCCCAGAGCTCAAACTGAGCATGGGCGTTACGCGAGACGATGCGTCCCTTTTCGCCGATGAATTCTAACGTCCAGCTCAATCCCGAACGCTCTGAATGCGAATTCATAAATGCCCGCACGCCATTTTCATAAACAATATATCCAGAGCCGGACAGGTCATCATTGCCCGTTGCTCGCTCATCGTCGTCCATGTGCCCGAATACCCACTTCGCCGGAGCGCCAGCAAATAGCCGAAACAGCGCCAGTGTGTGACTCTGCAAATTTGATAAGCTGGACGGGCTGTGGCAAATCATCGACAGAAGCCGGCCAATTGCACCGTCAGCGATAGCCTGTCGTGCGTTGGTATACCAATTGTACCAGTTCAGATGGCAAGCTATGGCGAGGATTGTCCCGCTTTTCTTGCAGGCTTCTATCATAGCATCGGCTTGGGCTAAACTGTTGCACATCGGCTTGGTCGCAAAAATCGCCTTGACGCCCATTTCAGCTAAGGCAGTGGTAATCTCCGCTCGCGGGTCTGGCCGTGTCGTTACGCTGACAATATCGGGTCGCTCTTTCTCGACCATCTCACGATAATCGGTATAGAGCGCAGTCACGCCCCAGCGGCGTTTGAAATCTTCCAACTTCGCTGGGTCTACATCAGCTCCAGCCACCAATTCAACCCCCTTTGCTTCAATCATAGCCGGCGCATGCGCCCAGGGCCAGGGATAATGCGGCATGCCGATATGTTCATCGTCAATGGTGCTACCCATCCGCCCGCAACCGATAACAGCACCGCGATAAGTATGTTTGGGCTGGCTTTCCTCAATGACGCGGAATGCTTCTTGTTTTCCCATATCGCTTCCTCCTCTCTCACCTAAATAATCGTTCACAACTAACAATATCTTAGATATCTTTGCGTCGGAATTCACGAAGTAATATACTTTCACACATTCTTTATATCTTAAATTACGTCCTATATGTTGACTGGCATAAACAAGTTTCCCGATACTACGAAAAACTATCAATTCTTTCTTCTTCGCATCCCATAATGGGTCTAAGAAACACGAGTTTTTCAGTTATCAGAAGATAGTGCGTCTTTAAGAGAAGATTCAACCGCAGAGAACACAGAGAGGGCGCAGAGCACGCGGAGAAAAAGAGTAAGAGAAAAGCCTCTGCGTTCTCCGCACCTCCTCCGCGAACTCTGCGGTTAACAAAGGATTAGACGCTAACTGAAAAAGTCGTATAAGAAAGAAAGATCCTTGTCGGGCAGGTCATATTTTTCCATAAGCTTCCAGGCAAAGGTAGCCCAATGCTCATCCACCGCTTTGATTAGCTTTTTGGTCTCTATTACCTTCTCCATAGATGAAACCTCCATATCTCCCGCCCAACCTATCCTTGCTTCGATTAACTTTCCCTTAACACGAACAACTATGTCCGGTCCTTGATAATGTACATTTATCAGGTCTATAAAATTTGTTCCACATCTGCTAATAAATATCAAATATGACGGATATTTGGGAACGCGCTTGCCAAGATAACCTTCTATCGTCATGATTGCTCCAACTTCCTTCACTTCCACCGGTTCAACGAATCTATCAAGTAGAAATTCATTCCTCTCAGAGCAAAGTATATCAATCCTCTCTGCATCACTGTAATCCAACATCTCTTGTGTTATATTTTCTATATCTTCGCCACAACCGAAAATGAAGACAATCACCAGGAGTAGAGTTATTCTGACCATTTTCAACTTCCTAAGCTGAAATATTATCATGAAAAATCTAAATTGAAAATTGAAGGAAGGAAGTGAAAGAAGATCTTTCATCCTTTCCTTCCATCCTTCCAATCCTACATCCATCCGCGCATATTGGTAAATTGAACGAGAATCCTCATTTTCCTTTTATCATCTCCCTGTACTGCTGCATACTCCTACCCTCGCTGATGTTCGTGATGCCGGCTTTATCCGACACCTTAAAGAATCGGTCGATAAGTTTTTGGCGTTTGGAGTCATCTTTGGGGAGAGTGGAAATCTGCACATACTGGATGGGCAGTCGAGCGACATAGACTCGGTGGAGCACATCGTCGTCATCCGCAAGGCGTTCGGCTTCGTCGAACAGTTCGTTTGCGCGTTGGATGATTTCGGGAGCGAGAAATGCGCTATCCGGTCTGGCGCGGATGGTCATGTGGATATTGTCTTCACGAACTTTGTTATGGAGCATATCGATATATTCGCGAATTGGAGCAAATGCCTTGCCGTAGTAGCCGACCAGAAATTCGTTCATCGCTTTTTGCGCGTCGTAGTCGGGATTCCACAGCACTTTCGCCATAACGTAGGCGCGAAGTTCGGCTAATTCGCCGCCGCCACCGCCAGAATAGTTTCCCTCTTCAAAAATGCCCTTGACGCCGTGATTAACGAAAAACTGGATATTCGGCTTCAACACATCGAAGTTAGGGAAAGGCTGAATGTAGTGTGAGAAGTTGGTGACATAATCCCAGATGTAGAGTCGGTTGCTCACTTTCGACCAGCCTTCAATGTCAGCTTTGAACGACGCGTTCATCTCGCAAGTTTCCAGCGGATGCGAGAAACAGCATTCGATACTGCACAAACGCACTATGACGTTAGGGCGCGGACGGACGTATTTCGGCGGCTTACGAGTGTACTGATAAGCGAGGGTGTCAATCGCCACATCGGGATATTCGCTCTCAATTCCTTCGGCAATCTGATTGACGAAATGCAACATTGTGCCGCTGTGGCTCTCTTCGCGTTCATCGATTTCTCTGCATGACTTACACTGACACCAGCCGTGCCAATCGTTTTGCGAAACGGAAAAAATGGTCGCTTGCGGCGATTCCCGAATCCACTGTTTGACCTGTTCAGTAACCAATTGGACTACATCAGGGTTAGTCAAGCACAGTTGCCCGCGCTCGACAATCCGTTTGCCGTCGATTTCCGAATAATATTCGGGATGTTCCGCAAAATATTGTTCCGGTGGTAACAGTGGATAGAAGGTGTGTACGAAATGAGAATACGCAACTTTTCCACCGCGTTGTTCATCCAAACGGGCGGTATTGCTGTTCATCTTGTTTCGCGCCGCCCAGTCCGCGTCGAAAGCATCGGTGTAAAAAGGCTCCCTGTATTCTAAAATAGGAATCTGTGTATCGTCAATGGGACCGATTTCGATGCGATTGCGTTTTGGGATATGGCTGACTTTCGAACTAAACCAGCGACAACCGAGATGTTCTTCGAGAAACGTATACACACCGTACATAGTCCCGCGTAATTTTCCACCTGCGATGACCAGATGCGGGCCAACGGTGCGAATGGTGAATCCTTCTTTCCCCAATTTCTCAAAATCAATCTCAGTTTTGAGTTGTCGCAGATGTGCGTTATCGCCCAGGATAATTTCATTGCCTGAAATTGGCGTTTCGTCTGTCACTATGGGCAGCGTCGCACCGGAAATCTGATTCAAAAACTTTTGTAGTTCATCGGCGGCATGTTTCTCAGAGAACGATGCCTCATGGGAAATTACAATGCGATACTCGCTTTTGCCACCGTCGGCGATGATTAAATTGCCGGAAGCGCCGATTAACCCGGCGATTCCAATGGTTAATAAATCGGTGTTCATTATCGTACCTCCAAATGACAAAATCTAAGTCAAGCTATAATCTAACACATACTCCGCGTTCCTGCAAGTATTTTTTTGCTTCCAAAACAGTATGTTGCTTGTAATGAAAGATTGACGCGGCAAGCGCGGCATCGGCTTTACCTGCGGTCAGCACTTCGTATAAATGTTCGAGAGTACCCGCGCCGCCGGAGGCTATTACAGGGATACCGACTAATTCTGAGATAGTTCGAGTCAATTCGATGTCATATCCGTCTTTGGTGCCATCGCAGTCCATACTGGTCAACAGAAGTTCTCCTGCACCCAATTCTTCGACCCTTTGCGCCCACTCGCATGCGTCAATTCCCGTCGGACGCCGACCGCCATAAGTGTAAACTTCCCAACCATCTCCAGAGGAAGTCGAAGAATGACAAGATGGCAAGATGGTTAAGGGGCAAGATGGCAAGACGGCAAGATGGCAATCGCCGTTTTGCCATTTAGCCGTTTTGCCGTTTAGCCCCCTTGCCCCTTTGCCATTCTTCCGTTTGGCGTCAATTGCGACGACAATGCACTGGCTCCCAAATCTATCCGAAGAATGTTTGACTAGCTCAGGATTCAAAACAGCGGCGGTGTTGATTGATACTTTGTCAGCCCCAGAAAATAGCAGTTGCCTTATGTCATCCAATGTACGAATGCCGCCCCCGACGGTCAACGGCATGAATACCTGTTCCGAAGTGCGTTTGACTACATCTAACATAATATCTCGTTTTTCATGCGAAGCTGTAATATCCAGAAAGACAAGTTCATCCGCTTGTTGCTGGTCATACATTTCCGCCGCTTCGACCGGGTCGCCGGCGTCTCTGAGTTGTAAAAAATTTACACCTTTGACAACCCTGCCCGATTTGACATCAAGGCAGGGGATGATTCGTTTTGTTAGCATAACGCTATCCTTTCGTCTTTAAAGGATTTTCTTGGTTTGGGATTTTGCTTCCCCCTGCGTAGCAATTTCACGTCATAGTTCTTTCGAGGATATTCTCAAACTCATCAAGCGAGCTACAGCGCACCGCCCGCCGGTGCAATCCATTTAGAACGATATCATTACTGATTCCCCGCACCTTTTCCACAATTTTGACTGGGACTACCCCAAATCTTTCATCCAGCGCTTCCAACACCATCCTTTTCACCGTTTCCAATATGCCTTCTTTAATTCCTTCTTCTTTAATGATATCGTAGGCATAAGATTCAATCATGATGTCTCTCCTCCTTCTCAAAAGCTCTTCTGTAACCAAACTTTTCTTTTAGAAAGAAAAGTTTAATCAAAAGAAATAAGAGGAATAAAGTAATCTTTCAAACCAGAAAATGAAATCGTCAAAAGGTCAGCCTTGACAGACCTATCAAGCTGACTTGAATATATACTTTCCTCTGCTTCAAATATCTCTTCCTCTCCGCTCTTTGCTAACGCTACCAACGGAAGCAGATATGGGTCGCCGCTTTCAAGCAGTTCTCGCCCCTCTACCTCCCACATCCTCACAAGACGATACCTTATTGATATTACTCCGTCGTCGTAAAAATCCACTGCTGAAAGATGTTTCTTAAACAGGAACACTAAAAGTTTGATTGATGATTGACGATTGTTGATTGTTGATTGTTTTTCAATCATCAATCATCAATCAACAATCGACAATCAAAGATGCTGTCTCTTGTGGCAGTTCCTCAATCAACTGAGCTTCCGAGATTTCCATTTGGAGAAACCTGCCAACTAAAGACTCAACGCTTAAATCTGCCAATCTTTTTGACGCTACATCGTATTTCATTTTCTTCCTCTCCGTAAGAAGTTGAGTAAGGCGAAAATCGAATTTTCGCACTCACCTGCGCTTCGGTGAAAATAATTTTCTCAGCCATCGTTCCTCAAATCATTAGTGCAAAGAAACTGAGTTTCTCCAAGAAACTCGGTTTCTTCCTTTTCAACCTGTTCGAGCGAAGGGGATTTATCACTTGTAGATGATGTCAAACAACTTGTTCGCCAGATTTTTGTCTAAGTCTTTCAGAATTTTATATTCATCCAGCGCTCCCCCGCGGTCTCTGGCGTTTCCAACTTAATAACCCTTCCAATTTCAAACTCTATCCGCTAATCGGCGCGAATTGACGCGAATATTTTCTTCGTGAATATTCGCGTGGATTAGCGGATAAAAAAGTGGAAGGTTTTATTTTCTGCAACAGCCTCTAATACTAAGTACCTAATTTTAGGCGTTTGGGTTTTATTGAGAACGAGCTTTTAGTTCTGCCCAGACGATGGCTTTTTTGCCCCACGATTTTATGGAGGCTGTCCCATGCCCTCCCGACGGAATGTCAGGCCCAGACACCCAAAAGTTATCGAAGAGAACGGACAGCGCATCTTCCACCAGCAGTCCCACTGAGCCTTTCGACGAAAGATGATCTTGCAAAGTCCCAATGTGTTTGTTGTCCACGTAGAAAATAAAGTTGTTCCCTTGAACTTCCGTGCGCAAAGTATACCACGTTTTGAGTTGTAAGGGCATCTGAACAGAAAGAAGCCTTTCACCTGAGAACCGATAAACTTCCACACTTTCTGTTGCTACGTGCAGAGCAAAAACGTATCCTTCTTTTTCTTTATATCGAAGCAAAAACGCGCCCTTCGAGCACTCGAGCAGGTTTGGTTCAATTACATTGACCTGGCACTGGACAGTGTAATCAGTCCAGTCATTGCCTATCTCAATAAACCGTGGAAACACAAGGATGGGATGAGCGCTCCTGCCCTGGAGTTTTCCATCTTGAAGTGAGAAGTTGTCAATATCTCCGCGCCAAAAATCGCCCAAAGCGGGGCCCTCAAAATCGTCTTGCCAGACGCCAGCCATTGCTTCATTCGTCCACACTGAAAATAGAATAGCGCTCATATACATTATCACGAAAAAGAAATGCCTGGCATCCGCTTGTTTTGTGTCATCTCTAATTATGAAACTCCGTCTTGAGTATTTTTCTATGAACTTCATTTTCTATCCTTTCATCACTTATTTGAACCCAATTTGCTAATTCATTGGGTAAAAGGGATAGGAGGTAAAGGGGTTGAAGGCAAAGGGGCTAAATCGCAAGATGGCTAATAGTTCCTTGCCTTCTTGCCCCCTTGCCCTCTTGCCATTCAGGTTATTTTAATGCCACCTCCAACACCTGGTCAGCATTATCGACAAAGATGAACTTCAACCCTTTTTTCGCTTCATCAGGCACTTCCACAAGGTCTTTCTGATTCCGTTTAGGAATAATGATAGTTTCGATACCCGCCCGCTTTGCCGCGAGGGTTTTTTCTTTCAAGCCGCCAATTGGCAACACTCGACCGCGCAGCGTGATTTCGCCAGTCATCGCTATCAGCGATACCACGCTTCTGCCTGTCGCTAAGGAAGCGAGAGCTGTCGCTATCGCAATACCAGCGGATGGTCCATCCTTGGGCGCGGCACCGGAGGGAACGTGGATATGAAAGTCGTTTTTAACGAATATCTCCTGTGTTATGTTTAGTTTCTCAGAACGTGACCGCACGAAGCTAAGGGCGGCTTGGGCGGATTCCTTCATGACTTCCCCCAATTGACCTGTAAGCGTAAGTTCACCTTTGCCTGGCATTTTCGTTGCTTCGACAAAAAGAATCTCGCCTCCTGCCGCCGTCGCCGCTAAAGCAGTTGCTACACCAACTTCGCCTGTTACCTCCGCAACCTCAGAATAAAACTTGAACGGTCCAAGATATTCTGATACCTCTTCGCCGGTGACTTTAGCCGTTCCCTCTTCGCCTTCCGCAACCCGACGCGCGGTTTTGCGGCAGATCGCACCGATTTCCCGCTCCAAATTCCGCACTCCCGCTTCTTTCGTGTAGTCTCTGATAATTATATCGACCGCATCATCGGTGATGCACAGGTGTTCTTCGGAAATGCCATGTTCCCTAAACTGTTTGGGAATCAAGAACTGCTTCGCTATCATCAATTTCTCTGCGGCGGTATATCCTGGCAACTCCAGCACCTCCATCCGGTCCCGTAATGCTGGCGGAATTGGGTCAAGCAGATTAGCGGTGGTAATGAACATAACTTTGGAAAGGTCGAACGTCACATCAAGGTAGTGGTCGGAAAACTCATGATTTTGTTCAGGGTCGAGCGCTTCAAGCAAAGCTGCTGCTGGGTCGCCGCGGAAATCCATGCCGATTTTATCGACTTCGTCGAGCATGAATACTGGGTTATTCGACCCAATCTGGCGCAGGTTTTGGATAATCCGACCAGGCAGTGAACCGATATAAGTACGCCGATGCCCGCGGATTTCCGCTTCGTCGCGAACTCCGCCTAATGAAAGCCGGACAAATTTTCGCTCAAGGGCCCTTGCTATCGAACGTCCTAACGAAGTTTTGCCGACGCCTGGAGGTCCAACGAAACATAAAATCGGGCCTTTCATATCAGTTTTTAGTTTACGCACCGCGAGATATTCCAAAATTCTGTCCTTCACTTTTTCCAGGTCATAGTGGTCCTCATCCAGGATTTGTTGAGCGCGCTTGATATCCAGATTGTCCTGGGTGTTTTTAGACCAGGGCAAACTAACCAACCAATCCAGATATGTCCGCGAGACAGTATATTCCGCCGACGAAGGGTGCATCTTCTCCAACCTCTTCACTTCCTTCTCAGCGGCTTTCTGTGCTTCTTGTGGCATCTTAGCTTCAACAATTTGTTGTTTTATCTCTTCGACCTCAGTTGATATTTCTCCTGCATCACCTAATTCCTTCTGTATCGCCTTCAAGTTTTCTCTAAGAAAATACGTTCTTTGGTCTTTGTCAATTTCCGCCTGCGCTTCTGATTGTATCTTGCTCCCCAGCTCAAGCAAGTCAAGCTCCCTATTCAACATCACCGTCAATTTTTCCAATCGCTCTTTCGGGTCAATGGTTTGTAGGATTATCTGTTTATCCTCTGACTTTAGTTCCGTAATAGAAGCGATAAAATCCGCTAAATGTCCCGCTCTCTCAAGCCCAGACGCGATTACAGCGAAATCTTCATGCAATCGCGGCGAGAGATTCACAACTTTCTTAAATAACTCCAAAACATTGCGCATTAACGCCTCAATGTTGACATCTGCTGGTTCATCATATTCTTCATCAATCACCTCAATCCTACCTTTGAGAAATGGTTGCTGTTGTGTAAGTTCCAGTAATCGAACCCGCGCGACGCCCTGAACCATCATCCAGACACCTTCATCTTCCGACCGAAATCTTACGATATTAATCAAAGCGCCTATTTCATAGACATCTTCGACCTTTAGTTCCTTCTTTTTGTCAGTTTTCTGTTTAAATAGACAAATCATTCGCGATTCATTATCCATCGCCTCTTCGACCGCAGCGGAGGCACGTCCGCTGGGCAAAGACAAATACGGTGGCATAAAATGCGGCATCGGCGGCATTTGCGGGTAAATAGTAATACCATCTATCATTGCAATAATAGGTAATTCTTCAGGGAGGACCTCTTCTTCCTCATCCTCGTATTTAAGTTCCATATTGTTCCACCTCAATTCGTGATAAGTGAAACGTGAAACGCGATGAGTGATTTTATCTTTATCACGTTTCACGCATCACGCATCACGTTTCAGTCTTCTATCTCACAATTTCTTGAAAACCGCGAATTCACATGCTATTATATTTTAGCAAAAAACGGAAGAATTAGCAATAGAAACTAGAGAAATTCAGATGTCCAAGAAACATATAAGTACCATTTCAACGATGCTCATAATAGGCGTAGGCTTTTTCCTAACGACGTGGATTTTGTCTCATCGAGTAAGAGTTGATAGTAATGATAAGGAGAAGGTATTGAATGTAACCAAAACTCTGAATGCGCCAAATCATTCCTTCACTCCGAAAGAAAAGAAAGAGGTTGTCTTAAAAGAAAAAACTCAAGCGAATGATACCCAAGAAATGTCGAAAGCAGCAGAAACCGGTCAAGACGAAGAATTTCAAAATGAGGAAATTCAGAACTCTCTGGATAGTTTAGGTAATGTTGATTATTAAATTTACTATTTACAACCGTATGCTGGTGTCTGGCCAGATGGTAAGGAGGCAAGAGGGCAAGACGGCAAGAGGGCAATTGGATTGTTGATTGTCGATGGTCGATTGAGGCATATTTTGTCAATCATCAAGCATCAATCAACCATCATCAATCTCCCGTGCCGTGTAGCCGTTTAGCCGTTTTGCCCTCTAGCCACAAGTAAAATGACCACACCGTTGTCTCAACGGTAAAGTTTATTCGTCACAACTACCTAACATCACAAGCAGAATCACAAAAGGATAAGGCGTCGCAAGCAGAGGAAATCGCTGCAACTTATAATAGGCTAAAAGAGCCTTTCCAGCAACTTTATAATCTGAAAGCACAATTGTTTTCGATAGTGGATGAATTAACAGGGCAGATGAATATTGCTGGAGCTGGTGGAAAGATTGATGCATACGAATATGGTAGGAAATTGGATGAGAGAACTGCAATTGAGAGGCAGATTCTGGCAATTTGCCAAGAGGTACAAAAAATCGTACCAGATGCTATTAAGGAAGCTTCCGCGACAAAATTGGAAATGCGGAATTTGACTAGGAAAAACACGCCATTTCGCGCCTTTCGCGGTCACCTTCCACCTTTCGCCTTCCGACTCCTCATTTCCGACGTCCGCTGCAACCTCCAAACATCCTTCTCCATGTTGTTCCCGGCTACCATCCATAAGGCGTTATTGTAGACGAATACACTGGCAGCATGGCGCGGATTCCACGGTGTATCAGGCAGTTCATACCAATTTACGCCATCGGACGAAGACCATACATCATTCCTGTTTACCTGATTCCAACCTTCCAAAACCCACATCTTGTCGTCAAACACCGCGACCTCATGGTACTGTCTCGGTTCCCAGGGTGCAAACTTGACATTTTGCTGCCAAGAAACGCCATCGGAGGAACTCCAAACATCATTGTAGAAGTTCCTTTTCGAAAATGTGGGCGTATCATAAGTTCCACCGCCTAAGAGCCACATCTTGTTGTTGAAAACCACACTGCCGCCAATCATTCCACGACTGCACCAATGCGGTTCCTTGGGGATGACTCTTGTCCAGTTAATGCCATCCGAGGTATTCCATATATCGTCATAGAAAATTGTATCGGTTCCCGATGCGAATTGCGGTATGGTCTGACCTCCCATGACCCATATCTTCCCGTTGAACACGAGGGTATAATGTAAGGCTCTGGGCCCCCATGGAACATCCTTACCCTTATTTACATAATTCCACTTCACGCCATCAATGGAGTTCCACACGTCATATTGATAATGACCCTGATTCACATCGCCGCCGATAATCCACATTTTTCCATCATAGACCACGTAGCCGGCCGTATGTCTTCCTTCCCAGTCAGCCGTGGAATCGAAGCTATCATCAATAAACGTGTTGGGTTTCACCAGGCGCCAATGGACTCCGTCCTGGGAATTGAAAACCTCGTTGTTGCAGATTCTTGGGAAATTGACTTTGTCGCGAGGATTCCAACCTCCCAACAACCACATTTTTCCATCAAACACTAAAGCCCCCGCGCCATCCCGTGGGGCAAACGCAGCAGTATTGGTGACGTTCACCCAATTATAATCATGGACCTTTTGCTGGAAAAAGGCGATTCGGTCAGTCATAGCTATTTCTCCCCTTCCAGGCATGTTTCAAAAATATGTTTACTTCTTTACGAAGTAAAGGAGTCCTCACTTTAAGGAAACATGGGGCGTGAAGCGTGAGGAAAGGCCACGAAAGGTCACGTAATACGTAATGCGTAATAAATCCTTGGTGTTTCTTTTGATGGAACTTTTCCATTCCTCTTATTTCTTTTGATTAATTGCTTCGCTATGCTCGCAACTTCGCTTCGCTTCGACTTTTCTTTCTTAAAGAAAAGTTTGGAAGAAAAGTTTGGTTACGTATTACGTTTTACGTTTTACGCCCCGTTACAAATCCAGATAGTTAGAATAAAGAAACTGTAATTGCTGAGATTTGTAACGGGGTCAACTAATTTTTGCGAAAATTTGAAACATGCCAGTTTATTTGTCAAAATTACCTAACCTCATTCTTATAATAATCCCATTGAGATCAACTTAAGACCCATTTCGCAGGTATGACGCCGTTCCTCCCCCTTGATGGGGGAGGTTAGGTGGGGGTGACTAAGGGGTGAATAAAAGGCACTCGTTCTTTTTTCTTCACCCTCCCCTAACCCCTCCCATCAAGGGAGGGGAATTGACGAAGGGTGCTTAAGTTGATCCGTATGCCTCAGTCTTGTAATAATCCTCGCAAGACTTCGTATTCCGATGGAAATTCCGTTGGTTCGCGCCACAACCATTCAACCTGTATCGCAAAACCTTCAATAACCTTGCAATGTAGCGTTCCTTCTGTTCCTTGAAAAGCAATTTGATACCGCCCATTCTCGTCCAAAAGGAGCTGGGTAACTCGTTTTCTTAAAAGACCGACCAGCCAAAGCTCAGAAACCCCAATGAGTTCGTATTGCGCTTGCTTGCTGGTTACCTCGCGAGGATAATCGTCTGGGGATATAATTTCTACTATCAAATCTGGCGCGCCCGTGATTTCTTTTTCCGTGATGATAGAATACCGTTCTTTTCGCACGAATAGCAAATCAGGTTCCCTTCCAGTATAGCTTGTTATCCGTACTAACGAGTGCGACCCAAGAACCATACCGAGGCTACGGGCGCTCACATATCCTCCCATAGTTACATGTAGAAAACTGGATATCTTCTCATGAGGAGTTGAAGCATAAGAAGGCATGATAATCACTCCATCCACTAATTCAGCTTTGCTGTCTTCGTCCACCAGTTCATAGAATTCTTCAAGCGTGAGAGGGTGTTCGGGACAGTAAATCGAACCGGGGGGAAGATAAGGTGTTTCAGAAATTCGCTCGATTTCCAGGGAAATAGGCTTTGTTAAGCTCATCTTCTCATCCCTCCTAAACCAACCCTTGAAAAGGTTCGGAACCTTTTCAAGGTTGGTACAACTTTCTCAATATGGGGTCGTATGACACTATTTTAACAGAATAAGCTTCCGCATCGCTGCAAACTGCCCTGCACGAAGTTGATAGAAATATACTCCGCTGGCGGCTCTGACGCCTTCTTCGTTCTTGCCATCCCAATATGCTGCTCGACTACGGTGAGTGTATATGCCAGCAGGCTGATAACCTAGCTCAAGTGTTTTGATTAACTGTCCTTTGACATTGTATATCCGTATCGTAACATCTCCCTCTTCAGCCAACTGATACGGTATCCACGTCTCCGGGTTAAACGGATTTGGGAAGTTTTGAAGCAACGCGCTATTTTCTGGTGGTATAGCCCAAGAACTGAACATACCGTCTATCTTTTGAGAATCGACCAGGAGAGCATCTTCCTGGTAAAGTTCCACTTGCTTAATGGTTAGCGGTGAAACATCATCAGCAAGAATGTCGAATCTTATCTTAGCTACCGTTTTGCTATTCAACCCATCAGTGCTCGCAAAAGCTATGCGAATCATTCCAGTTTCAGCAAGGTTGCTTTGAAGCAATACTTCGGAATCTGACGACACCTCGACTGCTCGAAGCACTGAATTGTCATAGGAAATGCAGATGTCGCCACTCGCCAACTGATGGACATCATCGACCGTAAGCGGCACTGTTATCCTTTCGCCTGCTACGCCATGCGCTTCTCCAAGCATAACAGTAATCTCCCCACTACCAGTCGCAACGGGTTGTATTTCAGGCGCGGCAAGTCCGGCAGCTTTGCGAAGGATTAACATTGCGTCATTTGACCTTATTTTGCCATCGTCGTTCATATCCGCTGCCCATTTCTGGTAATCAGACGGTTCCATCAGTCCCGCGGCAATACGCAACGCTAACATAGCATCGTTAGAGCGGACTTTACCGTCGTTGTTCACATCACCTTTGATGCCTGGCTGTGTGATTTTCACAACACCGTTTTCCAAACTAACTGGGATTACCGCGCCTGATTCGTCGTATATCTCGGTATCACTGAACGAGAGAGTTGTTTCGGTTCCCACCTTCGCATCCTTGCTCACCGTAAGTTCAATCTCAACCATAGCGCCGCTTCCAGACGGTATTCCCTTCGTTCCAGCCATCGGGAGTTTTATCTGACCTGGTACATCCTTGTTGACGATGAGATTTAAGCTTGAAATCAGGTCAGTGCCTTTGACTTCACCAACTGTTAGCACATTGGCATCGTATCTCACCAGAATGTCCCCGGCTGTTAAGCCAGTAGCATCAGTGATGCTGATTGAAATGGTAACTTTATCGCCAGGCGATGCCGCTACTGAAGTTATGCTTAGAAGCCTGGCAGGTGGAGCAGGAGTTGTAAGAAGCTTCGCATCGCCCATGTCTGCATGGTCGCAGAAATTGCCATCCCCACCGTCTTTAATCTCGATGACAAGCTCTTTTGAGCCTTTCGGGATGTCGAAACTGATATTCTTTCCCTCGGTGTTCCTCTGATTTGTGACACCCTTTAGAACACCAGAATCTGCCACCCGCCTACCATCAATGGAGAAGATAAACTGAGCGCTGCCGCCATGTCCGCACTCTGGGGCAGTGTACTTACCATCTACAACCGGACCATCCGTTTCGTCATCAAGCCCTACCACAGCCCCGAACTTAATGTAGTCTGCGCCAGTGAGGTCATAGACGAGTTTGGCTTGACTGTGAGTGCCAATTCCATGCTTATACCTCACGCCACCAATTGTGATGGGGTTGCGGCTGCCGACGCCCTCTCCGATGGACACGTTGTCCTTATCCAATGGGCCGTCCCATCCTGTCCACTCGGATGGAGGGTTCTTGGGATTAAGCCCACATGCGTTCGGCTTAGGAGTATCACCTGCGATAAGGGTAAGGTAGACAACCCCCGTCCTTTGTGGTTCAGTATCACTGCACCCTGTTGTTGAAATAGCAGGGAATGTGCGGTCTTCTGTTTTTAGTCTACCGTTTTCTGTAGTAAAACTTTCATTGAGCATAGATAAGGCAGTTTCAATTTCACCATTATTTAGCCAGTTAAAGGTTATAGAATTAATGCCATTATCAGTTCTTCTCATTTTCACTCTGGCGATTTCATAGACTTTATCACCTGTAAATTTATTATTAATATAGCCGACTAAAAACTTAAGTTTATTTGTTTCTGGAGGAAAAGGAGTCATTAAGTCATAATTTCCAGTTAGAATATTATTTTTAATATTTTGCATATCTAAAAGACTTACATTATTTGAATAATTAAAAGATAATTGAAGGGTATTAAATTCGTTGCCATTCGGATTAACATTGATAATCAGGTTAAATTCTATTTTATCTTTAGGTTCAATATCAAAAGAAAGAATTGGTATTCCAGACGGGAAAATCTCTACAATCTTTGCATTTCCCTCAAGCGTCCCGTGATTGCGGTAAGGCGAAGAATCGTTAGCCGTGCCATCGTCAAAGTTCCAATAGCCGACTAATCCGGGTTCGTTGCCTTTAAGCGTTGTGTTCATTGTCGCTCGGATTTCTTCTTGCGTGCGGGCGATGTTCCAGATGCGGACTTCGTCGATTAGTCCATTCCAATAATTATCGACGCGTCCAATCCAGTAGCTTGAATCTGCTGTGTAAAAACTGGTAGGAGCCGTTCTGGTAGCAAAGAGGAGACCATTCCGATAAATTCGGTATTCTGTGTCATCTTTCACCCAAGCCACATGAACCCATTGTCTGGCGCTTGTAAAGAAACCGTCCAAGAGATCATCATACCGAATCCCATCGGAGGAATATGAGTCATAATGTAAACCTCCATTTGAAGGAGCCAACCACAATCCCGGCTTCCTGTATTGGTCACCTTGCTTTCCAATAAATCCGTGGTAACCCCCGTCGTTAATGACATACGGATTTACCCAAAGCGAAATCGTAAACACCGTGTTATTTGTGAAAGGCTCGTTGACTTCCATAAAATCTCCATTCCCATCTAAAGAAAGCACCTTATCTACAGCCAAAGCTGAAGACACTCCAAAGCAGATTGTTAATAACTGTGAATAGATTAAGAATCTTACTATTGACTTCATTTTTGTCCTCCTTAGATTTGATGTTACTGACTGGATGTAAGGACGTAGATCCGCGTCTTTACATCACATCAGCGGTATTGATATTTTAGCAGAGATTAAATTTTATGTCAAATATTTTTTGTTGCTGCGAACTTTTCAGTCATCTATTTTTTAAAGTCATAGTAGTCGCAAGTAAGCCCTCAAAGGAACCGGAGAATCGCACTTTAATA
>Ga0194125_10000807_pt1 | contig 53083 bp, 52 predicted proteins | sample TA2KigC250mmetaG_FD_148626 | JGI IMG/M metagenome (GOLD analysis project Ga0194125, IMG submission 148626) | Freshwater microbial communities from Lake Tanganyika, Tanzania - TA2015034 Kigoma Deep Cast 250m | ecosystem: Environmental > Aquatic > Freshwater > Lake | place: Tanzania: Lake...
TTTGAGCGAGGCGAATAAGAACCGCCCAATACATGAAGAAGATACCGCACTAATAATATACACTTCAGGAACAACCGGAGTAGCAAAGGGTGTTGAGCTTACTTATCGTAACTTAATGTTTCAGGTAAGGTCCCTGAGCGAAATAATCCATTATAAAATTCAAGATCAGTTTCTTTCTATTCTACCTTTGAATCATACTCTTGAATTAACAGGCGGGCTTATTGCGCCGCTTTATGCCGGAGGCTGCATTACTTACTGTGATAGTTTGAAGCCGACCCGCATGCTTTCGTTGATGAAGGAAACTGGCACAAGAATGATGATTTGCGTGCCATTGGTTATAAAGATGTTACATGACGGAATCATGGATAATGTGGCTAAAATGTCCACCCCTAAACAGAGAGTATTTAGCAGGCTGTTGAATTTATCCAAATTGTTGCTTAAATACAATATAAGGCTAGGACATTTATTGTTTATGGGGTTACATAAGCAGTTCGGTGGAAAATTGCGTGGGTTTGTAAGTGGAGGCGCACCATTAGATAAAGAAGTCGAGATAAATTTTAGTGCACTTGGATTTTGGATATTGCAAGGCTACGGGCTTACTGAAACATCTCCAGTTATAGCTGTAAATACTTATAAAACACATCGTTTCGGTTCAGTAGGAAAACCTTTGCCAGGCGTGGAGGTAAAGATATTAAAAGAAAAAACCGATTCCAATGAAGGTGAGATTATTACTAGAGGCGACCATGTAATGAAAGGTTATTTTAATAATCCTGATAAAACAAACGAGATTGTTAAAGACGGATGGCTACATACTGGTGATATAGGATCTTTGGATAAAGATGGATTTTTGTATATAACAGGCAGAATAAGAAATCTTATTGTGTTAGGGGCAGGAAAAAAGGTGTTTCCTGAAGAAGTTGAGCAGGTAATGTCCAGGAGCCGATTTATAAGAGAAATCTGTGTTTTGGGTAAAACCGCAACAAAGGGTTTACGCAAAGGATGCGAAGAAGTATTTGCGGTTATTGTTCCTAACTTGGATAATTTTGGAGTAGATGAACGTAAAGATAATCAGAAAATAAAAGAGAAGATTTCAAATGAAATATCACAGTTGGGACAAAATCTGGCAGAATATAAGCGGATAGTGGATTTTGTGATTTTGGAGAATGAACTGCCTAAAACCGCTTCCAGAAAAATAAAGAGGCAGGTCTTGCTTGATATAATTAATAAGGTATCGGACTAGCTATTTATGTTCGATATCTACCTTGATTAAGTCCGGTTAAAATTGATTAAGCTTAATTAAGATTAGAGCGATAAATACAAACAGGATTAAGTATTAGTTCGAGTCCTCGAGGGGGAGTTTTTTCCACAATGGCCGTAAACGCACCACGCTTACCGTCCATTTTCACATTTGAAGAAAGGGGCACTTATGAATCGTTATTCAAAGTTGCGCTTTGTTTTGGCATTGATTTTATGTCTTTGGGGGTTTCAATTTTTTAAGATAGGTTTCTCTCTAATAGGGCTGAACTCTACTTTGTTGCCGTATATTCAGAGAGGCATGGATCAAAGAATGTCTCAGCTTGAAATTGAATATAAAAAGAACGGGCTAAAAGATGGAGTCAGGGAGGAAGATTTTGAGCGGGAATTTGGTGTTTTGAAGACCGATATGGATAATTTTAAAGAAGGAGTTGCGCAGGGTAAGAATTATTTCTTAGAAGCGGCTGTTGTAATATTGTGTTATCTGTTATGTTTTTTGTTTTGGATTAATACCTATCTTGTTCTTCGGAAGTCCACTCACTTTGAAAAATTGATGAAGACAGCACTTTTCACGGTTTGGGGGTTTGTTGGTTCTTTTTATGTATATATGCTGAATCAAATTTCTTTTGTTTTTTCTTCGACAGAGCGAATTATGCGTTTGGTTGAGATGCTGGCTGGTAGCAAAGAGATGCCGGTAGTTGAGTCTGGAAGGATGTTAAAGAATTTTCTTGTTTCGCCGGAAGGGATTCTCTTCCCGGTTTTGTTTTTATTATTCTTTTGGGGCATCCCATTCGCAGTATATGTATGGCTTAAGAAGCGAGAGCGTTTGCTGTTCAGCTCGACTTAACGATGCTATTTTGAGAAGGTTTTTGCCAGAATATTTTTTGAGCAGTATTGGATTATCTGTTTCAGCAAGCTTTTTGAGGAATAGCTCGGGCAGGTTACTGGCGATCTTGAGAAGTTGGGAGATTCTGGGTCGTGTGACTTTGAAATGTTTGGCGGCATCTGAATGCGAGGCGCCCGGATTAGACGCCAAATAGGCTTTTACACCAAGCGCAAAACGGGCAATGTTCTTTAGATGTTTGACTGGCTTTGGCGCTGGTTCGGGGAATGCTTCGCCGATCGATATTTCAACGCGTTTTCGTCTTCGCCGGTAGAAGGGGACGCGCAACCAGCACCATTTCTGACGTGCAAGCAGTTTCGAGTCCAACGTGAATCTCATTAAGGACTCGCACCCTGGGATGCGTCTTACGTCCAGTGTGGGGAGCCAATTAAAAATCCGAACTTTTTCGGATTGAAAGCCCCAGTTACTGGTTGTAGCCGGGGCTTTTTTCACAAGGATGGCAGGGTGAAAAAAGTTCTTGACAAATAGGAATGATTACTATATAGTAATTCTATGAAAATTGAGCATGAAGAAATAAGAAAGATGTTCTACGATAAGTGCGCGGATAAAAGACTTAAAATTACCCCGCAACGTTCGCTTATTTTTGATGAGCTTTCCAAAGCCACGGATCATCCTACCGCTGACGCTATATACAAACGTGTGCGAAAGACCTTATCGAATATTTCTTTTGATACCGTTTACCGGACGTTGTTGTCATTTACTGAGATAGGCATAGTTAATCTAGTTGAAGGAACGGGCGAACAGAAACGTTTTGAGCCCAACCTGCACCAGCATCATCATTTTAGATGCATCAAGTGCCATACCATTTACGATTTCGAAAATGATGCCTATAACGATATTGCCGTGCCGAAGGCTGTGCAGAAACAAGGAGTCATTATCAATAAGAGGGTAGTGTTAGAAGGTATTTGTTCAAAGTGTAAGGGCAAATAAATATTTTTTTGCCTATTGAGTCGTAATGATTACGATTTAGTAAGCTAACATAAATTAAAGGAGGTGGTTGATTTAGAAAATAAAGTGTGATTAGCGGCATGCAGTAAATAATATAAAAACATGGATATCAACCAAAAGGAGGAAGCTATCATGTCAAACGACAAATATACATCAATAGTAAAACTTGATTTCCAGTACGCGCATAGGTTTATGAAATGGCCCAGAGAAGCAAAACACCTTCACGGGCACTCAGGCCTTTTAGAAATTGAGCTTGAAGATACCGTAGACCCGGTAACTGGATTTGCACACGCTTGTAAAGAGGGATTCAAAAAAGCATGGGAAGTTTGTGACCATTTCCACCACGCATCATTGTTTCAAGAAGGCGACCCGCTTCTTGAGGCGGTTATTGCTGTGTACAAAAAGGAAGGCATTAATAACGACCCAAAGAATTGTGTCCCTCTTAAAAAGATAGATCACGCACTTGCTTGGTCATACCCGGAATACAGAATAGTTGTGACCAAAAAAGTTTCAACTTGTGAGAATCTTTGTGAGCTTTTCTACGAGCTTCTTAAAGACAAGATGCCAATTAAGAAGATTACTTTCCGCTCGTCTTCTATTAACGCAGCATCGAAAACGTTTAAGTAAGAAAATAACCCGTATTAGCAAACATCCACCGGCTTAGCCGGTGGATGTTCTTTTCTATTGCGAGCAGAAGTGCCCCGAAGGCAACCGAATTCAATTACTGAGAGTTGGCATCAGTAAGCGCCAATAAGTTTTTCCCGGAGTAGTAAATAGGGGACGTTTCCCCTCGTTTTACTCCGACGATATCGAGGTTCATTTCTGGGCATTATATAAGAATTCGGCAGAATATCTCTCTGGTTTATTGGGCAGGTTTATGTTAAACTATCGGGAATGGGAAATTGTGTCATGGTACGGTAGGATATGGGCGAGGGCTATGAAAAAAATATTTTAAAGGAACGTTTCGATATGCATCATACTAATGGTCGTTAATTTTTATTTACTTTTTATTTCTAAGTGGTACACTGAATATAGAAAATTCGGGAAAAAGAGTGGGTCCGGGATAATACCCCGGAGGTAAAATATTTGATGGTCGGGCCGCCATCTTGCTAAATATGCAGGATGGCGGTTTTTTAGTATCTTGGGAGAAATCTTAATTATTATCCATGCTTAAAGTCTGCGGATTTTTTATTACGGTATTTATTCTGGCGGTGATGTTTGTTGCTCCTGTGCGAAACTACATGAATAATCTTTTCCTGAAAGATAAGGCTCAGTTGAAAGAGGAACAGATTATTGGAATGGCTTCAGAATACAATCCGCGCGTGGAAGAAATGCAGAGGATTTTAAAAGACGCGCATTTTGATCCCGGCCCTGCGGATGGAGTAATGGGAAGCCAGACCCGAATAGCAATAAGGGAATTCCAGAAAGAAAAGGGCCTATGGCCTAGCGGCAAAATAGATTCAAAGACTTGGCTTGAGTTAAGCCGGGCAAAAGAAGCGCTCAAGAATGAAGCAATTGTTCAGCCTTTGATTTTGCCTTCCGGAGAGTATCCGCGCGACGTAAAATCTGAGGAAGAAATCGCAAGGATTAGAGAACCTCAGGAAAAACTCACAAAAGCAAAGCTTCCCAAAGATAGAAAGAAGCAAATTCAAATTGCCTTACAAAAAGCCGGATTTTATAAAGGAAAGATTGACGGTAAAATAGGCCCGCAGACAAAAGAGGCGATTAAAGCATTTCAAAAAGCCAGAGGTTTAAAAACAGACGGTGCTGTAGGTGCCCAAACGTGGACTGAGTTAAATAAGTATTTGAAAGAGTGAGTGATGCAAAAGGCAATGCTATTGTCAGCTCTATTTTTGCTTTTTTTGACGGATGCAACCGCGCAAAAGATATCGTTATCCCAGCAGGAGATTCAGCAGATTGGCGAGAGAGTTTTTGAGAATGAATGCGCCTCGAAAGATGAAAATTTGATTGTATGGAATGAGGGCGAAGATTTTATGTCGCTTGGTATAGGGCATTTTATTTGGTATCCGGAGAATGGAAAAGATTCTTTTGAAGAAAGCTTTGTAAAATTCCTTAAATATGCCAAAGCTTCCGGGGAGCAAATCCCGGGTTGGCTTGATACTACTCCATTTCCTGCTTGTTCGTGGAGTTCCCGCGAACATTTCCTAAGCGCACAAAGCGACAGCCGGTTAATAGAACTAAAAGATTTTTTAATTAAGACAAAATCTTTACAGGCTGCATTTATTATGAGACGGTTAGAGGATGCTTTGCCTCTTATATTCAAAAGCACTCCAGAAGGGGTTCGCGAGAAGATAGCTTCGCAGTTTTACCGTGTCGCCTCTGCGCCTTCAGGAGTTTATGCTTTGGCGGATTACGTTAATTTCAAGGGGCTAGGGATAGCACCGTTTGAAAATTATCAAGGTAAAGGCTGGGGATTGCTTCAAGTCTTGGAAGGGATGAGAGAGGAGAACGAGGCCCCGGATGCTGTTGGAGAATTTGCCCGATCGGCAAATGCTGTGCTTGAAGAGCGCGTGAAAAATTCTCCTTCAGGCCGCAATGAACAGAAATGGCTGCCGGGTTGGAAGAAAAGGGTTAATTCGTACATTAAGCAGGAGGAGGTAACATGTTTACAAGAATGATTTTGTCTGTTTTTCTTGTTTTTGCTTTAGCTGGATGCGCTACAGGCGCAAAAAAACAAGCCACGCAAACATCGCCAGCAAGTTACGAAAAATATCAGCAAGAGGCTTATTCCCAAAGTTATGACTATGACGACACCCTGCCATCCGATACATATCAAAAACCAGTTAAGAAAATATATTCCGAACCAATGATAAAATTAAGCGCAAAGCAAATTCAAAAAGCCTTAAAGAACGCTGGTTTTTATCAAGGCACAATTGATGGTAAAATCGGCCCCAAAACAAAAGCAGCTATTTTAAAATTCCAGAAAGCCAAAGGCCTTAAGGTTGACGGAATTGTTGGAAAAAGGACGTCGGCCGCGTTAAATAAATATCTATCCCAATAAAGAAAAATGAAAGCAAAGAAGATATTTCTTTCTATATCAGTTATTGTTGTTTTGGGTGTTGGAGTATATTTTGGTCAGCAGTATTACGCTAGATTCCAAAAGGCTAAACAAGAGCGGCTTCTATACGAGGCAAGGAAAACCGCATGGCAGAAGTTGCAGCGACGCATTGAGGTTGAAATAAGCCAGTTTAAGGGCGAGACTGGAATAGTGATTAAGGATTTAGAAACCGGGTGGGAACTCTCATATGAAAAGACTAAATTGTTCCCTTCGGCAAGCTTGGCCAAAATTCCCCTCATGGCGGCATGTTTTCTTGCGGCTGATCAAAGAAGAATTAAGCTTGACCGCAATATCGCGCTTAAATCAGCGGATAAACTTACAGGATCAGGGGTATTGAAAGATATGCCCGCAGGCACCACTTTTAGCGTAGAGAGGCTCATCGGGCTTATGATTTATGACAGCGATAATACTGCCACCAACATTGTTACTAACTTAGTAGGTATTGATTACTTAAATAGCGCATTTAAGGGCTTTGGGTTAAAGAATACAGATCTCTCTCGCAAGATAGCCGATTATCAATCGCGTAGCAAGGGTATTGAGAATTACACTACCGCCGAGGATATGTCTCTACTGTTAGAAAAAATCTACCGAAAGACCCTTGGCAATAAAAACATTTCCGATAAGTGCATAAGCATGTTAAAATTAGCGCGTATGAACGACCGCATCCCTAAATATTTACCGGCCGAGATAACTATTGCGCACAAAACCGGCCTCGAGAGAAATGTTTGTCATGATGCCGGTATAGTGTTTACGCGCAAAGGCGATTTTATTATTGTCGTGTTAACGAAACACGCGAATTCGAATAGCGCGCCTTCCAAGGAATTTATCGCGAAAGTATCTTTGCATGCGTATAAATATTTTGATCAGTTATAAAAGGAGGTTTTTCTATGGTAGCTAAGTTTGCTGTTATTATGTTTTTGGCGATATTTACCATGTCGGGGTGCGCTTTTGTTCAAAAGGCGAAAAGGACTGATGAGTTGGAGATCGAGAACCAGAATTTACGGGCCCGAATTACTCAGCTCCAGCAAGAGAAAGCAAAAGAAGTTGAACATGTAGTCAAGCAAAAGGATAGGGAGCTTTCTGAGCTTGAAAAAGCGAAGCTTGAATTGGAGGACGTCCTGAAAAGAGAAATCGGAAATTACAAAGCCAAGCTGGAGATGACTGAACGCGGGCTTGTGATTACTTTTTTATCCGAGGTATTTTTTGATTCCGGGAAAGATGTAATCCGTGAAGACGGAAAAGATTCTATTCGAAGAGTAGCCGAAGTTTTAAACAGGGATGTCCCTGATTCCAATGTTGCCATTGAAGGCCACACAGATAACCAGCCGATAAAGTATTCCGGATGGAAAACTAACTGGGAGCTTTCCTCGGCGCGGGCGCTTGCGGTATTGCATTATCTTATTGATGATTGCGGAGTAAAGCCGACAAGGCTTTCTGCTAACGGTTATGGAGAATTTCGTTCTGTCGCAGAAAATGATACAAAGGAAAATATGCAGAAAAACCGCAGGGTTGAAATTGTTATATTGCCTTCAAAAATAAGCAAGGTGAAGGCGCAATAAATCTATGAATAAACAAGACTTAGGGAAAAGAAAAATTGCCTATTTTACCATGGAAGTGGGTTTTGATCCTAAAATGGCCACATATAGCGGCGGATTAGGGGTCCTGGCAGGAGATACTTTAAAATCCTGCGCGGATTTAGGAGTGTCGCTTATTGCCGTAACTCTACTTAATGAAAAAGGCTATTTTGCGCAAAAACTGGGCGCAGAAGGCGCCCAAGCAGAGGTTCCTGTAGACTGGCCCAAAGAGGAGTTTTTAACGCTTTTGCCGGTACAGGTAAGCGTGAATATTGAAGATAGAGAAGTTAGAATCCGTGTTTGGGAATATATTGTAAAAGGAATCACCGGCGCAACTATCCCAGTTCATTTTCTGGATACTAACTTGCAGGAAAACTCCGAATACGACCGCGGCCTAACCAGTTTTCTTTACGGAGGCGACCAATGGTATCGCCTTTGTCAGGAGATAATCCTTGGCATAGGCGGCGTAAGAGCAATTGAGGCCATTGGCTATAAAAATATTGAAAAATACCATATGAACGAAGGCCATGCCAGCCTCTTGGCTCTGGAATTATTAGAGAGGACAAAAAAAGACGGCGAGCAAGACGTACATAAAAAATATGACCTTGAGTCTGTAAGAAATAAATGCATCTTTACCACGCATACTCCCGTAGCTGCCGGGCATGACCGTTTTCCTCTTGATTTTGTAAAGAGAGCCCTGCGCAGCAACTTGCCTTTTGAAATGCCTGATATATTCATCCGGGATAACGAAATAAACATGACGTGGATTGCTTTGAATCTAAGCAAATATATAAACGGAGTAGCTAAGAAACACGGCGAAGTAACGCGGGAGATGTTTCCCGGTTATACCATAGATTCCATTACCAACGGTATTCATTTGTTGACCTGGGTGGCTACTTCGTTCAAAAAGCTTTACGATAAATATATCCCCGGATGGCAATCAGATTATTTTTCCTTGCGTTACGCCTTGGGTATTCCTAAAGAGGAGATATTTCAGGCGCACTTTGAGGCAAAAAAAGAGCTCATTGATTATGTAAATGCCCGCGCAGGCGCTGGTATGGACTATGATACTTTTACCATAGGTTTTGCCCGGCGCGTTACGCCTTACAAAAGAGCGGACCTTTTGTTAACTGATATAAACCGTTTAGTTGAAATTAATGATAAAGCAGGCAGGATACAAATCGTTTATGCGGGAAAGGCGCATCCTAGGGATGGCGGCGGGAAAGAGTTGATAAAAAAGATATTTTCAAGGATTAAAGAGCTTAAACCCAAGATCAAGATCGCGTATCTTGAAAATTATGATATGACACAGGGGAAATTAATTACCAGCGGCGTTGACCTCTGGTTGAATAATCCCCTCCCGCCGCAGGAGGCATCAGGCACAAGCGGGATGAAGGCCTGTCTTAACGGCGTGCCGAACTTAAGCGTTCTTGATGGTTGGTGGATAGAGGGGTGTATTGAGAATGTCACCGGCTGGGCGATTGGCACTCTGCAAACTCAGGGCAGAGATAGCGCGCAGGATGCCCGGGATTTATACCAGAAATTAGAGAAGATAATTCTCCCGATGTTCTATAATGAGAAAGATAAATGGTTTGATATTATGCGGCATGCAATTGCCTTGAACGCCTCATTTTTTAATACCCAGAGAATGGTTCAGGAGTATGTGTTAAATGCTTATTTATAAACCCAGTTAGAAATAGTCCCGACGGCTGTCGGGATGTTAATATTGAAACTGGAGAGATTTCTGACGGGGTAAATAAGCTAGGCGCTTTGAAAGGATTATGTGGTTAAGACTAAGATAATCTGCACGCTTGGGCCCGCGTCATCAAGCGAGACTATAATTAGGAAAATGATGCTTGCGGGCATGGATGTCGCCCGCCTGAACTTCTCTCACGGTAAACTGCAGGAACTGGTTCATAGAATAGGCCTTATCCGGATTTTGAACGCCAAATACCGCAGGCGCATCAATCTTCTTGGCGATCTTCAAGGCCATCGAATAAGGATAGGCGAACTCGCCGCTCCATTAGAGATTAGAAAGCGCCAGATAGTTTGGCTCATCCAGCAAAAGATAAAAGGCGAAGATGGAAATATACCTTTTGATTACCGGGGATCGTTGCGCAGTATTAAGAACGGCCATCAAATATTCATAGACGATGGCAATATCGCTTTAGAGGTAATTGGTCGGTCTAGGCACAGCCTGAAGACCAGAGTTATAGCCGGCGGCCTATTAAAGAAACACAAGGGCGTAAATATCCCGCAGGCAAGGCTTGAATTCGGCGGTATCAGCCTGAAGGATATACAGGATATATCTTTTTGCGAAGAGCATGGCGTGGAATACATCGCTCAGTCCTTTGTGCGCACGAAAAAGGATATTTTAGATGTAAGAAAATTGCTAAAGCCAGGCTCGCAGTGCCGTGTTATCGCTAAGATCGAGTGCAGAGAAGGAATAAAGAATATCGATGAGATAATTAGGGTTTCCGACGGTATTATGATCGCGCGCGGGGATATGGGAGTGTCGCTGCCAATCTATGAAATTCCCATTATTCAGAAGATGGTCATAAAAAAATGTAACCGCGCCAAGAAATTTGTGGTTACCGCGACGCAGATGCTTGAGAGTATGGTTGAAAACCTTCGTCCTAATCGCGCAGAGGTAACAGACGTAGCTAACGCCATAATTGACGGCACTGATTTTGTCATGCTTTCGGCAGAATCAGCCGCGGGAAAATACCCCGTTGAGGCGGTTACCATGATGAATAATATAATAAAGTTTACGGAGAGATATCTAAACAAATCAGTTTTATAACCTTCAGATTTAACTATGGACAGGGAAAAATGATAAAATTAGAATGGTATCAGCAAACAATAGAAGAAGTTTTTTCGCATCTTCAAACGAGTAGAGCCGGGCTTGCCGATCAAGAGGCGAAGGCAAGGCTGGATAAATATGGTTTGAATCAGTTGTTGTCAAAAAAGAAGGAAAGCAGGCTGTTAATTTTTATTAAGCAATTCAAAAGCCCGCTTATATATATTCTTTTATTCGCCGCTTTGGTTTCATTGTTTGTCGGTAAGACCACCAATGCCTTAGTTATACTTTTTGTGTTGGGCTCTAACGCGGTAATGGGTTTTATACAGGAATCAAGGGCGCAAAGCACCATGGATTCACTTAAGGAGTTATCATCGCCAAAGGCTAAAATAATTCGTTCGGGCGAGATAAAGGAGATACCCACAAAGGAAATTGTCCCGGGAGATATAGTTTTAGTGGAGTCGGGGAGCAAGGTTCCAGCGGATGCGCGGGTTATTGAATCTGTAAGACTGCAGGTTGATGAATCCGCTCTTACCGGTGAATCACAGTCGGTATATAAGGTTGTCGATTCAATTAAGCTGGAAACCACGGTCGCCGATAGATTAAATATGCTTTTTGCCGGGACGGTTATTGCTTCAGGCCGGGGCAAAGCCGTGGTTGTCTCTACTGGGATGGACACGGAGATCGGCAAAATAGCCACCATTATTCAATCGGCGCCGGAAGTCAAAACTCCATTTCAACTTCGCATGGAGGCTTTTGGCAAGATTATCATTTTTATAGTGTTGGCGCAGGTGACTTTTGCGTTTTTAGTAGGTTGGTTTATCAGGCGCCTACCGTTTTATGAAATATTCATGGTTGTTTTAAGCCAGACCGTTTCTTCTATTCCTGAAGGCCTGCCCGTGGCAGTAACAGTGGCTTTGGCTGTGGGTATGCAGAGAATGGCAAAAAGAAAAGCATTCGTTAGAAAACTTGCGGCGGTGGAGGGGCTGGGCAGCGCTACTTTTATCTGTAGCGATAAAACCGGGACCCTCACGCAGAATGAGATGACCTCCCGACGCATAGCCACGATGGACCAAATAATAGAAATAACCGGAGCAGGATATGATACCCAAGGTGAATTCTTAATTGACGGCAATAAGATAGAGCCGCTCAAGAATAGAGAGATAGAGTTGCTGCTTACGGTAGCCTCTCTTTGCAATAATGCTCAATGGAAAACGAGCAGGGATAATAACAGTAGGTTAGAAACTTCAGGAGATCCCACTGAAATTGCGTATCTGGCGGCGGCAGTTAAATCAGGGATTAATTTAGAAGAACTTAACGCGCGATTTCCTCGGATTGACGAGATTCCTTTTGAATCCCATATCCAGATGATGGCAACTAAGCATAAGGGCGGCGATAATAAAAAGATGATATGCGTTAAGGGCGCTCCGGAAAAGATTGTAGAAATATGCGGTTATTATCTTAAAGACGGCAAAGTAACGGAATTAACAGATCCTTTGCGCGAAGAAATATTATTAAGCTCGGAGAGAATGGCAAAGGATGCGCTCAGGGTTTTGGTTTTCGGTTTTAGCGAAGATGATAATGCACAGAGCGGTAAATTTGATTGGGATTTTTTAAAAAGAAAAATAATTTTTACTGGTTTAATCGGGAATATTGACCCGCCGCGGCAGGAAGCCAAAAAGGCAATTGGGATATGTAAAAACGCAGGCATCAAGATAATTATGATTACCGGAGACCATTTATCCACCGCTGAAGCGGTGGCGCTCGAATTGGGAATAAGAGAAAAAGGAGACGAAGGCATTGTCGGAGATTTATTAAACCATATGACCGACGAGGAATTAGATGGCGCGGTAAAGAATTTTACGGTCTTTGCCAGAATCGAGCCAAAACATAAGTATCGGATTGTCAAGGCGCTGCAGAGGCAGAATGAAGTAGTGGCAATGACTGGCGACGGAGTAAACGACGCTCCGGCTTTAGCGGCGGCAGATATCGGCGTGGCGATGGGTATTACAGGTACGGACGTGGCTAAGGAATCGAGCAGCATGGTTATTGCCGATGATAATTTTGCCACTATTGTGGATGCGATTGAAGAAGGCCGAGGCATAACCGCTAATATGCGTAAGACAATACTCTATCTACTTTGTTCCAGCACCACTGAGATTTTGGTTTTAATAAGTACCTTGGCAATAGGTGCGCCTTTGCCGTTATTTGCCTTACAGATTTTATGGATAAATCTTATTACGGATGGGGCTCTTACGGTTAACTTAATTATGGAGCCAAAAGAAGATGTAATGAGTCATCCTCCGGACAAGAAAAAAGAGCCTTTATTAACTAAGAGACTAATAAAATTGCTGTTGTTCCGCGCCCCCATTATGGCGGCGGGAATAGTCGGTCTTTTTATTTATGAAATAAACAGAGGTATGCCTTTAGTCTATTGCCGTAGCGTTGCCTTTACAACCCTAGCAGTCACGCAATGGCTAAACGGGGTTAACTGCCGTTCCGATACAAAGTCTATCTTTAAAATTCCGTTTTTAGGCAATAAATATTTACTTTTCGGCCTGGCATTGGCAATAATCCTGCAACTAGCGGTTCTTTATATGCCTTTTCTTCAGAATATCTTTTCTACTGTTATGCTTAGCCTGACAGACTGGGTTAAAATTATAATAGTGGGCAGCATCGTATTCTGGTTAGAAGAGATAAGGAAATTTATAGCTAATGTCCGTCTCTCTACGGCGGACAAAAAGTAACGTTTTATTTCTCCAATAGTTACACAATTCCCGGCCAAGAAATAAGGGACAAATAAGACACTTCGATCCTTCAATTTCACTTCCCTCGCTTTGCTCGGGATGGTTCGACTTCGCTCACCATTGTCCTGAGCAAACTAAGTGCGTCGAAGGACAATTTTTGCGCCTTTACGTCGCTGATATCTGCCAGAAATTGCCGATCTAAATCTCAATAATTATTGTAATAGGGCTAATATTCGGTATAATTTACTTAGCAATTTTAGATGGCTTTACTTTTCTCAGCGTTGATAGGGGAGTGGTTCGACTTGGTTCGAACCATCCTGAGCGAGCGAGGTGAGTCAATTTATTTATAACCGAGCGAGTCGAAGGACCAATTAATCCTATCTCTTTGGCAAATTAGATAGGATAAAAGCCCTGATTAGAACAGCTAATCAGGGCTTTTTTATGTGTTTAGGTTTTTTGTATATTCCGCCAAAAGGACATTTCATTTGACAGGAAGCCAAAGTATGATATAATAAAACTGGAGTTAGCAAAGAAAAGAGATTAGAAGTCATATGCCGGAAGGTTAAGATTCCTAACCTTGCGGCTTTTTTTGGGTCTAAAGAAGGTTTCCCACTCCAAAACTATGAAAATAATACTTATTGAACCCAGGGCAACAGAGGCAAATGTATATAGTAAAATGCATATGCCGCTTTTGGGCCCGGTATATTTAGGGACTATCCTCAAGAACGCAGGGCACTCGGTTCGTATCTACAATGAGAATATATACACACCGGATTATTCTAAGTTGGATGTTGACCTTGTTGGTATTTCGATTTTGACCAATACAGCCAAAAGGGGATACGATATAGCCAGGAAATTTCCCAAGGAAAAGGTAATTATGGGTGGAGTTCATGCCAGTCTTCTGCCGGAAGAGTCATTGGATTTTGCTAGGCAGGTGGTTGTGGGCGAAGCCGAAGAAGTCATTGTTGATATCGCCGAAGGCAGGATCAAAGATGCTATTGTCTACGGTAAGCGAGTCGAGGATTTAGATACTTTGCCGCATCCGGATTTTTCTTTAATCCAAAGATATAAATTTCCCGCTTCCGTCACTCCGATATCTACTTCGCGAGGTTGTCCATTTGATTGCAGTTTTTGTTCAGTGACTAAACTATTTGGCCGCGAATACCGCTTCCGTAGTCCGGAAAAGATATTAGAAGAGCTGCATTCCCGCGATACAAAGAATTTTTTCTTCTGCGACGATAATTTTACCGCTCATCCAAAGAGGACGCGGGATCTTTTGGGTCTAATGCTAAAGAATAGAATCAGCAAGTGGACATGCCAGGTGCGTACCGATGCGGCAAAAGACGAAGAACTGCTTAATCTTATGGCAAAGGCCGGTTGCGGTGTTGTCTGCGTGGGTTTTGAATCTGTTAATAGCAAAACGCTTCAGGCCTATCAAAAGAGACAGACTGTTAGCGATATCATTAATGCCATCCGTTCTTTTCACAAAAAGAAGATTAAAATTCATGGGATGTTTGTTTTGGGTGGCGATGACGATAATAAAAGTACTATATGGGAGACGGTTAAGTTTGCGATTAAACAGAGGATAGATACCATTCAGATGATGATTCTTACACCGCTCCCCGGCACAAAGGTATACGATGAGCTGCAGAAGCAAAAAAGGATTTTTAGCAGGGATTGGAATCTTTATGATGGCCAGCATATTGTTTTTTCCCCGAAATTATTGTCAGCCAGAGAACTGCAGGTAAATGTAATGAAAGCCTACGAGAGATTTTACTCTTTGTACAGATCGTTTTTTCTGCTTTTGCGTTTTCGTTTCAGAAATGGGGCTTTTCGCCTCATGGGTCATTACTTGATAAAAAAATGGTTAGAGCGTAATCATAAAATGTCTTGGTTGCCGCATCCTCAAATAGTTCCAGGGCAAGAGAGGCTCGCATGAAGAAAGTAAAGACTTCCTGCAAGGGGAGAAAATGTAAATATCCATTTTGTAAAGCACTCCTTAGTATTTATAACCACGGCCTATATTGCCATATACATACCGGAATGTTATTGGAAAAAGGCAAATTAAAACCAGCGTAATTGCAAGATAGGATAATTTACCCTCCGTAACAAAATGTTGCGGAGGGTTTTTGTTTAGGGTAGAATATAAAAACATATGAACGTTTTTTATCCGATTCAAATACTTTCAGATTGGTTAACATTTCAAGTTTTCTCCATTCCTCAGGATACATTGCTTGCTACTGCGGTGAACTTCTTTATATTTGATACGATAAAGATTTTTCTTTTACTTATCGTGATAATCTTTTGCGTATCGATTATCCGTTCATTCTTACCCCCGGTGAAAATAAAAAACATGCTTTCCCATAAAACAACTTATATTGGCAATATCTTGGCAGGATTATTTGGTATCATTACGCCATTTTGTACCTGTAGCGCCATTCCGTTATTCCTGGGTTTTCTGGAGGCAGGCGTGCCTTTAGGCGTGACATTTTCTTTCCTGGTTTCTTCTCCTATGATTAACGAAGTGGCATTGATTTTACTCTTTGGAATATTCGGCTTAAAAATAGCATTATTGTATATTATAAGCGGGCTTATCATTGCAATAGTATCGGGGATGATCATCGGGAAGTTAAAAATGGAAGGCTTAGTTGAACATATTGCTTATAGCAAGTCATTTACGGCTTCACAGTCCTTAAATGTTGTGTGGAGCTGGCCATACAGGATTAGATATGCTAGAGAATATACCGCGACAATAATCAAAAATATTTGGCTCTATATCATTATCGCTATCGGAATAGGCGCCTGGATTCACGGTTACGTGCCCAGCGATTTTCTAGCCAGATACGCCGGTGCAGATAAATGGTATGCTGTGCCAGTGGCTACTCTTATCGGTATTCCACTTTATTCTAATGCTGCAGGCGTTATTCCTCTGGTAAGCGTTTTGACTGAAAAAGGCGTTAGTTTGGGTACAACTTTAGCTTTTATGATGGCAGTAACCGCGCTTTCCCTCCCGGAATTTATGATTTTAAGAAAAGTCATGAAAATAAGATTGCTGGCGATATTCGCCAGCATCGTGGGAGCCGGGATTATTTTTACTGGCTATTTGTTTAATTATATTATAAAATAGAATTGTAGAAAGGAGGTTCTTATGAAGAAGAGGGGTATATATATTTTATGGATAATCTTGCTGATAGTATTTTTGCTTCTAATGATAAAGATAATGCCGGGTTGTAATCAAAAGACTTCCTGCGTAAGAGAAGGGTTCGAAGTAATTCATGTCCCTACAATTGTTCCGCAACAGAAGCCATCAAAAACCCGGATCATAGAAAGAAGAATTAATAGCGGCAACGCGGGTTATTTTGTCCTCGACAAAGAATATGTATATTTTGGAATAAGCAAAACTATTAGCGAGGAAATACCTGTAAGATAACGTAGTAGCTAATTTATAAACGAAAGAGGAGGTGGATGTGTCAATTATCAAAGAATTCAAGGAGTTCGCGGTAAAGGGTAATGCGGTAGATATGGCAGTAGGTATTATCATCGGAGCTTCATTCGGTAAAATTGTCAGCTCCATGGTAAACGACGTAATTATGCCGCCGATAGGATTGTTGCTCGGAGGTGTCGATTTTAAGAATCTAAAAGTTATTCTTAAGGCAGCGACCGTTGACGCGCCAGCAGTTACACTAAATTACGGCCAATTCATCAACACCGTGCTTGATTTTCTTATTGTGGCATTCTCGATTTTTCTAGTGGTAAAAGGTATTAACACTTTAAAGAAGGCAAAGACATAAATAGTTTTTTAAGCATTTTCTTAAACCCCTTGTAACAAAATAGGTTGCAAGGGGTTTTTATTTCAAGTATAATAAACCAAGGTAGTTAGAGAATCTAAGTCAAGTTCGATTTTATTAACAGGAGGGATAATGGAAAATCTTGAACCGATTCTAAGGCAGCACTCGTTTTTTAAAGACTTGCCAGAAGAATATTTTAATTTCATTTTAGGTTGCACTTCTCATGTATTCTTTAAGGCAGGAGAAGTTATGTTGAAAGAGAATACGTCCGCAGATAAATTCTATTTGGTAAGAAGCGGCCATGTCGCGTTATATATAGCTGAACCCAGAGAGATTACCATTCAGACCATCGGCGAAAACGATATCCTGGGATGGTCGTGGCTTGTCCCACCGTATCGTTACCGATTTAGTGCTAAGGCCTTGGAAAATTCCCGTTTGCTGGCACTGGATGGCAAATGCCTAAGAGAAAAATGCGAGAAGAATGCCGATTTAGGCTATGAGCTGATGAAAAGGCTGGTTAAAATTTTCGCAGAGCGATTAGAGGCAGCCAGGCTACAGCTTATAGATATCTACAATATCAATGTTGAGGGAAAATAGCTTTGTTCACCAAATTAGTATAATTAAGTAAATATGAGTTTAAAGAAGAAATTCATAATTCTATCTGTAGTAATGTTCGCTGTTCTAATCTCGGGTTTTTTTACTCAGGCTTTTCTTGAATATAGAAAAGCCTCTCTAATTTACGAAGCCGAAACCAAAGAAAATAGCATAGCTATCGAAGGGATTCTTAAATTAAAGAGTTCGTCGCTTGAAGGCTACGCGTATGATTATACTTATTGGGATGAAATGGTTGATTTAATTAATAAAAAGGATGAAAATTGGGCAAAAAATAACTTGGATGCCAGCCTCGATACATACGATGCTAACGCTGATTGGGTATATAGCACTGATTTGGATTTGATTTACTCTGTGAATAATTTAGGCAGCGAAGGCGCATTAAAAGAAATCCCGATTGATAAAACATCCGTTAAACAACTATTCGCCAAAAACAAATTTTGCCATTTTTTTGTTAAGACTGAAAGCGGTTTTATGGAAATCTATGGCGCAACTGTGCATCCCAGTAATGACCACGAGAGAAAAACTGCTCCGAGAGGTTACTTCTTTACGGGAAGGCTTTGGGACGAGGATTTTATTAAGGAAATTAGTGAATTTATAGGTGTATCTGTTAAGGATATAGCATTTAATACCGCAGCAGAGACCCAGAAGATAACTCAAAAGTTTAACGAGCTAAAAAACAAAACATTATTTTCCTATGCTTTCGAAGGGTGGGATGGAAACACTTTGGCGTTCTTTAATATTACAAAGCCGCTCGAGAGCTATCTTGTGTATACTAAGCTTATCCATCAAAATTTTATTTTTATAGTTATCGCATCTAGCTTATTTTTTGTTGGTTGGTTGTGTGTTTTATTATGGTTTTTTGGGCCTTTGCATGCATTATCTTTGGCATTAGCCCAACAAAATACCTCTTATATAAATAAGTTTCGTAAAGATATCTCAGAGTTCGGCAATATCACCCGCTTGATCTTCGATTTTTTTGAGCAAAGGCTAGTTTTGGTAAATCAGATTAAAGAGCGCCAGAAGGCAGAAGAGGGGCTTAAAAAAGCATACGAAGAATTAAAAAAGACACAGAATGAATTAGTCCAAACCGAGAAAATATCTGCATTGGGTAGGTTCTCTCTGGGCGCAGCGCATGAAATAAAAAATCCGCTGGCGATTATTTTATCCGGGGCTGAATTCTTGGAATCACAAAACAAGTGTTCCCAAGATGAGGATATTAAAACGGCGGTTGCCAAGATTAAAGATTCTGTATCTAGGGCAGATAGAATATTGCAGTCACTTTTGAAGTTCGCCCGTCCATCTGAGCTCAAAATCGAAACCGTAAAACCCGAAACCTTTATAAATGAAACTATATTTATGTTGGCATATAAAATTAATCAAGCCGGCATAAAACTTGTTACCGATTTTAGCCAGGGATCTTTCTATATCGCGATTGATAAAAACCAGATGCAACAGGTGATACTTAATGCGATGTTTAACGCCATGGAAGCAATGCCTAGCGGCGGGGTCTTAAATATTAGAGTATATCAATTGGTAATTCCGGGAGTTTTTGATGATAAGCCAGCTTGCGTGATTGAAATTACCGATAGTGGCATGGGAATGTCCCCAGAGGTTTTGGCAAGAGTATTCGAGCCATTTTTTACTAGCAAAAGAGACCGGGCAGGCACGGGGCTGGGGCTGTCTATTTCCAAGTCAATTGTAAAAAACCATAGCGGCGATTTGTTAGTCGATAGTAAATTAGGCAAGGGCACAACCGTCAAAATCGTGCTTCCAATCGCCAAAAGCTAAAAGGAGGTAGTAAAATGAAACAAAAGATCTTGCTTATTGATGACGAAAAAGACTTTTGTTTTTTTCTAAAGAAGAATTTAGAATCAAAGGCAGAGTTAGAGGTAACGTTTTGCCATTCGGGAGAGGAAGGAATAAGATTAGCGGAAGAATTGAGGCCCGATTTAATTTTGCTTGATATAATTATGCCCGGTATGGATGGTTCAGAAGTGGCTGCGCAATTAAAAAGTAGCAGCCTAGCTTCAAACATACCAGTGGTTTTTTTAACCGCAGTGCTCACGGGAAAAGAGTCGGAAGAAAGAGACCGTTTTATCGGCGGCTGGCATTATATCGGTAAGCCTGTCGATACCAATAAACTTATAGATTTGATCAACAAATTAACTTCAAGTCAGAAATAATTATAGAGTAAGCGTATTTTTAATCATTTTGTAATGATATGCAGATACTTATCATAATAAATAGTTATTTATTCAAATTACTAAATTTCGTTCTTGGTAAAACCAAAATATTTATTGTTATTCTGGGTTGGTTTTTGGTTGTTAGTGGTGCCATTATGCTTATCTGGCCTGAACGCGCCCGCAGAAAATTAGTCAGAATGGGGTTTCGCCAGGTAAAATGGATTTTACTTATAGGAGCTCTTTATCTAGTATCTCTGCTATCCTCAATTAGCGATAATTTCGGTCCAGTAATATTTATAGTTGGGATTATAGCGATAATATTCGCTTATTTATTTTTAAAAAAGAAGACCTTTCGCAAAATTCAAGAGCAATTCGCTAAGATTCCTGTCAAAGCTTTGAAGGTGTTTGCTGTAATCCAGATTATTTTAGGCTTTTTTATGATTTTCTTTCTTAAGCGAATTTGGTTTTAATATTTATTTTCTAATTGAAACAAAAAATAGGGAGGGGGGTGGACAAATAATGAAGATCGTAAAAATAATCTTGGCAATAATTTTGCCTCCGGTCGCAGCTTTCATGCAGGTAGGGCTTACGACTAATTTCTGGATAAATTTAGTTTTGACTTTGATTTTCTTCGTGCCTGGAATAATTCATGCTCTCTGGCTCGTCTTAACAGACAAAAAAGCCTAATATTTGTGTTTACCAATATATTTTGAGGTGGATATTAAATGTCAGTAATTAAATCCGCCAGGGATAGGTGGTCTTCGCGCCTGGGGATTATTATGGCAGTGGCGGGTTCTGCTGTTGGTCTAGGGAATTTTTTGCGTTTTCCTGCCAAGGTTGCAGCTAATGGCGGCGGAGCCTTTATGGTTCCGTATTTTGTTTCACTCCTTTTATTAGGCATCCCTTTAATGTGGATTGAATGGACTCTTGGCCGTTACGGCGGAGGTTTTGGCCATGGAACAGCGCCCGGGATATTTCATAGCGTCTGGCAGAAGAGCCGTTTCATTAAGTATTTCGGTGTCATTGGTATATTCGGTCCATTAGTTATTTTTATTTATTACACCTACATCGAATCCTGGACTCTCGCCTATAGTTTTTTCGCCATTACCGGAAAGTATGCCCAAGCCGTTGATCAGGCTGGCATGAAAAGTTTTTTAAGTGCTTACCAGGGCTTGGAGCATAATCAATATTTTAGCGGGATAAGTACTGCCTACCTATTTTTTCTGCTTACTTTTATCGCCAATATAGTTATCATTTTTCATGGAATAAAAGGAGGGATAGAGAAATTCTGTAAATGGGCGATGCCGTGTTTATTTTTATTCGCCCTTGTGCTTTTTTTGCGCGTTCTTACGTTAGGCACTCCCGATGCTGCTAATCAGAATTGGAATGTTAGCAGCGGGCTAGGTTTTATCTGGAATCCCGATTTTTCCGCCTTGAAATCTGCCAGGGTTTGGCTTGAGGCAGCAGGACAAATATTTTTTACTCTAAGCGTAGGAATCGGCGTTATCCTTACTTATGCCAGTTATCTTTCTAAGGGCGATGATATAGTCCTGTCCGGGACAACAGCGGTTAGCATAAATGAATTTGCGGAGGTAATCTTAGGCGGCAGTATTATTCTTACTGCTGCCTTTGTATTTTTTGGTCCGGTAGATATAAAATCCATTAGCCAATCGGGGATTTTTAACTTGAGTTTTGTTACTATGCCGCTTATATTGAATAAATTGCCTCTGGAGCATTTGTTTGGTTTTTTCTGGTTTTTTCTTTTGTTTTTGGCCGGAGTTACATCGTCGGTGTCGCTTGCCCAGCCGGCAGTTGCATTTCTGGAAGATGAGTTTAATATCAAGCGCAATAAGGCAGTTTTTATTTTTGGTTTGGTAGCATTTGTCCTTTGCCATATCCCGATATTTTTCTTAAAAAACGGGGTGGTAGATGAGCTGGATTTCTGGGGCGGGACATTTTTCCTGGTGGTATTTGCCACAATTGAAGTGATTCTTTTTAGCTGGGTTTTTGGCATGGAGAATGCCTGGAAAGAGATCCATCACGGCGCCGACATGGAGGTTCCACGCATCTATAAATTCATTATCAAATATATTACGCCGTTGTTTTTGATTGCCATTCTTACAATGTGGTTAATCCAGGATTGGATTCCTGTTATTTTTATGAAAAATGTGCCGGTTGAGAACCGAATGTATATTTTGGCAACGAGGATTTTGTTGGTAATTATTTTTGTGACATTGGCTTTCTTGGTGCGTATTGCCTGGAAGCGTAAGCTAACGAAGAGGCAGGATTAAATGAAGCCAAGCGGTTGGATATTTTTAGTTGTATCCTGGGGATTCATTTTAGGATTTACGGTTTTTTGTTTCGTGCGTGTTATATCCAGAAGGCGATTTAAATAATATTTTCAGGCTTTTAAGGAGGTGTAGTATGAATAGACGTATAGTTTTGTTTATGGTGGTAATTTTTTCTATGGTTATACCTGTAGTTTGTTTTTCCGAGGGGCAAGCCGCGAAAGAATCTCAGAAGTCCGAGATGCGTACCGGTGTGGTGCGTAAGGGCGTGATGATGCAAAAGGAAGGCATGCGTCCCATGCCGTCAATGATGATGAAATCGATGATGGAAAAATCAATCGTAGCAACTCAAGATGGCGGAGTAGTTGTTTTAGTCGGAAATAAGCTCTTGAAATACGATAAGAATCTTAATTTACAGAAAGAAGTCGAGATTAAAATTGATCCTTCTGGCATGAAGGATAAAATGATGCCAATGCAAGAAAAACAGAAGGGTTGCGGCGGCATGATGCAGCAAGAAAATAAGCAAGAAGTTCCTGCTGAAATTCAAGAGAGGTAAATTCTGGGATGGATAAATTTCATATTGTTATTAATGCCGTAAGTTTAGCGCTGAATATTATCGGCGCATTGATTACGGTCTGGGGCATAGTTATCTCTCTTTTTGATTTCTTAAAGAAAGAAATCCTGCGTAAAAAAGACGTAGTCCAGCTAAACGAATCTATCCGCATCAAATTGGGCAGCTATCTTGTTTTGGCCCTGGAGTTCTTTATCGCCAGCGACATTGTAAGGATGATTATTGCTCCCAGCTGGCAGAGTCTGGGGATATTGGGCGCGATTGTGGTTATTAGGACTGTCTTGAGCTATTTCTTGACTAAAGATTTAAAGAAGATATAACAGGCAGTGGCCACTAGATAGAATTTAGTATAAATAGAGATTTTCTCTGTGGCAATTTTGTATCAAGGATTTTTTGAAGGAGGTCTTATGGATTGGAAAGTATTCTTAGCGACCTTTAGCGCAATATTTTTCGCAGAGTTGGCAGACAAGACCCAATTAGTCGGTATCGGCATGACAGCAAAATCAGGAAAACCTTTAGTTGTATGGTTAGGTTCGGTTGCTGCTTATATAGTGGTTACGGCAATTACCGTTTTGATTGGAGCAACATTAGGAAAATTTATTAAGCCGGAAATGATAAGGTATGCCAGTGCTTTTTTGTTTGTTATAATCGGAGTGCTTATATTCGTTGGGAAAATATAATTAGCTCTTAACAAAACCATTGAAGATAGTTTTTGTTTGGAGTAGAATAAAAAGACCAAGTTTATAGATGCTAGATTTTAAAGGAGGTTTTTATGCAATTAAAGGATCTGCAGGGCAAACTAGTTCTTTTTAAATTTTCGGAAGATATCAGGCCGAGTTTGCCGCTCTTTCAAATTTATACCGATGAGTTATGGGCGGTTGTTACGGGGATTGACGATGTGGGTATCTGGGTAGAAAATCCCAAATACGATTTGGGTATTTGGTGGGACAAAAATGGGGAATTAATCCCCCAGCAAAAACAAAAACAGGAGAAATTTAAAACCAATATCCTTATCCCTTGGCGTTATATAAAGGCTTTGATGAGCGTTGATGATGAGCGTTTTCAGAAAGTCAAAAGCGATAGCATGCCCGGTTTTCAAACGTATAGATAAATAATTCATTTAAAAAAGGAGACAGGAATGTTTAAAAAATTAGTAATTTTTGTTATTTTATTGGCTTTAGTTCCTTGTCTTTGCGGTTGCTTTGTATTACTAGCAGGAGCTGCGGGAGGAGCAGGCACAGCAGCCTGGCTTTCCAATAAATTAACCCAGGAAGTTAATGCGCCATTTGAGAAATCTATAGAAGCGACTAAATCAGCTTTGAAGTCTTTGAAGCTTTATGTTGAGAAAGAGATAAGAAAAGATAATGTCGCGCAGATAATGAGCAATTACTCTGACGGCAAGACCATCTGGATCGATATCCATAGATTAACTACTAAAACATCTCGGATCGAAGTACGCGTAGGAGTGGCGGGCGATGAAGAGGCGGCGCGCAAGATCATGGATAAAATACTAAGGTATTTATAGTCTCGCCCAATAAAATCTCAAAGATTATGGCAAAAGATCCGATTTGCGGAATGACTATAAGCGAGTCTACCGGCTTAAAATTAAATTTTAAAGGCCAGGAATATTTTTTCTGCAGTCAGCGCTGCCTTGAGAAATTCGCCAAGGATAATACTATATCCGGCGACATCATGAGCGCTTGTGTAGTCTCGGGGAAAGTCCCTTTATACAAAAACAAGACTTTTATCGTTGCTTTAGCATTATTGATTTTATGCTTCTTGTCTTTAGCCTTGCCTTTTTTAGTTCCTTTTAAAGATACATTGCTTAGCTATTTTCAGAGGATCTGGTGGGCGATTATATTAGGTATTTTTCTTGGAGGAATAATCGATCATTATGTGCCGCGTGAATACTTTTCGCACATCTTAGCCAGGCCAAAAAAGCGCACAATTTTTTATTCTGTTATCTTAGGATTTTTTATGAGTGTTTGTTCGCATGGGATTTTGGCATTATCAATCCAGCTGCATAAAAAAGGCGCATCTAACCCGGCGGTAGTTTCATTTTTGCTTGCTAGCCCATGGGCGAATATGACCTTGACGATTATGCTTCTAAGTTTTTTCGGCCTCAAGGCTCTATTTATCATTCTTTCCGCGATAGTAATTGCTATAAATACAGGATTTATTTTCCAGTTTTTAGAAAGTAAAAATCTGATTGAAAAGAATACCAATACCGCTATTCTCGAGGACAATTTTTCCATTAGGGATGATATAAGGAAAAGATTGAAAGAATACAAGTTATCCCTTAAGACTTTAAAGTCTGATTTTAAAGGAATTCTAAAAGGAATATTTGCTTTGTCGGATATGGTCTTATGGTGGGTTTTAGTTGGCGTGGGGCTTGCTAGTTTTGCCGGTGCATATATACCGACTCATGTTTTTACCACTTATCTAGGAGCAAGTTTTGTCGGGCTTTTATTGACGCTTTTATTGGCTACTATAATTGAGGTTTGTTCTGAGGGGTCATCTCCTATGGCTTTTGAGATCTATAGGCAGACAGGAGCCTTCGGGAATAGTTTTGTGTTTTTGATGGCAGGAGTAGTTACCGATTACACTGAAATAGGACTTCTTTGGCATAATGTGGGTAGAAAAACTGCGATTTGGCTTCCTATAGTAGCTGTCCCGCAGGCAGTATTCCTGGGCTGGATAGCAAATAAAATCTTTTAGCTGGACAAAAGAGCAGTAATTGATTAAGATAATTTAACCATGGAAAGAAAAATAGTTTCTTGGATTAAGAAGCAGGTGAAGTTAGCTAATGCAAAAGGCATTGTTATGGGCATTAGCGGAGGCGTTGATTCCAGCGTGGTCGCGGCGCTATCCCAAAAGGCTGTTGGCAAGAATCTTTTATGCCTTATTTTACCTTGCCATAGTTTGAAAGAAGACTTAGAAGACGCCGAGTTATTAGCAAGGCAATTTAGACTAAATACAATTACAGTCGATCTTACGAGTATGTATGATAATTTTATTAAGATTTTACCAAAAGCCGATACTAAAGCCAAGGGTAACATAAAAGCTAGGTTGCGTATGATAACGCTTTACTACTTTGCCAATAAATTGAATTATTTGGTCGCTGGTACAGGCAACAAGTCCGAACTTTATGCCGGATACTTTACTAAATATGGCGATGCCGGGGTAGATATTTTGCCCATAGCCGACCTATTTAAAACGGAAGTGAGAAAATTGGCGCGTTCTTTAGATATCCCGGAAAGAATTATTATCAAACCGCCCTCAGCTGGTCTTTGGCAGGGGCAAACCGATGAGGGAGAAATGGGTATAACCTATAATGACCTGGATTGCGCGCTTCAATGCATTTTAGAGAAAAAGAAGATAAAAAATATCAAGGATATCAGCAAAGTAAAAGATATTGTTGCTAAAACCGAGCATAAAAGAAAACCAGCTGCGATTTGCTATCTTTAAAAAGTTTTTGAGAATTTTGTTGATGGAGAAGATTATTTGTGGTATATTTATAATAGAAAAGATAATTTAGGTTTTAGGACAAAGGCGTCCATTCTCTAAAGGAGGAGGGGCGCATTTTTATTTATCCGCCTTCGTTAAGACATTAACGAGATTTTTTCGAAGCTCTAGCGAAGAATAACTTCGGCGGATGTCGTCGAGAGGCAAACCAAAAGTAAGTCAGCGGATAACCCGCCGAAGCCAAAGGCGAGAGTGCTCCGACAAGCTCAGCATCCTTCGAAGTATCCTGAGCGAAGTCGAAGGACTCTTTGGCGAAGGCGGGTATATACAGCTACTAGGGGCTTGCCCGCAAGCTCCATATAAGCATAATAGGAGGAATCAATGTCAAAGAAAACAGACTATATTGCAAGAGTAATGGAATTGGTAACAAAGAGGAATCCCGGCGAACCGGAGTTCTTGCAGGCTGTAAGCGAGGTCTTAGAGTCGCTAAGAGAAGCTATTGATAAGCATCCTGAATTTGAGGCGGCTTCGATACTAGAAAGAATCATCGAGCCCGAGCGCGTAATTATTTTTCGCGTTCCTTGGTTGGATGATAAAGGAAATGTGCAGGTAAACCGGGGATACCGTATTGAAATGAGTAGCGCTATCGGTCCCTACAAGGGAGGATTGCGTTTGCATCCCTCGGTTAATTTAAGTATCTTGAAATTTCTCGCTTTTGAACAGGTGTTTAAGAATAGCTTAACCACTCTTCCTATGGGAGGCGGTAAAGGCGGTTCGGATTTTGATCCTAAGGGGAAATCCGACAACGAAGTAATGAAGTTTTGTCAGAGTTTTATGAATGAGCTGTTTAGGCATATCGGTCCGGACACCGATGTTCCGGCTGGTGATATCGGCGTGGGAGGAAGAGAAATCGGATTTTTGTTTGGCCAATACAAGAGATTACGTAATGAATTTACCGGCGTCCTGACAGGAAAAGCCTTGAACTGGGGCGGAAGTTTAATCAGGCCAGAGGCAACCGGATACGGCTGCGTTTATTTTGTCCAAGAGATGCTAAAGACAAAAGGCGAATCGCTTAAAGGCAAGGTTTGCGCGGTTTCCGGTTCAGGCAACGTAGCTCAGTATACTGTCGAGAAGTTAAATCAATTAGGTGCCAAGGCAGTGACCTTATCAGATTCTAGCGGTACTGTTTATGATCCGCACGGCATTGACGATAAAAAGTTAGAATTTGTTATGGAACTTAAGAATGTCAAGCGCGGAAGGATTAAAGAATACGCGGATAAGTATAAATGCCAGTATCAAGAAGGTAAAAACCCTTGGGGCGTAACTTGCGATATCGCTTTTCCTTCAGCCACGCAAAATGAAATTTCTAAGGCTGACGCTGAAAAACTAGTGAAAAATGGCTGCATCGCCGTAGGAGAAGGCGCAAATATGCCCAGTACCCCAGAGGCGATTGAGGTATTCCAGAAGTCAAAGATTCTCTATGGCCCGGGCAAGGCTGCTAATGCTGGCGGAGTCGCGACTTCAGGCCTTGAGATGTGCCAGAATAGCCAGCGGCTTTCTTGGTCAAGAGATGAAGTGGATGACAAGTTGCATAATATTATGATTAGCATCCACGAGTCCTGCGTAAAATACGGCAAAGAAGCAAAGAACATCAACTATGTCAAGGGTGCAAACATCGCCGGCTTTATGAAAGTGGCCCAGGCGATGATGGATCAAGGAGTGGTATAGTTATATAACAACTTGATAGACAACAGATTTTGATGTTCATTTTGAATTTAAATCCAAGCCAGATAAAGCTCATCCTTTATTCAGGGATTTTATCCGAGCTTCACTCGGTAAAGCTCGCTAAAGTAGCGGCAGGTATTTCTTGATTTCATGCTGCGAAATCTGAATTCTGTATTCTTCCCATTCTTTTTTCTTATTAAATAAGAACCTGCTAAATATATGTTCTCCTAGCGCATCTTTTACGAACTTACTTTTCTCGGTCTCTAAAATAGCCTCAAAGAGGTTTCCGGGAAGGGGAGTAAGCTTGCGTCTTTCTCTTTCTTCCATCGCCATATGATAGATGTTCGGCTCGACCGGTTCCGGGATTTTGTATCTACTTTCTACGCCTTCAAGCCCGGCTGCTAGCATCACAGCAAAAGCTAAATATGGGTTGCAGGCAGGATCGGGGCAGCGTAGTTCTACTCTGGTAGCCTTTTCATTTCCCGGTCTATATACAGGAACCCTGATTAATGCTGTTCTGTTTTTTTGTGCCCAAGAGATATAAACCGGCGCTTCATATCCGGCAACTAATCTTTTATAAGAGTTTACCCACTGCGCGACAAGAGAGGAGATTTCTCTGGCGTGCTTGAGCTGTCCGGCGATAAATTGTTTTGCAGTTGTCGAAAGATGATATTTATCTTTGGGATCAAAGAAAGCATTTTTATGTCCATGTCTGCCGGCGGCAGATCCGCCTCTGGCGGAAAACAGCGACTGATGTACATGCATGCCAGAACCGTTGACCCCAAAAAGCGGCTTAGGCATAAAAGTGGCATAAACACCGTGCTGCTGGGCTACTTCCTTGATAACGTATTTAGAGGTTATGACGTTATCGGCGGCTGTTAAAGCATCAGTGTATTTAGGGTCGATTTCATGCTGGCTGGGCGCAACTTCATGGTGAGTTGCTTCCATGGTAATGCCCATATCTTCTAAGATTCTTACGGTTTGATTCCTTAAAGTATTGGCGAGATCATTGGGGATCAATTCAAAATAGGATCCTTCGTCAATAATCTCAGGTTTTTTATCGCCTTTAAAATAAAAATACTCAATTTCTGGGCCGACATTAAAAACAAACCCAAGTTTTTTAGCCCGGCTGATAGCGCGTTTCAACACATGCCTGGTGTCGCCATCGTAAGGGGATCGGTCAGGATTTAAGATATCACAGAACATCCTAGCTGTTGGATTGGTTTCTTTGGTCCAAGGTAGGATTTTAAAGGTAGTAGGATCAGGTTTAGCGATTATATCACTTTCCTCGGCTTCGGCAAAACCTGCGACTGAAGAGCCGTCAAATCCTTTTCCGTGAGCCAACGCTTCTTTTAGCTCGCCTTCGGTTATTGAGACGCATTTTAATATACCTAAGATATCCACAAACCAAAGCTGGATAGTTTTTATGCCATGTTTTTCAACGCTTGTCAAAACCTCTTTTGCGTCTTGAGTAATTTCTTCTTTTGGCTCTATAGTAGAAGGGGAGGTAGGTATTTTTATTCTTTTGGCCCTGGCCTTTTTATCTAATTTTATCAGGTCTTTAGGGATAATATACTGCCTTCCCGCTTTTTCAGCAGAGATGGCGCCATGTTTTATGCGGTCGATGACCGCTTGTCGGCTTATGCCCAGTATTTTAGCTGCCTCGGTGGGGCTTAAGTATTCTTTCTTCATTTTTTAACCTCGCTTTCGTTAAATCAATTAATTACTTGTCAATTGTAAAGTATAACATTTACTTTACAATTGTCAAGTAAAATTTTAAAGTTTTTTATTGCAATTATTTTTAGTTATTATAGAATAGCTTTGTCTATTGAAGGCGAAAAACCATGGCAAAGGCTTCCTATAAATCCTATATCGATGCGTTAAATAAGATTAGTAAGGCTATCACCTCAGATTTGTACTTAGAGGATATGCTTAAACTTATCGTCACTTTGACTGCCAACGTGATGAAAGCCAAGATCTGCGCGCTATGGCTTTTGGATGAAGCCTCGCAGCAGTTAAAGATAAGGGCAACTCAGGCAATGAGCCAGGAATATCTTAAGGAAAGAAGTCTAAAGGTCGGTGAGGGAATTGTGGGTTTGGTTGCTAAGGAAAAAAAACCCGTAGTTATATTGGATGTTTTAAATGACTCCCGCTATAAAGAGAAGAAGCTTGCCCAAAAAGAAGGCTTGGTTTCCATGATTAGTGTTCCGATGGTAGAGAAAAACAGAGTCATTGGGGTAATAAATTGTTATACTACCGCCGCCTATAAATTTACCAAAGGCGATATTGACCTTTTGAGCGCGGTAGCCAATCAGGCAGCAGTAGCTATTGAGAATACAGAACTGATAGTCAAGACTAAGGTTATCCAGGAAGAATTGGAGACGCGCAAAAAGGTTGAGAAGGCTAAAGGCATTTTGATGAGAGAGCAGAATATCCTAGAAGATGACGCCTATAATTTAATAAGGAGATCCAGCATGGATAAACGCGTGCCGATGAAAGAAATTGCCGAAGCAATCATCTTGTCTTATGAAATCAAGAAAGGCCGTTAGATATTAGTGCCCGCCGAATTTAACCAAGTTCCTCAAGCCACAATCCGGTAATATGAAAAGTTATAAAGACTGCATACCATGTTTTTACAAACAGGCCAGGGAATCGGCTAGGATTGCAGGCGCTAAGGAATCCCAGCAAAAAAAGATTAGGGATGAGCTTGCGGAAATCCTGAAGCGATATCCTATGGAAGAATGCCCGCCGTATATGGGAAGAATCCTTTATAAAATCGTCAGTAAGGTCACGGGTAAAAAAGATCCGTATGAGAAGATAAAAAGACAGAGTAATAAAATGGCGCTTAGCTTGTATCCAGAATTAAAAAGGAAGATACAGGATTCGCCTGACAGGCTTCTTACGGCAGTAATCCTGGCAATTGTTGGGAATATTATCGATTACGGAGCCAAACATTCATTTGATATTGACAAAGAGATAAACGATCTTTGGAATCCGGATTTTGATATCCATAATGCCCATAAAAAAGCTCTTTTTGATTATGTTTCTTTTAAAAAAGCTTTAGCTAAGACCGATTCAATCCTATACCTTGCCGATAATGCCGGAGAGGTTGTTTTTGACAGGGTCCTTATAGAGGAAATGGATAAAAAAGTTACTTATGTAGTTAGAGAAAATCCTATAATTAATGATGCTTTAAAAGAAGACGCCATTACTTGTGGCATAGGCAAGATTGCCAAAATCATTTCCAGCGGTTGCGATGGTCCGGGGGTGATGTTGAAATATTGTAATAAAAAATTTTTAAAGCTATTCAATTCAGCCAAGATGATTATATCTAAAGGACAAGGAAACTTTGAGGCCTTGAATAATGTTAAATCCCGCCCGATATTCTTCTTTTTCAGAGTCAAGTGCGATGTTGTAGGAAGGCGTCTGGGCTTTGAAATCGGCGATATGATTTTAAAAAGCAATATCCGTTAGCCGTAGCTCGCCGCCAATATTTCTAAAACTTTCTATTGAAATCAAAATGCCTTCGGTATACAATAAGCGTAAGAAAGGAGGTAAGGTATGGATTGGAATTTAATCTTAGCCGAACCTATTAAAGAAATGCTGTCGCAGGCAGCAACTTTTGTTCCTAACCTGTTGGGAGCTTTGATTATTCTTCTTGTTGGCTGGATTTTTGCCAAGGTCTTAAAAGACCTTATGGGCAAGATACTGAGTGCGATAAGATTTGATGTTTTGGCCAGAAAGGCAGGCATTGCTGAGATCTTGACGAAAGGCGGAGTGAGGCTTACTTTTAGCGAGATCTTGAGTGCTTTAGTCTATTGGTTAGTTATGGTCATAGTTTTGGTATTGGTGACAAACGTATTTGGTTTGACCATAGCCTCAAGGCTAATCGAGGGGGTAATTTCTTATATACCTCGGGTTATCGCGGCATTGTTTGTTCTGGTCATTGCTATGTTTTTGGGAACATTTGTTTCCGGTATCGTCCGCACCACTTCTTTGAATGCAAATCTGCCAAACCCTGAATTCTTGAGCGGGTTGGGATACTGGGCAATTGTAATTTTTGGAGCCACTATTGCAATAGGGCAATTAGGAATTGCAACTGTCTTAGTGAGTACAACTTTTAATATCTTCTTTGGCGCAGTTTGTCTTGCGCTTGCCTTGGCCTTTGGTTTGGGCGGAAGAGAAGCAGCGGGACGTTTTATAGATGAGATGGTGAAAAAATATTCACGTAGATAAGATTGTTTTTAGGGGGGGGCGATGAAATTTATTTCATCGCCCCCCCATTTTTTGTCTATTAGTGTCATAATGTTGTATCGCGATTTTTTTATAGCGCAATATATAGTATTCTTAATGCGTAGAATTTGTCATTTTTTTTAAATATAAGTAAGTTTAAGTAAATTTGCGAAACCGGTCGATCTTTAATAATAAAAACATAATTCTTTTTTCAGTAACTCTTAATTCAGCAGTTTTATGATATAATTAAAAAAATGGGAACAAAAATGATATCAAAGAATAATAGATTGGGTTTTCTGGTGTTAGTTTTGTTTTTCTTTTTAACGTGGTTATTGGGTAAGCTATTGCCTGTCGATTGGCATTATTTTAAAGGTTTCTTGTCAAGGTTTCCGATTGTCTACTCCGGGTTAATATTTATTGTTTTGTACGTTGCCGTTACCTTTTTCGTTTGGTTGGTTAAAGATGTTTTTAAGGTCATTGGCGCCGTTTTGTTTGGGCCCATATTTAGTAGTCTTCTTATTTTTGTTTCAGAGATAATAAACGCCAGTATTCTTTTTAATTTGAGTAGGGTTCTCGGCAGGGATTTTGTAAAGGACAAATTGAAAGGCAGTTTTGATAAATTAGATAAGAACATTGTTCGTTTTGGTTTTTGGGGTATTTTTGTTTTGAGGATTGTCCCGCTTGTCCCTTACAGGTTTCTAGATATTGCGGCAGGGCTGACAAAAATTAGTTTTTCACAGTATTTATTAGCTGTCATTTTGGGTTCTCCGGTAAGGATTTTCTGGTTGCAATTTATCCTTTCGGTTCTGGGAGAAGGCGTTTTTAAAGATCCCGGATTAATTACCGATTATTTTCTTCAGCATCCGGGAGTATTAATCTTTAGTTTCTTCTACGCGATAGCAAGTTTAGTCTTAGCGATATTTATAAGAAGAATATCCAATAATTCTAAGCTTGTCTCTGGGTGAATTAGCCAACGGCCTGGATTGAGCGCGTCATTACTATGATATTTTCATTTTGTGGTTGATATTTTAGCGCTTTGTGATTTATAATAGTATTGATAAAAAAAGGAGGTGTAGGTCAAATGTCAAAGATTCTAATTATAGTAGGAATTGTCTTGGTAGCTTATGCAATTTTTTCTAGATTCTACGGCTTGCCTTCAGTTGCACTGATGCGTTTTAAATCGATAAGTTTTTTAGTTTTAGCAAATACTGCTTTCTTGCTTTCTTTGGTCCTGAAAGACAGCGGTAAGTAATCTTTATAAACGTAAATTCTGACTTTTTATAGGAAGATAAATTAATTATGCTAGGCGTAATTATTTCTGGTTGTATGGTTATTCTGCTTGCAATTCTAATGGAGGTTGCAGCTTCAGCATTGAGATTGACTGGGCTTGTTATACAAGCCGCGAGATTCCAGGCGCTTTCCGCTTTGACTGGTACTGGGTTTACAACGAAAGAAGCCGAGCTGATTATGACCAATAGACAGCGTCGCAGGATTGTAATGTTTCTTATGATTCTTGGCACCGTAGGGTTTATTACGATCCTTGGTTCAAGTTGTGTTTGTTTTTCAGTAGTCCATTATTGTTAGACAGCTATTGGTTATAATTTTGGTTTTTCTTGTAATTTTATTGATAACACGCAGCAAGAGATTGTTGGCGTTTTTTCATCGCAATATTGAAAGGCAGCTCAAAAAGAGAAGGTATCCTCGCAGGGTTGCTCTGGAACAGGCGCTGCAGTTAAATAAGGATTATGGGGTATGCGAGGTCAAGATTGATAAACGTTCCAGATACGTGGACAGACAATTATCCGATACAGATTTCAAGGAGAAGGGTTTTGTTGTCTTGGCTATGGGAAGATCCGGCTGCTTGATTACGGTTCCAAAGGGTTCTGATAGCCTTAAAGATGAAGACATAATTATAGTTTTCGGTAATTTGCAGAGCCTGAAAGATATTACAAAGCACGCCGCCTAGAGCAAATTCTGTTAATTCCGCTAAGTTAAAAGTCGTTGTAATTAAAGTAAATAAGCGCAAAAAAATACTTGACAAAAAAGTTTTTGTTGTTATACTTAAGCAGAATCAAAATTTAAGGAAGTGGTCCATATTATAACTGTGAAAATGTTTTTGCAGTTTGACAATACTGGATGATTCTTTAATAAAAGAGGATGAAGTTTAAAAGGCATCGTCTTGATGCCTTTTTTATTTTTGCAACCACAGAAACACAGAAGAAACAGAGTCTCTGAAGGTTAAAATAGGTTCTTCTGTGAAATCTGTGAATTCTGTGATTCAGTGGTTCTGTTCTTTGTAAAGAAATCTATAGCCAAGTTTTTTCGGAGAGTTTGATCCTGGCTCAGAGTGAACGCTGGCGGCGTGGATTAGGCATGCAAGTCGCGCGATTTTTCAGTTGGAGAGGTTGAAGCCGCAAGGTGGATGCCAATTCGTCTGATTAATAGCGGCAAACGGGTGAGTAACACGTGAGTAATTTACCCTTTAATCTGACATAGCCTAGCGAAAGTTAGGGTAATATCAGATGATATCTAGAGAACTTAAGTTTTTTAGATCAAAGGCAGGGACCGTAAGGCCTGCTGTTGAAGGATGAGCTCGCGTCCTATCAGCTTGTTGGTAGGGTAACGGCCTACCAAGGCATTTGACGGGTAGCTAGTCTGAGAGGATGTTTAGCCACACTGGGACTGAGACACTGCCCAGACTCCTACGGGAGGCTGCAGTCGAGAATCTTTAGCAATGGGCGCAAGCCTGACTATGCGACGCCGCGTGAGGGATGAAGGTTTTCGGATCGTAAACCTCTTTCGATAGGGAAGAAACTTTCAACGTTAATAGCGTTGAAACTGACGGTACCTAGAGAAGAAGCCACGGCCAACTCCGTGCCAGCAGCCGCGGTAATACGGAGGTGGCGAGCGTTACTCGGATTCATTGGGTGTAAAGGGCAGGTAGGTGGCCTTGTAAGTGAGGGGTGAAATCCTCCAACTTAATTGGAGAATGGCCTTTCATACTGTGAGGCTTGAGACTGGAAGAGGAGAATGGAATTCCCGGTGTAAGGGTGAAATCTGCAGATATCGGGAGGAACACCAGTGGCGAAAGCGATTCTCCAGCTCAGTTCTGACACTGATCTGCGAAAGCTAGGGGAGCAAACAGGATTAGATACCCTGGTAGTCCTAGCCGTAAACGATGAGCACTAGGTGTTGGTTCGTAAGGATCAGCGCCGCAGTTAACACATTAAGTGCTCCACCTGGGGACTACGACCGCAAGGTTAAAACTCAAAGGAATTGACGGGGGCCCGCACAAGCGGTGGAACATGTGGTTCAATTCGACGCTACGCGAGGAACCTTACCAGGGCTTGACATGTAAGAAGTAGTGAACTGAAAGGGGAACGACCTGTCAAGTCAGGAACTTACACAGGTGCTGCATGGCTGTCGTCAGCTCGTGTCGTGAGATGTTGGGTTAAGTCCCGCAACGAGCGCAACCATTATTATTAGTTGCCACTTCTTGAAGCCGAAAGGCTTTAAAGAAAGCACTCTAATGAGACTGCCTGGGATAACCAGGAGGAAGGTGGAGATGACGTCAAGTCCGTATGGCCTTTATGCCCTGGGCTACACACGTGTTACAATGGCTGGAACAAAGGGATGCAAAACTGCGAAGTCAAGCTAAACTCAGAAAACCAGCCTCAGTTCGGATTGAAGTCTGCAATTCGACTTCATGAAGCCGGAATCGCTAGTAATGGCGGATCAGCTATGCCGCCGTGAATACGTTCCCGGGCCTTGTACACACCGCCCGTCAAGCGATGGGAGCCGGGGGTACCCGAAGTCCTACGCAAGTAGGCCGAAGGTAAAACCGGTGACTGGCGCTAAGTCGTAACAAGGTAGCCGTACGGGAACGTGCGGCTGGATCACCTCCTTTCTAATTTTTTTAACAAGAAAATTAGGAACAATGGAACAAATCCAAGTGACAAAGTAATAACGAGAGCTAATTTTAACTCTCGGAAATACTTGGCTATTTTTCTTTTTTTAGGGAGTTCACTATTTTGCTCCCATTAATTATTTGGAGAGCTGAAGGGCTCCCATTCTTTGTATATCAAAACTAAGAGTTGGGCCCATAGCTCATCTGGCAGAGCACCGTGCTGATAACGCGGGGGTGAGTGGTTCGAGTCCACTTGGGCCCATTTTTGCCGTAGTTTAAAACTCAGGCAAAAATGGCACTGAGTAGATTTAGTTCTGATGAAATTGATGAAGTGCCTTTCAAAGGTCCTTCGGCCACTAGCCTCAGGACCAAAAATTTTTTCATTAATGAAAAAATTTTTGGGGCAGTAGCTCAGCTGGGAGAGCACCTGGTTTGCAACCAGGGGGTCGGCGGTTCAAACCCGCTCTGCTCCACCAAAATTTAATACAAAAAATTTTAAATTAGAATTTATTCGCAGAAATTTCCGCCTTTGGCGGATCAGCCTTTGGCTGATGCGATTGGTTCTTTGATAACTACATAGCGGAAAAAGACGGTTTTTTGTGTGGTCAAGCTACAAAGGGTCCATAAAGGATGACTTGGCAAACTAAGGCGATGAAGGACGCGGTAAGCAGCGATATGCTCCGGGGAGTCGCAAACAGACTTTGATCCGGAGATCTCCGAATGGGAAAACCTTGCTTGAGTAATATCAAGTAATCCTAGCCTAAAATTCAAAATAGGGTTAGGAAGCGACACCCAGAGAATTGAAACATCTAAGTATCTGGAGGAAAAGAAACCGAATGGTATTCCCCTAGTAGCGGCGAGCGAAGAGGGAAGAGTCTAAACTTTGCATCGCAAGATGCAAGGGGTTGCGGGACCTCGATATCGGATTGCAGATAGATAACAGAAGTGTATGGAAAGACACGCCAAAGAAAGTGAAAGCCTTGTAAGCAAAATCTTGAAGCACTGTAGAGGTATCCCAAGTACTACGGGACACGTGAAACCCTGTAGGAATCTGGCCCGACCACGGGCTAAGACTAAATACTATTTAGTTTGACCGATAGTGGACAAGTACTGTGAAGGAAAGTTGAAAAGAACCCCGGTGAGGGGAGTGAAATAGAACCTAAAATTATGGACCTACAAGCTGTCGGAGGGCTATGATATCTGCGCAAGTGGATATAATGCCTGACGGCGTACCTATTGAATAATGAACCGACGAGTTACTGTGCGATGCAAGTTTAAGTCCGATAACGGACGAAGACGTAGCGAAAGCGAGTCTGAATAGGGCGATTAGTATCGTATAGTAGACCCGAAGCTGAGTGATCTACTCATGGCCAGGGTGAAGCTTTGCGAAAGCAAGGTGGAAGTCCGAACCCATCAGTGTTGAAAAACTGCGGGATGAGCTGTGAGTCGGAGTGAAAGGCTAATCAAACTCAGAAATTGCTGGTTCTCCCCGAAATAGTTCTAGGACTAGCCTCGAGTGATTGAATAGTGGGGGTAGAGTGCTGAATGGGCTAGCAGCCTTACCAGGCTAGCAAACCCAACCAAACTCCGAATACCATTATTTTTACCTCGGGAGTCAGCCGGTGAGGGATAAGCCTCATCGTCGAGAGGGGATCAGCCCAGACCGCCAGTTAAGGTCCCTAAGAATAAGCTAAGTGGTAAAGGATGTGAAATCGCTTTGACAGCCAGGATGTTGGCTCAGAGGCAGCCACCATTTAAAGAGTGCGTAACAGCTCACTGGTCGAGAGGTTTCGCGCCTAAAATAATCGGGGCTCAAGCTTATTACCGAAACTGTGGTTCTCCGACGGAAACGTCGGAGGGGGTAGGGGAGCATTCTGTCTTACATTGAAGGTGTACCGTAAGGAGCACTGGAGGAGACAGAAGGGATAATGTCGGTATGAGTAGCGAAAAGATCCGCGAGAAACGGATCCGTCGAAAATCTAAGGTTTCCTGGGGAAGGTTAATCCGCCCAGGGTTAGTCGATCCTAAGCCGAGGCCGAAGGGCGTAGGTGATGGAGAGCCGGTTAATATTCCGGCACCGACTAGATTGCGTTATAACTTATCAGTTGACACAGTAAGCTAGGTCTGCGGAGTGTTGGATGTCTCCGTTTGAACCTGTAGGCCTTAACGGAAGTTGAGGATGAGAGGTTTCAGGAGTCTGCGCTACGGCAAGGGCGAAGTGACCGACGCTACGCTGGCGAGAAAAAGCTGATGAGGAGTGGTCTAGTTGTCCGTACCGTAATCCAACACAGGTAGATATCCAGAATATGGAAAGACGCTCGAGATAACTCTTGTTAAGGAACTCGGCAAAATAGCCCCGTAACTTCGGGAGAAGGGGTACTTTGGAATGTGAAGGGCACACCGGAGCGTTCCAGAGTTTCAATAAAGTGGCCCGGGTGACTGTTTAGTAAAAACACATCTCTCTGCAAAGTCGCAAGACGACGTATAGGGAGTGACACCTGCCCGGTGCTGGAAGGTTAAGGAGAGGAGTTAGTGTCCGCCGTAAGGTGGATGCAAAGCCCCGAACTGAAGCCCCAGTAAACGGCGGCCGTAACTATAACGGTCCTAAGGTAGCGAAATTCCTTGTGGGGTAAGTTCCCACGCGCACGAATGGTGTAACAACTTGGGCGCTGTCTCAACAAGAGGCTCGGCGAAATTGTAGTGGCGGTGAAGATGCCGTCTACCCGCATCAAGACGAAAAGACCCCGGAACTTTTACTGTACCCTGGTATTGGATTTTGGTCCGATTTGTGTAGTATAGGTGGGAGGCTTTGAAGCCCGGTCGCTAGATCGGGATGAGCCACAATGTGAAATACCACCCTCATCGTATTAAAATCCTAATTGTCTTCCTTGAATCAGGAGACAAGACATTGCCAGGCGGGCAGTTTGACTGGGGCGGTTTCCTCCTAAATGATAACGGCGGAGTCCAAAGGTTGGCTCAAGGCGGTCGGCAATCGCCTGAGGAGTGCAAAGGCACAAGCCAGCTTAACTGCGAGGTCGACAGACCGAACAGATACGAAAGTAGGGCTTAGTGATCCGGTGATACCTCGTGGGAGGGTCATCGCTCATCGAATAATAAGTACTCCGGGGATAACAGGCTTATCGGGCTCGAGAGTTCATATCGACAGCCCGGTTTGGCACCTCGATGTCGGCTCATCCTATCCTGGGGCTGGATAAGGTCCCAAGGGTCCGGCTGTTCGCCGGTTAAAAGGGTACGCGAGCTGGGTTTAGAACGTCGTGAGACAGTTCGGTCTCTATCTGATGTGGGCGCAGGATGTTTGACGAGGAGCTCTCCTTAGTACGAGAGGACCAGGAGGGACGGACCTCTGGTGTTCCAGTTGTTCTGCCAAGGGCAAAGGCTGGGTAGCTATGTTCGGTCGGGATAAGCGCTGAAGGCATATAAGCGCCAAGCCCACCTCAAGAACAGACATCCCTTCTCGACTTGTCGAGATATAGGCACCTTGTAGACTACGAGGTTGATAGGCTGCGTGTGTAAGAGCCGTGAGGCTTTAAGCTTAGCAGTACTAATCTGCCAATCGGCTTGACCCACTTTAATTGTCTTTTATTCGCAATGTAGTTATTGAAATTCTAGATGTAGATTTGGAGTGTCTATTCCGAGGAGGAAACACCCGTTCCCATTCCGAATACGGTAGTTAAGCTCCTCAGGGCCCATGGTACTGATGTCGCGAGGCTTCGGGAGAGTCGGTCGATGCTCCTTTAATTTGAGGCCGGCTTAAGACTAAATCTTAAGCCGGCCTTTTCTTTTTAATGGGAAATTTTGTCACTTTAAAATAATTACCAAGCATTTCTTGACAATCTTAGTTTAGTATGTTAATATTTAATATAGCTAAGTAAATAGTTAGCCTTGTTAATTAAAAGGGGGAATTAAAATGGATAGGGTAGGGCAGATTGTACAAGAAATTTCTATGCTCATGCCAAAGATGATAAGAAAAATGCACCGTGGTTACATTGCCTATAGTGATATCCCGATTTCTCAATTGGCAATAATGTTGGCGGTAGCTGAACAAGGGACAACCCAAGCAACAAAATTGAGCAGGGAAATGAAGGTTTCAGCTCCTAGCATCACCGGGATTGTAGATAGGCTGGTAAGAACAAACTATATCAAGAGAATACCCGACAAAAAGGATCGGCGAGTAATTAATTTAATGCTTACAGAAAAAGGGCAGAAGGAAATTAATGTTCTCCGCGATAGGATGCGCAACAGATGGAAATCGATTTTATCAGAACTGGAACCTCAAGACAGGGAAATGTACCTATCGTTAATGAAAAAGATCTTGGTAATTTTGGAAAAAGAGAATGGCGGATAATCTATTTAAAAGGCAAGAAATGAAGAAAGTTTTGATGATTTTAATTATAGGTATTTTGATGTTTGCCAATTTTGCTATAGCAGAGGAAGCCATCCCTTTGTCTTTGGAAGAGGCGGTTGCCATTGCTTTAAGAGACAATCGCGATATCCTGCTTAGCACTGAAAGCGCCAGAAAAGCAAAGTTAAAGATTTCTGAAGCCAGGGCATCATTATTCCCATCGCTTACTTTTACTTCAAACCTTACTTCAACTAATGGTTTATATTCGGATACCTCAAATCAAACTGCAAACCAAGCTACTTTAAAGCAATATCTTTACAAAGGCGGCAAGACCATCAATACCATAAAATACAATCAATACAATTTTGAAGTTTCGCAGGCGCTTTTAGATAAAACTAAGTTAGATACAATTTTCGATGTCATCAAAACATTTTATACGCTTTTATTAGCTGAAGACTTCGCTAAAATCAACCAACAGATCCTTGAAAATACAAAAGAACATTTATCGGTTATAGAGGCGCGTTTTCAGAATGGCCAGGCATCAGAATCAGATATTTTAGCAATTAAGGAATCGCTAGCTAATATCGAACAAGTCTACGAGGCATCGCAAAACGCAGTTGAAACAGCTGAAGTATTATTAAAGAATTTGCTATATCTTGATAATGAGACGAAGGTACAATGCCAAGGGCAGTTTGCCTACGAGCCAAGGGAGGTCGCTATAGAAGATGCTTTGTTGACAGCAATGAAGATCAGGCCTGAAATAAGACAATATGAAGCCCAAGAGAAAGCTAGCAAGGCAGCTGTAGAAATGGCTAAAGCAGACAATAGGCCATCAATATACGCTTCCTGGGATTATTACAGCCGTTCTCATGCAGCCGGAACAAATAACAAAAGCTGGAATGATTATAACATCATCGGCCTGACTGTATCTTGGCCGATTTTTGACGGCTGGGCGACAAAATCCAAGGTTGAGCAAGCTATAGTAGATTTAAGGCAGACACAATTGACCAAAGAAAAAATCATCAAAGATATTGCCTTAGAAATAAAAACTGCTTATATTGATTTAAAGGATTCTATTTCAAAGATTAGGGCAACCGAATCGGAATTCGCTGTTTATCAAGATAATTTATCGGTTATTGAAGAAAAGTATGAATCTGGCATTGCTAGTTCGTTGGATTTAGATGATGCGAGCCTAAAATACAGCTTAACCGAGTTTAACAAAAAACAGGCAATATACGATTATATAATTGCCAGAGAGACTTTAGACAAAGCCAAAGGAGAAATATAATGTTTACGCCAAGACGATTTCCTGCTTTTCTGATGCTTTTGTTATTGTTTGCAGCCATCGGTTGCGAAAAGATGGCCGCGGTCAAAAACAATGACCAGAATATTCCAGTTAAAGTAAAAAAAGTCGAACTTACGGATTTAGCCAAGACTCTTGAGTATGTAGGAAGTATCAAAGCCCAGGATGAAGCAAAGGTTTATCCTAAGGTTAGCGGGAAGATTATTGAGAAACTAAAGGAGGATGGTAGCATCATAGAAAAAGGCGAGGCTATTGCCTTAATCGATAGAGACGAAGTTGGTCTAAAGTTTAAAAAGGCGCCCGTAGAAAGTCCTATATCGGGAATCATCGGTAGGGTTTATGTTGATATCGGAGCAAGCGTAACCTCTCAGACCGCTATCGCATTGGTAATAAAAATGGACAAGGTAAAAATAAACTTAGATATACCGGAAAAGTATCTTCCCAGGGTTTCTTTGGGGCAAGAGGCCAATATTAGCGTTGATGCATATCCGCAAGAAAAATTTATTGGTTTAGTTACCAAGATAAGTCCGGTATTGAATTTAGAGAATCGGGCAGCGCCAATTGAAATTACAATTGAGAATACGGATCATCGCCTACAATCTGGGATGTTTGCCAAAGTTGAATTAGTCATCGAAGAATTTAAGAATGTCCTTACGATTTTAAAAGAATCCATTATCGGTAAATACCCAGATACCTATGTTTATGTGATTGAAAATAATAAAGCGGCCTTGAAGAAAATCGTATTAGGGAATAGACAGGGCTCCAATTATGAAGTTAAGGAAGGGTTAAAAGAAGGAGAGCCGGTAGTTATTATCGGCCAGCAAAGGCTTTTTGAAGGTGCCCAAGTAAAGGCAGAAGAGTAATGAAAGGTTTAACGGGATGAATCTTCCAGAATTTGGCGTTAGAAGGCCGGTAACAAACTTAATGATATTTTTTGCCATTATCGTTTTGGCCGCCTATAGCCTTACGCGTTTAGGCATTGATATGATGCCGAAAATTGAACCGCCATCAATAACTGTAATTTCGTCTTATCCCGGAGCTAGCCCTGAAGATGTCGAGGCTAATGTTACCGAGCCCCTGGAGAACCAGCTTGCCACTACGCCTGGAATCGAGAAAATTACTTCCAGTTCGTCCGAAGGTGTCTCAATGATCAGGCTTAAATTTGTCTGGGGAACAAATTTAGATGCCGCCTCCAATGATATACGCGACCGCATCGAATTGGCAAAACGCCAGCTTCCCGATATCCCCGACGAGATGGATAACCCTTACATCTTTAAATTTAATACCGCCAGTATCCCGATTATGTTTTTTGGTATAACCGCCAAGGAATCATATTCTGATTTATACGATTTGGTTGATAAACGGGTTGCCGATGCTATCAGGCAACTACCAGGAGTCGGGACAGTTAATCTGTTTGGCGGTTTAAAACGCCAGATTAATATCTGGATAGACCGTCAACGTTTGGAAGGATACGGCCTTTCCATTTTGGATATTCAGAATGCCTTAAGCCTGGAAAATATTCAACAACCATTAGGAAAAATCAAGACGGGATTAACCGACTATCTCATTCGTCTGCCGGGAGAATTTGCTTCTCCTGATGAGATTAATCTAGTTATAATTGGAAAAAGTAACGGAAATTTTATCTATCTGAAGGATGTTGCCAGGGTTGAAGATAGTTTTAAAGAAGTCACATTAAATGTGCGCATCAATAAACAGCCTGGCCTTATGATGATGGTACAAAAGCAAAGCGACACCAACAGCGTTCAGGTCGCTGAAAGAATCAAAGCTAAACTTAAGGAGTTGGAAAAAGTCCTGCCTAGCGATATAAAGATTAATACCATATTTGATACTTCTGAAGATATAATTACTTCGCTCAATTCACTTAAATCTACGCTTTGGCTGGGTATTGTCTTGGTTATTTTTGTGGTTTGGTTCTTCTTAAGACATATTACCCCTAGTTTCATTATTGCTTTAACTATACCTTTCTCGCTTTTGATTGCTTTTATCTATCTATTTTTAAGCGGCCGTACCATTAACGTTATCAGTCTTTCTTCGTTGGTAATTGTAGCCGGTATGGTTGTAGATAACGCTATTGTGGTCGTCGACAATATCTATAGAAAACTGGAAAGAGGGAACCGTCCGGTTGAGGCAGCTTTGTTTGGAACCCGAGAAATGTTTTTGTCTATCGCCGCAGCCACATTTACTACCATTGTTGTATTTCTACCGATGTTATTTCTGCCTGGCGTAATCGGCATTATGTTTGGGGAAATGGCAGTAATTGTTACCGCAACGCTTATAGGTTCTTTGTTTACCGCTTCTACATTCAGTCCGATGCTTTGTTCGAAAATAATGAAGAAGCCGTATGGGATAGAAAAACGGTCCAAGTTTTTTACCAGGTTTTATAATTTAGCCGAAAAGATGTTTAAAACTTGGGAAGAATTCTATTCCCGGCAGTTAGCTTGGTGCCTGGGGCATAAGAAATTAGTGGTCGGCGGTTTCTTGGTTGCTTTTGTCACCAGTTTATTCTTGACTCCTTTTGTCGGCAATGAGTTTGCTCCCGAGGAAGATACCGGAGATTTGCGTTTGACTATTAGCCTTCCTTTGGGTACACGGCTGGAAGAATCGGAGAAGGTTTCTAACCGGATCGAAGATATTTTAGCTAATAACATTCCCGAGGCTAAATTCTATTATGCTCGTACCGGAGAAGTCCCAGGGCAAGGAAGAGGTATGGGCAAGGCATCCGGAACGCATATAATTACGGCTGGGGCTAAGCTTGTAGCTAAGGATATAAGAAAACGTTCTGTTTTTGATGTTGGTCAGGATTTAAGAGAAAGGATTAAGCAGGTTCCGGGGGTATTAAAGATTGATATTTCATCTGGTAACCCTATTGGCCGTGTTATCACCGGCATGGGAGGCAAGGCAGTCCAAATTGATATTATCGGCAACTCTTTTGACGAAACCGATCAGGTCGCTTCGCAGATTAAGCAGATAATGGAGAAAATACCAGGGGCGGTTGATGTTACCGTTTCTCGCGAATTTCGTCGACCAGAAATAAAAATTGAAGTAGACCGCGAAAAATCCGCCAGCCTTGGCCTTAACATGAATACCATTGCTAGCAGTCTTAGGACTTACATTGCCGGAAGCACCGCTACTAAATATCGCGAGAAAGGCGAAACTTACGATATTTATGTGAGGCTTGAAGAATCTTCCCGTTCAAAAATTGAGGATATTGAGAATATGTCTATCGTCTCGCCAGTTACTAAAAAACAAATTAGGCTTTCCAATATTGCAAAGATTTATGAAGGTTATGGGCCTGTAGATATCGAACGCAAGAACCGCGAAAGAGTTGTTACGGTTGAATGCAATACCTATAAACGTTCCTCGGGAAAGGTTATTGAAGATATCAAAAAAGAATTAAGAAATATGACTTTTCCTTCCGATGTCATGATAAATTTTGGCGGTGAGGCTGAAGAGCAAGCCAAGGCTTTCAGGGATCTGGGGCTTTTATTATTATTGGGTATTGTTTTGGTCTATATGATTATGGCTGCGCAGTTTGAATCACTGCTAGACCCATTTATCGTCATGTTTTCTATACCTTTTACCTTTGTCGGCGTTATAGTCGCATTTATAATTACCAGAACTACATTAAGCATAGTAAGCTATTTGGGAATTATTATGTTGATGGGAATCGTGGTTAATAATGCTATTGTTTTAATAAGCTATATTATTATTTTGCGTTCTAGGGGTTTGTCAATGTATGATGCAGTCACTAATGCCGGTAGGGATAGGTTGAGGCCGGTAATGATGACTACCATCACGACATTGGTAAGTTTATTGCCTTTGGCTCTTTCCAGGGGCCAAGGTTCTGAGACCTGGAACCCTTTGGGTATCACCATGTTTGGCGGATTATTGGTTTCGACTTTGATTACCATGCTTTTTGTGCCCACACTTTATGCCATCTTCCATAGAAAAGCGACGATAAAGGAGGTCAAATGAAGACGCAATTTACGGAACAAAGTGACGTAAATTGCTGGTCTGAATTTGACCCCCACACCAATTGACTTAGAGACAAAACTAAATTTCCAATTGGTGTGGGGGTTTACTTCGCGCATATAACTTACTCGTCCAGCAATCTCTGGACTCGTAAGTTATGCGCTCATTAAAGGGGGCAAAATAGTATGAATCGAATGGTTATGATTGTCTATAACGAAGCTATTGATATGGAAGTTATGGAAATTATGGCAAAATGCCCGATGAAGAACTATACCAAGATTAATAGCGTATATGGTTCAGGGGAAACTTCCGGAACGCATATGGGAGACGATATCTGGCCAGGGAGAAATAATATTTTATATATTGCCTGCAATGAAACCGAGGCAAAAAATTTAGTCAGTTGTGTGAAAAGCCTGCGTGGCAGCTTAGGTAAAGAAGGCGTGAAGGCCTTTGTTTGGGAATTAAAAGAGGTAACGTAGTTTATTAAATTAGATTTCGATTCAGGGGCGTCCCGACGAAACGTCGGGACGCCCCATTTTTTTATTCCAATACCATGCCTTTGCCCATTAGCAAATAAAGCTTGACAGTTGAGAATATATTAATAAAATAATTATAGGTGTGTAATTATCCTACATACCGAAATAAGATTTTGTTTCAATTTAAATCCAGCAATATTTTTATAGAAACCAATCCATAAAAATGATAGAGAAGAATATTAATAGCGAAAATATTAATCAGTGTTGGGAGTTTTGGAAATGCCCCAAGCCAAAAAGGGAGCAGTGTAAAGCTTTTCAATTACACATGGGCGATCAATGTTATAATGTTAGCCATGATTTCCGGCCCCAGAGACAACGGGAATTTGATGATTGTTTTGATTGCCCTTGGTTCCGTATATCGAAACCGCAGTTAAAGTAGATTTATGCTCTGGCTGAGAGCTTAAATTAATCCTACCCATTCGTCCTTGATACATTCGGCGACCCTTTGATAAGATTGTCCAGGGTCGCTCTTCCCTCGCTTTGCTCGGGACTGTTCGAGGGACACTGAGCGAAGCGAACGTGCAGTATCAACACTGAAGTATACCTTTGATAAATTTAGAAGACAAATCCCGATGTCTGTCTTGTGCTATCAGGTTTGCCATCGGGGTATACGAATGTGTTGATTTCTAACCTAACTTAAGATATCATATTGACTAATGAAATCGCCAAGAAAACAAGCTTTTTTAGATACAATTCGCAGCCGAAGAAGCATCCGCCAGTATCTTAAAGATTCTCCGAAAGATAATGAGATTGAGGAGATTTTAGAGGCTGGACGTTGGGCGCCTTCGGGATTGAATAATCAGCCTTGGCGGTTTGTGGTAGTCAAAAATAAAGTTATCAAGAGCAAGCTGGCGCTATTGACTAAATATGCGCGGGTCATAAACGGGGCGCCGATTGCCATTTGCATTTTTTTGGATTCAGGTTCAAGTTATAACCGGGATAAGGATATTCTGGCAATCGGCGCCTGCATCCAAAACATGCTACTTTGCGCCCACGCGCAGGGATTGGCTACCTGCTGGCTGGGAGAAATCCTTAACAAAAAAGATGAGGTTAGCGCTCTTTTGGATGTAGGCTTGGATTACGAGCTAATGGCAGTTATTACGCTGGGATATTCAGATGAGCAGCTAACAAAAAGTTGCCGAAAATCACTAAAGAGCTTAATTTTAGGAGAGTATTAAAATGAAAAAAGCGAAGTTAAGGTCTGATTTAAAAGGTTTGTCTAAATTATGCCATAAGATTGCCCGCCAAAAAGGTTTCTGGGACAGCAAAAGAAATATCGGCGAGATGCTAATGCTTGTTGTCACCGAGCTTTCCGAGGCGATGGAGGCCCATAGAACCCAGGATAAAGCCAATTTTAACGAAGAGATTGCAGACACCTTTATCCGGCTTTTTGATTTATGCGGAGGCATGAAAATCGATATATTAAAAGAAATAGAAAAGAAAATGCATAAGAATCAAAAGCGCCCTTACAAGCACGGTAAGGTTTGTTAGGATAAAAAGGTATTTTAATGAAAGAAGATTTTTTTAGCAAAATTGAAGAGATCGTGACCAAAGACCCCCGCTACAAAGAAGAGGCCTATGAATTTGTAATGAGGGCATTAGCTTTTACCCAGAAGAATTTCAGGCGACAAGGCCATGTTACGGGCAAAGAGCTTCTGGAGGGTATTAAGGAATATTGTTTTGAGGAATTCGGAACCATGGCAAAATCCGTCCTTGAGCATTGGGGTATAAGCAAGACCGAGGATTTCGGCCATATAGTTTTTAACATGGTTAATAACGGCTTATTAAAAAAGACCGATGAAGATAAAATAGAAGATTTTAGAAACATCTACGATTTTAATGATGTTTTTGAACATGGCTATAGACAGAGATTCCAGGAAGAAATCAAGAAGCATTTAAAAGATAAGTCAAATGAAGCCACGACTTAGCGAACCTGCCTGTCTGCCGGCAGGCGAAAGTGAAGCTAAGTCGTCTGGCTGAATTTGACCCCCACACCAATTGACTTAGAGACAAAACTAAATTTCCAATTGGTGTGGGGGTTTAATCCGCGCGCACAATTTACGTTCACTAACGTTCCGTAAATTGTGCGCTCATTAAAGGAGTAGTTATGACTGCATTTCATTGGGCATTGTTGACGGCATTTTTCTGGGGCGCAGCCCCTTTATTTGAGAAATTCGGGATTTCTAAGATTGAACCTTTTTCCGGTTTGATATTGAGATGCCTAGGAGTAGTATTGGGGTTAATCCTTGTTATTATATTCAGAACCCAGTCGATAAAAGAGGCTTTGGCAGCTAAGCCGCAAACAGTCATATTTATTATGCTCGGGGGGATATTGGCAAGCGTCGTGGGGCAGATGTTTTTTTATCGCGCTTTAAAGCTAGGCGAGTTGTCCAAAGTGGTCCCTGTGGCAGCGGGCTATCCGATTATTTCCTTTATTTTGGGAGTAATTTTTTTGTCGGAAAAAGTTACGCTTGCTAAAATTTCCGGGGTAAGCTTGGTAATCTTAGGCGTAGTCCTTCTCAGGTGAAGCTTTAAGATTACAATCCGCAATAAACCTTCATTCACAAAGAATATTTATGTCTCAAGAAAACAAACTCAATAGTCCGATTCAGTATTTAAAGGGCGTGGGTCCTAAAAGATCAAAAATCCTAAAAAACTTTGGGATAGAGACCATTGAGGATCTGTTTTACTATTTCCCCAGAAGATACGAAGACAGGACCAATTTTGTTTCTATAAGCCAACTCAAAGAGAAAGAATACCAGACGATTAAGGGCGAAGTTTTTATTAAAGGCGAAAGAAAGTCTTGGAGGCGACGCGGCTTTAGCATTTTTCAGCTTATGGTACGAGATAAAACGGGCAAGATATCAGCAGTCTGGTTTAACCAGCCTTATTTAAAGAAACTTTTCAAAAACGGACAAAGCGTAATTTTCTACGGACGCATAGAAAGATACGAAGGGGCTTTGCAGATTAATTCTCCGGAATTTGAAATCCTAGATGAAAAAGATAAAGAGGAGGAAAGTTTAAATCTTGGTCGGATGGTCCCGGTTTATTCTCTGTCTGAAGGGATAAGCCAGAGGTATTTTAGAAAATTGATCAAGCATACTTTAGATGATTTTATCTCTAAAATTCAAGAGCCCCTGCCTTATGATATCCGTAAACGCCAGGACCTGCTTAATCTAGCTCAGAGTATCATCAATATTCATTTCCCGGAAGATAAAGCAATCCAGCAAAAGGCCTACCAGCGTCTCGCCTTTGAAGAATTTTTCTTTTATTCTATTCCCGTTGCCTTAAGAAAGCTTAATACCAAGCAAAAACAGGGCATAGCCCATAAAATTGATGAAATTTTCTTAACGCAGTTTATCCAAAGTTTAAACTTCAGACTTACATCGGCGCAAGAAAGGGTCTTGGCAGAAATCAAAAAGGATATGCAATCGCCACAGCCGATGCATCGATTATTGCAGGGCGATGTGGGTTCGGGAAAGACGGTTGTCGCAGTGATTTCTGCGATTATCGCTTCCTCCGGAGGCTGGCAGGTTGCGTTTATGGTTCCGACGGAAATATTGGCAAATCAGCATTATGAAAATATCCAGAAGCAGATTAAAAGGCTTTCTAAAAAAATAAATCTGGCTTTGTTGACCAGTAGCCTAGAAGACAAAGACAAGCAAAAGCTTTATAGAGAAATTCGGGAAGGAAAGATCGATCTGGTTATCGGGACGCACGCCTTAATCCAGGAAGAATTGAAATTCAAGAAATTAGGCTTGGTGGTGATTGATGAGCAACATAAGTTCGGAGTTTCCCAGCGTGCGCTTCTGCCCAAGAAAGGAACTAATCCCGACGTTTTGATTATGACCGCAACTCCGATTCCCCGGACACTTTCCATGACCATTTACGGAGATTTAGATATTTCTGTGATTGACCAGCTTCCGCCGGGAAGAGTTCCGGTTGAGACTCAAGTTTTTCCCGAAGAGAGAATCCCGGAGGTCCATGATTTTATCAAAGAGAAGATTAAAGAAGGCCGCCAGGCTTATATTGTTTATCCCATTATTGAAGAATCTGACTTTTTAGAATTGAAGGCAGCGCAAAAGATGTATGATGAATTAAGAAAAGGGACATTTAAGGATTTTCGTCTGGGCATGGTCCACGGAAGATTAAGCCGCCAAAAGCAAGATAAGACTATGATGGATTTTAAGAATGGCAAACTTGATATTTTGGTTGCTACAACTGTCCTGGAGGTAGGGATCGATGTGGCAAATGCCTCGGTATTGGTGATTGAGCATGCGGAAAGATTTGGCCTGGCGCAGTTGCATCAATTGCGCGGCCGTATCGGACGAGGACAATATCAATCTTATTGTATTTTGATTGCCAATCCTCAAAGTCCCGATGCAATCTCCCGGATCAATGCAATTTCCAGCATGAGCGATGGTTTTCAGATTGCCGAGGAGGATTTAAAGATCAGGGGGCCGGGAGAATTTTTCGGCCAGCGCCAGCACGGGCTTTCCGAGTTAAAAATAGCCAATCCTATCACCCAGCTCAATATCTTGCAAAAGGCAAGGGAAGAAGCGATGAAATTGATCGAGCAGGATCGCAATTTATCTTCAAGGACTAATTTGGTTATAAGAGAGAAACTTAATAAAACCTTCCCTGAGTTTCAGGATCTGATGTTGGTAGGCTAAAAATGAGAGTACTTACAGGAAAACTAAAAGGGCGCCCCTTAAAAATGTCTAAGCCGGATCTTCGTCCCACACAGGACAAGACCAGAAAGGCGATTTTTGATATTTTGGGAGAGGCTGTCGCGGGGGCCCAGTTTCTGGAGTTGTTTGCCGGCTCTGGCGCAGTGGGTATTGAGGCATTGTCTTGCGGGGCAGGCATGGTTTGGTTCGTGGAAAACGACAGGGAGGCAATTGCTGCCTTAAGAGATAACCTTTCCGGCTTGGGGATTTCTAATTACGAGGTTATACCTAAGGATGCATTCTCGGTTATCGAACAAATGGCCGGGCAAAAAAGAAAGTTTGACATTATTTTTCTTGATCCGCCTTATTACCAAGATTTAGCGAAAAAATCCTTGCTAAGTTTGGCCTCTTGTGATATATTAAGTCCCTCTGGTTTGGTAATAATCCAGCATTTTAAGAAAGATATAATTCCTGACAAGACAGACAGTTTAGAGCTTTTTAAGCAAAAGAAATACGGAGACACGCTAGTGTCTTTTTATCAAATGAGACCAAAACTTACGGAACGATAGTGAACGTAAGTTTGTTGGTCGAATTCGACCCCCACACCAATTGATAATTTAGCTTTGTCTATAAGCCAATTGGTGTGGGGGTCAATTCCGACATATAATTTACGTCGTCATTCATTTAAACAAAGGGGAACTCCGTAAATTATGTCGTCATTGAAGGGGGAAATTTAATGTGCCAGAAGGCAATCTATCCTGGAAGCTTTGATCCGGTCACTTATGGCCATATTGATTTGATTAAGCGGGCGAGCGGGATTTTTGAAGAAGTAGTTGTAGCAGTCGCTCATAATCCGGCCAAAAATCCGATTTTCTCTGTTAAGGAAAGAGTAGCAATGCTTAAAGAAGCCGTCAAGGGCATGAATAATATTACCGTGGAAGATTTTGACGGCTTGGTTATTGATTTTGCCAGAAAGAAAAAGATAAGCGTTATTATCCGCGGAGTAAGAATGATTTCCGATTTTGAATATGAATTCCAGATGGCGCTTACCAACAGAAGGCTGGCGGCTGATATTGAGACGATATTTCTCATGCCTTCTGAACAGTATTCATTTTTATCATCCAGGCTTCTAAAAGAAGCAGCAGGCCTGGGAGCAGATCTATCCAGTTTTGTTCCCGCTTCTGTGGAGAAAGAGCTTAAGAAGAAACTGAAGAAATGAAAATAAATTTGCTGAAAATCCCCCAAGGGGGATTAGAGTTAAGCGAAAGCTTGGCTCCTTCAGATTTAGATATTGATTCAAAAGAGATTATTTTCAAAAAGCCGATTGAAATCAAGGCTTTTATCGAAAAGGGCATTAACGCCGTTACGGTTAATGCCAGGCTAAATAGCGTAGCAGAGGTTTTCTGTTCCAGGTGCCTAACCCCTTTTGAAACAAAAATAGACAAGAAATACCGTTTTGTTTACGAGGTCGGACAGGACGACGCAAATGTGGATATTTCGCAAGACCTGCGTGAGGAATTGATCCTGGATTTTCCTGTTAAACCATTATGCAAGCCCGATTGCAAAGGCTTGTGTTATAAATGCGGAAAGAATTTAAACGTAGAGAAATGTAGCTGTAAAAGATAATTTGTCCCGCCCTTTTGGCGAGGACTGGCATATAAAGTAATCCGCCAAAAGGGCGGGATTAATTCGCAGACGCTCCGACGTAACTTCGGAGCTATAATTTACGTCGCTGGCACTCCCTGCCTGCCGGCAGGCAGGCGTAAATTGTCTGCTCATTAAAAAGGAGAAGGAAGAAATGCCGTTACCGAAAAGAAGACATTCCAAGCAACGCGGAAGAAAACGCAGGACCCATTGGAAGCTTGAGGCGCCAAATTTAGTAGTTTGCCCTCAATGCAAGACCTTAAAACACCCGCATCAGATTTGTCAGGTATGCGGATTTTATAAAGATAGAGTCGTAGTAGAAATCAAAGTTAAAAAAGACAAAAAGAAAAAGGAATAAGATATGCGCATTGCAGTAGATGCTATGGGGGGAGATTATGCTCCTCGTGCCATTGTAGAGGGCGCGGTTGCTGCTGCCAAAGAATATGATGTAGACGTCATCTTGGTCGGCAAGAAGCAGGCGATAGAAACTGAA
>Ga0194125_10000815_pt1 | contig 52978 bp, 44 predicted proteins | sample TA2KigC250mmetaG_FD_148626 | JGI IMG/M metagenome (GOLD analysis project Ga0194125, IMG submission 148626) | Freshwater microbial communities from Lake Tanganyika, Tanzania - TA2015034 Kigoma Deep Cast 250m | ecosystem: Environmental > Aquatic > Freshwater > Lake | place: Tanzania: Lake...
CGGAATGTGGATTGAGAAATGATGAAGATCGCCCGAAACGAAAAAACCAACATTAGCTGTTCGGTGCCAATGTTGGTTACCCTCAACCGCTTTCTGCTTACTCCCTACTGCCTTCTGCCTACTGTCTTCTCCTTGCTCCCTACTCCCTGCATTTTCATCGCTAGTCTTTCTTCACCTTATACACCGTCTCCCCTGGCCGTGCCATACCGTATTTCTCGCGGGCCACCTTTTCGATCGTCTTCTTGTCCCCCTCCAGAGCTTTCAAGTACGCCTGCAGACGCTTGGTCTCTTGCTCGGCAGCAGCGACCTTTTCGATCATGACCTGACGCTCGTGCTCCAGGCGGATTCGGGCGATGACCCCTCTGTTGTTGAAGAGGATGTAGGAAAGAAGGATCGCCCCGCCGATGACGATCACAACCCGGCGTCTTGTTTTGAACACTTTCTTGGAAATCCCGCGCAGCCACCGCGGCTTCTGTGCTTTTCTGAAGAATTGACCTTCCATCGGCCGAAAGGTAGCTCGATTTTGTCCGTTTTGCAACCGACGTCAGGATTTGTACCAATCCGCCTTGGGGCGATAGGTAGTCTTGAGCGTCGCTTTTCCGCGGTGGCGCTCGAGCGCCAGCTGAATGAGCCGATCGAGAAGCTCCGCATACGACACCCCCGAGGCCTGCCAGAGCTTCGGATACATGCTGATGGAGGTGAAGCCCGGGATGGTGTTGAGCTCGTTGAAGTAGATCGCGTTCGCTCCCCGTGAGACGAGGAAGTCAACGCGTGCCATCCCGGAGCAGTTGAGGACTTTGAAGCCGTTGACGGCGTACGATTGGATTTTCTTCACCACTACTTTCAGCAACTTGGCGGGGATAATGGCCGTCGATTTGCCGTCCACGTACTTTGCGTCGTAGTCGTAGAACTCGTTGGACGGGATGATCTCGCCCGGCACGGACGCGATGGGGTCATCGTTCCCGAGGACGCTGCACTCAATCTCCCGCGCGCGCTTGACCGCGCGCTCAACCAGGATCTTGAGATCATATTCGCCGGCAAGATGGATAGCATCAACCAGCTCCTTCCGGTTGTGCGCCTTGGTGATGCCAACGCTCGAGCCAAGGTTCGCCGGCTTGACGAAGCACGGATACCGAAGCTTGCGTTCAATCGCGGCAACAAACTTCTTGGCATCTTGCGCGAAGTCCGAATGCAGGAACCAGATGTCTGGAGTTACGGGGATTCTTACTTGCCGCAGAAGTTGCTTCTGGACGACCTTGTCCATGCCAAGAGCCGACCCGAGCACTCCTGAGCCGACGTACGGAATGTCCGCTAACTCGAAGAGCCCCTGAATCGTACCATCCTCACCGTAGGTCCCGTGAAGCACGGGGAACACAACGTCAACGGCATGCGCGGACGTTTCTTTCGAGGAGTTCTGGAGTGGCACCAGGCCGCGCTTGCGGGGATCGGGGACGAGGATGTGTTCCGGGAGACTATCGATGTTCCCCCTCTCTTTGAGCAGCGCGACCGCCTCACGCGAGCTGAGCCAGCGGCCCTCCGGAGTGATGCCGATAGGGAGAATCTCATACTTCTCTTTGTCGAGGGCATTGATGACGGACGTCGCTGAGACGAGCGAGACTTCATGCTCGGCGGACCGTCCGCCGAATATCACACCGACTCGGAGTTTGTTCGGCATTGCCAAATGAGCGAAATGATGAAAAATGGGCCTGCGAAGGAAGTTGATGAGGAATCGCCGGCCTGGAGCTTCCCTTGAAGCCGCGCCACGGCTTCGATCAAAATAGACAAAAGAGAACTGAGGTTCAAGGAGTGAACCTTACGGACTTACCGACTTTCCTTGGCGGGAAAGTGAAACGTCGGCTGCAACGCAAAGCCGAGCACAATCACAGCAGTAGGTACTCGGAGGATTTATTCGGAGGGAGGTCTATCGAACGGGCGATGAACCCAAACCTTTGGACCGGACTTATTCTGGATCCCCTTCAATCTGTTGCGGTGAGTTGATAGACATACATCCCGCTCGAAAAGCGCGCCGCATCCCAGACCTCCTGATGATATCCCGCAGGCCGCTCCGCCTCGACGAGATTTGCCACCTCAAAATGTTTCGGCGGCGACACCGTCACTTTGACCTCCTTCGCCCACTTCTCACCGGTTGATGAGGTTGCTGAAAACCGGATCATCTGTTCCTTCCCCACCGGCGCCGACTTGTCAACCGAGAACGTGAAGAGCACGGGCTGTTCTTGGTTCGCCTTCAGCAGATTGACGCTCTGCCTGACCTCCTTCTTCGGTTCCGAGTTTCAAGTTCCTAGTTGAGAGTTCTGAGTCACTCGCGCGTTTCTGCCTTCCGCTCCGCACCGTCTTTTTACTTCCTACCTCTCACCCAGCGTCTGCCTTCTCCAATCTGCTTTCTGTCATCTTCTTACCTTCCACCTTAGGTTCTGATCTCTACTTGCACCGTGGTGAATTCCTCGATCCACTGACCGTCCGATCGTTTAACCTCCAGCGGATCTCCCTCCAATCAAACACAACGCTGAAGGCTTTGCTCTGTCTCCCCGCCAGAAAGACCGTCGGCTGACCACGATCCTCCGGCTCCGGCTGAAACCTTTTCTTTGCTCCCACCTCGACAATGACCTCCTCCTGGTTCGGATTGACATACCCAAACCAAGCTGAATAGGTGCCGTCGGCGTTCCGTTCTACGCAATCCAGGACGGGAAGAACCGGCAGGCCTGGCACCGGCAGCTTCCGGGGCAGCCGATCAAGGACCGCCTGGGCAGCGGGGACGAGCAGATCGTTTGCTTCTTTCCTCACAAACCAGGGGAGCGGGTGTCGACGGTCTTTCTCCATCAACTGCGTGATCTGATAGCCCCGCTTGATCTCCTCCTGGAATATGCGCACCTGCACCGCCGCTACAAGCGAGTCACCCCGCTGCAGGGCCTTCTTGGCCAACTCCAAATGCAGATCCAGCAGCTTCACAAAGTTGTGGTCCCCAAGCCAGCCGTTGGCTTGTGCCCGATGCTTCATCGCGGCCAGCGTGTCGATCATCGCACTGACCGGGATGAGCACAAAGGTTGCCGTGATGGTTTTATTGCCATTAATTGTCAGAGAGAGGGGATTGGTTGATCCGCTGGTATCTCCTCCCCAGCCGCCGAACGCCCAATACCAGAGCGTTGGTGTCGCAGTTAGTTGTACCGCGGAGCCGTCTCCATACAGGGCTTGATCCGGATTCTTGGCGACGGAACCGCTGCCGATGACGTTGACTGTGAGTGTGTAGCTCGGAGGAGGCGAAGGAAGTTGAGTGAGTAGATACTCCGTGTTGAAACAGAGCAAAGCGTATGCTTCGCTGGTGAGGGTGGTCGAGCTATCGACGCTCACATCCTGCAAAACGGTTTGGAGTGCTGCCCGTGCACCGGCGGTATTGTTTGCCTGGAGTTGCGCTTTCGCGGATGCGAAGTAGCCGAGATACTTGTCCGCCACCGGTTGGCTTGTGATCCAGCCCAGCGAGCGGGATTGGGTGGTGTAGGATGAGAGGGTGTCGAGAAAGTCCGCGCTTCCTGAGGGACGCGTCGTGTCGACCACACCCAGAGTATAGCCCGACACTGAATTATTGAGTATGTCGTTTCTTCTTTCTTCATCGCTCACGAAAGGAGTCCCGGCTGTGAGACCTTGCACATAATATCTCACAATGGCAGGAAGTCCGATCGAAATCGCACCGAAGCCGCCCTTGGATTCTCCCGGTGCAATTGTCGCCATCCTATCCATGCTGAGCTCATAAAATACCCTCCCCTGTAAATACCTCGAACCCCCACCAAACCAAGAAGCTGGGGCAAAAGAGGAGGCGAGCTGCGTGATTCCGGTGATAAAAAACCGTTGGATCCTTTGCTTGCTCGTTGCACTGTTGGTTACGACGTATGAATAGACGAAGCCGCTATCTGTGGGAAGTACACTGCATTTGATAAAAACAGAGAGCCTATTGGCCGGTAGGAACTCATTCTGGGGAACTTGGCGCACAGATGGCCACAATCCATACTTCGATCCGTTCCATCCATACGTGACGTACGGGGTCGTGATGGTCCGATAGTTCGGATATTCCTCCAGCCAGTCTTCCCCCACCTGGCCGCGTATTTCGAGGATCCCGTCGCCATCTGAATCAAGAGTTTCGAAAACGCCATCTTCGGAGATTACCGTCGAGCGGGCATAGTCATGCGCAAAGATATCGTCCGGATTGATGCTGAGTTCATTGATGAATTTTCCTCGCGATCCGTTCCAGCTTAGAATAGAGAGGTACTCGATGTGGTTCCCCTCCCCCCTCCAGAATATCACGTTAGAAGCGGACGCCGTCAAGATTTCGACTTCTCCATCGTTGTTGATATCCCTAGCAGTGAGGATGTCTCGGCCAATACCGTCTTTTGAGCCTGGGGAGTTGTCCCAGACAATTTGGCCGTTTTTATAGACTCCTGTGATGCAGCTATCTTCAGCAGGGTTATATCCGTCGAACAGTCTGCGGGCGGAGAAGAAAATGCAGCCTCGCAGTGTGCCATAGGGATCGGTCACAGCCTCCCCGAGCCAGCGACGACTGTCAATTCCATGCGCCAACAATGAATCCATGATCGCGAACTTCACTACGAAGCCCGGTCCAAAACGCGTGGTCACCGCGGCCTCTAGCTCAGAGCGAATTGCACCCGCCGGATCAAAGCGGTCTTCGTATTGTGCAGAGCAGGTGTTGTAGATCGCGAGGACTGCAAGAACTGTACTGCACCAAAACGCATATTTGTGAATTCTCATAGTGCACCTTCCAATCATTCCTTGTAAGCTGGCAGGTAATTATTGGCCTTGAGCATTACGTCTTGACCATAGCCCGCTTCACCCAGATTGTGCCATTGCATTGCCCGGGTCCAAACCTGATCAAATCCTGTAGGCCAGTTTCCTTCGGGGATCGTTTCCACAAGGGAAGTAGAATACTTATCGTTCGCTTTGATTTTCTTTCCCCTTGTGGCTTCTGTAATAGCTAGTCGCAGATCAAACAGAGTGAAATCGCTGTATCGTGGAAAGAGGAAGTCTTGCTCATTCAACTTTTCTGGGTATTGTGTAACATCTCTCTTGTCAACGTAAGCGCGGCCGATGGTTCCATATCTACCTTCTGTTTCTCTCCAAGAAAAGTCAACAGCAGTGATATACAGCATCTGCACATAACCGTAGGATGTCACCTTGCGCGTCTGGGCAATTCTGCCAAAGCCTTCGAAAGTCCCATCAAGAATCCTGCCTTTCACGAAATCATGAGTGTAGCGCTTCATTTCAGGAATTCCGACGGGTATTCCTGATTGCCCCATAGCAAGAGAAGTGTTCAGAAAGACCCAAAACCAGATTCTTGTTAACTCCTTGCTGCCCAGAATGACATCCGGCTCTGCACCCGTCCCCCTTTGGACATAGCGATCGAACCAATGTTGAACTGCGAAATCACCGATCTTCACCAGGCTCCTCACATACGGCGTTGGCGAAACATTAGTGTAGCTCGGTGGCAAATCATTGGGAACCCCTTCGCGGACATTGAAGGGAAGATCAGAAGCGAAATACTTCCTGTAGCTCTCCCTCTGCCATTCTAGATCCTTAAAGGGCTCGTATCGCCAAGCCGACTTCAATGATGTCTCTTTTTCTATTTGTCCCTTTATGATCTGTGGCGGGATACCATTTTCCCCGGCATACTTGATGAGAAGCGCGTCAAGATCGAGATCGCTATTGGTGACATCCTTCACAACGCTATGTCTGGCCTGATCAGTCAAATCTGGGTCTCCCAGCACATCCGGTTTCTTCACCTCAATCGGTACCCGGTATCCGATGGTCCCTTGACTTCCCTTCCACCAGACCCTTTTCGTGGCAATTACATCCACCATGTAGATTGAATCAGGATGCCAATAACGCCCCACAACTCGCATCATCCCTAGAGGCAGCGTCCCGGTCCCATTCGGGATCGGTTTCTCTTGTTCCCAGTAGGCCCCCAGCCTCTTACCCCGGTTCGGCTCCACCCCCGACCTCCTCACCACCGTCCACACGCCGTCTGTTTGCGCGCCGGATGGCAGCTCAGGGGAAGTCGCTTCATAGATTTTCATCCAGGGCCGTGTCTCACCGCCCCCTCCTTCGACTGCGTAGAAGTATTTCGTCTCCCCCAGAAGAATCGAGCAGTATCTCACTTCGATCTCCCAATAATTGACCAGCGAGAGACAGCGCGCCTCTATCCTGACCGGATACGTCCCGAGGCGACCAGAAGGTATAAACCGCACGGTTGGCAACTCACTCACCAGAAGTGTCACCGTTGTATGAATCGCAGGACCATCACCAATTGCAAACTTCCCAAACTCACTTCCTGAAACGATCGTGAGGGTTATTGGATCTCTTTCCGGATACCATCTCGTGTCAACGCACCCCCCCAATGGCGTGAACAGAAAGTCGGTGCCTCGGCTTTCGGTGACGACCTCATCATTTGGCCTCAGAACAAAATCGCTCAAACTCACATACGGCGTGGAATGAGCATAGGTGAACTCAAAATAATTTGGTGCACCCGAGCAGGTGGATCTCGGCTGAACGGTCCCTTGAAAAACGACTGTTGTGTCAGTTCCAACCGTTAGCGTACCGGTGATATTTGCGGGAGGAGCCGCTGGTTGACCGAAAACGTTACAGCCGTCGAAGTGTCGTCGGCATCATCTCCTCAACACTCTGTGACGAGAGAACCGGCGCCTGCCTTGGCTTGATCTCCAAGCGCTCCTTGATATGCACTTGAGAAAATCCGACGGAAGAAGCAGGAAGAATCAGCCAGATGCAGGAGCAAATTCGGAGAGGAGACATAGGTGCTTCCATTTGCGGAATGAGGTGTGAGGGCAAAAATCTACGAAAAATCTAGGAAACTGGCGAGAGAAATGCAAGAAGCACACCCCGACGTGTTCGATCCTGCCTATGTGCAATCCCTCAATCGAGTCTCAGTCAGAGAGCAACAGGTAGGAGAGGACGGCAAAGCTCACCTGGCTTACGACGAGCGAGATCGCCGCCGCACGGTCGAGACGGCGTGTGGTGGAAAGGGAGGCCGGGTCCCTTGATTGCAGATATCGATCGAACTCCCGGTTTGCCTGGTCTTTCAGGTACGCTGAAAGAACGCCCGAGACGATCATAGCAGATCCGGAAGCATAGAGAGGCCACGTGCGGGCCGATATGGCCTTTTGATCAGTGATGGAGAAGTCGTTCAGTGGAGTTACACCAGCCTTCTGCACCAGAGTCACGGCGAGAAGTTGATCTTCCTGGCGGCCGAGTTGCAGGCGGTGAGGCTCGAAGCCCTCCTTCTGAATGAGGAGCTCCCCGCTGAGCCGGGTGGGGCTTCTGAAAAAGAGCGGCGTCGTTCCGAGCTCTGTGCCCTGCAAGGTGACCGTCCCACCCGACGGAACAGACCGGATAGCCAGCACGCTCCCCAGCTCGATGATCTTCTCGGTCTGACCTTGTGCATCGATCCGAACCGTGTCCTCCCGTGTCACAGAGTTCCAGGCGAAGACCGAAGGATAGAAGAGTTTTATCCGATGGGAGCCCTCGCGCAGGGCGAGCGCCACGAGTGGTGTCTTGCCGATGTAGAGCGTATCGACGTAGACATCTGCGCCCGTCGGTTCACTCAGGAGGGTCAGCGTCCCCAGCGAGTCAGGCAGATCCGACGCCCAGGCCGTGCACCCGCAGCAGAGGAGAAAGATGGCGAAAAGGGACACTTGTCTCACGGTTGAGCAGGCCTCATGGCAGTAATGAATTTATCCTCGGAGGTCAGGAGTAACACATCCCCCCAAATGACGGGTGAAACCCTGATACGCCCCGGCGCTTCATATTGCCAGAGCTTTTCTCCGGTTTGCCTGTTCAACGCATATAGAATGCGATCGAGAGAGCCGACGTAAAGAACGTCGCCGGCGATCAGTGGTGCGCTGCTGATGACGCTCCCTGCTGAAAAACTCCACAGGCGCGCACCGGAGTCGATCCTCAGGGCATGGAGCTGGCCATCCGCCGATCCGATATAAACCACCGAATCTGCCGCTGCCGCCGCCTCGGCGTAGATCTTCGACCGCGTATCGTACTTCCACAAAAGCTTCCCCGTACCCATCTGAAGGGCGTACACAAGGCCGTCCAGCGATCCAACAACGCAAATATCGTGGGCGATAACCGGCGTGGCAAAGATGCTCGCACCGGTTTGATATTTCCACCGGAGTTTTCCGCTCGTGCGCTCAACAGCATAGAGATATGCGTCGTCCGAGCCAAATGTTATCGCGGTACCATCGGATGCGGGTGACGAGCGGATAGGTTTTCGTTTCCCTTTCTCCGCGGTTTCAAACTTCCAGAGCTCCATACCGTCGGACTTCTTGATGCAGTAGAAGATTCCATCCAGCGTGGTGACGTACAGTAGCTCACCATGCAGCAGCAGGGATGATTCGATCGACCCGTAATCCCGCGCCCACCGCCGCTCGGCGTTGCGCAGCCCGATGCATGTAAGCGTCTCCGAGCCGAGCGCACACGGAACGTACGCGAACGAGCTGTCCCACACCGGCGTCCCGGCAACCGCGGACTGGAGAACCATGTAGCCGACGCGCTCACCAGTGGTGAGATGAACTGCCTGTATCTCTCCGCTCAATGTCACCACCAACACGACACTGTCCTTGACCAACGGGGTACCACGGATCCCTGCCAGGGCGTTGTATTCCCACACTGCTTGCAGCGGCGGTGCAGCTACAGAGCCACTCTGGTTCACCCGGCTCGCCGCTCCGCCGAACGTGAGCCAATCATAGGGTGCCTCGCGCAATCCACGATCAAGGCGGATCCCCGCACACCCCTGGATCAGGCTTGCCGTCGCCACCAGGATCGCAGCAACGCGAGTTGTTCGTTGAATGGCATTCATCGTCTCTTGCCAGGCGAACTTCAATCTGCTCTCCGCAATCTTTAGAAGTCCCAGCCAAAGAAGAACTGGTGAAACAGGCCGTCCTGAAACTTGCTCATATTTTGCTCGATCCTTTTGCCGATATCATAACGGAGAACGAGCACTCCTCCGATGTTCAGGCGGACTCCTCCACCGACACTTCCTTTCGTCTCAGTGTACTTCGTGTCCCATGCGCCCCCCGCATCGACAAACAGTGCGCCGCGGATCGAGCCGAAGGACAGTCCGCCGAACGGGAAGCGGATGCCCAGCTGGTCAATGAACGGGAAGCGGAGCTCGTGGCTTGTGAGCCAGAGTTTCTGACCTCGGATTGACCATCGCTGCCAGCCGCGGAGATCCCAGCTCCCCCCCATGAAGAACCGGCGAGCCTCCTTGCCGTCATTGAACCAGAGATGGATCCGGGAAGCGAACGCGCTACGCGTCGAAAGCCTCAGGTAGTGCCGGTAGTCTGCTATGATCGTGTAGTAGTTGACGTTCGAGTGTTGAACGTCCGTTGTGTAGGCGATCGTCAATTTCATCCGGTTCCCGTCCAGCGGCCCGCTGGGACCCCACAGCGAATTGTCACTAATGAACGAGAACGAGCTGGACACCATGAGCGCTTTCCTCGGAAGGAGATTCTCGAAAACATCCTTGTCAGAATTGCTGATGGTCAGACCCGATTCAATCCGACGGAACTTGGACAAGGGATAGCTGAGCACGAAATACCCACCGAACGCACGTTCATAATAGAACATGTCGGGATCGGTAAGGTCGTACCGGTTTCCCGCGAAATGAAAGATGCCGTAGGCGTGGTTGGTCCGTTTTCCGAGAGAGATCCGCGAGATCGCGATGTTGAAGCTTTCGAGAAACTCCGATCGCGCCTGCGCCGTATTGTAGATGAGAAAATAGAATTGATCGTTGCCGAGTACGTCGCTCATCGCCAGTGCAGCTCCACCCGCCGTGCCGAAGATCGGGTCTGTCGAGACCTGGCTCTGTGCGATATCAAGCTTGTACTCGCCGGTATAACGGACATCCGCCACAATAGATGATCCGTCCAGTTTCTGCGGCACCCATTGTTCTTTGCCGACATCGAAGCGGAATGTGTGCTTCGTTCGGGATGAATCGATGAGCGCATCGACATTGCCGATGTTCTTCAGTTGAAAGCTGAAGTTTTCAAACGCGGTGAGTATCAGATGGTTCTTTTCACTCTCCACGGGATCGTGCACCCACGCAGGGTCAAACGCACCGGTCGAAAACCAGGTGAGCTTTGTCATCGTCCGTTCGCGCTTCGCCTCGTTCATATCCATGATCCAGACATTCTGCGCCCCGTCGATATCCGAAGTGAACGCCAGTTGCCTTCCATCCTTCGACCAAGCCGGGAACAGGTAGTTCGCCCTGCCGATGGTGATGTACTCGATCGATCCCGATGCAAGGTTGTAGAGGAAAAGGTTCAGATAGCCATCCCGGCCCTCTGGATTGCGATCCGAACTGAAGGCAATCGATTGGCCATCAGGGGACCATGCGGGATCGCGGTCGTCGTACATATCGCTCGTAAGGCGAGTGAGTGACCGCGTGGCAAGCTCAACGACGTACAGGTCATGATATCCAGCCCGATCAACCGACGAGAAGACGATGCGCTTGCCGTCCGGCGACCACGATGGCGAACCCAAGACGACGATGTTGCGGAACCGGAAGGTGTCGTGCAGCTTTTCGTTCTTGATATCATAGATATGCAGCGCGTCGGTCTCGCCGCTCTTCGTAACGAACGCCAGCATACCCTCTTTTGAGATATCCAGCTTGCTCTGGAAGAGGTGGAACGCTTCGAACTCGTCCGTCTTCTCGCCTTCGATAACGACTTCCGGATCCGGTTTCTCCCGTTCAAGATCGACCCGATAGATGTTCGTGTAGCCCGTGTGGTTGCCGATGAAATAGACCTCGCGTTTTTCGTTGTTCCTGAAGAACACGGGCTTCGCGTTGAAGCCAACGTTGACGATGTTCTTTGTTACGCCGCTCGGCAGATCGTTCCCACCCATGATCGGGTAGTAGCGTTTCTTCATGCGATACATCCATTCTTCATCAAACTCCTTGTAGGTTCTGCCGATCGTGAGCTTCATGACCTCGCTGAAGCTGCTCGCCTTCCAGAAATTCTCCATAAGAAGCAGGATCTTTTCTTCCCCGTACTGCTCAGCAATGTACTCGAGGATCTTCTGACCCTCCTTGTACATCAGGAACGTGCCGTAGATGCGCTCTATGTCGTTGAGCGGAACGACATAGTTGTTGAGAACGGCATCGCGCATCACCATTTCTGCCTGGGTGTCCCATTCCGAAGCCCAGTAATCCGCAAGCCCTTCCGTGAACCATAGCGGGACTCCCCGTTCTTGCGATTGCCTGTGGTCGACCAGGACCCGATTGATCTTGCTGTGCATGAAGACATGTACCAGTTCATGCCGGATGACGCGGGCAAATCTGAACAGCGATCCTTCGAACGGTATAACGACCCTCCCCTTCAGGAACTCGAAAAACCCCCCAACTCCCTCGGGGATGAATCCGGGCAGGATATTCGTCTGTTGAAAATGCAGGTGTGAGCTGTAGAAGACAAGCGGGATACGATCCCGGACACTGTGGTTAAACTTCTGCTCCAGGAGCTTGTAGCTCTCCTCAGCGAAGAATGCTCCCCTCTGAGCCAGCTCCTTCATGTCAGTATAGTAGTAGATATCGAAATGCTCCGTGCGCAGGACCTGCCAATCGAACTCGGTGTACTGAACCTTGTTTCGACCGAAGTAGTAGAACTGTGCCGATGCGGTCGGAACGAACAGAAGGATGAGGAGAAGATATTTGAGGAACGAGCGCAGCATAGGTCTCTCTCGTCGCATGTCAGCTTCCACTCCACAATTGCACGTCGGAAAACAACGTGCCGGCGGTCTCACCCGGGACCTGAAATCCGGATTGAGCAACGATCACACTTTCGCCAGTTCCCCCTTCAACTGCTGAATCACCGCCACAGGGGTGGGATCTTCTTTGTTGAGGATGGCAAGGTAGAAGCTTACCCAATCACCAAAATAGATCAAGGAAAACTTTCTTGCAAGCAAAGAGTGACCGTCGCTCCATACGTCGGTGACGTGCGACGCGTAGCGAGCGATGATCTCCCTGGTGATATCTTCCCGCAGAGCTATGCGCTGATGGACTCCTTTATCCCTCAAGTAGATTACCTCCATCTGGCGCATGAGCTCGGCACCGATCTTCCATCCGACCAGCTCATTATGACTCATTTCAGGAAGGACGTGGCTAAAGGCGAGCTTCTTGGCGTTTTCGCAGATCTGCCCCCTCCATCGCATACCGATCGCGTCGAAGTATCCAGTCGGAGAATAGATGACAGGCAGTTTCCCCTGCAGTCGGTGGGCAAGCTGAAGCGGTAGATTATCATCCGACGCGACGTCGCCGTAGACAAGCGACTTCGCCTTCAAGAGCCGGATCGTCTCACGAATTCCGGCCGGGCGAGGCCGGACGATCCCGAGCCGGGAGAGCACCATGAGAAGCGGGAAGAAGAGGTACCCTAACGCCGCACGTGGTTGAAAACCGGCGGGGATCTTCACAAGCTGCTGCCTGTGCTCCTTCGCCAGAGCTTCCGTCCTTCCTCCTGAGGCGAGACACAGAACGCGCGCCTTCCGTTTGATGGCGTCCCGGTGAGCGGCAATCGTCTCCTCAGTGTTACCAGAATAACTTGAAACGATGACGAGGGTGTCTCGGTTGACGAACGCAGGCAGATCGTAATGGCGGTTAACAAGAAACGGGATCGTCATCTTGTCAGATAGAAAGGCGCGGAGCAAGTCGCCCCCCATCGCTGATCCACCCATGCCTGTAAGAACGATAGTGTCGATGCCCTTGACGTTCAATTTGACGGGTGTCGATTTGCCGATGCGCACCGCATCTTCCACCTGCGCGTGGAAATCGACCAGTACGGAGTACATCCCCGATTGGTCTATCTCTTTGATGTCGTCGACGGTCACGTGGCTCTCGGCTAACAATCTTCAATGCTCAATCAATCGGTATGTCGGGGAACTTCTTCTTCATCACTTTCTTCAGATAGGTCCTCACTTCGCCCGCGGTTTGCATCGTCAGCACACGCTTAGTGATTCTCTGAGCTTCCTTGTACTTCACGGAGCGAATGATCTTCTTGATCTCGGGCAGGACATTCGGCACGACGCTGAACTCATCCAGCCCAAGACCGAGCAACAGGATAGTGGCCAGCGGATCACCCGCCATTTCGCCGCACATCCCGACCCATGCGTTCTTCTTCTTGCCCCGCTCCACGATGCGCCGCAGAAAGCGGATGACGGCCGGATGAAACTCCTGATAGAGATCTGAGACGATGTCGTTTCCGCGGTCAACCGCCAGCAAGTACTGGATAAGGTCGTTGGTTCCGACGCTCAAGAAGGTGACTTCCTCGGCCATGTCCTCCGCCATCACCGCCGCCGACGGCACTTCGATCATGACGCCGACCTTGATTCTCGGGTCATATGGGACCCCCTCATTACGGAGCTGGTGCTTTGCTTCCTCCAGGAACTTCTTGGCGTGGCGGACTTCCTCTATGGTGGAAATCATCGGGAACATCACGGAGACGTTCTTCTTCGTACTCGCCCGTAGAATGGCGCGCAGCTGCTCGATGAAGATATCCGGCTTGTCCAGCATGACCCTGATGCCGCGCCATCCCAGGAAGGGATTGCCTTCTCGCACGGGTTCCATCATCACCTTGTCTCCGCCGACGTCGAACGTTCGGATGATGACGCGCTTCGGATACATGGTCTCGGCCAGGACCTTGTAGTGCTCGAACTGCTCTTCTTCGGAAGGGAACACCTCTTTGCCAACCAGGAGGTACTCCGACCGGTACAAACCGATCCCGTCAGCCCCCTGGATCTTGATGAATTCCAGTTCCTGCTCAAATTCTACGTTTGCCGATAGGTCGACGCGTCGACCGTCCAGCGTCTCCGCCGGCAGATCGCGCAGCCCCGCGAGGCGAGCTTCAAATTCGTGATAGCGCTCGCGCTTTGCCTCATAGCGCTTGATGCTTTCCGCCGACGGATTGAGAATAAGCCTTCCCGCGTACCCGTCGAGTATCACACGGTCCGCATCGTGCACCACATGGGAAACGTTACGAAGGCCGACGACCGCCGGGATTTTCAGCGCACGGGAGACCAACGCCGTATGCGAGGTGACGCCACCGATATCTGTCGCGTAGCCAAGGACCTCGTTCCTGCTCAAAATGAGCGCGTCGGCCGCAGTCAGATTGTAAGACACAATGACGGATGATCCTTCCAGGCGGGAGATCAGTTTCTGCTCCTGAAGATTGCGCAGGATACGGTTCCGCACATCTTCAACATCGTGTGCCCGCTCGCGGGTGTATTCATCCTTCGACGCCAACATGACGCGGTGATACTTTCCGATCTCGTCATGCACGACGAACTCCGCGTTCTTCAGCTCGTTTCGGATCCGGCCGTAGATAGAATCGAACAGAACGGAGTCCTCCAGAATCATCAGCTGTGCCTCGAAGATCTTGATTTTGTCGTCGCTCAGCTTCTTTTCGGCGAAATCCAGAATCTTCCGGAGCTCCTTGTGCGAGCGTGCGATTGCTTGTTCCAACCGGGAGATTTCGCGGCCGACTTCCTCAGGCAGAATTGAGCGCTCCTCTATCACCGGATCCATCTTGTGAATCAGAAACACCGGTCCAATGGCAATTCCCTGAGACGCAGGAATTCCCTTCAGGACAACTTCTTCTCGTGCTGCGCTGTCAGCTTTAGTACTCATTGGTCACTGCTCGAAGGGCAAACATAGTCCATGGAATAACGCTGGCGCACTCACGCCTCGTCAAATCCCCTTTCGATGAGTTCACACACCGCCGTCGCCGCCTGCTCCTCATCTTCACCGGTGAATCGCAGCGCCAGCTTCGAGCCCTGCTCGGCAGCGAGCGTCATGACACCGATGATGCTCTTCCCGTTGATTTCGAATCCGTCCTTGTCGATGAAGAAATCTGATTTGAATTTCGCCGCCAGTTTGACGAGCGACGCTGCTGGACGCGTGTGCAAGCCGGCTCTGTTCTTAACGACTACTTCGCGTTGAATCATGCAGCTCGACACTCTCCCCTCAATAAGTTCTGTTCAGCAACATATCGGTAAACCACGCCAGCGTTGCTCGCGCACCAGATGGCGGCAGGTGATTGAGTTCCTCCTTCGCCCGCGCAATGTCCTGCTTGACGCGACGGAGGGCAGCGTCGATGACACCCGTCTCATAGTAGATGCGGCGATATTCAGCAATCAACCGCCGAGGAGCTCCTTTGTTTGTAACGACGGCCTGGAGGAGCGCCTTGTCAGCTCCCTTGGCGCGTCTTAAGGCTTCAAGAAGAAGAAACGTCCTTTTACCCTCCACCAGGTCTCCTCCAACGGCTTTGCCGAACTTCTCTTCGTCAGCGACGATATCGAGCAAATCATCCTGGATCTGAAACGCCCGGCCAACGTATCCACCGTACCGCCGCAACGCCGAGACAGACGCCCTCGTACCCTCACCGATGAGTGCTCCAATCTCCGATGAAACAGAAACCATCTTTGCTGTTTTCTTCTCGATCATCAGCATGTAGTCGTTCACTGTGACGTCTGATCGAGTCTCGAACTCTTTGTCGTACGCTTGCCCTTCGCAGACTTCGACGACCCCCTGGGTGAAGACCTTCGTGATTTCTTGAATCCTGGGGCTTTGCGTTTGTAGTACTGCACGATAGGCCAATGCCAACAATTCATCCCCTACGAGGATAGCAACGTTCGAGTCCCACTTGGTATGCACAGTGGCACGCCCGCGGCGCGACCGGGCATTGTCCATGATGTCATCATGCACAAGGGTGAAGTTGTGCAGGATCTCAATTCCACCCGCGGCGTGCAAGGCACTCTGCACTGAGCCTCCGACAGCCTCACACGACAAGAGCACCAAAACGGAACGGATGCGTTTGCCGCCCCCTGCCACGACATAACGCAAGGGCTCGTACAGTGAACGGGGCTTCGTTTGCCTGCAAAAGAGCTTCAGGTAATCGTCAACAAGCGCTTTGTATCGGGCGTACGTTCGTTCGTAATCCATTCGTTGATCGACTCCCCGCACACCACCATGCGCCACCGTTGCGCTTTGATCGAGCGGAAACCATGCCGCATCAGCAACTACGGCTTCAGCACCAACTGTTGTTGTTGCAGTTCAGAGATGGTCCGAGAGCCGGTGAGGAACATGGCTCCTTTCAGTTCCATCTCCCATGTTTCGATCGTCGCGAGCAAGCCATCGATTCCGCCGCCATCGAGCGCCTTGAGCATTGGCCGGGCCGCCGCGGCAACATCGGCCCCGAATGCAATCGACTTCGCAATATCGAGTCCGCCCGCAATTCCGCCCGACGCAATAACCGTCAGTGATGGGAGTTCCATCTTGAGACTGCACACCTGTCGCAGCGCATCCACGGTTGAAATGCCCCAGTCCCAGAACGTCGCAGGAAACGTATCAGCTTCTGGCCTCCGGGTTTTCCGGTCCTTCCTCCCCTCTTTTCTCCGTATGATCTCCACCCCTGCCCAACTGGTTCCTCCGGCTCCGGCGACATCGATGATCCGGACGCCCGCTTCCAGCAACCGCTTGGCAACCGTCATCGAGATTCCTGCGCCGATTTCCTTGATGATGACCGGGATTCCAAGTCCATTGACGAGCTTCGCGATGCCGTTCAGGACTCCTCGAAAATCCGGGTTTCCTTCCGGTTGGAGAAACTCTTGGAGGGGATTCAGGTGAACCGCAAACGCATCTGCACGAATGATATCAGCTAGCCGTCTGATCTTTGAGAGATCATTCAGGTTGGCGACCTCTGCTCCGCCGATGTTCCCGAAGACCGGGATGTTCGGAGCCACTTTGCGGACGATGCTGAACGTTTGATGATACGTTGCATCCTCGATCGCCTGCCGCTGGCTCCCCACACCCATCGCAAGCCCCTTCAACTCACAGGCCTGCGCTAGAAGCCGATTAATGCGCTTCGCATCGCTGTATCCGCCCGTCATGCTCGAGATGATCAGCGGGAGCTTCAGCTTCTTTTTCAGGAACGTAACCGACGGGTCGACGTCCGTGAAGTTCAGTTCGGGAAGCGCGTTGTGCAAGAATTCCCAGCGCTCAAAGCCCGCGGTCTTGCTTCGGAACGATACATCCTTCGACAGCGCGATCGCTACATGTTGTTGCTTCCGAGAGGATGTTTGCATGGGCTTCAATAGCATAATACTGAAATGCCGTCCGAGAATCAAGGTAATGAAGAGGAAGGTGCCGCAGGCGTCTCGCACCGAGAAGCATCGATGCTTTGATTATTTGTTTTGTCACAATACTTTTCTATCTTGAGCGCACTTGTTACGACCGAATGAGAGATTGTTATGCGTGCAGTCATTCCTGTGGCAGGGGTCGGCACTCGGTTGCGCCCTCACACGTACACCCTTCCGAAGGTCCTGCTGAACGTCGCCGGCAAGCCGATTATCGGCCATATTCTCGATCGGGTCATCAAATACGGTTTTGACGAGGCCACGATCGTCATCGGATATCTGGGCGAAAAGATCAAGGACTATGTTCTGGCCAACTACTCGATCAGAGTCGATTTCGTCGAGCAGGAAGAGCCATTAGGCCTCGGTCATGCCATTTATCTTTCCCGACATACGGTCTCCCGCGATCCGGTGCTCATCATTCTTGGTGACACGGTCTTTGACGTCGACCTCGGTACTGCGGCGAAAAGCGAATACACGGTTCTCGGGGTGAAGGAGGTTGAGAATCCGAAGCGTTTTGGCGTGGCGGAAACCTCCGAGGGATTCATCACACGCCTGGTCGAGAAACCGGAACACCCTACAAGCCGGCTGGCCATTGTGGGCATCTACTATATCAAGCGCCCTCAGCTGCTCATTGAATGTCTGAAGGACCTGATCAAGCAAAACATCCGCACGAAGGGTGAATTCCAGCTCACCGACGCACTGCAACTGATGCTCGACCGGGGAGAGAAGATGACGCCGTTCCCCGTCGAAGGCTGGTATGATTGCGGCAAGCCCGAAACGCTGCTGGCGACCAATCGCCACCTCCTCGAGAACCAGACAACCGCGGTCTCGCGAGCCGAAGTGGTTGTCCAACCGCCAGTCTTCATCTCACCGAAGGCGGCTGTGAAACATTCGGTGATCGGACCCTATGCGACCATCGCGGAGAGTGCAACCGTCGAGAACTCCATCATCCGCAATTCAATCATTAGTGAGGGGTCGACTGTCACAGACGCGTTGCTGGAAGAATCGATCGTCGGGAACAATGCGATTGTCCGCGGCATGTATAAGCGTGTCAACATCGGGGAGGCATCAGAACTCGAATTCTATTAAGGCACATGGAGTCCAAACATCAGTTCTCTTGATTACGAGGGACCATCGGGAAACGTATGACGTACCTCTTCACATCGGAATCTGTCTCTGAAGGACATCCGGACAAGATCTGCGATCAGATCTCCGACGCTGTTCTCGACGCTTTGCTCGCGCAGGACAAACACTCGCGCGTCGCATGTGAAACGTTTGTCACTACCGGCCTGGCATTTGTCGGCGGCGAGATTACCACAAAAGGGTACATTGAAATTCAAGATATCGTCCGCGATGTCATCCGCAACATTGGGTACACGAAGGCGGAATATCGGTTCGACGCAGATTCGTGCTCCGTCATTTCTGCAATCCATGCCCAGTCACCCGACATCGCGCGCGGCGTTGACACGGGCGGTGCCGGCGACCAAGGAATGATGTTCGGTTACGCGTGCGCGGAGACACCCGAGCTAATGCCGATGCCGATCATGTACGCCCACAAGCTGGCGCGCCGTCTTGCCAAGGTGCGCAAGCGCCACTCGAAACTCGTGCCGTACCTTCGCCCTGACGCGAAAACGCAAGTCACTGTGGAGTACGATGGCCGGCGTGTGAAGCGAATACACACGGTTCTCATCTCAACACAACACGATCCGGATGTCTCTCAGAAACGGATTCGAGAGGACATCATCGAGCACGTTGTGAAGAAGGTTATCCCCGAACGGCTGCTTGACAGGGAAACCCGCTACCTCGTTAATCCCACAGGGCGATTCGAAATCGGTGGTCCACACGGCGACAGCGGCCTCACCGGTCGAAAGATCATCGTCGATACCTACGGAGGCCGTGCACCGCACGGCGGCGGCTGTTTTTCAGGCAAAGACCCGACGAAGGTCGACCGCAGCGGCGCATACGCAACACGGCACCTGGCGAAGAACGTCGTCGCCGCCGGCTTCGCAACGGAATGCCAGATTCAGGTCGCATACGCAATCGGCATCGCTGAGCCGGTGTCAATCAACGTTCAAACGTTCGGAACCGGTATCGTTCCTGACAAAGAAATCGAGAGGGTGATCAGAAAAGAGGTCGATATGACCCCGCGCGGTATCATCAAGCGGCTCGATCTTCTGCGGCCCATCTTTCGACAGACTGCAGCGTTCGGACACTTCGGACGCGAGGAAAAGGAATTCACGTGGGAGAAGCTTGACCTGGTGAAAACGCTCCAGCGCGCGGTGAGATAGACAGACGTACGACTGGAAACTTCAAACCTTGAACGTGGAACCCAAATCCTATGGATGAGAAGAAAGGAATTTCCAAAGTACGAGATCTCTCGCTCGCCGGCGCCGGAAGGCTCCGCATCGAGTGGGCGGAATCTCGCATGCCGGTCTTGATGGCGCTGCGAGAGAAATATCGCAAAACGAAACCCTTCAAAGGATTCAGGATTGCCGGCTGCCTGCATGTCACCAAAGAAACCGCAGTCCTTGTCAAGACGTTTGTCGAGGCGGGAGCCGAGGTGAGCTGGAGCGGCTGCAACCCGCTCTCCACGCAAGACGATGTCGCTGCGGCGCTTGCCGACGATGGTATCTCCATTTTTGCGTGGCACGGGATGAATGTTGACGAGTTCTACTGGTGCATCGAAGAGACTCTCCGGTTCAAACCTAATCTCACTCTCGACGACGGCGCCGACCTGATCTTCACCATCCACAACAAGCATCGGGAGCTGATTCCAAACGTCATCGGCGGAACGGAGGAAACCACAACTGGTGTCAACCGCCTTCGTGCAATGGCCCACGATGGCGCGCTGAAATACCCGATCATCGCGGTCAATGACGCCGAAACGAAATGGGATTTTGACAACGTCTACGGCACTGGCCAGTCAACCGTCGACGGTATTCTGCGCTCAACCAGCGTGCTGTTCGCGGGCAAGAATGTTGTGGTCGCCGGCTTTGGCCACTGCGGACGGGGCGTTGCCATCCGTGCGAAAGGACTTGGCGCGAACGTCATCATAACGGAGGTGAAGGCGACCGCTGCGCTGAAAGCAACGCTCGAGGGGTTCCGGGTGATGCAGATGGATGAGGCTGCAAAGATCGGCGATGTGTTTGTCACTGCGACCGGGGTCAAAGACGTGATCGTAAGCCGCCATTTCAAGTTAATGAAGGATGGCGCCATCGTGTGCAATACTGGTCACTACGACTGTGAAGTCAACATCCGTGACCTCGACAAGCTTAAGAAAAGCGCACGCGAAGTGCGCGCGAACAATGAGGAGTATATGATGAAGGATGGCCGCCGCATCTACCTTTTGGCGAAGGGCCGCCTGGTCAATCTTGCTGCCGCCGAGGGGCATCCCTCGGAGGTAATGGACATGTCATTCGCCAACCAGTTCACCTCCCAGCTCCGTCTCGCAGAGTTGTACAAAAAGGGAAAGAGATTAGAAAACAAGGTCTATGACATCCCGGCTGAACAGGACCAAGAGATCGCAGTCGTGAAGCTCGGAACGATGGGCCTGAAGATCGACAGGCTGACGCCGGAACAGGTCAAGTATCTCACTGATTACTCCGCGGGAACGTAACCGGGCTCCCCAGCCATCCGGGAATCTCATCCGATCTGAAAGGCATCTCACGCAAGCGGGATGCCTTTTTCGTTTCTTGCCTCTCTGAGGCTTAGTCGACGCCGACTCGCTCCCCCCTCCTGCCGGGTTCGCAATCCTCGATTGATTATCCCGATTCTGGAAGAGCGTTTTCCGAGAACTGGGAGGTTTTGGACGTGAAGGTCGCTGCCTGCGTCCGAAAAAAAGGGTGGCTGTGGGCACACTTTATGCATACTTGCTCATATAATCAAAAACGAACTAACCGGAGGGTGTTCCATGGAACGGTCGCGAAGCGAATTACAGGCTGAGATCTTAGCAGCTCTGGCGCATCCGAACAGGATACGCATCCTTGAGGCCCTGCAAAGAGGAGCGTCATGCAACCGTGAACTGGCGCCGGCGTTGGAGCTTGAGCAATCGAATCTCTCCCGTCACCTTAAGATCCTCGTGCAAGCTGGGATACTTCTTTCCTGGAAAGAGGGTCTGCGCGTAAATGTTAGGGTCGCGGATACGCGGGTCTTCAAGATCCTCGATCTGGCAGCAGCACTTGCCAAGCAGAGCGTTGAGATGCGTGCTGAAGCGCTCGAAGAAGCCTAAACATCATCAACCCGGAAAGACGAGATTGCAGACGCCGTCGCAAATCCAGGAACACAGGAAATGATGCAGGCAATCGAGGGAACGTGACGCAGTGGTTCAGTTCACAGTAATTGCAGAAGGAAAAGAGCCATGGAACTCCTCCAAGAACTCATACTAGCAGGACTTACGTCGCTCTGGGATTACATCGCTCTTCACGTCCTGACCTGTCTCATCCCAGCATTCCTTCTCGCTGGCGCGATGGTCAGCTTCATCTCGAAAGAAACGATCATAAGGTATCTCGGTCACGCGGTGAACAAGCTCCAATCGTTCCTGACCGCGGCCTTCGGTAGCTTTTTCCTCGCGGCATGCTCGTGTACGGTCATTCCAGTAGCAAGTGGTCTCTATTACCGAGGTAGCGGCATAGGACCCGCCTTCATTCTTCTGTGGGTTGCACCCGCGGCGAATATCCTCGCACTCACCTACACCGGCGCGATCCTCGGCGGAGAGATGGTAGCCGTGAGGGTTGTGTCTGCGCTGATGATGGCGCTGGTGATCGGAACAATCATGACCGGCGCATTCAGAAGAGAAGAAGTTGAAAGGGCAGGAACAAGCGATGAAACGATGACTGGAAAGATCATCTCACGACAAGACATTGTGCTGATCATCCTTCTTGTCATCTCACTTCTCGCCCCCAACTACCTTATCCAGTCCGGCCCGTTCTGGCAGAAGGTGATCGTCTGGTCAATCGCAACCGCGCTTGTCGCCGCGTACGCAGTCAAAGTCAAGACAAACGACCAGCTCATCGAATGGATGAAAGAAACGTGGTGGTTCGTACGGATTATCTTCCCGCTGCTGCTCATTGGGGTGTTCATCGTTGGGGTCATTGGAGCAATTCTTCCCCAGAGCTGGGTAGAGAATTACCTGGGAGGCTCGAGTATGCCAGCTTCTTTCCTTGCGACGCTTATAGGCTCGATCAGCTACTTCGCGACGATGACAGAAGCCCCGTTTGTCGACACGCTCATGAAGATGGGCATGGGAAAAGGACCAGCGCTTGCCTTGTTGCTGACCGGACCAGGGCTGAGCCTTCCGAACTGGTTGGCAATTGCAAGGGTGTTCGGTGTGAAAAAAGCACTGTTGTACGTGGTCACGATCATCGCCCTCGGCACCGTCGTCGGTTGGTTTGCCGGGAATTTCGTTTTCTAGAACCCAAACGTGGAGGAGGTATGATGAAAATCGAAGTATTTGGTCCCGGCTGCTATCGATGCCAGACTACGCTCAGGACTGTCGAACACGCACTCAATGAACTAAACATGGAGGCGGAGGTCATCCACATTGATGACCTGCGGGAGTTTGCCCAACGCGGAGTGATGTTCACTCCTGCTGTCTTCATTGATGGAGCCCTGAAAGCATCTGGGCGAGTCCCCAAGCTGGAAGAAGTGAAACACTGGCTGCTGGAGCCCCAAAAAAGGAACACAGAGCAGAGCGAAAGATAGAGAGAGCGGTTTCCGGTGACGCCTTGAGAGTGTCGAAGGATTCTGTTGACGAGGAAGTTCCTTCTTCCGCATGGTTGAAATTCCATTGTCTGTCTGGATGCCGGTCATCGTGATGAGGGCCCAGGGTACATATAAAGGAAACCACGGCATGAAACAACCGTACATTCTTGTACCTCTTGTCGCACTCGTAGCTGCACTGGGTGCCTCGGTCCAGGAACCATCGGCTCAGACGAAGAAGTCCCCGGACCCCCCGAAACCGCTCGTTACGTTCATCGAGCTCGGTTCCGTTCGCTGCATTCCCTGCCGGATGATGCAGCCGATTATGAAGTCAATCGAAGAGAAGTACAGCGATCAGGTGAAGATCGTGTTTCACGATGTCTGGACGCTGCAGGGACCGCCGTACGCGGTTCAGTACGGTATTCGGTTAATCCCCACCCAGGTTTTTTCTGAAGGTGATATTGTGGCTCCCTATGTTCGTCCGCAAGTCCGACGCTCGCCGTATCAGCGCACTTCTTTCGCATCTCGGCTTGGAGACGCATCTTGATCGGGGGCTTAAAGAGCGAGTCGACGATATCATCTTGAACGGCGTACGTGGCCATCCATTTCTAGCCACGGTAACGGCTCGCTAGGGCATATCTTCCCAGACAACCTTCAAGCCGTACGTGGAGGCGGTTTTGCTCTCACTCAAGTCGGGTGCTCCACTGCGTGTTGACGACAAGATCATGCTGGAGATATCGGAGTTACCTGAGGCTGGAAATCACCGTCAGGCGGATCTCGTTCTTCCCGAAAAGAGAGAGCCCGCGTTGCCCCCGACTGTAGACGTTTTGCAGAACGAGTTTCAGCGAGCGGTCGAGAATAAGGAGCATGAGCAAGCCGCGACTCTCCGATGGATCCTGGGGGTCCTCCAGGACGCGAATGAGTAGGTGGCACGCAATCTGGGTTGGATTCCCGAAGTCTTGAAGACTTCAGGAATCTCCGGCCTGATAGGGCATCTTGCGGAAGCGAGATGCCTTTTTGTTTGCCTTCAATTGACAAACAACAGAAAAAAGAATAAGATTGCTCGTCCATTACCCCCGGGAGAACCGCATAACAAACTGGACTAAGGAGGTGAGACTGCTGTGATCACCCATTCAGGCAACCGATCCGTCTGGTCTCTCTTTGCTGCAGCCTTGATCTCGATCGTAAGCCTTCACGTTCAGGCCCAGATTACTCCTGAGATGAATGGGTTCGAAAGGCGCGATGTGATGATCCCGATGCGCGATGGCATCAGGCTCAACACTGTCATCTTCACTCCGAAACAGCAGCCGGAGCCGCTCCCCATCATACTCCTTCGGACACCGTACTCTGTCAGCGGGCGTCCCGCCCCGGACCAGCCGGAGTACCTGCGAGATCTCGCGGCCGATGGCTACATCTTCGCTTTCCAGGACATCCGCGGCAAGTACAAGTCCGAAGGCACGTTCGAGATGCAGCGGTTCACAAGGGACAGGAGCGACCCAAAATCGATCGACGAGAGCAGCGACACGTACGATACCATCGAATGGCTGGTGAAAAACGTGCCTGCCAACAATGGGCGAGTAGGGATGTTGGGGATCTCCTATGACGGATGGCTGACTGTTATGGGGACGATCGATCCGCATCCAGCACTCAAGGCGGCATCGGAGCAGGCGACGCCGGCCGATATGTATCTTGGCGACGATTTCCATCACAACGGGGCCTTCCGGTTAAGCTACGGGTTCGAGTATGCCTTCAGGATGGAAGCCTCGAAGGCCGATACCGCGTTCGCCTTCGACACCTACGACACGTTTGAGTGGTACCTCAAGCTTGGCGCCCTTTCGAACGTCAATGCAAAGCACTTCTTCGGCAGAATTCCCACGTGGAACGACTTCGCCGGTCACCCGAACTACGATGAATTCTGGCAGAAGCAGGCCCTGGCGTATCGCCTCGACGCACCGACAGTGCCAACGATGCACGTGGCCGGTTGGTGGGACCAGGAGGACTTCTATGGGCCACTCAAGACCTACGAAGTCCTGGAGAGAAAGGACACTCAAGACCTGAATTACATCGTCGTGGGGCCATGGAACCACGGCGGGTGGGCGCGCGGTACGGGGAGAACGCTCGGGAACATCGCCTTCGATACATCGACAGCGCTGACATTCAGGCAAGAGATCCAAGCACCCTGGTTTGCGTACTTCCTGAAAGACAAGGGGAGTGGAGATTTTCCGGAGGCCCTGACTTTTCGGACAGGTGTCAACACGTGGAAGAGGTACAAGGATTGGCCCCCGAAAGAGGGCGTCTCGGTGCACAACCTGTATTTCCACCCCGGCGGCCGCTTGTCCTTTGACCCGCCGCGTCACTCCGATGAGAACGCCTTTGACAGCTACATCTCCGATCCCGCTCATCCAGTGCCGTACCGGCCACGCCCGATCGAGAGGACGTACAGCAGGGGTTCGCGGTGGTCAACGTGGTTGACCGAGGATCAGCGGTTCGTACACCTTCGCCCGGATGTGCTGAGCTGGGAGTCGGAACCCCTCAGCAAGGACGTCACGGTAACCGGCTCGATCGTGGCTCACCTCTTCGCCTCCACTTCAGGGACCGACAGCGATTGGATCGTGAAGCTTATCGACGTCTATCCCGAGGAGTATCCGAAAGACCGGAAGATGGGAGGGTATCAACTCATGATCGCCAACGACGTCTTTCGTGGAAGATTTCGAAAGAGCTTTGAGAGACCCGAGCCAATCATGTCGAATGAGGTCGATCAGTACGTGATCGACTTGCACCACGCGGACCATACATTCCTCAAGGGACACAAGATCATGGTCCAGGTTCAGAGCACCTGGTTCCCGATCATCGATCGAAACCCGCAAAAGTATGTTGAGAACATCTTTCTGGCCAAGAGCTCCGATTACCAGAGTGCGACCCAGAAAGTGTACCGTTCCGAACGATATCCATCTCACATTGCATTGCCTATCATCAATGAATAATCTCCTGTTCCTATGAAACGAGAAATGCTCCTACACCTCGTCGCGGCGCTGCTGTTCACGGTGACCGCAGTCGGGCTGTCCTCCGGGCAGCCGAAGGCCGACACGACAACGGTCGTTCTGTCAACGTCGTACGGAGATATCGCCATCCTCCTCTTTGAGAAGGAAGCACCGATCACAGCTCGCAACTTTCTGGCGTACGTCGACAGCGGTTTCTATGACGGTACGATCTTTCACCGCGTGATGCGGGGGTTCGTTATCCAGGGCGGCGGCTTCACGGCGGACCTGGCACGCAAAGCCACATTTCCACCCATAAAGAACGAATCCGACAATGGGCTGACGAACGATCGGGGGACGCTCTCGATGGCACGGACGACGGATCCGCACAGCGCGACGTCTCAGTTCTTCATCAATCTTGTGGATAACGCCCGGCTGGACTTCAGCGACGGCAGGTGGGGCTACGCAGTCTTCGGCAAGGTGATCGAGGGAATGGAAATCGTTGACCAAATTGCTGCCGCACCGACGGAAACTCGGGGACAGTTTCGAGACGTTCCAAGAGAGAATATCGTAATCATCTCGGCCAGGAGAAGACTCTGATGCGCGCGGTCGGTCGTGCTCTTGTCCTCACCCCGGTCTTCTCCTCCGAGCAGAGGGGGCATCGCACGATGACCAGGCGAGATGTCCGAGGCTGACCAAACAGTCATTCCGAGTCCCGCTCTCTTCCGGGCGGGGAATCTGATTGAAGAAGGCACATTCTAGAGTCGCTCCACTCCTTCGGGCTGACGTCTTTCTTCCTTTTGGCCAACCTCGCGTCCCGTTGTCAGCGCGCAGGGCGTTAGGTTTCAACCGGACCAATTGTTCGCGTTTGCCTACTCATTTTCTGGGATACTAGCCATGAGAAAACTGATCATCTACTCACTTTTGCTGTGCGCATCCCTCTGCGCTGTTTTATTCAGTCAGTCGTTTGACAAGTTCTTCGTCGATAAGACGATGCGGGTCGATTTCTATCACACGGGCACGAAGGGCCAGGAGACCGTTGCTCTCGACAAAGTCTATGACGAGGGTGTGTGGCCGGGAAGCAGAACGCACCTCCTCGATCCGCTGAACCTCGGGGAATACATGGTGCGCGTTTACGATGTCGCGAGCTCACTGCCGATCTACTCCCGAGGGTACTCCACGATGTTCAATGAGTGGCAGACGACGGAGGAAGCCGGAGCCGGGGTGTATCGTACATTTCACGAGAGCGTGCGGTTCCCGTTCCCGAAGAGCAAGATCCAGGTGACCCTTTCTCGTCGTGACAAACGTATGATCTTCCACGAGATCTTCTCCACGGTCATCGATCCGAACGATCCGACACAGGTCAACCGTCAACAACGAACGCATCCATACAAGTCGGCAAAGTTCATCGATAACGGCGCGCCGCAAAACAAGGTGGACCTCCTCATTGTGCCAGACGGATACGCGAGAGCCGACATGGCGAAGTTTCGTGAGGACGTCAAGCATTTCACCGACGTGCTGTTCGGAACAAGCCCGTTTAAGGAGCGAAGGGACGACTTCAACGTCTGGACCATTGAAGTCGAGTCACGTGAATCCGGCATCGACAAGCCCGATAAGAACGAATGGAAGGAGAATGCTCTTGGCACTATGTACAATACCTTCGGAAGCACTCGGTATGTGTTGACAGAGGAAAACCGGATCATTCGAGACATCGCCTCGGCCGTCCCCTATGATGTCATCACGATTCTTTTGAATGACAATCGGTACGGAGGCGGGGGAATGTATAACCAGTACACCACGTGCTTCACGCAGACGGATACAAAGGGCATGGAGTGGCAGATGGATTACGTCTACGTCCATGAGCTTGGACACGCGTTCGCCGGCCTCGGTGACGAGTACTACACGTCGCAGGTGTCCTACGTCGACTTCTATTCGCAAGGCGTTGAGCCCTGGGAACCCAACCTGACAGCGTTGAGCGATCCGACCACGCTCAAATGGAGAGATCTGGTGGAGAAAGGGACGCCTCTGCCAACCCCGTGGGAGAAAGCCAAGTATGACAGCCTTGAACGCGCGCGGGCGAAGCTTGACCGATTGGCGTCCGACTATTACGAGAAGCGGGAACCACTGTATCGGCAGGCGCAAGACATTCTGAAAAAGGGCCGGTACGCCGGCAAGGTCGGCGCGTTTGAGGGCGCCGGCTACATGAGCACGGGGCTCTACCGGCCAGCACTTGACTGCCGGATGTTTTCTCTTAGCCTGGTTGATTTCTGCGCTGTCTGCCGCGCGGCCATTGAGCGCATGATCGAGTACCATATCGAGTGACGCGTTTCACCCGCAGAGAGCGTGATGGATCCGCTCGGGAGCAGAACCTCCTGCTATGAACAAGCTCATGAAGCGTCTCCTCGTCGTGCTTCGCAGAATTGCCATCGCAGGACTTGTTGCTCTTCTGTTCTGGACACTCATCTTCATGATCTTCGAAGAGAAATTCATCTACTTCCCCTATGAGTATCCACGCGGCATCTATGAGGATGCCCGCTTTGTTCCGAACCTTCGAGATTGTTGGATTACAGCGGAGGATGGCGTCAAGATCCATGCGTGGTTTGCGTTGGCCGACTCAGCGATCGCGACGCTTGTCATTGCCCATGGAAATGCCGGAAACATCTCCCATCGCATTCCGATCATCAGAGAGCTGCAGCGTCGCGGATTCAATGTGCTGATGTACGACTATCGGGGATACGGGCGGAGCGAGGGATCTCCTGATGAGGAGGGCGTTTATAAAGATGGTCGGGCAGCATTTGACTTCGCCCTCACGGTGCCCGAAGTCGATCGGACGCGTATCATACTCTGGGGAACGAGCCTTGGTGGCGCAGTGGCTGTTGATGTCGCCCAGCATCGACAAGTCGCCGGATTGATCCTGGAATCCACCTTTTCGTCGGCGAGAGACGTTGCACGCACCCTGTACCCATTTCTTCCCGTCTTCCTTGTACTCCGAACCAGCTTCAACTCCATTGAGAAGATCCAGAAGGTCAAGGCTCCGATTCTCTCGATCCATGGCAACCAGGATTCAATCATCCCGATCGGGCTTGGACGTAAACTCTTCCGGGCGGCGAACGAACCGAAGGAATTCTACGAAATCCCCCACGCCGATCATAACGACACGTTCCTCATCGGCGGCGATCGCTATTACGACACCATTACCCGCTTTGTGCGCGGGATTGTCTCTCTCGCCCCGAAGCGGTAGCCTCAAACCGTCCCGCTGCGACCTCCTGGCGCCTTGCCAAGTCAGAATGCTGCTGTGCGTCCCCGACGAGTGATTCCCAGTTTCAGACTCAATACGCAACCCTTTTTCCAGTCCGGCAATGTTCTACATGAAAAAGAAGATCATCACCTCTGCATTTGCGGTCGGCCTTGCCGGTGTTTAGGCGGTCGCGTTCATCGGGGATCCAGGCAATTCCAACGAGGAACAGCTTCCGAGGGTGGGGCTTACGAAAGGCACCGCCATCGACAAGCCCCTGGTTATGAACACGATCAAAGCTCAGACTCGCTGCGGGATAGCACAGAATTCGACTTCCTGGAAACGGCAAGGCACAATAAATAGCGGGGCTGACGCTGCTTTGCTGATACCCTGTCTTTATCGGACCTGCGGACTCCGTATTCAAGCCGAGTGGGAACTTTCGGCATTCTGATTTCGTTAATTCTTTTGCTTTGCAGATTCGCAATACATCGGTAAATTGTTGTATGCTCTCCATAAAACGCGGGCCAATCTCGATATTGATGTTACTGTTGTTTGCGACGAGTACGTTCGTCGTGACGTACCCTCATCATTACCACGGGGTCGGCAGATCTGACGTACTATCTGACGGTTCTGAACAACACTCCAGCCGTTCGTTTAGCACGGAATGTGGATTGTGTCTCCAGGCTTCGAACCATATTCTCTCGCTACCTGTTCAGGTCCCCTCGGAGAGCACTCCCCAGGAATCCCGCACTATTCTTTCCCCGGAGGTGGGCTGGTTGTCGTTCAGCCGGCTGGAGAGTGCACCCCCCCGAGCTCCCCCTTTCTCCTAATCACCGGTTACCACTCTCGCTGTTCTGCTGATATGCGTCCGCAGGACGCAATGAAGTGATTTCGCGTCTCGACCGGTCGTACCGATTTCCGTGATATCCTCGTCATTTCACGGCTCGGCATCGCCCCGTGAATCCCTATGATAAAGGAGAAACCCATGAAATCCCTTAAGAACTACTCTTTTGCATTCTTCACGACTCTGTTAGCAATCTTCGTCATCAATGGCTGTCAGAAGAGCGTTGAACCCGACCCCGATCACGCTGAAGCGGAGGGTCTGGTGCTTCGGATGAACGGTGTTGACTTCGTCACTGTCAAGGAGGGGAAGGTCACGGGAAAGATTACGGTGAAAGTCGGGACGGAGACCGATCACATCGACATCTACTTCCTTGATGCAGGTGGTAACCGGTTTCGCCCGGAAGGGTCTGAATTCGATCTCGGATGGGAATTTGCAGATGCTTCTATTGCTGAGGTTGAGCGGGATGAGGGTGCAAAGTGGGAAATGCACGTCTTGGGGAAGAAGATCGGTGACACGACGATAGAGCTTCGCATCCTCCACGCGGGTCATGTCGATTTCCGCACGCCGCCTATTCCTGTTACTGTGACACCATGATGAAAAGTGCGTTATCATACCATGAGCGGACGGTTCTCGTTGCGACGGCTGTCTTCTTCGTGACGCTCCTTGCGCAAGCGCGCATGGGCAACGAGGAACGTTCCGCGATTGAGGAACAGAAGAGCGGTGTCATTCTTGGAAAGGTCGTTGATATCGAGACAAAGGAGCCGCTCGGGTGGACGCCCGTTCTTCTGTTGGAAACAAACAAAGCTGTCACTGCTCATGAAGACGGAACATTCCACTTTCACAATGTCCCGCCAGGAACCCATTCGCTCAAAACATTTCGGCTCGGCTACGAAAGTCTGATTCGCAGGATCACGGTGGCAGAGCGAGAGACCGTGATCGTCACCCTCGAACTCAAGAGCAGCCCTCTATCGACCGAGACTGTCCTTGTCCTGGGTGTCGCCAACGGCAAAGCATCTTCCGTCAAGCCAACCGAGATCATCACCGGCAAGCAGCTTCAGCAACAGCTGGGGAGAACGCTGGCAGAAACGTTGAGCAAAGAGTCGGGCATATCGCAGCGGACAATGGGACCGGCACCTGCGCGGCCGGTCATTAGGGGTTTAGGGGGAGACCGGCTCCTGATCCTCGAGGACGGCGGAAGGACGGGGGACATTTCGGCGACGGCACCCGATCATGCAGTCGTCGTCGATCCGTTGACGGCTGAGCGGGTTGAGATCAGTCGCGGCCCAGCTGCGTTGCGATACGGACCGAATGCACTGGTAGGGACGATCAATGTCGTGCGCGGGCAGATTCCGTCAGAACCGATCCATCATGTTCACGGCAACCTCATGGTTCATGGCGAAACGGTCAACGGGGGGCTGGCCGGAGGGGGGGCAGTCTCCGTTCCTCTCGGGGCGATAGTGCTGAGGGCCGATGGGAGTATGAGGAATGCGACCGACATCAGCGTCCCGAATGGAGTTCTCCGCAATACGTATTACCGGAATCTTGCCGGATCGCTGGGCGCTTCGCGCTTCGACGACTGGGGACACTTAGGGCTTGCTGCTGGGATCTACCGATCGCAGTATGGAATTCCCGGGGGGTTCGTCGGGGCCCATCCGAATGGTGTCAAGATCGAGCTTGAACGAGCACATTTGCGTGCGAAAGCAGAGGTGCTTGTGTCCTCCTCGCCGTTTCGCCTCCTGGAGGCGGAATTCGCGCTCACGGATTATTACCACAGGGAGCTTGAGGCAACGGGAGTTCTCGGCATCGAGTTTGGGGTCTTGACGTACAGCGGCGAAGTCATCGCACAGACCAGACCTTGGGGTTTCTTTTCGGGTGGTTTCGCCGGAATCTCCGGGGAATACAGGGACTTTGCATCGGGCGGATTCTCGTTCACGCCTCCGACGCGGGAACAGAATCTTGCTGCGTTTCTCTTGCAGGAGGCCGACCTTGGCCTGCTGTCGCTCAAGATCGCACTCCGCGCCGACACCCGGCTTGTCCACCCTGAGGAGGAATTCGAGTCGAAGCGGATAGGCCTGATTCGGAGTCGCAGGTTCAGCGACCTCTCAGGATCTCTTGCCGGCGTGTTCCACCTGAGGTCAAGCCTCTTCGCGGGCATCACCTTCACGCGGTCCATCCGCCCCCCCTCTGTAGAGGAATTGTATTCGGAAGGACCACACCTTGCCGCGTATTCTTTCGAAGTAGGAAATCCTGAGCTGGATCTTGAGCGAGGTCTCGGCCTCGAAGTCTTCTTGCGATACACCGGCCACGATGCGCTTTCTCAGGTTACTGTATTCCACAACGATCTTCAGGGCTACATCTTCCCGCGCAATTCCGGTCAAATCAATTTCAGGACCCTCCTGCCGATATACCGATTCACCGGCCTGGGAGCGGCGATGAGCGGAGTGGAACTCTCGGCTGAGGCGCGGGTGGTCGGTTCTTTTGTGGCTGGCGCCTCGCTCAACTACGTCCGCGGATCGTTGAAGGAAAGTCAGTCACCGCTGCCGATGATGCCACCGCTCGGAGCAAAAATTGATCTCCGTTATTCGACGAGCACGTTCATGGCCGGGGTCGTCGCGAGAATGGCTGCAGCCCAGAATCGGATCGATCAGTTTGAGCAACCGACGGCAGGCTACACCGTCATCGACGGGATTGCACAGTACCAGGTCGGGACTGGAGCGGTCTTTCATACATTTGTACTGACTGCCGAGAACGTGCTGAACACCGAATATCGTGTCCACCTCTCCCGCGTCAAATCCATTATGCCCGAGCCGGGGAGAAATCTCAAATTGTTGTACAAACTAGTCTTCTAAGCGATCCGGTCAAAAAGGAATCGCCCCTTTCTCTCCGTGTTCCTCGTACTTCACACAAGCCTTAACTCCATTGAGAAGATCGAAACGGTCAACGTTCCGATTCGTTTCATCCACGACAATCGTGATTCGATCATCCCGACCCAGCTCGGTCGCGAATTGGTTCACGCTGCGAATGAGCCGAAGCAATTCTGCGAGATTCCCAACGCCGACCATAACGATACATTCTTCGCCGGCGGCGATCACTACTACGAGACGATCACCCGTTTTGTCCGGGGAATTCCATCCCTCGCGCCCGGATAATGGCGTCAGACCTTCCTGCTGCAACCTTTCGGCGTTTCTACAAGTCTAACGTTCACTGTGTGCTCCCCGAGAGTCATTCCCGCGTTTCGCCCCAATTCGTAACATTTGGCCGTATCTGGCGTATGTTTTAGGGCAGGAACGCATTCCGGGCTCCCCTCGAGAAACCACTTCCGGTGAGGTTTGGTATGAAAAAGAAGATCATCATCTCTGCATTCGTCATTGTCCCTGTCGTCGTTGCTGCCGTCCTGTTTATCGGGAACTCAAGCAACTCGAGCGACGAGCAGCTGCCGAAAGTTACCGTGAAGAAGGGAACGATTATCGACAAGGCACTTGCCGTCGGGACAATCGAGCCTGAGATTGAGATTTCGGTCAAGTCCAAGGTGTCGGGTGTCGTGAAACGAATCCTTGTCGATGTCGGCGAGTATGTGAAGGCGGGACAGCCCTTGCTGGAGGTGAAGCCGGATCCGGCCCCACTCGAGTTGGCGGATGCAAAACGTCAGGTCGAGCTCGCGCAGGTTGACGTTGACAACTTGCAGAAGGACCGCTCACGCCAGGAGATCCTGATCAAGAACAAGCTGATCTCGGACAAGGAGTTTGAAGACTTCCAGAAACGGTATGACGAAGCAGAGCTGCGGCTCAAGATTGCCAACGAGAAGCTCGCCCTGCTCGAAAGCGGGAAGGTAAAGATTGGTGAGACCGAGATCGAATCCATCGTCAAGGCGCCGATCGACGGTTTCGTGTTGAACCGTGCGATCGAGGTGGGCGATCCCGTGACGCCCCAGACCTCGTTCATGGAGGGGACGGTGCTCATGAAGATGGCAAACATGCAGCGGCTGTTGTTCAAGGGCACGGTTGACGAAATCGACGTTGGGAAGATGAAGGAAGGGATGGACGTCGAAATCAAAGTCGGTGCTCTCCCAACGGACACCGTGAAAGGAATTCTCCGAAAGATCTGGCTTAAAGCTGAGAAGAAGGAAAACGCGACGGTCTTCCCAATCGAGATCCTCATTCCTGGAGCCCGCAGCGCAACGCTCCGGGCCGGCTATTCCGCTAACGCGCACATCATCATCCAGCGAAAGGACAGCGTGTTGATCATCCCCGAACGGGTGGTGACCTTCCGGAACGACTCGGCGTTTGTGAAACTCGCCCTTGGGCCGGACAAGTCTGAAGAACGCCTCATCAAGACGGGCCTCAGCGACGCCATCAGCATCGAGGTGAAGAGCGGGCTCAAGCAGGGGGACGAGGTCTACGAGAAGCCTGTCAAGAAGATAGATTGATGTGGTAGGTGGTAGTTGGATGCATTGGAGAAGTGAACGGAAGGAATTCGGTGTTTACAAACCAGGAGAACGGTCGGCAATCGTCTCGCATCTCACGACGATGAATCATTTCAAAACCATTATCCAGGAATTCTACCTCGACCTCAAGGCTCAGAAGCTGCGAGCGTTCCTCACGACGTTTGGCATCATCTGGGGGACGGTGAGCATCGTCGTCCTGATCGCGTTCGGCGTCGGCTTTCAGCGGCAGACCTCCATCAACATGCATGGTATTGGTGAGCACATTGCCATAATGTTCCCCGGCAAGACGACCAAGCCGTGGGAGGGATTCGGCATCGGGCGCCGGATGACGTTCATCGAAGACGATGCAACCCTGCTTGCCTCCCGGGTACCGGGGATGAAGGCTGTGAGTCCAGAATTTGCACGCCGCGTGCCAACCCGCGTTGGGGAGAACATCCTCACCCCTCTGGTGTCGGGCATCTATCCGATCTATGCCGAGATGCGGAACGTCATTCCAGAGCCCGGCGGCCGGCTCATCAATGACCTCGATATGAAGCACCGGCGACGCGTCGTGGTGATCGGAAACAAGGTGAAGGAGTTTCTGTTTGGTGAGGGAGACGCTGTCGGAAAAATCATCTACGTTGGCCAGGTGCCGTTTCAGGTCGTCGGCGTGATGCAGAAGAAGACACAGAGCTCGTCGTACAACGCCCGGGATCAGGACAGGATCTTCATCCCAGCGACCACGTATGGCTCGGTGTACGGGACCATTTATCTCAACAACATCATCTTCCAGGTCGATGATCCAATGAATTCCGAGACGGTCGTCGAGCAAGTGCGACAGGTCCTCGGAAAGAAGTACAAGTTCGATCCAACCGATAAGGACGCCGTCTGGATCTGGGACACTTCGAACTTCGATAAGTTCATGCTTTACCTGTTCCTCGGCTTCAACATCTTCATGGGATTGATCGGAAGTTTCACGCTCGGCGTGGCCGGCGTCGGCGTTGCGAACATCATGTTCATCGTCGTGCAGGAACGGATCAAAGAGATCGGCGTCAAACGAGCGGTCGGTGCAAAGAAATCGAACATCATGCTCCAATTCTTCATGGAGACATTCTTCATCATCGGACTCGGTTCAGCGATTGGGTTCATGATCGCCGTGGGGATTGTCGCCGTCATGCAGCTCCTCCCCATCAAAGAATATGTCGGCACACCCGAAATTTCCCTTTCGGTTGTCGTGGCAACCGTCTCCATACTCGGTATCATCGGCCTGTTGGCAGGATTAATGCCCGCCCGCCGCGCGGCAAACCTGGATGTAGTAGAATGTTTGAGAACATAGGTAAGGCGAAGAGATTGCCGATTTCCAATTGGGAATTGGAAATTGGCAATCGGCAATAGATGAACGATGGATCACTATGTGGCGCGAACTTCTTAGGGACTTCGTTCATGATCTTCGGGCTCACCGCACCCGGGCGATCCTGACGCTGGTCGCGATCACCTGGGGAACCGTCGCGGTTGTTCTTCTCCTCTCGTTCGGCGAGGGACTGGGAAACCAGATGATGAAGGGGATGATGAACGCGGGCAACCGGATCATGGTCGTGTACGGCATGGAGACCGGTCTCACGTACCAGGGTTTGCCCAAAGGGCGCCGGGTCAGGCTAACGGAGGAGGACGCCACGCTGCTGCAGCAGGTTATCCCGGCGATCGACATGATCTCCCCGCAGTACCGCAAGAACGTCCAGCTTATGTATGGCAAGTTCTCGGTGACAACGGAATGTGAAGGCGTCAACCCCCTTTTCGAGGAAATGCGACGGATGTATCCTGCCGGCGGCGGACGGTTTCTGAACGCGGTCGATGTTGAGGAGCAGCGACGAGTGCTTTTCCTGGGGGAGGAGATTGCCAAGGACATTTTTAAGGACGAAGACCCGATCGGAAAGTCCATTCTGGTTGACGGTGTGCCGTTCACGATGGTCGGCGTGATGCAGAAGAAGATCCAAACCGCGATGAATAACGGCCCTGACGTGCGCCGGGCCATCATGCCCTATACAACCTTCCGCACAACCTATGGCAACATCTATGTGAACACTCTTGTCGTGCACCCAAGCGACCCTTCACAGCAGGAGCGTGTGAAGAGCGAGTTGTACCGAGTGCTTGGGCGGAAGTATCAGTTTGACCCAGAGGATGAACGCGCGTTGGGCATCTGGGACTTCATTGAGGCCGAGAAGATTAGCCGAAAGGTCGGCATTGGCGTGTCCATTTTCATGTTCTCCGTTGGCTTCCTTACGCTCCTCATCGCCGGCGTCGGCGTAGCGAACGTGATGTACGTCGTCGTCAAGGAGCGCACGCGTGAGATCGGTATCAAAATGGCCGTCGGAGCGCGGCGGAACTACATACTCGGGCAGTTCATCTTCGAAGCGCTCCTTCTCGCCTTCGTCGGCGGCGGCATCGGTTTGCTGTTCTCGTACGGCGTGGTCACTGCTGTGCGGATGATTCCCGCAGGAGACGAGATGAACGCCATGCAATTCCTCGGCAGGCCCGTTCTTTCCCTTACCACCATGCTGATGACAGCCGGCATCCTCACAACTATCGGCTTGCTCGCCGGCTTCTTCCCTGCCCGCAAAGCCGCTAGTGTCGATCCGGTGGAATCACTTCGATACGAGTAACACACCCAAAATCCTACGGGGGCATCGACCTTCTTTCTGTGCCTTCCCCTATCACCGCCCGGCTTGGAGCACTTCCTGAGAGGCTTCTCTCCTCTTCAAACAATGGCTCTTGCCCGTCGTTCGCGTAGGTGCTATATTTGCGCAGGAACCTGACCACACCCACACCTCCGAACAAGACATCAGTGACGAAAAAGCTCCCAATCGTCCAGGTGCCCTGCAACGGCTGCACAATCTGCTGCCAGGGCGACGCCGTCAGACTTCAACTGGAAGACGCGGCGGAAGAGTATCTCACGGAACCTCACCCGCACATCCCCGGAGCCCTGATGATCGCCCACAAGCCGAACGGCGAGTGCATCTATTTGAATGAAAGCGGCTGCAGTATCCACGACCACGCGCCCTCTTTGTGCCGCTCTGTCGATTGTCGCAAACTCGCGGCACGGATCGACTTCGAGACAGCAATGCACCTGCACCGGATGGGCAGGCTGGATATTCGAGTGTGGGACCAGGGACGCAAACTCCTCGAAGCGGAAGCGAGACAACGAAACGAGGGGAAACGCTGACAGCAACTATCGCCAGGCACAAATTCGAGAGGGAGACATGCCAACCGGATCCATACTTGTCGCTTACACCACTCACTCCGGATCCACGGAAGAGGTCGCAAAGGCCGTCGGAGAGGAGCTCAGCAAGGGCGGGCTTATGGTTCAGGTTCAGCGGCTCGAAGAAGTCACAAGCGTTGGGTCCTACGACGCCGTCATTGTTGGTGCGCCGATGATTATCGGCTGGCACCGCGCGGCGAGGAAGTTCCTCAGGAGACACAGGGAGGCCCTGAGTCGAGTACCCGTCGCGTACTTCTTCATGGCGATGAGTCTCACTGAGACTGGTGAAACCGCAGTTGACACAGTTCCGATCCTTGTCGACCCGTACCTCCCTCAGCCACCGGGATGCTCCGGCCGGTTGAGCCGTCGCGAGAGGTACGCCACCGCCGGGAACTACCTTCGTCCGGTTCTCAAGGCAGCGCCTCGCGTGAAGCCCGTCAGCGCTGCATTCTTTGGGGGCAATCTCGACCTGATGCGCCTGAAGTTACTACCGAGGCTTTTCGTCATGCTCGTCATCCAGGCTACCCCCGGAGATCTTCGCAACTGGCCTTTCATTCGAGACTGGGCGACAAATGTCAGCACCGAATTGCTCAAATCCGTCAAGGCTTGAATCAAACAGGACTTGGCGCACGGTGTACGGGGCAGCATCTAGTGGTCTCGGCTACCGCTTGTGCGCTCTGAGAATTTGACACTTCCATAAAAACCCGCGGAGGCGCTATATGGTACAGAACAAGTCACTCGTCAACAGCCCTTACATCCTCGGAACAGCGATTTGCTGTCTCGCGATCACAACGTTTGTCCTGGTCTCTGGTTGCCCGAAACCTTCCAGCGCAGTCTCAGAGGTGAAACACTACCCGATTGAAAGTCTGGAAGGCATCGTTGCGAAGACAGACGTCGCTCTCGACAAGGATATTACCACGGACGGCAACGGTTCGTTGCGTATCACGGCTACTCAGCCCACCACGATACGATTGTACGAAACAGGCGATCTTGACGTCGAGAATGCGCGCCTCACCTATCAGGCCAAAGTCCGCACAGAAGGCGTCGAGGGAAAAGTGTATTTGGAGATGTGGTGTGAGTTCACCGGACAAGGGGAGTTCTTCTCGCGGGATCTCTCCTCCCCGCTTAGCGGCACGTCAGATTGGTCCACTGAGGAGACCCCGTTCTTTCTCAAGAAAGGCGAAAACCCGGACAACGTGAAGCTGAATGTGGTCATCGAGGGTACAGGTACAGTCTGGATTGACGATATCCGCCTCTTCAAAGGCCCTCTTCAGTAGACGTCAGGACCCCTGTTGCGGGGCTGCAACGGTTTCACCGCAACACATGTTCTTAGCTTAGAGAGGGTGACACGAGGACGTCTCCTGCCCAATCCTCCAGATCCCTACGTACTGGCCAGTGACTCATTGGCAAGAATGAGAAATCCAAGCAACAACCGCGTTTGGACTACGTATCGCATGGAGTCGGGCAAACCGATATCAACCACTATCTTCACAAATCATCTCGGCAAGAAGATGAAAAACTCTCCTTTCGGTTCCATTCTTCTGCTGTTGTTCCTGGTCACCGCGAATCTCTATGGCCAAGATCCCTCAAGCCCTCGGGGCGTTTTTCCCGTCGGCATTACCGCCGAATATGGCGTCGGCAAATACTCTGTACGTGACGAGTATATTTCGAAGGAGAAATATTCCGGTACGCTTCCGTATTTCAACCTGACCTGGTCGAAGTTCCACGACACGTACGGATACTTTTTGGCTGCAGAGTTTCAAACGTCGAACAAGGTGAAGAACTACAACGTCTCGGCAGAGGTTTATCAGTTTTCTCTGCATCAGGGATTTCTCTATCCTTTGGCACAAGCGTCGCTGCTGACCAAAGACCTCCACCTGTTTCTTGGACCCTCAACCGAACTCTTCTTTTTCTACAACAAACAGGATATTGCTGTTTCCGGATTTGACTACGCGCAGTCCTTTGCTATGTTGATCTCTCTCGGAGCCCAGTCTGAGGTCATCGTTCCGATAAGCTCCGGTCTCCAGGCAGAGGCCTCCCTGGGCCTGAGCCTTTTATCCCTGGGTTTTCGTATGGTAGATATGGAGGAGGAAGATGTTTCTCCAGCGAAGCTTCTCACTGTGCTCTCGGGGACGAACGGTTCCATCAGACTGGGAGTGCGTTACTATGTTTTTGACAATTTGTCGGCGAAACTCTCCTACAGGCTCCAGGTGACCCGCATCAGTTCCTGGGATCCGCTGCTCTCGGCCGGCGACAATCTCCACGTGTCTCTCACGTACGGATTCTAAGGGGGAGCTCATCAATGAGGACATCAGGGCATCTCTTGTCTCTCCTTGCATCAACTCTCGTGATCTCCTGTGCCGATGTCATCGTCACGTCCCCCGTCTCGAATCTGAACGTGGAAGATTTTGAAGCAGCGTGGAAGAGAGTGAAGTCCGTCTATCCTTACCTTGCTTTCAAGAAGATCAATTGGGACTCGCTGTACGCGGTATACCGCCCACGCGCTGAGAATGCAAAAGGAGATGAATTTTACGTTGTGCTCCACGATTTCTTAGCCGAGCTGAAGGATGGACATGTCTATTATCGTACCGAAGGTGGTGGAGAAGTATATCCATATTACCCTCAGCGACACTTCAAAGATCGTCATGCGTACAATCCGTTTGTCGCGAGAAAATGCTTTGACAAGGAGCTGCGGTTAACCGAGAGCGCCAGCATAGAATATGAGATCTTGCCTGGAAATATTGGGTATGCTTTTCTCTCTGATTTCCACAAAGACTACATGATCAGAGAATTCCCCCGTGTATTGGACTATCTGAAGAACACCAAAGGATTGATACTGGACATACGGCAGAAGCGAGGCGGCGAGTACCAGAATGTCGAAGCTGTCGTGACGCGGTTCTTAGCTGAGCCACTTGTACGAAACGATGCATTTACATATGGCGAAAAATGGGTTCTCCCTCCGTTCCAGCCACAAGGACCATTCGTCTATACGAAGCCGGTTGTGGTGTTGATAAACGGTTCGACCTTCAGTGCCGGCGAGTTCACGATAGAGATATTGAAGCAGCTACCACAAGTGACAGCAGTAGGTGATACTACGGGCGGCGGTTCAGTCGGCGGCGGCGATGAAAGCCTGTACTATCTGCCCAGTGGGAAATCAATAAGCATTGGCTTCATCGACATCAGGCGTTACGACGGACTCCCCTGGGAATGGCTCGGAATTGCACCTGATATACGTGTTGAGCAAACGGAGGCAGACGCTCGTGCTGGAAGAGATAGGCAACTCGAGTACGCAATCGATATGCTCAAATGACGGCTCAACAGTGTTGGACGAGCAGCTCGAAAAGCGGCATCAGTGCTCAGAGGCTACATTTGGATCGACAAAGGAGGCGGGTGCAATGAAGACTTGGTCGCGACTTTGGAGCACTTGGTTCGTCCTTCTGTCTGTCGCGATCAGCGCGCTGACGGCATTCGCTCAACGCTCCGATCGGGATTCCTGGCAACAGCCCGGACGGATCATGGACTCGCTCGGCATCAGGCACGGCATGATCATAGGAGAAGCCGGGGCGGGAGACGGTTATTTCACTTTTCACCTGTCAAAGAGAGTTGGCGAAGAAGGCAAGATCTACGCCAACGACATCGACAAAGGGGCCCTACAGAGGATAAACGACAGATGCAAACGGGAAGATGTCCGCAACATCACCACCATTGTCGGTGAGGTCGATGACCCCCTGTTCCCCGAAGGAGAACTCGATTGTGTCGTCATCATTATGGCTTTCCATGATTTTGAAAAACCTGTGGAATGGATGAAGAACGTCATCCCCTCCATGAAACCCGATGCGTTCCTGGCCATTATTGATCCAGACCCGCAGAAGGTCCGACACGATCGAAGTCATTTCATGAGCAAGGAAAAGATCCTTGCGACGATGCAAAAGACTGACTTCGCGCTGGTACGGATGCTCACCTTCCTTGAACGAGACAACATCTATGTCTTCAGGCTGAAGAACGGTCGATAGTAGTCCACCTGTAACAACAATGCCCCGACATAGCAATGAAGACATCCTTCTGAGATCCGGCGTTTATCCAGCGCGAGGTCGCCCGTTAACCCCTACGGAATAGTAATGGTCTAAGAAATGTGGTCGACAGAACTCTTGACAGTCGACGAGTGGAAGGAGACGATCATATGAGGAAGCAGATCAGTACGCTCGCGATATTCCTGCTGTTCCTGTGTTCACCATTCCCTGCCGCTATTGCGCGCGCTCAGGAGACTGCTGGACAAACCGATCTTGACAAGACCGTCCGGGCATTCCTCGACCGTCATGCAGGCAAATGGTACGATATGAACATCCCTGCTTCCGACGGGAAGATCCTGCACGACCTCATCGTGAAGCATCAATACAAGAAGGCGCTTGAGATCGGCACGTCCACGGGACATTCGGCAATCTGGATCGCTTGGGCGCTGAGCAAGACTGGTGGCAAGTTGATTACCATCGAGATCGATGAATCCCGTTACGAAGAAGCTGTGGCAAACTTCAGAGAGGCGGGCCTTTCGAAATACATCGACGCCCGGCTGGCAGATGCACACGATCTGGTGCCCAAGCTTGAAGGTCCATTCGATTTTGTCTTCTGTGATGCGGACAAGGGCTGGTACAAGAACTACTTCCTGGCGGTGGAGCCAAAACTTGAAGTCGGCGGCTGCTACACAGCCCACAACGTTTCCACACGCGGATGGGGCGGTGGTGGGACTCGGGAGTTTTATGAATACATCCGCGGCCTTTCACACTATGAGACCACGATAGACAGGTCAAGCCGTTCCGGTCTTTCCGTGAGCTTCAAGAAATCCGAGAAGTGACCTCCGTGCCAAACACATCGACACCCTCCCTGGAAAGAAGGCTGGGTCTGTTCTCTATCACGAACATTGTGATCGCCAATATGATCGGCGCCGGGATCTTCACAACGTCCGGCCTTCTCATGGGCGACCTGGACAATCCCACGGTGATGATCCTCCTGTGGGTTGTCGGTGGAATTATCGCGCTCTGCGGGGCACTCTGTTATGGTGCTCTGGGAGCCGCAATGCCCCAAGCAGGCGGCGAATATGTCTTCCTTTCAAAACTCTACCATCCCTCAGTCGGGTTTCTGAGCGGTTGGGTTTCCTTCGTCGTCGGTTTCTCCGCACCCATCGCCGCATCCGCAATCGGCTTCACCGAGTACTTCAGTCGAGCATTCCCGCAATGGCTTACCTGGGGAGAGAGCGTCGGACTCAACGATCCGGCGACCGCAAAGAAGATCCTTTCCATCATCGTGATCGTCCTCTTCACGCTCATCCATCTAAGAGGAATCGAGTTCGGCGCAAGGGTCCAGAACTACCTGACCATGTTGAAGGTGGGATTGATTCTGGCGCTCCTTTTCCTGGGATTTCTTTGGGGGGAGGGAAATCTCGGCCATTTTTCCGAGGGACGCGACTTCGCGTTGGACTTTGGCGGTTGGAAGACCCTTGGGCTTTCTCTGATGTGGGTCATGTTCGCGTACAGTGGATGGAATGCATCAACCTACATCGGTTCCGAGATACGGGATCCGTCGAGAAACCTGCCGCTCTCGCTGATCCTCGGGACAGGGATGGTGATGCTGCTCTATCTGTTCTTGAACGTCCTCTTTGTCTACGCCGTCAACCCGGACGATATGAAAGGAGTGATTTCGATTGGCGGACTGGCTATGGGGCGGCTGTTTGGCGGACCGATGGAAACTGTCTTCTCTCTCCTGATATCCTTTGCCCTCTTTTCCTCTCTCAGTGCATTCATCATCCTTGGACCACGAGTCTATTTTTCGATGGCCAGGGATGGATATTTCTTCAAAGCCATTTCGGAAATTCATCCGAAGTTTGCAGTCCCGGCCAAGTCGCTCCTGTTGCAGGGAGCTATTTCCATCGTCATGGTGCTGTCCGGCACGTTTGATCAAGTGCTTACCTACATGGGATTTTCGCTGGGCATCTTCCCCATCCTGGCAGTCCTCGGCGTCTTTCGGCTGAATGCTTCTGAGCGAAACGCACGCCTCCTACCCGGATATCCTTTCGTCCCGAGCTTCTATGTGCTCTCGGGCCTCCTGATCCTGATCCTGGCGTACTTTGAGCGTCCGGTCGAATCCTCCATCGCTGTGCTGACTGTTCTTGTCGGCATACCGGTGTTCTTCTTATTCAAGAAGAAATATCACAACGCGTCGATCTCGCGTCCTGATTGAGAAGTACGTGGTTGCATCGGCTGTTATTCTTGACATTGCGTGCGGTGGAAGGTACATTCGATGATGTCGCTTCAGTTCCCACGTGCTCACTAGCCAGAAGTGACACTCAGGCAGACTCGATTTGAGATCACACAAGTGACGTCACATGTAGCTTTATGGCATCGCACCACGCGGACCCAGACCGCATCTTGCCGTGAGGAGAGCTGAGCGCATGAGCCTCGATACCCACGAATACACACACCTCACGGCAGATGAGGCCGCTCTGCTGGCAGCCGACCTTTACGGCCTTCATTGCACGGCAGCCCGTCTGCCGAGCGAATATGACGAGAACTTCCATCTGACCGCAGCCACCGGCGAGGAGTTCGTGTTGAAGGTGATGCACCCGGGTCGCGAGCGCTCCTTCATCGATTTGCAGTGTCAGGCACTGCAGCATGTTGCCCGGTCCGCACCTGCGCTTTCCCTGCCGCGTGTATGCACTGCGCGAGACGGTGGTATTCTCACAACCATCACCGGGCCGGATGGTGCACAGCGGCTGGCTTGGATGCTGACGTTCGTGCCCGGCCGGGTGTTGGCTGAAGTCCGCCCTCACTCCGACGAGCTTCTCTTCAGTCTTGGAAAACTGCTCGGCCAGATGAATGCTGCTTTGATAGACTTCACTCACCCTGCCGCGCAGCGTGAGCTGAAATGGGACCTCACCCGTGCCGCGTGGATTCGCGACTACATCAAATACGTGCCCGAGCCAGCGCATCGTGCGCTTGTCGATCGCTTCCTGGCGTTGTATGAATCCAAAGTGCTGCCAGCGCTCGGGCACCTCCGCCGCAGCATTATCCACGGGGATGCGAACGATTACAATGTGCTGGTCGCAACCCCGCGGGCACAAACACTCACCGCCGTAAGCGTCATTGACTACGGCGATATGCACTACGCTGCGACGGTTGCCGAGCTGGCGGTCGCTGCTGCGTATGCGCTGTTGGACAAGCGGGATCCGCTGGCCGCCGCCGCGCAGGTCGTGGCCGGCTATCACAGCGCGTTTCCGCTCGCCGAAGCAGAAATGGCTATGCTCTATCCTCTCATCTGCGCCCGGTTGAGCGTGAGCGTGGTGAACTCCGCGTATCGCAGGACCCTTGTGCCGGACGACCCGTACGTCACCATCAGCGAGAGGCCTGCGTGGCAGGCCCTTGATCGCCTCGCCACCGTGCATCCCCGTTTAGCACATTACACGTTTCGCTCCGCCTGTGGCTTGCCGCCTGTTCCGCAGACCAAGCGAGTCGTGGAGTGGCTGAGGGAGAATGCAAACGGATTCGCGTCCATTTTGGATGTGGATGTGAGAACCGTACCATTGAGAGTGTTTGACTTGAGTCCAGGCAGTCTGGAGACCGGGGCTGATCCCCGTGCACTCGAACCGGATGCCCTCACGGACATGCTGTTCAGCGCTATGAAGGAAGAGGGTGTGCAGGTGGGGATCGGTCGTTATGATGAAGCCCGGATGTTCTACCGCGCGCCGCTGTACGCCTCAGGCCCGCATCCCGCCGATGAGTTCCGCACAATTCATCTCGGCCTCGACTTATTCGCCGAGCCGGGCACCGGTGTTCACGCTCCGCTCGAGGGGACGGTACATGCCTTCGCGAACAACACAGGCAGACTCGACTACGGCCCTGTCGTCATCCTCCGTCACGCAACAGATGATGGGCAGCCGTTCTTCACTCTGTACGGCCACCTGAGCACAGATTCAATCACGAGCCTGGCCGTCGGCCAGAGGATCGAACGCGGCCAGCGGATCGGGAGCATCGGTGAGATGACAACAAACGGCGAGTGGCCGCCGCATCTGCACCTTCAGCTTATCACCGATCTCCTCGAGCTGGACACCGATTTCCCCGGCGTAGCGTTTGCGAGCCAGCGTGACGTGTGGAAGAGCCTTTCCCCCGACCCGAATGCGATAGTCCGGATTCCGGAGGAACGCCTCCGAAACACAGAGTTGAGCAAGGCGGAGACATTGGCAATCCGTCGAGCGCATATCGGTGGCAACCTGAGCATCAGCTACAACAAGCCGTTGAAAATTGTGCGTGGCTGGCGGCAGTATCTCTACGACGAGACCGGCCGTGCATTTCTGGACGTGTTCAACAATGTTCCGCTGGTAGGACACAGCCACCCGCGCGTGGTGAAAGCAGCCCAACAGCAAATGGCGCTGCTCAACACCAACACGCGGTACCTGCATGACAACATCGGGCGCTACGCAATGAGACTTACGGGTCTCATGCCGGAGCCGTTGCGCGTTTGCTACTTCCTTAATTCTGCCAGCGAAGCCAACGAATTGGCCCTGCGCCTCGCTCGGACCCACACGCGGCAGCACGACATCATCGTGCTCGACAATGCTTATCACGGGCATACCACCACTCTCGTCGACATCAGCCCGTTCAAGTTCAATGGACCGGGAGGCGAGGGGTGCAAGCCGTGGGTACACATCGCGCCCGTCCCCGATGATTACCGCGGACAATTCAAGCGTAGCGATCTCGAGGCTGGCCGGAAGTACGCCCGATCCGTTGCCGAACTCATCGCGCAGATACAATCCTCCGGGAAGGGACTTGCAGCCTACATCGCGGAGACGCTACCCAGCGTGGGCGGACAGATCGTGTTTCCGGCCGGTTATCTTGCGGAAGTCTACAAGCACGTGCACGCGGCGGGCGGCCTGAGCATCGCCGACGAGGTTCAGGTCGGCTTTGGCCGATTGGGCACACACTTCTGGGGTTTCCAGACTCAGAATGTCGTGCCGGACATCGTGGTCTTGGGGAAGCCTATCGGTAACGCGTTTCCGCTTGCTGCAGTTGTCACGACACCGAAGGTTGCGGCTTCCTTCGACAACGGGATGGAATTCTTCAGCACCTTCGGCGGAAATCCGGTCGCTTGTGCAGTGGGACTGGCCGTGTTGGATGTCCTCGAAGAAGAAAATCTCCAGACAAACGCCAGGGATGTCGGGGGATATCTGATAAAAAAACTGCGTGCGCTGATGGAGCATCACCCGCTTGTGGGCGACGTGCGCGGCCTGGGTTTGTTCATCGGCGTGGAGCTGGTACGCGACCGCGTGACGCTGGAACCGGCCACAGAGGAGGCTTCGTACGTCGTGAACCGCCTGCGAGAGACCGGCTTCCTTACCGGCACAGACGGACCCTACAAAAACATTCTCAAGATCCGGCCGCCGCTTTGCTTCACCAAGAGCGATGCAGATTTGTTTTCGAGCGCGCTGGATGAAATTCTGAGCGAAAATCCTGTAAGGATATGAGAACTTTCCAACCGGATCATGTCAGTCAATCCCGTTTTGAATAGCACAACAACAAGAAGCTCGAGCCAAGGAGATGACCATGGGTTTCATCGAACTGGAAAGAAGCGATGGTATTGCAACACTGGTCCTCAACAGAGGAAAGGTGAATGCACTGAATGGTGCCGTCGTTGACGAGTTGGGGGGGCTCCTCACCACCCTTGAAAACGACCGGGAGGCGAAGTCTGTGATCCTGACGGGAAGTGGCAAGTTCTTTTCGTTCGGCTTCGACATTCCGGAATTCCTGCCGTTTACGCGAGATCGCTTCGCTCCCTACCTGACCAGGTTCACCGCCCTCTATACATACCTGTTCCTTTATCCGAAGCCCGTAGTTGCCGCACTCAACGGGCACACGATTGCAGGTGGATGCATGCTGGCATTGGCGTGTGATTGCAGAGTCATGGCGCGCGGGAAAGCCAAGATATCTCTCAATGAGATCGGCTTTGGATCATCCGTGTTCGCCGGCAGCACCGAGATGCTACGCTTCTGGGTCGGGAGTGCGAAGGCAACGCAAGTCCTTTACTCCGGAGAGATGTTTTCTGCTGAGGAGGCCAAAAACGTGGGCTTGGTGCAGGAAGTGACAACCGAGGAAGACCTTCTCTCGTCGGCAAGACAGGTTGCACAGAATTTCGCTGCGAAGTCCCCGGAAGCATTCACGAGCATAAAATCGCTGCTGCGGAAGCCGATTGCCGAAGAGATGATGCGCCGGGAAGATCAGTCCATCAAGGAGTTCCTCGACATATGGTATTCTGACGCAACGAGGGCGAACCTTCAGAGTATCAAGATATATTAATCCCATTTCAGAAACCTCAGCCAAATTTTTCCATGTTCGCTTCTCTGCACACGAGGCAACTCATCAGCAGATCATTGCCCTTCCTGAGGGTTTTCGATATATTCACGTAGGCACTTCCCGATGTGCAGCGCAAGGTCTTATCCATCCTGCCACCTTCGCCACTGACTATGACGTCCAAATCGAAGCAATCCCGCGAGACCAGATTCTGGGAATGGTTCCAGGCCAACGAAGACCGGCTCTTCAACTTCGAGCGGGAACAGGAGAAGGTTTTCGGTGAGCTGATGCGCGAGTTGCACAGGGTTCATAAGTCACTGACATTCGAGTTCAGCTCTGTCCAAGAAAACAAACGCCAGTTCGTCATCAGTGCAGACGGGCATCGTGAGGCGTTCCCGGCCGTCATCAAGCTTGGCGATGCTGCGCCCGATCTCCCCCGGTGGCAGTTCATCAAATTCCGCCCCCGCCGATCGGATTCATGCACTGTGGGCATCGGCAATGTGATGATTTCATCCGATGAGGTAGAATTCACGCTCGAGCCCGAAGCACGGAAGGTCAGCATCACGCTTTTCCTGGGCGATGCGAAGTACTTCGACGAGCGAATCTTCGGTCACATCGCCTTCCTTCTGCTCGACCACACGCTCGGTGAATACGATGTCGAGACGTTCATCGGGAGAGTCGATTTCAAGCCTCGCGAAGCAATGAGCACCCTCGAAAAGCGTCCGCTGCAGGATCTGCCTGCTTTCTTTGATCGATTTGTCCAATCGCTAAGGAATTGATTGAGAACAGCTTCCATCGATCCACCCCTTCCGGAGGTATCCTATGAGAAAAACACGAATGGCTCGCCGGTTACTCGTCACCCCCGTCTTGACGATCGTCCTGTTGTGTGCCACCGCGAGTGCACAGAGACTCGAGTACCCCAAGACCAAAGCGATCGATCATGTCGACACCTATCACGGCGTCATGGTCGCCGATCCATATCGCTGGCTCGAAGACGAGAACTCAACCGATACACGGCAATGGATCGAGGAACAGAACAAGGTAACGTTTGGATACCTGGAGAAGATCCCATTCCGCGAGCAAGTCAGACAGCGCGTGGAGAAGCTCTTCGACTACCCGAAGTACAGCGCGCCCTTCAAGAGAGGAGAGTATTTCTACTTCTCGAAGAACGAGGGATTGCAGAACCAGAGTGTCCTCTACCGACAAAAGGGTCTGAACGGAAAGCCGGAGGTTGTGATCGATCCCAATACATTCTCGGCAGATGGCACCACGCGTTTGAGCGGATTCAGTCTCTCGAAAGACGGAAAACTTGCCGCGTACGGAATTTCCAGAGGCGGGTCAGACTGGCAAGAGTATTTTGTGATGGATATGACCAACCTAAAGAGCCTTGCCGACACGCTCCTGTGGCTCAAGGCCTCCGGCGTCGCTTGGCGGGGCGACGGGTTCTACTATAGCCGGTATCCGGCACCCGAGAAAGGCAAGGAGCTCACGACGAAGAACGTCTTCCACACCGTGTATTACCACCGCGTTGGAACACCGCGGTCTCGGGACGAACTCGTCTACGAGGATAATGCTAATCCCGAGCGGTTTCACAATGTCGGCACGACGGAAGATCAGCGATTCGCCATTCTTAGCATCTCCGAACGGGGGAAGGGTAAGAAAGGGAACGCGCTTTTCTTTTGCGACCTGTCGAAGGACGAGAAAACCTTCAGGCCGATCATTGCAGAGATCGGAGAGGACAACTACGGCCTGATCGACAACGTTGGGGACAAGTTCCTCATTCGAACGAACAGGAATGCACCTAACGGCAGAGTCATTCTGTTCGACCCAAGCAGCCCGGACGAAAAGAACTGGAAGGACATCCTCCCCGAAAAGCCCGAACCACTCCAGGGTGCCGGCACGGCCGGCGGGAAGCTTTTTGCTACGTACCTGAAGGACGTCACGACGCGCGCATACGTGTACAACCTCGAAGGGAAACTCGAAAACGAGGTGAAGCTGCCGGATCTTGGCATTGCCGGAGGTTTCGGTGGAGAGAGGGACCAGGAGTTCGTCTTCTATACCTTCACGTCGTTCATCTTCCCGCCCACGATCTACCGGTACGACATCGCAACGCGGAAGTCCACGCGATTCCGCACTGCGGAAATTCCGGAATTCAATCCCGCCGACTATGAGACAAAGCAGGTATTCTACGAGAGCAAGGATGGCACCGGCGTGCCGATGTTCATCGTGCACAAGAAGGGAATCAAGCTCGACGGCAAGAATCCGACGTTGCTCTACGGGTACGGAGGATTCAGCGTTTCGACGTCACCTTCCTTCAACGCGCTGCGACTTGTCCTTCTCGAGCAGGGATTTGTCTACGCATCGGCGAACATGCGCGGGGGCGGCGAGTACGGAGAGAAGTGGCACGAGGCGGGCACCAAGCTGAAGAAGCAGAACGTTTTCGATGATTTCATCGCTGCTGCCGAATACCTGATCACAAACAAGTACACTTCGGTCGAAAAGCTCGCAATTCAAGGTGCTTCGAATGGCGGCTTGCTCGTGGGGGCTGTCATGAATCAGCGCCCTGACCTCTTCAAGGTTGCGATCCCGCAGGTCGGCGTGATGGATATGCTCCGGTTCCACAAGTTCACTATCGGGTGGAACTGGATACCGGATTATGGCTCGAGCGACAAGGAAGAGGAATTCAAGGCTCTCTACCGCTATTCGCCGCTGCACAACATCCGGGAGGGCCTGAAGTACCCTGCCACGATCATCACAACAGCCGATCACGATGACCGTGTGGTGCCTGCCCACTCGTTCAAATATGCAGCCACGTTGCAGGGAAAGCAGGGCGGGGACAATCCCGTGCTGATTCGCATCGAAACGAGGTCGGGCCACGGCGCCAGCAGCACGACGAAAGCCCTCGAGCTGACGACAGACATGTATACGTTCATGTTCCACAATCTAGGGGTCACACCCAAGTATTGACCTCAGTCAAGAGGGATTCCTGTGACAAAGGAATTCCCAGGGATTTCGCCCGCTGTCACCGGTGCAACGGGTCTAATCGCCGGGCGCGTCGTGGATGCGGAAAGCTTTGACGAACCTGCACCGCCCTTACGGGGATCTCTCACGGCAGCACCGTGGATTGAATGAATCAGAACAACGCTGGAGGGGCAAATGGCAGCGTATGTGATTGTAGAGATAGAAATCGCTGATCTCGTTCGCTATGAAGAGTACAAGAAGCTCGCAGCCCCGACTGTTATTGGCCACGGGGGAAAATACGTGGTTCGTGGGGGGAAGGTTGAAACGCTTGAAGGAGCCTGGGTGCCCGGCCGCATCGTCGTGCTTGAGTTCCCGACGCCTGAGCGTGCGCGGGAGTGGTGGGCATCGGAAGCGTACCGGCCTGCGAAGGAATTGCGGCAAGCGATCGCCAAGACGCGAATGATAGCCGTTGAAGGGGTTTGACATCCGGTGTCGTCCTCCAGCAGTTCGGCGGCTCGCTGCAACTTATTCACCTAGCCGGTACCCGACGCGCTTCAAGCCGGGAGCCGGAATCCCCTCTCCGAACCAGCCCCGTAGGTACAACTCACCCTTCTCTTGGAATCGAGCAAAATGAACAAAGCAATAATTTGGGACTACGACGGCACTCTGGTCGATACCAGCCTCAAAAACTTTAATGTGACAAGGAGGATCTTTGAGCGTGTCGTTGGTGAAAAAGCATTTGAGTATACAGCGCTGCAGACGCTGGACAATTACCGACTGGCGAACAAGCGGGCGAAGAACTGGAGGGAGCTGTACAAGAATGAATTTGGGATGAACGAAGATCAGATCGACGAGGTAGGCCGGTTATGGACTACTTGTCAACTGAGTGACGACTCTGAAATAATGTTCTTTGATGGGGTGGAGGAAGCTGTTCACTCATTGAGCAAGTACCCGAATCTCGTCTTTTCGCAGAACTCAAGAAGCAACATTGTCCGAGTGTTGGAAAGAAGAGATTTGCTTCACTGCTTTCGGGATATCGTGGGGTACGAAGAAATATCGCTTCGCAGGCAGAAACCTGAGCCTGACGGATTGCTTGTTTGTCTAGACAAACTAGAGGGAACCAGCTGCAGGTGGATATTCTTCATAGGCGATCACGAAACAGACACGCTGTGCGGGCATAACGCAAACAAGCGGTTGAAAAGCGAGGACAGATATATACGGATAGTCAATATCGCCGCACTCTACGGAACGGGGAGTGATACTTCCGGCTGGTCAATAGAACCGGACCATGTAGTAAAGAGTGCGCGGGAAATCCATGCCTACATAGAAGGCTACTAGTGTCGTGTTTCCGAGGTTCGTTGATCAATGATTGCTTCACAAATCCGTGAAATTCGCGGGAATCGCACGAATCAGGGAGTCCGACTTATTAAGTGATGTTACGCAGCGATGGCTGTCGCACCGCAACTTGTAATCAGTCGTGTGAAGACCACACACCCCTGCATCCCCTCTCCCCCACACGCGAAGCCGTCGCTACAGAGGGGACAGATTGCGCCCAGATATGTGGGATCGTACAGTCCACGCTTCATACGTCTCCTCTCGAGCGTTGGGCAGCGGGATGAGAGAGGGTCGTCAGACTCCGACAGCCGTCCCGATCAAATCGGGACGGCTGTCAAGGAGCAGAGGGGTGTGTTATCTAACAAATAATCCAACATTCTTGCCCCTTACGTAACATCACTTATTAAGACAATTTCCGACACGCGAGACTAGCTCTAGAGATCCGGTCGGGAACCCTGCTACAGATCCGCGCGCGATGTCAAGCATGCTGGCCTGCCACCCAGCCTGAGGACCATGTCCACTGAAAATTGTACCCACCGAGCCGTCCGGCTACATAAACATCTCTCTGTTCCCGCAGGCGTGATCGGCCAGTTCTGGAGCTGATGGGCAACCAGTTCGATCTCCTTTCTGGAATATTGATACATCGGCTTTGAGCCTCCGATGCGTGCGCACCACTGCTGCGCGTAGCGCCG
>Ga0194125_10000817_pt1 | contig 52969 bp, 43 predicted proteins | sample TA2KigC250mmetaG_FD_148626 | JGI IMG/M metagenome (GOLD analysis project Ga0194125, IMG submission 148626) | Freshwater microbial communities from Lake Tanganyika, Tanzania - TA2015034 Kigoma Deep Cast 250m | ecosystem: Environmental > Aquatic > Freshwater > Lake | place: Tanzania: Lake...
CGAAAGGCTCTAGAGGATGCGCTCGAATCCCTTCAAACCAAGTCTGGTAACCCTCGATAATAGCGTCATATCTTAGTGGATATCCGCTCGTACCAATCTTTCCATAATTCCAAAGTATTGCTTGGCGAATTTCGTCATCGCTCAAATCTTTTTTAGTAGATGCATTAGTGTATAGTTTCCAGTAAATGTCAGGAGGATATTTTCTCTTGTCATAAGATTCAATGGTTATTTCAAAATCTTTAAATTCCATATGCATCTCCTTATTATCTTTCGATGAGTTCCGCTTTCAGACAAGCGATCAATCCAACGAAGAAGGACGTTGCGGCGACGAATCAAGCGATAAAACCGCGGTAATCTGTGAGGTGCCAAGTTTCGATGTACCTCCACTCGGATAATATTGGGCACAATTAGAGTAAAACCTTCGGCGTTTTCTATAAATCAAGAATCGCGCCATCTTCGTCGAATGCTCCTGAACCTTTAGCCTGTGGTTTTTCGGGGAGCGTTTTTATAAATTCTTCGTTTAATTCTACACCCCATCCTGGCCCTTTGGGCACTTCTAAATAACCATCTATGGGATTCTCCTCAAAGTGATTGATGAGTTTTTTCCGTTCAGGGTTGCGTCCGTTGGGGACCTCTTGAATGAGAAAATTAGGAATAACCGTGTCTAAATGCAAACAGATAATGGTCGAAAGAGGGCTAAGCGGGTTATGGGGCGCGACGCTGACAAAGAATGCTTCAGCCATCGCGGCTATTTTGTACGCTTCCATAAAGCCGCCGCAGGTGCAAATATCCGGCTGGGCGACATCAATTGCTTGCTTGACCATATATTCCCGGAACGGATAACGCGTAAATAGCCGTTCACCAGTAGCAATCGGAACTTTAGCGTTTTGCCGTAAATGTGCCATAGCATCAACATATTCCGGCAACACCGGCTCCTCGAAAAACAATATACCATAAGGTTCGATGCGTTTTGCCATTTCCATCGCATTGACCGGATTGAGGCGTCCATGACCGTCAATGGCGATAGGCACATCATCGCCGACAGCTTCGCGTACCGCTTTCACTTTCGCTTCTACCTGTTTGCCATGCGCTAAAGAAAAGCCAGGGCCAGTCGGGTCAAATGGAGTAAATTTCAGCCCCCCCCAGCCATCTTCTATTCGCTGGCGGGCGGCTTCGGCGCATGCTTCAGGCCTGCCACCGCCAATCCAGGCGTAAACCTTGACCTTATGGCGATACATACCTCCGATGAGTTCATAGACCGGCACATTCAGCGCTTTTCCTTTGATATCCCACAAGGCATGTTCAATGCCGCTTAATGCGCCCATTAACACAGGGCCGCCTCGCCAAAAGGCATTGCGATAGATAAGCGACCACAGTTTCTCAATCTGAAAAGGGTCTGAACCAATGAGATAATGTTGGGTATCGCGCAATGCGCCCCAAAGCGCCTGTTCTTTCCCGGAACAAGCGGCCTCACCTATTCCGATTATACCTTCGTCAGTGTAAAGTTTGACGTAGGTATACATGCGCCCACTAAGTGGCGCTGGAAGAATTTCAAATTGTGTAATTTTCATGGCATTACTCCTTCGTGCAAAAGAAACCGAGTTTCTCACCCACCCCTACCCCTCCGGAGGAGGGGAAACTCGGTTTCTCTCCGCACAGCGGTCAATTAGCTTAGCGTACTATGAGTTTCTTTCAACTGTTTAATTATCGGAATCTCCTGTGGGCATTTCGGTTCACATTCTCCGCACTCTACGCAGGTATCAGCCCATGAGGGAACATCCATCTCTTCTAAACTTTTCTCCTTTAGCATAGCATATTGCTGGCGCGCGTAATCCCTCAACCCGTAGACTCTGTAATAATTCATATACAAGAAATTCGTTGGAATATCCACGCCATTTGGACAGGGCATACAGTAACCGCATCCAGTACAATACAAATCAGCGAGTTTTTTATTCTCCTCTAAAGATTCCAGAACTTGTATCTTTTCTTCAGGTGTCAGAGGTTCTGTCCTTGAAGCTGTTACAACATTCTCCTCTACTTGTTCAATGGCATTCATCCCGGAAAGTGCAGTGCTTACACCTGGGTTGGAAAGTACAAAGCGAATAGCGATTTCAGCCGAACTTTTCGCGATGCCCGCTCTCAATTTCTGTATATCCTCGTTTGGTTGAGCGAGTCTGCCGCCGGCTACTGTGCCCATGATGGCGACGCCCATTCCCTTTTCATGAGCAGTAGCAATAGCCTCCTCATTTGCGCGATTGAGAATATTGTACTGTAACGTCATGCTTGCAAATGCGCCGGTGTTAATTAAGTTAATGATATTTGCTGCTGAGTCGTGAGTTGAGAAAGCGAGGTAGCGGATTAAACCTTCATCTTTAGCTTTTTGGGCTTCGTCTATTGGACCGCCTTTAGCACCAAAACCCGTCTGAAAAGCATCCCAACCCAAGCTATGAGAATTATAAAAGTCGATGTAATCTACCTCCAGCCTGCTCAAAGATGTTTCCAACCGCTTACGCCATTCTGACCCGGAATCGCCTTTGTAACCGTTCTTGGTGGACACATAAATTTTTTCTCTATCCATCTTTTTATTGCTTTTCCTAAAATTATTTGGCTTTCGGTATTGCAATAATTTTCAGCCGTGTCGAAATAATTGACGCCCAGTTCATAGGCGCGGCGAAGCATTTTTATTGAGTACTCCTCTTTAACGTGTCCACCTTCCATCGGAAGACGCATACAGCCGAAACCTAAAACGGACACTAATATTCCTGTGGTTCCAAAGTTACGATATTGCATTAGAAATTTTCCTTCTTTTTTGGGTTCTACCACCGATGTAAGATAGGATTGCACCAATTTAACTTTTCTCGCGAGATTTCATTTTGCTTTGAGGAAAAACCCAGGCTCTATACTGATTTAAGGAGAACCTGGTCGCCTTTGCCAGAACTACTATCTACCCAAGGCACTTCTTTTAGTGCCTGAAGTAATCTTTCCTCGACATTATTAAGCGATTCTGTGATAAGTTGCTCAACGCTATTGGCATCGCGTCTCTGTAAAGCATCAAGGATGCGACGATGGAAAGCAACCGAGTGTTTTACCCATCTCTCCCCCCACTCCACATTCACTTGCGCAAGTCCCTGCGCCTGCCGCATGCGAGACCACAAATCAACGATGATGTCCTTGAGGGTCTCATTGTCGCAGCCATCATAGAGTGACATATGAAATTCCCAATCTTTTTTGATAAGTTGAACAGGCTCTACTTTACCAGCGAGAATCTCCTGTTCCTGGATGATGTTGTTTAAGCGTTCCAGATGCTCATCTGTCATTTTGGAACATGCTTCCCTGGCAGCCAGGACCTCTAAAACTCGACGCACGGCGATAATATCCTGGATAATCTTGCAAGAGACAGGGCGAACCATAATTCCCTTGCGTGGAATTTTAACCGCAAGCCCCCTTCGTATCAGTTTGTACAAAGCATCTCGGACGGCAATGCGCGATACACCGAACTGTTCTGCCAAATCAGTTTGCACAAGTCGTTCACGCGGCTTCAAAACTCCCGACTGAATCATTTCGGCGAGACGGTCTGATATCATGGTGCTGAGTTCTTTAACCTCATCAATAAAAAAACGCTGATTATCCATAATAATCTCCTAATACAGTAGGACTGTAATACAGAATCAATGTATACTATTATACATTGAACACATTACCTTTGTCAAATATTTTTTATAAAAATTTTTCAGTTGTTTTTCTTACCCCTATATGGTATACTCATTATATTCAGCAACTCTATGGGAGTATGTCAATGACATAAGATGCCAATAGATGGTATTGAAAGAAGTTTTTGATTTTCTAGCATTTCGTAGAATTTTATGGTATAATATATGGCATGAAACTCAGTCAATATGCTAAGCGAATTGGTGTAACTTATAAAACCGCATGGAAGTGGTATAAATCAGGCAAGATAAAAGGTTATCAGATGCCTACTGGAACGATAATCATTACAGAAAACGAAAAACCGATTCCAACTCAAAAAAATGCTGTTTATGTGAGGGTTTCCTCAAATGCAATAAACTCCCAAGTAGGGCGAAACGGAAGACAGAAAAAATAATTGAAGCCCTTGAAAAGGAAAAAGAAGATGCAGTTAGTTGAGCAACATCTCATTTTAAAAACGGACAACCGTTTCCAGGTAATTGATAACGCTGCCTTTGCGTCCAAAAACCTCTATAATTTTGCCAATTATGTTATAAGACAGGAGTTTATCCACACGGGGCGATATATCACTTATCCTGAAGTGGCAAGGCTCATCAAGGACTCAGACGCCTTTCGAGCTTTGCCAGCAAAGGTCGCGCAGCAGGTTTTGATAAACCTTGATAAAAACTGGCAATCATTCTTTGCCTCAAGAGAGGAGTGGAAAGAAGAATTTCAAGGAAGACCGAGGCTACCAAAATATAAGGAGAAACTTTCCGGGCGTCATCTTTTGGTCTACACCACTCAAGCCATCTCAAAAAGGAAATTGAGACAATGGATTATCAAACCCTCACAACTAGATATTGAAGTCAGAACCAAGCAAAAAAACATCAAGCAAGTGAGGATTGTTCCTCGAAAAACCCATTATGTTCTTGAGGTTGTTTATGAGAAAGATATTTCACCCGCTCCTTTTAACCCAGATTATATAGCAGGAGTAGATATTGGTTTAAACAATTTGGCGGCTGTAGCTTCAAACAAACCAGGCTTCGTGCCTGTAGTAGTTAATGGCAGACCGTTAAAGTCAATCAACCAATATTTCAACAAAAAGAGAGCCAATTTGCAAAGTCAACTTTCAGTGGTTATGGTTGGTGATAAACCTGCGTCTAAAGAATTTGCACCCCCCAAAAAAATTTCTCAATTAACCGATAAAAGAAATCGGAAGGTCAAACACGAGCTACACGTTGCTTCGCGTCGAATCGTAGACCATCTTGTTGCCGAAGAAATTGGAAATTTAGTGATTGGCAAGAATCCACAATGGAAACACAAAATTCACATCGGAAGAAGGAACAATCAAAATTTTGTTTCAATTCCCCATGCCCAGTTTGTTTCTATGCTCACCTACAAAGCTAGGTTGGTTGGCATTAAGGTGATTGAAACAGAAGAAAGTTACACCTCCAAATGCTCATTTCTCGACCTTGAACCAATTCAAAAACAAGAGGTTTACTTAGGAAAACGCATCCAACGTGGTTTGTTTCAGTCCCATAAAGGTCGCAAAATAAACGCCGATGTGAACGGCGCATATAACATCCTAAGAAAAGTAGCTCCAAACGCATTTAGCAATGGAGTAGAGGGTGTTGTAGTTCACCCATTAAGGGTTTCCCTTAAAAACGAACCTGTGGAATAAAATTCCATAGGGGTAGGAACTATACTTGTATAAGATATTCAGTACATTATAAACTGCGTTATGAAATAACCAAAGGACAAATTCGAGATTCTGTGTAATGAGCGAATTGGAGGTCTACAATAATGCAGAACAGTTTTACAATTAGATTTGTCGATTTAGAACAAGTTCGATTTATGCAGCAAATGCCCAGTATCATAGTAGGTATGCGACGTGTCTTAGATAATGGAACAGAACAATTTGAATATCAAAATATGCTTTTAGATACAATCATCCTGGAACGCAATCTCTTGTTAGAACATCCCCTGTTCCGACGAGGAAATATGGATGCCCTGAGAACAGAAGTGAAAGAACGCGTTACGGAGCATTTTGTTCTATTTCTCACAAATATTTCCAGAATGAGAACGTTGCGGAATTGGGAAGATTTGGTGCTTATGTTAGACCCGCAAGTCATGTCTTACTGTTTGCTTACTTCACAAAACCGGTACTTTGAATTTCGTTATGAAATTCTCAATTGGGGAGAAGAGATAGCGATTCACCGTCGTAAGATTCAACTTGTGAGCTCTCATCAAATTATGGGTGACGATTGTTATTTAATTATGCCAGAACAATATACGGCTTACACATATATCCATCGGCAGAGCGCCGCTGTTAAAGTATACATGAGTCCTTTTATAGATTTAGAACGCAGAAATTTTATGCCAATTAGACTCAACGCGGATAATATTCTTGCTCTGCTAAGAGAGGATTCAGCACCTACCCCGAATATTCCCTCAACATTTGAAACAGGGGAATATGCTTTGGTGAAATCACCCCAATATCCCATGGTTTCATCTAAGAAAGCAACTTCTAAGCTCGAGCGCTGTCCTGTCTGTTCAGGAAGAATCAAATATCTTAGTGAAACTGATGTGTTTTGCCTGGATTGCGATTGGGATAATTTAGTGCCACTGGGAAATTAGAAATTGCAAATGTGCTATCACTAAACCCGTGAGAAGATTTCTTCGGTTGGTGGCACTCCATCGTTCGCAACAACCCAGAGCTTGTCCTTGAGCGAAGCGAAGGATGCGAATCCGCTGATGATGGGGCTTCTCACAGGTTATGTGATAGCACACCCGTTTCCTTAGAGAAAACGGGTTTTTAGCGACAGAGTGCTTTGACAATCGCATCCACATCGTGGACACATCCACCCCAGGTACCTCCACTGACGCTCTGGAGTATTGCCCAGAGGCGTGTGTCATCAGGTAGTTTCTCATCCGCGGCGAGGTCAGGGCGCGGAGGCCTTTCCGCAAGAACGCGCGTGCCTTCTTCTGCATCGAAAATGGTATCTCCGTGGCCTATTAGATTCACAGTACCTTCGAGACGGTTCCTATCAATAATAATCTCAATGATATCACCGTCTATCACTTTGCCGATGGGCCCTCCTGCCAACGCCTCCGGCCCGATGTGGCCAATACACGCCCCGGTGGAAACGCCAGAAAAACGCGCATCGGTCAAGACGGCCACATGCTTGCCGAAAGAAAGATGTTTGAGGGCAGCCGTAATCTGATAAATCTCCTCCATTCCTGCTCCCATTGGCCCACGGCAACAAAGCACCATTATGTCTCCCGGACGGATGCGGCCATCTCCCTGGCTCTTAATGGCACGGATGGCGTCACTCTCACGCACAAAAACACGGGCTGGACCTCTCATGCGATACACTCCATCGGCATCTACAACACCTGGGTCGATGGCAGTGCTTTTGATTACGGCACCCTCTGGCGCCAGATTTCCGCGAGGGAAAGTAACCGTACTCGTCAGCCCGCGCGCCGTAGCACGTTCGGGACTCATGATTACATCATTGGGGTCCACACCATCTCTGTCCAGAAGAAGAGCACGTAACCGCTGACGCCGCTCTGACTGTTCCCACCAATCCAGGTTTTGTTGCAAGGTTGTTCCCGAAACCGTGATTACTTCCTCGTTCAGCACTCCCAGTTGGCGCAAGTGCAACATGACCTCTGGGACTCCGCCAGCTAAAAAGGCGCGCACTGTGGGATGCCCGACAGGGCCATTGGGCAGAACATCGACTAAACGTGGCACTTGCCGGTTAACTTCAATCCAATTCTCCACAGTTGGACGGCGTAGCCCCGCCGCGTGCGCAATTGCAGGAATATGCAAAAGTAAATTGGTGGAACCGCCAAAGGCTGCATGAACGGCCATTGCGTTGCGGATTGCGACATCTGTCAAGATAGCTCCCATTGGGATGTTGTTAGCCTCCAGATTGACAAGTGCTCGGGCGGAACGCCTGGCGATGTCCAACCAAATCGGTTGTCCGGATGGCGCAAGCGCCGAATGCGGCAGCGCCAGCCCTAATGCCTCACCAACCACCTGTGAAGTGGCAGCAGTCCCCAAAAACTGACAGCCTCCTCCCGGACTACCACATGCCCGGCAACCCAATGCGGCAGCTTCATTTAGTGATATCTCGCCATGCGCGAAACGCGCCCCGATAGTCTGAACCTTGCCAGCATCTTCGCCATCTGTCGGCGGCAGCGTAACACCACCTGGCACCAAAATACAGGGGAGCTCGCGCATTGCAGCAAGAGCCATCATCATGGCGGGTAATCCCTTATCACAGGTTGCTAACCCCATCACGCCCCTGCGCCTCGGCAGAGAACGAATTAGACGACGGAAAATCCGGGCGGCGTCATTGCGATAGGCCAGGCTGTCCATCATTCCCGGAGTACCTTGAGTGCGACCATCACAGGGGTCTGAACAATAACCGGCGTAAGGAATCATGCCGAGTTCTTTCAATTCCTCCGCCGCCGCTTGCATCAATTCGCCGATTTCCCAATGCCCAGTATGATAACCCAATGCAATCGGTTTACCATCTGATGAGCGGATTCCCGCCTGGGTGCTCAGTATCAAAAACTGTTTTCGATTCAATTCCTCCGGTGTCCATCCCATACCGGCATCTTCAGTCATGCCAAACAAATCGCCGCTGGGATGGTCAAGAAGCATTTCTGGCGTGAGAGGCAAGCTCCCGTCGGCACCTGGCGCGTTAGTCTGTATATCATAAATGTTGGGTTCTTTCGATGTCGTGTGCCTTGTGCTCATCAATGCTTTTTCTAATAGGAGCTGACATGAGCACAACGCACACAAATCAAGAATTGCGTTGAAATACATGATATGTCCTCGTTCTTTTAGAATTATGAAATTTGGTTCTTTGATATTTAGTGATGAGTGAAACATGAAACGTGATAAGTGATAGGGATGTGTCTCTATTTCTCAATGTCCTTTAATCCATAAACAAAGCGTTTGAAATAGTCCGCAAGCTCTTTCTTGCCGGATTTGTTTATGAGATAGGCTTCCAATTGTCTGGTTGTAATCAGGTGACCGCAGTTCTCCTTGTAAAAGGAACTTATGTATGAACGAAGGTTCTCAAGACCAACTGCCGCAGCCAAACCAGCGAAGAATCTCGGACCAGCGGTGTATGCAGCACCGCAACCAGCCCTGTTAAAAGGGTTGTTGGGTGATAATACGATGACAGGCTCTGACATATCAAACGGCTTTACGGCACAGTAATCTGGGCCAGTATAATACATCGCCAGCGCCTCGTCTATCCAGCCATCGTTTTGGGTGGCTGGTTTCACTCCACGGCCAAACCAATTATGGAATACTTCATGTTCAAGCTCGCCTATCCCCGAGTTCACTCCGCCTTCAAACTCCATACTTTCACCAGGGGGACGAATGAAAGCGGTAAACCGGTTTCCATGTATGTATGGACCTATATTGGTAACATTTGCAGTTATGCACTTCCTGATATCATTCTCAATACTCGCAAGATTGGCAGAAGTGCTACTAAGTTTGAATATATCCAGATGGAGTTCCTTGCCACTATCCGGAAGTATCATAGTAGTACCATGGCGCGAAGCAATTCTGTCCGTTGCTGCGATTATGAGCATTGAAGACAGAGACGTAACCAAACTTTTCTTTCAGAAAGAAAAGTTTGATCAAAAGAAATAAAAGGAAAAAAGTAAATCGTTCTGGAAATTCCACGCGCCAGTGATTTTTACCGAGTTTAGCAACGCTACCATTAGTAATAATGATATGTTCAAACTCGGTTTTGGCAATCTCGATGTCCAACGTGAACTTGAACTGGTCATATATTAAGTTGGCGGGAAACCACATTTCCAGGTAGTGCGCCGCATCCATGTCGTTGAACGCAAAATCCCAGTAAAGGCGGGTTGAGTTGGGCTCCCATGCGCATCAAGTTAAGGGCAATCACGTAGATATGATGTTGTTCCTCCCCCTTGACGGGGGAGGTTAGGTGGGGGTGAGAGCGGCACTCTCGCTTTTTTCACCCTCCCCTAACCCCTCCCGTCAAGGGAGGGGAATTGGGAAAAAACGCTTAACTTGATGCGTATGAGGCGGGTTGAGTTGGGCTCCCAACCTATCGTCTCTATGGGACGGGTTAGGGTCTCGTTTAGCTCATAAATGAGGCGCAAGGTATTATGGCTGTTGGCAGGAACGGTTTTTTCTAATATTCTCAATGCTGGGATGAAAACGCAAAGCTCATTGACTCCTGGTATGTCAGAGTCCGTTAAGCTACTTAGTGCGCCTACTGCGGCTCCGAAATCGTGGTGCTGTAGTTTGTTGGTCGAAATTGGCACACCATTGAGATACGCCTCCTGAATATCCTGCCGGAGGTCAAAGATGGGATTGCCATCGGTGTTGCCTATTAGAAAACGCAAGATAGCCTCCACTTTCGCCCTGTGGGTTGCCATGTCAAACAGTACACGAACGTCAAGCTGTTGAATGTCGATGGGAACGGCTACTAAGCCATCTACTATCTTTACAGCAGGCGCCAAAAGAAGATTGTTCGCCGCCGAATCTTGATGTCCTACAATTGTCAGTGGTTTAGGTGCAGGACACACGCAAGCCAACATCGCTAAAACAATGAGTAACATGCTTAAAAAATTTGACAATGCTATTCGATTCATTTTGGCTTGTTCGGCCTTGATACACAAGGCCAAAATATTTAGAAGTTGACTTTGGTAGATTTCATTGTGAGCCCAAGATTCTATCTTGGGTTGAGCGAATGATACCCTCTGCCGACCAACTTAGAAAGTTGGGCTACACTTGCATCCCCTTTTAATTTACCAAAGTCAAACTAATAGCAATACCTCCTAAGTGAATTTGTATCCTTCAATCAAATTTTCCAGTTTTGAACTATACTTCTATAGCTCAATCCTGGCCTCTTGACTGTTGGCAGCAGAACGATAAGCGGCGTCTAAAATTCTGACCTCGTTGATGGCTACATCAGTCTCGACATAAAGTTCCTCTTCGCCCAATATGGTTCGGACAAAGTTATTGGGAACGGCCGCCAGGGTATCATGTCTATCTGGTGTTTTAGGCTCTATTTTGCGCGGTCCTCGGTCTCCTTCAGTCTGGACGTATAGCGAGTGATTCATGGAATCAAAACTCAGGATACCTTTGTTGCCCTGAATCTGCAACTGAACGGCACTCATGCCAGGTGGAAGAAGACCATTCGCCGCGACGGCCGCCACGGCGCCATTAGTGAAGCGTATCGCCATTGCGTCAACGACATCAACTTTGAGGTCCAGGTTGTTCATGTATGCGAAAACGCTAACTGGCGTAAGCCCGGTTAACCACAGCATAGCGCCAATAATGTGCGCGGCTTGTGTATGGCCTTCGCCTCCACCGACGATGGCAGGCTCGGAGTAAGAATTAGCGTTGGAACAGGGGGTATCATCAGAACGTCCGTGGAAAAATCTCGTTACATCACCTTTGTAGAGGTCATAGACACGCTGGGAAAAGAGTGCTGAAATCATCAGGATGTCACCTAAGTTGCCACTCCTAACCTCTTGCCGGGCTTCGGTCATCAAAGGCTGGTAGAGGATAGGGTGGCAGACTGTCAATAACAACCCCTTTTCTTGAGCCTTCTGTTGTAGCATGTTGGCGTGTTCCGCCTTGAGCACAAAAGGTTTTTCCAGCAGCACATGCAGGCCATGTTCCAGAGCGTAGCGCGCCTGCTCGTAGTGCATATTGGGCGTGCTCGCGATAGTCACGCCATCCAGGTTGCATTCATCAATCATTTTTTGATAGTCAGTGTAATAATGTGGTACTCCATAACGCTCGGCGCGTTTTCTCGCCTTGTCTTCTGTGCGGCTCCATACGGCGATTAAATCTGTTTTGGGGTCCTTTGACAATGGTTCCAAATGTCCAACCGTACCCCACCAGCCAACACCAATAATGCCAATTCGTGCTTTTTTCAACTTTTACCTCCATTTTTGACCGTTAAATGTCGAAGTATCGCGGCGCCGTGAACGAAAGATTCAGCAAGTGTTGCAGCAAAAGTGATTATTGCGTTTCCTTTTCTGCATCATGGAAATTTCTTACGGTTTATTCCAATTATTTCTTTTGTTCAAACTTTTCTTTCTTAAAGAAAAGTTTGGTTACACAGCGGAAGCCATATATGTCGTATCCGAAGCAGACATCAGTGTAACCAGGATTTTCATTGTAACGATAAGATGACCGACATTTGTCAGCAGTTGCATTCCAGCAGCCGCCGCGTAAAACTTTGGTATCTCCGGTCTTGGGCCCTTTCGGGTTCTTCTCAGGGCTTTCCTGATAATAATCTACTTTATAAAAGTCATTGCACCATTCCCAGACATTACCGTGCATATCATATAAGCCCCAGGGATTAGGTAGCTTTTGACCTACCGGGCGGGGCCTTCCACCGGAATTGTCTTTGAACCAGGCATAATTCTTCAATTTTTTCAGGTCATCGCCATAAGAATAACTGGTCTCTGTGCCTGCCCGGCAGGCGTATTCCCATTCTGCCTCTGTAGGTAATCTGTATCCATTTGCAGCAAAATTACATTCCCATGTTTCTAAATCGTAGCAAGGCTGAAGCCCTTCTAAACGAGAGCGGGCATTGCAATACTTTACTGCATCAGACCAGCGAATCTGTTCCACTGGGTTCTTACTTCCTTTCCACCTTGAAGGATTCTCACCCATAACTTTCTCATATTCTTCTTGCGTTACCGGATACTTATCAATATAAAAAGAATCTATGTAGACTTTATGAAGTACTTCATCCACTTCACCTTGTTTATCCCCCATTGCAAACCAACCGGCTGGAATAAGAATCATCTCTACGCCGGATTTGGTCTTTACTGCATTTGGAGGGTTGCTGCTACTACCTTGAAGTAGAATTAAAATTCCAGGTAAGAAAAACATGGTTTTGATATATTGTTTCATAATCCTTGCCCTCTGAAGAAAAATGGCAAAATGGCAAGACGGCAAGACGGCAATTGCCGTTTTGCCGTTTAACCGTTTAGCCCCCTTAATAATTTGCCCATATTTCATAACTCACTGGTCTTCTGAGGCATTTTATCGCCCGTCTTCTGATTTCCTCCGCTATCTTAACTGTTTCTTGTCGCCCCACGCAGTTATAACCCGCTTCCTGAAATAGTTTTCTGGTTATAGTATGAAGCTTTCTATTAAGCTCATCTACCGCGCCGCCCATTCCCGTCCACTCTCCTTTAAGCTTCATAAAAGCGGCGAAATTGTCTGGACGCTTCCGCTGAGTAAGCACTTCTGTTTCTTTGGCTAATTTCTCAGCATATTTCAGGTCTTTTATATTCTCTTTTTCATATTCATACGCTGCTATTATCTCTTTAGTTATATCTTTCATTTTATCAAGAAATGGCTTTGATTTCGGCTTCTCTCTCTTCATTAAAGTCAGAAATTCTATCATTTCATTGGCGAAATCCTGGTATTCTAAAGCCCGTTTTCTCTCTTTAGCAAGGAAATACAACATATCTTCTATGCCGCCTTTTATGTATTCTTTCTTTTTTACCTCTTCTCCTGCTTCAAAAATAGGTTTAAGTCTATCAGTGACCCCACAAGTAGCAGTGTCAACAACAAAATTGGGTCTGGTTAAACTTCGGTGACTCCTACCTTCAAAGTCAAGTATACTCTCGTAAGTTTGACTATCCAGTGTCCGTTTCATAACATCAACAGGAGTAGAAACTGAGTCAGGAGTACCTTTTCTCTCCAGAAAATAAATAATGGATTCTCCCTTAGGAGGGACTTTTTTACCAGGATGATAGACTGCTTTTTCTTCTTCAAACCAGACGGGATATGTATACCAACCTATTCCAGCACGCCAGAAGTCTTCTGCTTTAGGTTCAGCTTCTTTAAAGGTATAAGTGGTTTTTACTTCGTCCTCATACAACTGAGTTATCCATTTTGCCGGAAAAGGTCTTTTCCAGTCAATGGCTACATCCTTTTCCAGATAAGAAGATTTCAACTCTTCTTTATGCCAGATACCTGGGGCATCCAATATTGCCAGAAAAACACTTTTTCCATCATTTTCGAGGTCAATAGATTCAACGAGACGTCCCGCTTCTTCATTATCCAGAATAAGTCTCATTTCTTGCTTACCTTTTGGCCATGTGATGACCAGCATACTATCGTTTCCCTTCAGCAATCCTAAGAAAATATTCTCTGAAGGGATATAAAGGGTTTCGCCAGAATGATAATCTTTAGGGTTAAATATGAGGTCGTCGCTGATAAAATTAGGCACTATGGCAAACTCGATTGGACTGAAAATATTTATCCCTTTCATATTCACGTCTTTGCTTCGCGAATCCGTAATCTTCTTTGGCGAGCGAACAGGTTTGACTTCGATAATCTGCTCCTTGCTGAATGAAAAAATAGCGGGTAAATTTCCCGCCATTTCCTTAGCGGAAAAACGAGCTTCTATAGTTACTTTATCATCTGCGTTTTGTAGTATATTGCATGAGGTAATATTTGTCTCTTTCCCCTTTAACTGAATAGGAGTAAGCTCTATCCTCTTTTCCCCGGATTTTGAATAAACAATCACTTTTCCTTTTTTTGAGCAGAAGATAACAGTTAGATAGTCATTTTCTAATACTACATCTCCTTTGGAAGAGTATACTCCACCAGTTCCAGCGGGAACAAGCTGCCAGTTAGTTTTATCCCGAACGTTGACCTGGTCGAGAAAAGGCGATAGTGTATCCCAGAGATGAATATTTGCTATTCCTGATTTGGAAACAATGTTTTGAGTTGCTAATATTCCAAGACTTATCACAAGCATAAGAACTAATGGAAGAAAAGTGTGTTTAATATATTGTTTCATGAGTTTCACCGGTTATTATAAATTCCCTGATATCTCTTCTGATTTCTTCGGCATACTTGACTACATCAGCATTATGCGCGCATGCGTAGCCTGCTTGTTGAGACAACTCTCTGAGCAAGCCGCCAACTCTCCCCGGGACGGATTCTATAAGACTCCAGAGCTGGATTTTATCTAAAAGGTAACAGGCTTCTGGGTAAAATTCCAACCCCCCCCCAACCCCCCCGTAAACAGGGGGGTAACCTTCAATAAGGGCTTTAAGCTGGTTGATTGCTTCAGTTTCCTCCTGTAAATGTTCTGAAGCGGGTAACTTGTCCATTTTATCCCAGTATTCCCTCTCCAATTCTTCAACTTTCTCCTTCATCTGACTAAGGAAAAGCTCAAGTTCCGGATTATCTTTTTCCTTTTCAATCCACGAATCTATTTTTTCTTTTATCTTCGGGATAAATTTTTCATATTCTTCAAGTCTCCCTTTGTCAACATTGATAGAGTATAGAAAGTCAGCCATAACTTCCTGCAAAAATTCTTCCTCTCTTATTTGGTAATCCACCTTAAAAATCCATTTCACCCAAGCGCGACCATCGCAATTCTGTATCCCAACGTTATCCAGTGGATACCTCCGAAGCCCTGTTTTCGGCTTAAGCGTAGAGATAGAGCCAAGACGTGCTCTGGCGAAATCTACTGGTGCATTCCTGTATTCTTCCAGTGCATAGATGAGAGCTTGTCCCGAGGGTGGAACCTTTTTACCAAGTCGGAAAAAGGCTTTTTCTCCTTCAAAACAGACAGGGTATTCGTAAAATCCAAAGTTGGGTCGCCAGATTCTGTCCTTTTGCGTTACAAATGGGAAGGTGGTCTCAATCTCACCCTCGAGTAGTTGCGTTTTCCACTTTGCTGGAAATGGTTTTTTCCAATCAAGCGCTACATCTTTCCCTAAGTAGGTGGGGAGTAATTCTTGCTTGTGCCAAATTCCAGGAGCGCTAATTGACTTGAGATATACACTCTTTCCAGCAAGTTGTATTTCGACCGCTTCGATAAGTTTCTCCCCTGCCTGTGAAGACCGACGACTTCGTCTTACGGTCGTGGACAGGCCTTTTTCACCATCTTCCAGGATAAGCTTCACTCTTTGATTGTCATCAGGCCACGCGCAAAAGAAAATCCTATCTTCCCCTTTTAATAGTCCAAGGAAAAGGGTTTCTGATGGAAGATAAATATGGGAAGCGGAAGGGTACTTTTGGGCGTCATAGATAAGGTCTTCTAAGGGCGGAGACGGGACAATTCCAAAACTAATCTCGCCAAAGATGAGAATACCGTTCATATTTTGTGAAGGATTTACTTGTATAGCTCCCTCCTGGTCAAAGAAAAAGCTTCCTTCTATTCGATTCTGACCGGCAGAAAAAGATGCCATTATCCCTGTTAGATCTTCTTTATCTTCTATTACTTTACAGGAAATGATAGTTTGAGCTTTTTCTGAAAGAAAGGGAACAATCTTCATCGTTTCCTTCGATTTAGAGTCCCCTCCTTGGAGGGGCAGGGGTGGGTAGACTAACAACGCACCCTCTTCTTTACAGAATACCGCAGTCCAATTGGTGCCTTCTAAGGTCAATCTGCCAGATGTAGCCCAAGTATCATGGATTGATATTTTAGCTTGAGCTGCGAAGGGAATACAAAAAATGAGGACAATTAACAAGAGAAAACCCGTATATAGATGTCTACGGGACTTGATTATCTTCATAGAATCTTCTCCTTAATGAAAACTGTTTACTCCAGTGGTTTTTCTCCTCTCCAATCTCCTTCTAAATAGTATCTTTCTCTGAGGAAATTCTGGGTAAGCCGCCGTATCTCCTCATATATATCTTTAGATTCTTCCGTTTCTGTTATCATAACGCCAGCCTTATTCCGAATTTCCTTTACAAAATTCCTGTATTTTGTAAGGATTTCCTGACGCTCTGATAGAGAGGATTCACTTATTTCTCGGAAGCTATAAAATTCGCCTCTATCCCAAAGTTCCTCTCCAGTACCCGAACAACTTTTAACCGCCGCAATGGAGTCAGAGACCTTTCTAATTTCAGTGATTGATAGATTAGCGAGACTACTCTGTAAATCCTCTATGTTTTCCTCTATAGCAGTAAAAAATTTATCTGTTTCTACGCTCTGTTTTCTATTTGCCTTACAAAAATTTTTCAGACTAACAAGGAATTTTTCATATTCTTCTATTCTGTTATCCAGACCTTTAAGCGAATTGAGAATATCCTCGCACAAATGAGTTACTGTTGACTCTACCCCTTTTCTATCCACCATACGTACTCTAACAATTAACTGAAAGATAGGAGAAAAATCTAAGACTTGAGGCCAGCCGGGATTGTCTTCAGGCCAAAGCCTATTTTCCTGCGATGTTAAAAAGGTATGTAAAGGCACCAATTTTTCAGCAGTTCGGTAATCTCTTATCCCATCTATATCTAAAATACCCCTTAACCTTTCTATGCCCAGAGTGTCTTGTAAAATATCCATAGGTGTTACAACGTCCAATGGAGTATTCCAGCTTCTGCCATATACATAAATGACAGATAGTTCAGGAGGTTCTGAAAATTCTTCTTCAATAGGAAGAGATGGCTCTTTTAACTTACTGAGAGCCTCTTCATCCCACATCCTGGAATATTCTCTTCCCTTTCCTACCCATAAGACCGCTTCGGTCGTTGGTGAACTCATAGCAACCCGCCATTGAGCTAAAAATGGGTTAGCCCAATTTATCTTCCATCCATTGGTATCGGAAGCAGGGACTACCCCCATCCCCCTTAATAAAGGGGGGCAGGGGGGTTGTTGATTCCAGAGTTCTTGCCCGGGCAAAATGGAGATAAAGATATCTTCCCCTTCTGTTGAGACTTCCACTCCTTCAAAGAAATCTTCTTCACCTTTTATCAACCACATTTTTTGTTTATCCGAAGGAGTAATGGTTAATACCATGCCGCCCTCAGTCGGTAGCCCTATCAGGAAAGGTGTATAAGGAATGAGAACTCTGGGAGTAACATATTTGTGAGGATTAAAAGTTAAATCATCGGCAAATCTATCGGGTAATAAAGCCAGATTTATATCTCTTTTAACATATACTTTGTCTACGTTTTCGCCCGGTTTAATTCCAATGAATGGCCTACTCCGGGGGACGGTGAAGATTGCCGTCATTGCGTCCTTTTCCTCAGAACGAAAACCGACCTCCAAAACAGCGCTCTCTTTACCATTACTTAGAACATAGATAGACTCTATTTCAGTCGCGGGCTTGCCTTCCTTATTTATTACAGTGAGTTCTATTTCCTTACCCAATACTTCCTCTTGCTCAGAGGAGCTTGCTTCTTTGGGAAAAATGAGGAGTTTGTCTTTCTTTGAGGACAAGTAAAATATCCCCCAGTCATTTTCCGCTACTATTTCACCCGCCACATTGTAGTTGCCACTTACCGGTATGGCTCTCCAATGTTCTCGCTCCTTTAAAGATTCTTCAATCTGCCATAAGTTGATACTATTACCTTTGAGTTCCACTATAGTGGAAGTTGATGGAGAAGAACCACGCCAATCGGGGCTTATGTCTACATTCCTCGCTACAAAACCGACATTTTGTGGTGAGTCAATCTTCACATTACAGATATCCCAGGGGCCGCCCAAAGCTTCTGGAGATTGGCAGTAACAAATACTCCGGCTATCCTCAGACCACATAGGCCAGCTCTGTACTCCTCCAGCCATCGTCAGTTGAGAAATCTTCCTATCACTTAGATCCAGCAAATAGATATGAGCGCCATCTTGATAAGCAATTTTCTTTCCATCTGGTGAACATTTCGGGGCGCTCATTATTTCTACTTCTACCAATGGTTCAGGGGGAGTTTCCTTATCAGAGTCGATAAGAAAGATTTTCTCTTTTCCCTCCTCTTTTAAAACGAAAATTACTTTCCCATCAGGGAGATAACTGGGGAATTCACAAAAGAACAAATCTTCTGGGGTAATAATCCTTTCTATTCCAGAAACTATCTCCCTTTCCATAATTCTGCCCTCGCGTCTAAAAACAATTTTTTTCCCATCGGGAGACCAATTGGCCTGGTCTCCATCACAGAGCCTTTCCATTTCTTTTCCATGCTGGTCTGTAAGCCAAATCCCGATCTTCCCTCCTTGACTGGAATGGAAAAGTATCTTCTCGCCATCAAGTGAAAGCCGGGGAGCTATATGCGGCCCCTGCTTGTAGATAATTCTTTCTTCTGTACCGTCTTTTATGAGATAAACACCCGAAAGAGGTTTCGAGAAAAGAAAGACTTCTTCTGCTGACACGGAAGCAAATGTTGAAGTGAATAAAGTCGAAAAGCAGAGAAAGACGATAAAGGGTAAAAATTTTTTACTTTTCAAATTTTTTCTCCTTAAAATTTTCCAACCATTTTCTGAAAGATTCCGTTGCAAATAATTCTTCAGCGCTCTTAGCATATCCTTCTTTTAAGGGGTGGCTGGCATCGGCATAATATTCACTCGGCAAATCTGAAATTGACCTGTAACTTATTCCGTTACCTTCAAGCCAGTTCTCCATTTTACTTTTCATATTATTGTAGCGAATGAGACTCTCCTCTGTCAAGATATAAGGATTAAAAGGGCCAATGATAACAAATACCTTATTGTTCCTTGCTTTCAGTATTTTTATCACTTTCATAAAAGAATTCCATTGGAATGACTCCTCCACTTGAACCCATGAAAAATCTTGTTTTTTCATCCCCCTTTCAACCCAGGTTACAGGTTTACTCTGAGGTTTATTTTCCGGTATAGGAATTTCCAGAGTAATCGCTTTCAGAGGATTTTTATAGGGATTCTGCATCGTCCAGTTCTGTATGTCCATATTCTCAAAGTAATTCATTCTTATATGGTTTATCCAACTGGAGAAAGAAAAGCTTCTTTCAGTGACAACGCTCATTCTTTGTGCAAAGGATGCTTTGTAGCAAGCAATCTTTGGGAAGAACTGTGGGACTAACCTGGGATGATTGAAGCGAAATTCCTCCTCACCCCGCAAATCATGTTCTTTTGAACTCATCCACAGAGGATTGAAATGCAAGATAACTCTCTTATTTGAAATAGCCTTGCCATAATATTTTATCAGACCCAACATCGCCGCTGGATGTATGCCGTCTACTCCCATATTGGCAAATATATTTTTTCCTTCCATTTCATTTAGATAATGCGAAAGAGTTTGTTCCATTGTTACATACTGTCCCCAGACAACCGAATCTCCAATAATAAGAACGGGATAATTTGAGCAAGCGTACTTACTCCATCGCGTGAACATCCAGTAGTCATTGCTAAGATTATAAGGCAGGCGATAATCAATGGAGGGGTTGAATTGCTCCAACCACTTCCAGAGGTTGGGAAGGAGGTAGGATATTCCTATAAGAATAACCATTACCCCTACCCAATTCTTCCAGGATAGCCTGATTGAATTAGAACTGAAAATAAATGAATGTTTCATGGCCTGAAGTGGTTAGGTAATTTTGATTATTAACCTAATTATGCTTGTGTATGACAAGATGGCAAGATAGCAAAATGGCAATTGGATTGTTGATTGTCGATTGATGATTAATCTTGAGCCTGCGAAGGATTGAAAACTTATACAATCAACAATCATCAATCATCAATTAAGATGCCCTCTTGCCTTCCTACTCTTTTACTGGCGCCCAATCCGGCTCCTTATCGCTCTTACCATCGTTAGTAATAGCTACCCAATTGCTTGTTCCAGTCGCATCAGCCACGCATATATTCCAATCCTCCGCCTTGATACCGACCATTTCCGGGGCAAAGCCCAGGCTTTCCTTTTCGGGACCACGGCTGAACGTGACGAATTTTCCCTCCGGCGACCAGTCAATGTGATAAATCTTCAGCGGTTTCAAACTCGTAACAACATTGCGGCGATTCGTAACTTTGGGTGCAGGCAATGTCAAATCCAGGTCTCCGATAGTCAACGCCCAGTCACTCGAACCCCACGCAATCTTTTTCCCGTCGGGGCTTATATCCGGCCGACAGCCGGGGATGCCCAGGTTAAAGACCCCGTTTCCTTTGGCTTCAATAGCCAGGATAGCATGGTCATAGCCCATGCCGCCGTGTACAGTGGCGACAAACCAATTGCCATCGGGTGACCAGCAGATATTATAGAGATGATAGAGCTTTTCGTTTGGATGTTGTATATGCTTCCGTGTCTTGAGGGCATAGATGAACAAATATTTCGTCGCATAATCAAGATAAGAAAATTTATCGAACTCCCCCTTCAGATAGGCAATGGCAGTCCCGTCAGAGTTCCAGCATGGCTCGCGCGCATTTTCTGCAACCTTGGTACGTCCGGTGCCATCAATATTCATATAATAGACATTGCGGATTTTAGACTCTCCCTCACCCTCATCAGAAACAAAACAAACTTTCTCGCCATCAGGGGAGACATGAGGATATAATTCATTTACATCAGGCGTGCGGGTGAGGTTGATTGGCTCTGAACCATCCGCATTCACCAGGTACAATTCCCAGTTATTCTCACGATGGGTTTCGTACACAATCTTGTAGTCAATTTCCTTCAGTTCAGTTCGCAATTTGGCTTCCTGGGCGGCTTTAATTTTGGCAAGTTCTTCCACCAAAGCGATAAAAACTGACCCATAAACCCCTCCGCGGTCACCTCCGCTATTGTCGCAAAGCACCGCCACCAGGTTTCTGCCGCCGCACTGGACTACTTCTGTTATGTCAATGTCAAAAGCTTCGTCCCATCCCTCATGTTGTCCTACCTTTCGTCCGTTCACATAGACCACAGCGTCATCGTCCACTCCGCCGAAATGAATGTTGGTTTTCTTACCTTTCCAGGCAGCAGGCACATCAACCCATCTGCGGTAGAGAATAAATCTATCGGTATATGGTGGCTCCTCATCATTTATTTCCACATTTTCCCAGGCGGAGTCGTTAAAATCCAGGCGGAGGAATCTAGCGCCTAATTCCTTCGTGTCCGCTACCTTTTTCACCTTCCAATCCGTCATCACGGAAATCAAATAACTCCTTTCCGCGTCAGCCGCCGCGAGCCGTAAGCCGAAGGTGAACGAAGTGAACAGGCTTGCGGTCAGAAAGAAAATAACGCCGATTCTTACTTTAAACGCCCTAATAATTTTAGCATACAATGTTGCTGGCATACATTCATACTCCTTTTCTGTACTATCACTATATATTTGAGAATTCGCGTGGTGACTATATTTTCGTCTGAAACGTGATGCGTGATGCGTGAAACGTGATGCGTGATTAATCTTCACTCTTCACGTTTCACGTTTCACGCCAGCCACCCACCACACCGTCCCCCTCCCCCTTAATAAAGGGGGATAAAGGGGGTTGTCCAAAGGGGGGCAGAGGGGTTTGTTCATGCTCATAATTCTCACGTATTTAGGTAATTTTGACGAATAAACTTAACCTTTCCTCTCTTTGAACCGTCCTGAACGTAGTGAAGGAACACACTAAGACACCAAGAAAAGAAAGAAAAAGGCATCCGCTAATAACGCTAAGCTTCACAAAGTTTTTTTTATTCGTGTAACTTCGCGTTATTCGCGGATAAAAAATCTTTGTGCTTTTGTGTCTTGGTGGTTTAAAAAGTTCAACTTTAATCATCAAAGCTACCTAACGATAGCACAAAGTCAAAAGGTGAAATCGACGTACAATTTCAGATTTCAGGCACCTTGACAGCAACCTCTTTCCTTAGCTGGTGTGCTCGAAAGATGCCATCCATAATCACGTTCGTGAGCAAAACTCCTTCAGGCGGTATGGGCGAAGGACCGTTGGAACGTACAGCCTCTCCGAAAAACTTCATCTGTAATTTCCAGCAGTCCGCCTCGGGGAATCCAGAGAATCGGATAGTGGTCATACCTTGAGGCGGATTTGGTTCAGGAGTAAGTCCTTCAGCCTTTGCCAGTTGCTTGACTTGTTCTGATAGTTCATCGGCATACAGCACCGGCCCACCGAGTGACATTCCTGCCCGTTTCCCAAGGAAGAAATTGCCGCCCAAAGAATCTTGATGAACCGCCCAGGAGATTTTGAAGACCATCACCCCGCCGTTTTCAAACCGTACCCATGCCGCGCCAAATTCTTCCACATCCATGTCAGCAAAGCGTGGGTCCTGATGCGAAATGTAATCTTCTGTGATAGCTGAAACCCGCACCGGCTTGGGATATCCCATCACGTACAACATACTGTGCATGTTGTAAACACCGATGTCAACAATGGCGCCCGCGCCGGCGGTTTTCTTGTAAATGAAGGTGTGTCCCGGAGTTCCGCGCCGGCGACATCCTGCCGTCTCCGCGTAGTAGATATCTCCAAGCACGCCTTCGTCCACGAGTTTCCTGGCGAATTGCAACTGTGGACTAAAAGTGGGGTTTAGCCCGATTTGCAGTACCTTCCCAGTTTCCTTTGCTGCTCTTACCATTGCCGTGGCATCATTGAGCGTCGCTGCCATTGGTTTCTCGCATAACACATGCTTTCCGGCTTTCAACGCCGCCACCGTGGGACGCCGATGTCCTTGATTGTAAGTGCATACACTCACAGCGTCAATTTCGTCCATTTCGAGCATTTTGTTATAGCTTGTAAACGCATACTTCTTAGGGACACCCCATTCTTCCGCCGCACGAAGCGCCTTTGCTTTTATGATGTCACAGACGGCAACAATCTCGAAGTCACCTACTTCTTGGTACGTCCGTTGATGCATTCGTGAGATGCCACCTGTGCCGATAATGCCAATCTTAACGGTATCCATATTATCTCCTTGTACTAATGATTTAATCGCCAGAAACCCGTTTTCTTCAACGGGTTTCTGATTAAAACTCAGACCACGCCTCCAAAAGCAGATTCCGCGGCAGGAAATTGGTAAGGTCATTTACTTTCGGATGACCTTCCCCGCTGAAAACCAAAAATTGGTCGATGTGTGATAGCAACGCAAAATCTGGAATTTTGGTTCCATAAGTTTTCGGTGAAATACATATAACTAAATCGGGGAACTTTTGGTGTAGGAAATCTGCTATTTCAAAAATGCTTTCGTATATTTTCCATAAAGATTCCGGCCGACTGTAATGTCCATGTCCATAAGCAGCACAGCCGTAGATAGATTGTTCCGCTGACCCAATCGTGGGCATATCCAGAATAATATAATCCAGGACAACGGATGGACGGGCGCCTTTATATCCCACGGTTTCATCAAGGTTTTCGATTAAATCCGCCAGGGCTTGAGCGGCGTAGACTCCATAATCGCTGGCTATGCAGAATACCTTAACTTGTTCGCTTTGTTCACCGACGCCTTCCCGCTCACTACGTTCTTGTGACAGGTCGGCTTTCGGTTCACTTCGTTCAGGCATTACCTCTTGCCCTCTTGCCTCCTTGCCTCCTTGCCCTTCTACCGTCCAATCTTTCCCATCAGCTAACTTAAATGCCCATTCGGAGTGCTTCGATATAGGGCTTTCCATTTTGACGGTAGTTAAAGCGACATAAATTCCAAATTTCATCTTCACATCGTGCAAACTTCTGCTGAATTCCAGTAGCATGGGGAAATTACCTTTTTCGAGGGAATATTTGGATGTTGTTTTCTCTTCAGTGGAATTGTCATCTTTAACCTCGTTGTCCAGCAATAATTGTTGCCAATCGTAATTGATACAGACAAGTTTCACCTCTTCCCCCGGTTTTTCCTTCGGAGATTTCGCCTCCGAACTCACATCCATCAGATGGACATATTGTGAGAGTTCTCTCTGCTTTGCGAAGACGTTGAAATATTGATTGACAAAACGACCTAATCCCTCCTTGAGCGCCTTTTGTAAATCACTCCCTGTAAAGAGCATAATAAATGTTTTAGGGCTGGCGGAAATGTCGCCAGTTGGTACACGTATTTCCGTCACCCAGTTATCTTCTTTAGGAGGCAATCCAATTGCAATAGTATTTTTCAAGGTATATAAATCGAAGTGTTTTAAAACGCCCGGAGCCTCATTGCCAAGAATAAAACCTTCTCCGCGTTCATTAAGAAATCCCAATATGATTGGCTCATCTGCGCCGCCGGAGAAAGGAATTGCGTAATTCTGGTCCAAACTATAGCCATAAAGGTTTAATTTGTTTTGGGCATTTTCAAGCCAACTAAGACGTTCGATTTGCAAATTTTCGACAACTATAGCTGAATCACTGAGATTTTCAAACTCCAGCCATTTTCTGATAAGAGCGTTATTCGGATATATTTCGTAGTTGACATAGACCTTTAGAAGTACACGTTCTTCACTATCTTGGTGTTGTAAAACGATTTTCAATTGCCTGGCGCCCCCAGGCAAATTTATGATTTCATGGGATAGATACGTCAGTTGTCCATTCTTGCCCGAAAAAAGTACATTACCTACCTGGAATTGAAATTCATCGCTTGGCGCTGTAATATAATCTAATTCTGAAGTTCTGTTTATGTATCCGACGGTGGATATACCCTTGCTATCTTTATCAAGTATTATTAGTCGTTCCAAAAGTCCATTGCCGATGTAAAAAAGACTTAGCTTAGCATTGAATCCCGCATAAACTCCGACCGGTTTGAAGCCATGCAATTTTCGGAATTCTTCCTGAGTCAGAGATTTGAGAGCATTATCGCGTTTACCACTACATGATGCCAATAGGATTATCGGAATAATCAATAACAAATGTTTAGCTTTCATTCAAAGAACTCCTTGGTGTTTGGTTCCGTTTTTTTTATTTTATCATGAAAGGCAAATTTCATCAAGTCAAATTTCTGATTTACAGAAATTCCCCAGTGTTTCTTTTAATCAAACTCCAAACTTTTCTTTAAGAAAGAAAAGTTTGAGCAAAAGAAATAATTGGAAGAGAAGCAAAAAAAGAAAAGTTTGGTTTTAGCCCTTGACAATTGAACAGAACCTGCTATACTACTATCAAAATGTGAAACGTGAAGGGTAAGGAGAACATTCTTTTATTTTTCACGCTTCACGTTTCATTGCAAAAGGAGGGATATTATTAACGTGAAGCTAATAACCTCATTATCTGAAATGCAAAAATATGTCAATGACCTTCGCGCTCAAGGAAAAACCATCGGTTTTGTTCCGACGATGGGTTTTTTACACGAAGGTCATCTCAGCCTGATGCGACAAGCCCGCGCAGAGAATGATATTGTTATCATTAGTATATTTGTCAATCCAACTCAGTTCGGCCCACAGGAAGATTACGACGCCTATCCCAGGGACTTAACACGTGATTGTAACTTAGTCATGGAAATCAGTGTAGATGCTGTTTTTGCACCTTCAGTAAGGGAGATGTACCGAGAGGGATACAATACCTTCGTCGAAGTGGAAGGCACACTTACCCAAAGGCTATGCGGCGCATCCAGGCCGGGACATTTTCGTGGGGTGACAACCGTCGTCGCTAAATTGTTTAACCTCGTTAAGCCTCATCGCGCTTACTTTGGACAAAAAGATGCGCAACAATTGATTGTCATTCAGAGGATGGTAAATGACCTAAATTTCGCCATTGAAATTGTACCGATGCCAACTATCCGCGAACATGACGGTTTGGCGATGAGTTCGCGCAACAAAAATCTCAATAAAGAAGAACGTCAATCGGCGCTGGTGCTGTATAAATCCCTAAACTTAGCTATGGATATGATAAATACTGGCGAACGCGATGCTGCTAAAATCCGAACCAAAATGCAACGCCTGATTGAAACAGAAAAAAAGGCAAAAATTGATTACATCTCGTTAGTTGATGCTCATACTCTGGAGGAATTGACAACGTTGACAGGTGAAATACTTATCGCTCTCGCCGTCTTTATTGGAAATACACGCTTGATAGATAATGTGAGATTGATGATTGATGATTGATGATTGTCGATTGTAAAAAAATCAACAATCAACAATCAACAATCACAAGGAGTGGAGTGCATAAGCCCGTCCGCGTTCGTCCATAAAGTCTGTGGTATCTATATATGGAGGTCATGGTAAATGGCACCAAACGAAACAGATATAATTATATGCCCAAGTTGCGCGGGAAAAATCGCTGAAGGCGAGGTATGTCCCGAGTGTGGTTGGAGCGGACTGCCCCAAGAAGTTTATTCGCTGGCGCCTTTAGAAATTGGGATTGTGCTAAAAGATAGATATGAAGTTATTAAGAGGATTTCAGCCGGGGAAGTTAATGGTTATCTGATGATGGACAAAGAAGCGCAATGTCCTGTTATAGTGAAGGAAGTTGCAATTCCGATGGAGGAAGAAAATCCCTCCCATACCCCCTTTGATAAAGGGGTGAATAAAGGGGGATTTGAGGAGGAACTTGAATCTCATACTGAAACAGATTCGATTCTCAGTATCTGCTCGCAGGCAAGTGAAGACGGATTTACGGGAGTAAACCACGCGGGCGGAGAAATTATTGATGAGGTTGAAGAAAATTCGGGAATTTGGTTTGAAGAGGACGCGGCTGAAGATGCAACGGAAGAGCAACCCACCCCCAACCCCTCCCGAGGTCGGATTTCGGAATTGAGGAACTGTTTTTTTAATTCCGAATTCCGAATTCCGAATTCCGAATTCCCTCTGGGGAGTTTACCAGAAAATGAAGCGTCCACGTCTGAGCTTGATTCGGGTATATGTTGTAGGGTTGCTGACCAACAAAATTTAATCACTACACAACGATTGCCGTTTGAACGTCTACATGCGGAACGTGCCATACTCGAAGAACTGGGATATCCTACCATTGTCAAAGTATTAGATTACTTTGAAGATGATGGACGTGCTTACCTGGTAGAACAGTATTTTGAAGGTTGTAAGTTGCAGGAAGCCTGGCACTTTTCTAACTGTAAGACGAAGCCGCCAGTGGGCAAAGTGAACATATTGACCCAACAAATTGATTGGCTAATTCAACTCTGCCAGGGATTGGCGAAAGTACACGCAGCAAGTGTACTTTACAACGCGATTACACCTGACCGATTGAGCGTTTCAAAAGAGAATAGGCTGGTGCTTACAGATTTCTCCAGCGCTGTGAAGCTTCCTCTGGAAAAAAAACATCAACAAGGTATCGATTTTTATGTCGCGCCAGAGCTAATTCTAAATCCTGAAACCGTTGATGTTCGAGCGGATTTGTATTCTTTGGGGGTTATGTGGTATCAATTATTGCTGGGTAGACCATTGACAGAGGAAGATTTTGAATGCCAGTTTATTCTAAAACCTTTGCAAGATTATGTACCGCATCTGCATCCAGTAATAAACCAGCTACTGTTAAAGCTGACAGGTCACAAGCCTGACCTGCGTTTTGCTTCTACGGATGAGGTCAAAAGCGGTAAACAGCCCGTTGTAAGTTTGCAACGTAAGCTCTTACAGCTAAAACAGAGTTTAGGTGAATCCACCCTTATCATCGGTAGCCAGACAAATGCTGGACTTCAGCGCGCAACCAATGAAGATAACTTGTGGGCTCAAAACTTATCCTATCGTAGCCTTGATGGACATGTCCCGTTAGGATTATTCATCGTCGCAGACGGTATGGGCGGCGCAGAAGCAGGCGAAGTAGCCAGCAAAATTGTCATTCAAACGATTTCGGATGCGTTATTGCCGCAGTTGATAGCATTGCGCGACCGCGTTGACGAGGACCATTCCGAAGACTTGTTGGAAAAAATCAAGGATGCTATCATTATCGCCAATAAAGAAATCATTGCGCAAACAGAACAAATCCCCTTTTTCCCCCCTTTTCCAAAGGGGGGTAGGGGAGATTTTAGCGGCATGGGAAGTACGGTAACACTTGCCGCTGTTGTGGGAATGAGAGCGTACATTGGCCATGTTGGCGACAGTCGTCTTTATCTCATAAATAAACCAAACTTTTCTTTTACAAAGAAAAGTTTAATCAAAAGAAACACTGAGGAATTTATTTTAAATAAAGAAGGGATACATCAGAAAACTACAGACCATTCTATTGTCAGCCGGTTACTGCAAATCGGCGCTATCACTCCCGAAGAAGCAGAAACACATCCTCAACGAGACGTGTTGCTCAAAGCCGTCGGTGCCCGCCCCGACATTGAACCTGATACTTTTTCTTTTACTATAGAACAAGGAGATATCCTATTGCTTTGTTCAGATGGTTTGACAAAACATCTACAAGATTCCGAAATCCACCAAATCGTTATGAGAGCGGAAGCTCCGCAGCAAGCCTGCGATTCCTTCGTCAACAACGCTAACCTCTGCGGCGGCGAGGATAATATTACCGTGATTATAGTTCAATTAGTACCTTGTCAATTTTCCAAATTATTTCATGCGCCGAGTAGTATTGGTTAGTTTAGGAGGAGATTCATTTATGTCTCAAATAATTGATGCTATTTATGAAGATGGTGTTTTGAAGCCTTTAGAACCGCTTACTCTCCAAGAACACATCAGAGTGCGGATTCAAATTTCGCCTATCCTTGCGCGAAGTGAAGGAATAGAGGAAGAATATCTCCGACAACAAGCGGAAGAAATTCTTGCGCTTGCCAGGGCAAGTTGCGAAGGGCTTTCCGAGGAAGAATTGGCTATCATGGAAAGTATGAAGCTAGATGAAATACACTTTTTTTCGAACCGGGGAGAATCCAAATGAGAACACGGGTTTTGTTAGATACAGACATCCTTTCTGTGTTAAGGAGAGGACATGAAAGAGTTACACAACATGCCACAGATTACATCGTCACTTATGGTAACCTTGCTTTCACTGAATTGACCTGGTATGAAGTCGTTAGAGGTTATCGCGCAATCGGCGCGCATCATCAATTGGAGGTATTCGAAGCTTTTTGTCGGCGTTGTGATATCCTACCTCTTGACCACAACGCCTTAGATTGTGCAGCAAATATCTATTCTGACTTGCGTCGGCGAGGGGAATTAATCGGAGAGGTAGATATTCTGATAGCCGGTATTGCACTCACCAATGGAACAGGGATAGCAACACGAAATGTAGAACATTTCTCTCGCATTACCAGTCTTTATGTCGAGAATTGGACAGTCTGAAATGGTGTTCTTTTGGAAATCTCTGCGGGCTTTACACCTGCGAATACCAGTTCGTAATCTACTGATAAGTATAAAGTTGTTGTTTAGGTCTACCGATTTTGTGGTCTAAATTTCCGTTGGCATTACAGTAATGCGTAATACGCGATTTGTGATTTAATCACGTTTCACGCATCACGTTTCACGTACTTTTCGGTGGAAAGTCTACGCCAATTACCGTAGATTTTCAATGATTGAATTACTTAGTATACCATGTCTCTTAAATGTCCCAAATGTGGCGCTGTAAATCCCGATATCGCCCGCTTTTGCTGGCATGATGGCGAGAAGTTAGCGACAACGGGTATCAATCCATTTCGCTTCCGTGACGGTAGTACAGCAATGACTATCGCGGAGCTGGCAATCCAAATCGAAGACAATAGGTCTGATAGCTTAGCCCATTTATATCAAGGCGATTTTAGCGCGTGGCTATCGAGCATCGGAAGAGCCGACCTTGCCATAATAGCCCGTCAAATTGTCGCTACGGAATCAGACCCAAACCTCGGCCTGGAGAAATTTCTCGCACGTCTTTCAGAGGACAATCATCCAACATCATCGGAACCAAAACAAGAATTTATCAATCCCATAGACGGCGCTGTTATGATTCTGATTCCCGCAAGCGAGTTTTTGATGGGCAGTGTCGGCAACGACGGCTATCGCAACGAAAAGCCACAGCGGAAGGTATATCTTGATTCATACTATATCGACAAATTCGAAGTCACTAATGTACAGTACAGGGAATTTATGAGAGCGACAGGTCATAAGCCGCCAAGAGATTGGAGTGATTATGATACGAGCCGCTTGAATCATCCAGTGGTTGGAGTTTCATGGTATGATGCTGTTGCGTACTCAGAGTGGGCTGGCAAAAGATTGCCAACTGAAGCGGAATGGGAAAAAGCCGCCAGAGGCATTGATGGACGGAAGTATCCCTGGGGCAATATTCCTCCCGACTCAGGCGGGCGTTATCGCGCCAATTACAAGGTCGGCAAATACGGCGCAGCAGATGGATATTCCACGACTTCTCCGGTCGATAGCTTTCCGTTAGGAGCAAGTTCTTACGGCATAATGGATATGGCAGGCAATGTCTGGGAATGGTGCGCAGATTGGTATGATTCAGGATATTACCGCCAGGCTCCAACCCAAAATCCCCCAGGCCCCAGTTCAGGCAAACACCGGGTATTGCGCGGTGGTGCCTGGCTCAATGATGATATATCTTATCTTCGTTGCGCCGTCCGCGGCTGGCATGCGCCAACGTTGACGTTTAATTATGTTGGCTTCCGTTGCGTTCAGGATTTGAAACCTACTTTTTAAAGTTTGCGCTCAATCGCCAGACTTCCGAAGTCTCCGAGACTTCGGAAGTCTACACTAAAGGACAAAGGCAATGAATCTCCTTAACAAAATAAAATCCCTTTTTATAAAGAGAATCAAGGTTATCAAGGAAGTTCCAGTAGAAAAACGAGTTGAAATCATCAAAGAGGTTGAAAAACCTGTTGAAGTCGTTAAAGCAGTTGTAATTGAGAAACCAATTGAGGTTATTAGAGAGATAGAAGTAGAAAACCGAGCCTTTGAGTTAGTTGATAACCAAGAATTACTGGTTAAAGATAAGATTATCCAGCTTGTCAATACCAGTAACAGACTGGATATCGCAACGGGTTATTTCTATCATCATGGCTACAATCTCTTTGCTAACTCCGTCGAAGCACTGGTTAAAAGAAGCCGAACCGGTCCAACAAACGTACCTGTGAGGATGGTTGTCGGGAATCTCGGTTTAGAAGATGAAATTGATAAGACAACCGCAAAGCTGGTGTGGAGATTCATTCAAGATAAAGATAACGGTATAGCAATCAAAACCGTCAAAAACAGAAGATTGCATACCAAACTCTATCTTGGACACAACGACAAGGAAACCTTTATCCTCTTTGGCTCCAGCAATATCTCCTACGCTGGGTTAATGGAAAATATAGAATTGAATACCATTGAGACTGTCCCTTATGATAGTAAGAGGGCCACTTTATTCCGAGAATGGTTTGAAAATCTCTGGCAAATAGCGGATGAGATCGATGCAGAGCTATTGCAAAAGATTATCGAAGCAGCGTCAGAAGCGGAAGAAGTTCTTACTTTAGATGATTATACCTTGCGGGCATTACTGCTTTCCATTCGCTTTCTGCGTGAAACCAGCAAAGAAAACCTGTTTTATTACCAGTATGAGGATGCCATTTCAGTTCTTGAACGCTATAATCTTGGTCCGAAATACACGGGCGTGATGTTGGCTCATGAAGTAGGATTGGGTAAAACTATCATCAGCGCAAAGGTTATTAAAACTCTGATAGAAAAAGTAGCAGCCAAAAAGGTCTTGATTGCTACTCCCGCTTCGCTTTGTGAACAGTGGCAAGGGGAATTGGAGGATGAAAAGTTTGGCTTGTCGTTTGAGATTTTAGATGGACAGCGATTAAGGAATGCTGATAGAAATTTGTTTCAAGAACTCGACCATATTATCGTTTCAATAGATTTTCTCAAAACCCAGATAGACAATTACAATATTGCTGATATAGATTGGGATTTGCTGGTTATTGACGAATCGCACTATCTACGCAACAAGGACTCCCAACGATTCAAGGAGATAAAGAAACTATTCTACTCCGCATATTTTAAAATGCTTTTAACTGCAACTCCTATCCAGAACAAAGATTTAGATATCTTTGCGCAGTTGTCTCTGATTGATGAAAGCATCAAAACTCTGACTGAGAGAGGTGTGGAGGATTTAGATTTTGAGACGCTTAGAGAACGAAACATTATCCGACGGCTCCGCTCGGACATCAAAGAGTTTGAACGCATTATCCCTCAGCGAGTTGTCCACCCAAGCAATTACATCCCGCTAAATGAATCGCTGCGCGAATTGTATCAGAAATTCAAACAATTCATCACCCAAAATTGCGCGTATTATCCTCTCATTCAAGAGTTAGTCTCGGGCTTTGGGTACATCGTCCCCTTCATTCAATTTGTCTATCTCCAGCAGTTATGTAGTAGTATGGAAGCTTTTATCGCATCTGTAAGGCGGTTAAAGGATACAATTGGAGAACTCATTGACAGCGGCAGCGTAGGCATCAACATTCAAAAATATCAACAGGATTTCGATGGAACGGATGAAGCGTTCAATGAATTTTTGGAACAATACGGTGAGGAGCAATTAGAGCGAAGGGGCAGCAAACTTTATCTGAAGGTAAAACTCTCTATTGAGTTTCCTGAAGTGTTTTTTGAAAGCGTTTCTGAGCAAGAAGAAATCTCCCGCGAGGGGACTGCTGTTTCCCCTATCCTTGCCTCTCAACCAGATGGCGAGATTGCCGGGGGCAGATTTTCCGGTCTTCGCGGGAGACATCTAAATGATAAATTTTCTCAGACGCAATTGCAAGCGAAATCTTCAACCTGTTGCGTTTTGAAGGAGAATCCGGGGTTTGATTGCGTGGTGGGGAATCCGCCGTATGTGAGACAGGAAGAACTTGGGAAAGACAAGGAATTCTTGTCAATCTATGAGACATACAGTGGGACGGCTGACTTATACGTCTACTTTATGGAAAGAGCACACTATCTCCTGCGTCAATCCGGGTGGTTTGGGATGATTTGCTCAAATAAGTTCATGCGTTCGAACTACGGCAAGCCTTTGAGAACATACTTGGAGACAAAAGCACAGCTTAATCAAATCATCGACTTCGGAGAGTTACCTGTTTTTCAAGATGCCGCTGCTATGCCAGCTATCATTATCACCCAAAAAGGAAAGATTGAACGACAAGAATTTCTTTTTGTTCAGGTGAAACGTCTTGATTTTGATTCTTTAACAGAAGAGGTAAGACGGGTTAGCGAAAGATTGGGGCAAGAAGCTTTAACAGGTGAAAACTGGACGTTAGCAAGTTTTGCCGAAACACAAATCTTGGCGAAGATGCGAATAGTTGGCATACCATTGGGTGAATATTGTCAAGGGAAAATTCAATACGGTATTAAAACAGGACTCAATGATGCGTTTATCATTGACCGTGTCACCCACGACAAACTTATCTCCGAAGACCCGAAGTCCGCCGAAATTATTAAGCCGTTAATTGTAGGAGATAATGTGAGGAAATACCATATCAATTTTCAGGAAAGGTACTTAATTTGGACATATATCGGTGTTGCCATAAATCAGTATCCTGCTATTTTGAATTACTTGAAACAACATCAAGATAGGATGGAAAAACGTTGGGACAGGGGAAACCATTGGTGGGAATTGAGAGCCTGTTCCTACTATGAAGACTTTGAGAAACCGAAGATTGTCTGGGGGGCATTTGCTATAGAGCCCCATACGCATCAAGTTAAGCGTTTTTTCCCAATTCCCCTCCCTTGACGGGAGGGGTTAGGGGAGGGTGAAAAAAGCGAGAGCGCCGCTCTCACCCCCACCTAACCTCCCCCGTCAAGGGGGAGGAACAACATCATATCTACGTGATTGCCCTTAACTTGATGCGCATGGGGGCATTTGCTATAGAGCCCAGATTTGGATTTGATGAAAATTACTGGATTAATGCCCCAGCGTATTTTGTAGCAAAAGATGATAAGTACCTCCTATCTCTTTTGAATTCAAAGATGCTTTTTTGGGCACTTGGAAAGATTTGCTCAGTACTTGGTGATATGGATAAAAGGGGCAGAATAATTATGCGAACCGTCTATATTGAACCGCTTCCCATCCGCCGTATCGACTTCACCAACCCTGTTGAAAAATCCCAACACGACGAACTCGCTGCCCTTGCCGACAAGATGCTTCATCTAAACAAACGTCTCCATAACGAACTGGAGCAAATGACATTTTTGCAGATTTGCGACGAAATCAATCCTAATCGCCTACCATTGAAAGGGATGGGAGACAGATTCCGAATCGCAATCACAGACAGCAAACGGAAAAAACTCACGTCCCAAGTCATCGAAACGTTTGAACTGGGAGATGGAGAACTGGGCCTCAAAGACGACAAACTGACTGCGCGCATTCAAGCGGATGAAACAGCCATTTCCTTTCTGCGAGCCTACCTTGCCCACATTGAGGCCGAAACTTTGGATACGCTCAATGCCGAATATCCCAAATTAGAAGAAAAGATCCGAAATCTCCCCGTTCCTGACCTGACAATCGAGGAGATGTCGCAAGCCCTGTCTCGGTGGGAAGAGATTGAAAAAGAGAAGGAATCATTAGTGAGGGAGATCCAAGATACGGACAACCTGATTGACGCCAAAGTTTTTCGGTTGTATGGGTTGGAAAGGGAGGAGATTGTTACGGTGTTAGATTCGTTGGGGACGGAGGAAGAAATAAAAACGGATATTCTGAATAAATGGGAACGGGAAACGGAGGGTTAAAGTATGCCTTGTCCTTTCAAGTCTTGCATCTTTGCGGCATAATCTTTGCCTTTCATTGGGCATTCAATAAGAGAAGAAAACTCCTCTTCGTTCAAGCGAAGTTTTTCTCGAACATCTTTTTGGACACCCGCTGATAAAGTTTTTCTGCCTTTTGGAACGCTAATACGATGTGTTTTTTTGCCCTCTAAAATGTACCAACCGGTGAAGTGAGGACCACTTGTACGAAATTGGATTTCCAGCTTATTGCTTATGACATTATAAACCTGGTTAGCGCGGAAAGTTGATTTACTCATTTGTCTCGATGATTCTTAGTAAAATACGTTTCCACCCTTGTGGTAATTGTCCTAATTCTTCATCCGAGGAAGCGACTAAATCTTCAAATAAAGAAACAATATCTTGTTTCAAGATAGCGATTGCTTCAGCTTCGGTAGTACCAGAGCCAAATGCTTCTACTTCCGGCCAGCGGGCTACTGTTTCGTCTGGATATTCTTCAATCACTATATTAATGTGATATGTTAAACGATATTTCTCCGAATTAAGTTCCCAGAGATTTGTGTTTCGTATAATTGGATGAGTTCGTAATTCCTCATTTAATTCTTTTAGCTGCGCTTCAAGAACAGATAATCTTTCGCTAATAAGCGAAGCCTTATTTTCTAAGGGTTGAAGTTCTTCATAAGAGATTTGCATGCTTTACTCCTCATGGGAAAGAAAACTTGACCTGCAAGGTGCTATTCACACCTTGTTTACTATTCGTCATGGAGTAAATCGTTGAGTGAACCCTTTCCAGCGCGCTCAAGAAGTGTCCCAAGTTCCATGTCACCGCGAACTCCGAAATCAATATCGTATTTTCCTTCGATAGTCCGCGCCAGTGTATCTGAACGCTTACGGCGGAGCCGACCATTCCGGTTTCGGGAGCGAATACCTCGCATCCTTGGGGCATCTTTTGACATTACTTCCACCTCTTTTGTTTACTTGAGACTTTTCGGAAAGTATTAACATAATCAAATTATTATAACACTTCAGATGGAAAATTGCAAGTAAAATTTTAATCTAACTACAAAGTAGATTCAAAATACCGACAACCTGATAGATGCCAAAGTGTTCGCTTCGCTCACCGACGACTTCGTCTTACGGTTTCGGTTGTATGGGTTGGAGCGGGAGGAGATAATTACAGTGTTGGATTCGTTGGGAACTGATGAAGAAGTCAAAGCGGATATTTTGGAAAAGTGGAATCAGGAGCAGATTCGCCCTTGATTTTACATCAGAGGTATGGTATTATTAACACGAACTGGACAGAATCAACGGAGTGAATGAAGATGGAAAAAGTCAAACGCGATATGAATATAGAGCAATTGAAGAAGATTTATCAAATCTTCAAAGCATATCAACAAGCTAATACGTCGCCGAAGCCGAATCTTTCGGAGGAGGAGAAGAGACTTAGGGAATTAGAAAGGAACAATCCATATTTTTCAAGATACGTCTATTCGGAGGTAACCATAGATGAATAGAGGAAAACCAGAGAATATAGCTTTACCTGAAAAGCCTCCTAAAATGTATCTGGCTGATACTCCTATATCAAAATCAGAAGATGACCTATTGGGAAGAGCAAGATTTGCCCAGAGGCTTGGAGATACCATTAGGGATTGGAATAAAGAGGAGAGTCTCGTAATTGCTTTATACGGACCCTGGGGAAGCGGAAAAACTTCCATCTTGAATTTAGCGGTTGAACAAATTGAAAAAACAACAGCAAATGTACCGGAAGATGAACGTCCTATTGTTATTCGGTTTAATCCATGGAACTTTTCTGAGCAAAATCAAATTCTTGAAATGTTCTTTCACGAGATAGCTACGGAGCTTGGTTATCGGTCTGCTTCCAAGACTTTGAAAAAAATTGGAACTCAACTCCAAAGATACGGCAGTTTCCTTACGCCAATTTCCAAAATCCCAGTCCCAGGATTTAGATTCTTGTCTATCGTCGAAAAGATTGGAAAGGGAATGAAAGAATTTGGAAATGAAAATCTGGCTAAATTGAAAACAAAAATCAGTGAACTTTTCAAAAAAATGAAACGGCGTATCATTATTGTGATTGACGATATAGATAGGCTCAATGAAGTGGAAATTCGCCAGATGTTCCAGTTGATAAAGTTGAATGCCGATTTCCCAAATACCATCTATCTACTTGCTTTTGACCGCGAAGTCGTCGAAAAAGCTTTGGAAACAACTCCCAAAATCTCAGGGCGCGCCTATCTTGAGAAGATAGTTCAAGTCGCCTTTGATATTCCTATGATTGAACCGACTAGATTAACCAGGATACTTTTTACCGAAATGGACAAGCTGATTGCTGACGTTCCAGAAGAAAATTTTGACCAGGTACGGTGGGGAAATCTGTATTACGGGGGATTGAGACATTTCTTTTCATCTGTCAGGGATATCAAGCGCTTCATCAACGGCTTCTCTTTCAGTTTCCAACTGGTTTCGTCCGAGGTTAATTCGATTGATGTCATTGGCATTGAAGCATTACGCATTTTGGCGCCCAAAGTTTATCACGCTATAGCGAGAAACAAAGAGATATTTACTCTGACCAGCACTTTTAAACGCAGTGTCGATAATAATCAGCTTAAACAACAATATGAAGTGTACACGAAACTATAACGAATCTATACGAAATCTATACGAAATTTTATGCAAACTTAGTGAAGGGTAGAGAATTGTGTCTCAAAGACAGCAATTCCGCTTGCGGAGGAGATGAAACTGCCATCTCCTTCCCGCGAACCTACCTGGCTCACATTGAAGACGAAACTTTGGATACACTCAACGCTGAATATCACAAATTAGGCGACAAGAGTAACTGTTTTTTGCCTATTCTGTTCATGTTTGCCAAGCCAAAGTAATGGGTGACTACCAAATCTAAGGAGATGAACTCAAATGTCAAAAATTTCAATCCAAACCAGTTTATTGCGAGACAATATTGTGGTCACTGGTGAAACATTTACAAACTATTTGTTAATCAAAGTAATTCCCTCGGATGTCAGCGTGCAGGCAATGCCGCTGAATGTCTCGTTGGTCCTGGATGTCAGTGGCTCAATGTATAATGAAAAGCGTTTGGAATACGTGAAGCAAGCCGCCGAACATGTTGTTGATATGATGAGTCCAAATGATATTGTTTCTGTCATCGCATTTGCTGATAGGTCGAAAGTTGTTTCAGAAGCTAAGACAGCCGAGGGAAAAGATGCCATCAAGCAGGCGATTCGGAATATTGAGGATGTGGATGCAGGTAGCGGCACATCAATGTCTTTGGGCATGGAAAGCGGCGTTGCGGAAGTCTTAAAAAATCTGTCCGAAGGGCGTTCTAATCGAGTGATAGTGCTTACCGATGGGCAAACGAAAGGGGAAGAAAAATGTGAACAGATAGCCGAAAAAGAAGCGCCAGCAGGTGTCGGATTTTCGGCCATCGGTGTCGGGTCGGATTGGAATGATGTGTTATTGGAAAAAATCGCCCAAATCGGACACGGCAAATGGCATTACGTTGATGCGCCCGAGAAAGCCCTGCAGATCTTTCAGGAAGAGTTCGGACAACTTATCGCTACGGCCTTCAGCAACGTCATACTAAAGTTGCATCTGATGAAGGACATCGTAGTGAAAAGAGTCAGGCAGGTAGAACCTGATTACATCGAATTTACCCTCAATACGAGCAGCGAGCGCCTCGTTGCCGTGCCTCTCGGCTCCATGCAAAAAGATACGCCCAAATGGGTTGTCGCTGATATTGGTCTGCCAAAACGCACTTTGGGACGTTACATGATTCTGCGGTTAGAACTTATCTACGATATTCCCGCGTCCAACATTTTCGGCGAATCAACCGATTTAATTCCCGTATATGTTGTCTATACTGACGATAGGTCACAAAGCTACGTCAATGGCGAAGTCGCGCGCAGTATCGACCAACTGCAGATTGAAGAGTTGACATCGAAGGCTACGATATTCTTAAATCAGGGCGACCAATCGCGTGCTACCATGTTGTTGCAAAACGCACAGAATATCGCCAACAGAACAGGAGATGCGCGTAAAACCCAGGCGCTAAATCAAACTCTCAGTGAACTCGGCCAATCAGGGCAAGTCTCGCGCAAGACGATGCTCCATCTCAAAGACCAGGCGCGCAGAACGGGCTTGCTTTCACCAGAAGAAGTCGGGCAGTTACTAAAACGTGAAACGTGATGAGTGATGAGTGATGAGTGATGAGTGATAGTTACTTACCTCTATCACTTATCACTCATCACTTATCACTATCACACGGACAGTTAATCCGCGTAGCAAAAAGTTAAAGAAATTTTCTTAATTAGGAGGAACAAAGATGATTATTTGTCCCAACCCAGATTGCAGAGCCGAAAACGAGGATGGCGTTCTGTACTGTGACAAATGCGGCGCTGATTTGCAGCAAGAACAAGATAGTCAAGCGATTTCTGTTCAGCCTCAACTTGATGACGAAGAGGAAAACATTGTTGACGCAACCGATATGGAAGCTGCAGAATATGCGCCCATTGTCACACCGCCATCCCATGAGACGGGAGTTTTAGAGACGCCTGCTCAAAAAGCGGCGGTTCAACCGGCAATACAAACGAAGGAAGCCAAGTTGACGGTTCTTCGCGGTGGAAAAGTCGGAGAGGAGTTTCCAATCATATTTGAGGGCTTGCATGTCATCGGACGAACAGACCCGGATGGACGTCCTGTAGATATTGACCTCACCGACCAGGAAGTCTCGTTGACTCAACCCTCGGTCTCACGACAACATGCGGCTATAACTGTTGAAAATGGAAAGTATATAATTGAAGACCTGGGTAGTACCAACAAAGTTTCTATCAATCGTGAGCCGTTCCTACAAGTTGGGCAGCCGCGTGAGCTAAACGATGGAGACATTATCATTTTGGGCAGGATACATCTCAAGTTTACGTTGAGTTGAGTGTGGTTTCAACAGACATTTGAGAGAACTTGAGGAGAGATACTTTTATGGAGGTAAAACGGTAAAGCGGAGATTAGCCATCTTGCCCCTTCGCCCCTTTCAGGGAGGTACAACATGCCAAAATGTCCCAATTGCGGTGTTCAAAACTCACCGCAGAATCAATTTTGCGATGACTGTGGCGCAGAGTTGACCCATCAGCCTAAAGCTCGGCTGCGGAAACAACAGACTGGACAACAGATGATTGTTTGTCCGATTTGTCACACAGCCAGTCCGGTAGATAGTCGCATCTGTACACGTTGTCAGTCGCCTTTTCCACTTTCAACAGGTGTTGTTCTTAATTCCCGTTATCAAATAGAAAAGTTCCTGAGCCGGGGTGGCATGGGCGTTATCTACAAGGCTATTGACACGAAAAAGAGAAATACATCTGTCGCGCTCAAAGAATGTTCACCCCAGGACCAAAATCTTGATAATTTACCCAAATACATTTCAATGTTCAAGCGTGAAGCGCAGATTCTTGAGCAACTCAAGGTTTTGAGAATTGTTCCGCGATTCATTGAATATTTTGAAGAAGATGGAAAACCATATTTTACGATGGAATTTGTCAATGGCACAGACTTGCTGAAACTGATGGAGTCAAGCCACAAACCATTTTCGGTCGATGAAGTCGTGGAATGGAGCATTTCAATTTGCGAGGTTCTCAGTTTTCTCCACAATCAGAGACCACCAATCGTCTATCGTGACCTCAAGCCTGAAAATCTCATGCTCACCCAGGATAGCACGCGTCTCGTCCTTGTGGACTTTGGAATTGCGCGCGAGATAGACCCAAAGCTAAGTCGTTTAACTGCTGGCATTGGAACTCAAGCGTACATGCCGGAGGAAATGGCCACAGGCAAAACCGAACCGAGAAGCGACCTGTTTGCGCTCGCGGCGACGATGTTTCATCTGCTGACAAATCAATGGCCTGAAAGCACTATCACCCCGCGCTTGCGTTCGGTCAACCCTAAGATGCCCGAATGGTTAGACGATATCATTGCCATCAATCTTTCACGCTTCCCCGCTGACCGATACCTTGCGGCATACGAACTCAAAAAAGATTTGGAAGCTAAAAAAGTAACGAAAACCATTTCCTGTCCTCGTTGTCAAACAACTAACCAGGTGCGCATTCCTTACTGCACGAATTGCGGCACGCCGTTGTCCGACGATAGCCACCCCTGCCCCAATTGCCGGCAGCCTGTAGCACTAAACGCTAAATATTGCATCCACTGCGGAAATAGGTTGATGTGAGACGTGATAAGTGATGAGTGATAAGTGATTAAGTAATTAATTCGATTTTTGTGTCATTACATCGGTTTTCTTAGTTGCCTCCTTATCAAATGACTTTCATTAATTCTGAACAGGCAAGCACCCAAATGGAGGTCATCACGATTGCAAGTATAAACTTGCTCATTTCTAAACTGGACACAATAAATCCTCCTACCAGAGGGGCAATCACCTGGGAAAGTTGAGCGGATGCGCTAAAAAGACCCATAGCCTTGCTCATATCTTGCGCCTGACCTTTTTCCTTGAGAGAATCGTATATCAGCGCATCTACGCAACCAGAGGCAAAGGACCAGCTTACACCCGCAATAATCACAACTCCCACAAAATGCCAATAGGTAGTGGCAAAGATATAATGGCTTTAACTTAATTAGAATTCCGTTTACGAAGATTAACGGGTAATGCTTAACGGCATCATATTTGTTTTCACCTTTTTGCCGTTAATCTGGAAGTATGGGCTTCTTGAGCTAATAATTAGTGGCAGTACCCCAGTAATTAAAGCTTTCGGGCTTCCAAACTGTGATATACACGATATCCAAGCAACGGTGTTGGTTTTAGAGGTTGACGATTGACTATTGAAAATTGAAGATTGTAGGAAACTCTGAGGACGGGTTTACTTCGTAAACCACGTTCAATCTTCGATCTTCATTCTTCAATCCTTTAGCCAACACCGTGACTTTAGTCTAAGTCTTTAGACCGGTGAGCGGAAAAATAACTTAGGGAAAGCATAGAACAGCAATTCCTTCCCTTCCTTCCTTTCCTTCCATTGAACACCTTAAAAAGATTTATAAGATTTCAGGAACTTAGTATTTGTCCGAACCTTTAAGGGGAAGCGGCACAATCCAGACATTTCGATATTTCACGGGGTTACCGTGGTCCTGTAGCAAGAGTGGTCCAGGTTCCCCTAACTTATCGTTGATGAGGCCTCCTGTGGCACCCAAAAATTGAACGTTATTGTGAATAACCATCCCGTTTTGCAGTACCGTGACCCGCGCTTGCTCTGTCACGTTTCCCGAATCGTCGACGCGCGCGGCGCGGAAAATTACGTCATAAGTTTGCCATTGGAGCGGCGGCTTGCAGGCATTGACTAACGAGGCAAACTGGTTGTAAATGGCACCGCAATCTCCTTTGCCAAGAACTTTGATACCATAAGAATCTAACACCTGGATTTCGTACCGTCCTTGCAGAAATACGCCGCTGTTTCCCTTAGCCTGCCCCGTGGCCTCGGGCATATCCGGGGTCATGAACTCCAGGTGGAGCATGAAGTCTGTAAAAGTTTCTTTGGTCATGATGTCGCCTGTGCCTCTGATAACTGTCATGACGCCATCAGCGACTTCCCAACCGGCTTTACCGCCATTGCGTGTAGTCCAATTGTTAAGGTCTTTGCCGTTGAAAAGGATGACCGCATTTGGCGGTGGCGCTGTTGGAAGTAATTGCTTTGATTCCATTGTTTTTCTCCTTCATTATTAGTGTGATTTGATAAATTAACGTCCCCCGGGTTCTGAATACATAGAACCCCAGTCAGAAAGGGACGGTATACTCAAGAAGTAAGAGTATTATTCCGCATCTGTCCGCCTTCCGACTTACGAGCATATAGGATTGCTCGTTTCATGGCATTATTAGTTTTTTCCCTTGTTGTTTGCGTTGGCCTCGTCCATCCAGAGTTGAGACTCAAATCCGCATTGACGAGCACAAGGCAAACGACTATTGCCGCTACTACAATGGCAACCAATAAACCGATAAACCACTGGATGAGAGATATTTTATCCTCAACGGCTTTAAATTTCTCATCCATGCGTTTGTTTATTTCTGAGATTGTTATTTTTAATTCCGCTATTTCTATTTTAATGGTCTCAAGTTCTTCACGGATTATCTGCCTTATCTGTTGTATGTCTTTTTCTGTGAGCTCCGCACAGGCGGGGGGTTCACTGATAACCAATAAGCAAGGTAACCAAACTTTTCTTTAAGAAAGAAAAGTTTGATTAAACGTGACTTTTATATTTCACGTATCACGCATCACGATTCACGTTTCACGCTTCATGTTTCATAAACTAATAGGATATTTACCATATTTGATACCAGCCTCGATAAGTCGTTCGCAGTGCGCCAGTTGATGTTCTAAATTGGAAGCCATCCAGGTGCCGGCGTCTCCACCTGTTGTCCGGAGAATAAATCCGCCGCCCGAGGCGGCATCACGAATGGCTTGCTTGACTAATTCTTCAGTCTCATCCGGAGGTGTAAATCGGAAATTCTGCGACGGGATATTACCGCAGAGGAGCATACGGTCTCCCACGCGCCGTTTGGCTTCCTTCAAAATAACGTCTCCCTGCGGAGGCGGTTCACAAGGTTCGATGCCATCAATGCCTATCTCCAGGAAGCGCTCTAAATATTCCATTGCATTCCCATGACAATGGATGCGCGTCTTGCCGCCATATTTACGTATCAGTCCGTAAATTTTAGAATCGTAAGTTGTCACATACTCCTCAAACATTTCTGGCGACATCCAGGGCGGAAGAGTTAACTCCTGACCGCTTGAAAAGAAGTAGCGCGCCTTTAACAGAGGCAAAAGATATTCAAGTTTTTTCACCATGTGGTCGAATAGCACTGAAAACACATCGTGCATAAGCGTGCGCTCAAGTATTAACCACGAAAAAAAATCCTTTCGACTGGTAGCGCGAACCAGAACTCCAAATGGATTGGGAACATTTACCACAACAAGTCCACGCTCACCAACCCTCTCAACTTGCGCGTGGTACGATGATACATCGACGGACAAAGGATAGTATGGAGCGTCACGAAGCCGCTTAAGGTCATCAGGCGACCTGATATAATGCTTCTCCCACGCATAATCAATCGTGGATATTGGATAGTAGTGACTTGCGTCAAAATCTCCAACTGGCGTGTGAACTATATGCTGAATGCGTTTGTATTCGCCTGGGCGGTTTTCAATTTCCTTTGTTTCACTTGTATAAGGCATGCCAAACCATCCCCAATCAGGCGCCCAGCCAGAGAAGCAGTCAACATATTTTTCCATAAGCTCTCGCACTTTAGCGCTACGCAGGTCCTGGACGGCTTCAGCCATAATGTTCATTTCTATCGGCACTCGGTCTGGTTCCTGAAAATTCCAGGCGTGTTCTAAACGCTCTTTGGGTGTCATTTCTTTTCCCATAAAAGACTCCTAAAAATATGAAAGGTGAAACGTAAAACCAAATCATGGTACTTAAGTTCACGTTTAATGTTTCACACCTCACGCAAGAATAAGCGCCGAAAAAATTTGATTATCCATTGAAATAAGCGAATACTCATCAATATTGAGTTGCCAATTGTCAACATTTTCAAAAGCGTGATGCGTAATACGTGATACGTGATAAATCACTCATCACGTTTCACGTTTCACTTAAGCAAGTTCTAAGTGAAAAAGTCGTATTATTCTCTTGAAGCCTTAGTTTTCAGATTTTCGATGTATCCCTCATCTATTTCATTCGATGGATGATTGGCAATTGAATGCGGCCACTGGAATTGTTTGAGTAGCTTCTGATACTCTTCAACTGCTTTCTGCATCTGATTTGAGTCTTCATATATCTTCCCGATACGATATTGGGCGTCACGCCGCAAATCGTATTCATACTTTTCATTATCGGCTACTTTGCGATAGATTCCTGCGGCTTTTTCAATATCATTCATTGATAAGTAAATTTCAGCGATAAACATTTGCGAGACTGCCGCTTTTTCGTTATCGGGATACTTGGTTACCGCTTGTTCTAACTGAACGATGGCTTCCTCATTCTTTCCTTGCTTCTGCAAAGCCTCGCCGATGTAAAACTCGGCGTATTTCGCGGAATCAGTATTTGGATATTCATTGATAGTCTTTCGGTAAGCAGCAATCGCCTCATCATATTTGCCTTCCGCAAAATATGTATGCCCGATATTGAATTGCGCTTCTGGGGATAAGTCTTTGAAACCAGCGTCGATGATATTCTGAAATTCGATTCGCGCGGTGTCATATTCGCGTTTGTCGGAGAAAACCATCCCTTTGTAAAATCTCGCGCTATGCACTAATTTGCTGTCGCGATGTACTTCTTCGAACCTGTCAAATTCCTCTAACGCCTCTTTCCAGTTTCCTTTTCCATAGTAACACATAGCGCGGTTAAACTCCGCTTCAACGATTAGATTACTTGTAGGATATTCTTTTATAACTTGGTCAAACAGAAGCAAGGCTTTATCGTAATTTTGTTTTCTATAATGTCCCATCGCGATAGTATACAAAGAAGCGTCCGCCCATTCACTGTCCGGGTAATCGTTAATCAAACGCCGGAACAAGGCAAACGCTTCTTCTTCCGTTGGGTCCATTCTCGAAGCTAATTTGAACAGCGCGTCATCCGCCCAGCGGCTATCACGATACTGGTCAAATACCTCGCGGTATAGAGCCAACACTTTTTTGAGTCTGACAGGATTTTCAGAGCTCACTGGCGGAGTGTCAGCTTTTTCTGCCTTCTGATAGGCTTTAGCAGATTTTTCGTAGAAGTCTCTATAATACGACCCATCGCTATGCCAATACCTGCCTATCAAGATTCCGATAATTAACGCTATGATTACGAGTCCTTCTGTGATGTAGAATCTTATGCTGATGCGTTGCTCTTCCATAAGTTATATTTCTCCTTGGTGTCCAGACTTCCGAAGTCTCGAAGACTTCGGAAGTCTATCTTACACTACTGAATAGTAAATTCAACTATATTTGATTCAAGTTTAGCGCTTCCTCTGAGCGAATTTAGCGGTAGGAATTTTTTTTCTGCCGTTGCGTCGGACATATACAATTGAAGGTCAGCTTGCAGGGCAGCAATTGCACCCTGTTTCGCGTCCGCGTTGAGATTTGGGTCACTGCGAAGGCTGGCGATGGTCTCTTCAATTTCCCGCACTTCAGGGGATTTTTCCGTTAAAATTTCCTTATAGACTTTTAAGTCTTTGATGACCTGCAAGGAATAACGCCCCGGGGTTGTCAGCGTGTAATAATCCGACAGGTCCTCCAGGGTTGCAGAGATTTCCACAGATGCTTTTAACTCCACGCCTGGAATACATTGCACCGCTTCTCCTTTTTCATAGAGAGTTTTCGGAGCAGATGCAATTCCAAGTGCTTTGCCAGGTCTTACCTCTTCCCCCGTTGCGGTCTTCAAAACAAGGCTGTAGAAAGCATTTGGGCCTTCCACAGCGTCTTGGGGCACGAGAAGGTCAAACTTGTCCAACTTCAATGTTAGCGTCACGGGAATGGCTTCCCCTATCGCATAGTTAGGCTTAGATAGATTTAGTTGTAGAGTTGCTACCTTACTCTCAGTGGATTTAGCTTGCGTTTCGGTTTCTGGTTTTCCTTTCTTTGGGAGAAACTTAGACGGCGCGCAGCCGATAATAACTACTCCCGCTGTTAGCAATATCAAAAACCAATTTTTTATTAACATTTTAACTCCTCCTTTCGGATTTCGAGCGTTACTTCTATGAATTCTTCTAACCGTGTGAAAATGATTTCTTTATCCCCTGCGCTTGTTAAAAGCGCTCTTAGAAGCAATTTTATCCCACGTTTGTACCTTCCACCTTGATATCTATCCTACCTACCAATGGTAAAATGAGCAAGGCTGCACATTCTACGATTAGTGGGTTTGCTGTGCCCGCAATTGCTCGATTTCAGCTAGCAGTCGAGCCAATTCGGCTTCAGCTTGTTGCGCGCGTTGTTCGGCCTGGCGGCGCGCCATCATTTCCTGTCGGGCTTGCGCCTCCGCTTGGCGACGCGCGGCGATTTCACGTTGCAGAACTTCGGTTTGCATCTCAGGCATTATCTCTTGCAATACCTCATAAGTATCAAGCAACGGAATTTCCCATAGCCAGGATACCTTTAACCAAAATCCCTCAATCTCCTGGGAATGAAACAGATTCTTCCCTTCTAAAGGGATGCGCTTATAGCGGCCGCTTTCCGATAAACGGTAGAACCGCGCCTCCTCTTCCAAAGGATTGATTAACCAATATTCAGGAACACCTGCCCGCTTGTATTCACGAAACTTGTTGTGATAGTCACGAAAAACGCTATCCTCAGACACAATTTCCACTACCACGTCCGCAGGGCCATCAAGATAGGTGTCTTTTAGCCGCCCCGCATGTTCGGAGGCAATGTAAAGCAGGTCAGGTTCACGCCCCCGGCGTACAAAAGGAAGGTGCATCGCAAAGGGGGCATACAGAAGTGTGCCCAGATGGCGGATTTCAATATAAAACCCTAAGACCTTATGGAGAAATCCACCGATTAGTTGATGTCGGCTTGAGGCTGGAGACATCAGCACAATCTCTCCATCGACCCATTCTGCCCAGGTGTCCTCGTCACACCAGTCCAAAAACTCTTCAAAGCTCACTCTGCTTTTGGGAGTTGGCTTGGTTTCCACCAAATCACAAACCGAAGAATCCCCTTCACGTCCGCTTCGCATCCGCGTTTCCTCTGCTTTGGCTTTCATAGCGTAGCACTCCTTATTTTTGATAAACCCGCATAACGAGTCTAACAACTTCGACTTGTTGAGAAATTAGAAACTGCTTCGCGCTCGTTCCGAAAGTCCCGATTCTCGGGATCCCACAAAGCTGGACCTTCGGAACTCACCTGGCTGTATATGGACTTGTAAACTCCTGCACTTCCACTTGACTTATAGCTTTTGCGACAAGCGTATTTATATCAAGATTTTTCTCTGCTGATTTAACAATATCTAAAGATGCGTTAGTAACCGGATGCTTTGGCACAAAAAGCGCGCAGCAATCATTGTATGGCAACACCGAAGTTTCATAAGTACCGATGCGTTGGGCTTGCTCGATAATCTCGCTTTTATCCTGTCCAATCAATGGTCTCAAGATAGGGAGTTGAGCGGATTCGTCAATGACGCGGATATTAGCTAACGTCTGAGATGCTACCTGACCTAAACTCTCACCAGTGACAAGAGCTTGAGCATTTTCCTTATGAGCCAATATCTCTGCAAGTCGCACCATCATCCGGCGATATAAAACCACGCGCAGGTCAGGCGGGGTGTTCGCGACAATTTCTTTTTGGATATCGATGAATGGCACAAGATATAAGCGCGAATTATATTGATGGACGGTCAATAACTCGACCAATGCCTTCACTTTTTCCAATGATGCGATATCAGTATACGGATAACTGTAAAAATGCACAAAAACTACCGCAGCCCCGCGCTTCATCATCAGCCAACTGGCTACCGGGGAATCTATCCCACCAGATAGTAAAACTGCCACCCGACCGCTTACACCAACAGGTAATCCGCCCAAACCTCTGTTTTTATTCAGATAAATAAACGCATATTTTTCCACTATTTCAATGAAACAGGTCAAAGCAGGATTTTCCAAATCAACGCCTGCACCGGTATGTTCCACGATGTAACCACCGACTTGGGCATTAATCTCGGGAGAAGTTAAGGGAAAATTTTTCTGCGAACGCCTGGTATCAACTTTAAACGTATGAAAATCGCATCCCTGAACCAGACTCAACGCATCTGACTGTAGCTTAGTGATATCTTGTTGACTTGCATAAGCTAAAGTATAATGGGAAATACCAAATACTTTTGACAAGCGTTGTTGAATTTCATCCACATCGGAGCTTTTCTTTAATTCGACCAGAAGTCGGCCTGAAATTCGACGAACATAGGCATACTCCATTCCCCACAGAGCTTTTCTCAAATTGTCTATCAGACTTTTCTCAAAAAACGCTCGGTTCTTGCCCTTTAGCCCAATCTCGCTATAATGCACAATAAATACTTTGGTCCTCATTACTACTACTCCTTAGAGCCTAATGTTAAGTGATAAGTGATAAGTGATAAGTGAAACGTGATGCGTGAAACGTGATAAATATAAAATCACGCATTACGCATCACTCTTCATCACCTATTTCTTCGTTGGATTCCTCATCAATTCTGCTTCTTCTGCGAGTCATTCTCTCCCGCAATCGGGATTCTACCGAATCAATATCGCTCCGCAGTTGCACCAAATTGTTCATATATCTCTCCCGCGTGATATTTTCCACATCCTCTCGTCCTTCTCGAAGACATTCGCCGCAGAATTTACCCATTAAATTCATACCGTTATCTATTTTTTCCAGAGCCTCATTCAAATCGCCGCGGAGCATGCTGAGTTCAGCTTGAGATATTGTGTTCATCATCAGTATATATCCTTTGTATTGGTACGTATCCCAGGCGATTTCATCTGGTGCGTATTTCTTGGCAAAATCAGCAACCGCAATATTCATTTCGGTATCTCGTTTAACATCTTTCCAGCGTCTAATGCCAGAAAATAGCAAATACCGCACATAGCGGTCATGCGCTTCGCTGTACAAAGCCCGCCAATCCTCTGCGGTGAGGCTAAATCCTTCATCTGCGCCGTGAGCCTTTTTATAATCCTCTAATTGCCCATTGAAGTAATCTAAATATGAATCCCGACCATGTGGCCGCTTGCCATCGGGTCTACCAGTAGCATAAATTCGGGATAAGGTAAACGCGTTTGCTTGAATTAATACCACTTCCCGCCCATCAGCAATTTTTAAAGTTTTTATGGGACTCTCAATATCATACGCGAGATTATCCAGAATATCATCTATCGCCTCAATTATCTGAGTATTTTTGGTAATATCGTCTTGTCGAGTAGAAACCATTTCAACCTCCTTATTTCACATACATTAACTCTTGCTGAATTCGCTCCTTAAATTATAACCCAGGTTACTAATTATATTGGGCAAAGAGGCTATTGGGCTAAACGGTTACTTGCCCTTGTACCCTCTTGCCGTCTTGCCATTTTGCCATCTAAGACAGCGAATCTGTTTCGCGAGCTCAAACCCTATACTCCCAGCATTCTGTAAAGCTTCCAGACAGACATTTTCAAGACAATCGTATGAAGAATGAACGCTGAGAATCGCTGAACCAAACTTTCTGCTGGAGATAGTAACTGCCTCAAATCCGCGAGCGGCTATGGGGAATTGGTCAAACCCAGCGCCTATTGGTACATAGCCTTCGGATATCTTTATCCCCTTTTGTGAAGCACTTTTTATTGCTAATTTACTCAGCTTCCTGCTGGCTATGGCCGGCGGAATACCATATTTGGTAGTGATTGTAACTTTACCTTCGGCCCCAACTCCGTCGTAGTTTATAAAGAAACTGCGTTTCGGGTCGAAATCCTGGCTGTATTTCTGCATATAGCGCATAGCTCCCACCAAGCCATCCTCTTCAGCGCCTGTGGCGACGAAAACTAAATTTACCTTCTCAGGCGGATTCTCATTCAGACTTCTCGCCAATTCCAGGAGGACGCCTACCCCCGAAGCATTATCTAAGGCGCCTGGGGATTTATTGCCACTGAAATTGAATTGTAAAGATAGCAAGACACCGGCAAGCGCTACGCTAAAAGGAAGTAGCAAGTGGTGAATGACAAACAACCACCCAACATTTGTCACTCCATGCAACTCAACAATCGTTAGGATTACAATAGCTAATCCTATCAGCCAGGAGCCAAAGAAGCCAATGCAATAAAGAAAAAATCGGAGCCAAATGGGCATCGTTTGGGACTTCGTATCATAATGGGCTAAGAAAATGAGAACAATGTCGGCATATTCGGCTTTCTTCTTGGCAATGATGTTTTGGGAAAAACCCGTTTGCTTGATATTGTACCATCGCTCTTGAAACCGTCCCCATCTGCTTGCTTTAACAAGAAGAATGCTCAAAAGTAAAATTAACAAAACAGAAACGATTGGCGCCTTATCAAAAATTCCAGACGCCGTTAGGAGTATTCCACCTTGCAATAGAAGTCCCAGGCGCAAAAACAACCTGGATGGAAGAGAAGAGAAAACAAAATTTTGTATCTCAATATCCAATCCCAACTGTTTAAATAAACCAGAAATATACTCAACCGCGCATTTCTCTCCTTGACTGCCAGTTGCTCTGGGGAAGGAAAGGTTTTTTACATGCTCGTAAGCTGTTTTTGCATCAAAGGGCATTTTCATTATGTGACTGAAAGTATAGACTTCCGAAGTCTCGCCAAAAACTTCGGAAGTCGAAATTAAAAGATATTATACTAATGCTGAGAAATATATGCAATGAAAATTTTTCGTTTGCCTTGTGCTCGTCTGTTCGGATTTGAGCCTCATTATCATCTGGATGAGGCCAACGCAAACAAAAATTTTTATTTCAAACTTCTATCTCCGCTAAGGAATTAGCGTGAATCACCTGTGCCAGCAGCCGACTCAACTTTTCATATGCAGCAGGATTCAATTTAATCTTGCTCATTTGCATATTTGCATATTTGCCCATTTTACTTCTTCGCCAACCCTTCAGCGACTTTACGAATACCTTTGGCGATGTCCAAAATGTCATCTTCCTCAAGAAACTGGCTGATGCCGACTGTCACCATACGATTTAGAATATCTTCCGTAACAGGGCATAAACCTTCGACATATTCGATATCTTTCCGCGCTGCTGGAAGGTCGAAAGGATGATGTGAATCGCCAAATATCGTCTTGTTCACCAATGCTTGCTGACATAGAAAGATAGGTTTACCGATGTAGTGTGCGCCGGCGCTAATTCCTTCTTTTGAGAGAGCCTGAGAAAATTGGTCCGCGGTAAAGTTGGCGTCTGGGTCAACGGTAAAGCCATATTGCCAGTAAGTGTGTTTACTGCCCTCAATCACGCCTTGCGTTGTGATTCCATTCACAGCGGAGATTAATTCCGTCAACAAATCACCATTGCGATTGCGTAAATCCGTAACCTGTTCTACCTTGCCGAGTTGTGCTATGCCAACAGCGGCTTGCAGTTCCGTCATCCGGTAATTCATCCCCAGCATGATATATTGTCTCGCGCCGGGCAAATCACGCTGCCAACCCTTATCGACGAAAAAAGTGCCGCGTGCGCCATAGTCGTCGTTGTCGGTGATAGTCATTCCGCCGTCGCCGGTCGTCATGTGTTTACTCTGTTGCAGACTAAAGCAGCCGATTTCACCAATCGCGCCAAGTAGCTTACCTTTGTATGTTGACCTGTGCGCCTGTGAACAATCTTCGATTACAGGAATATTATGTCGTTTAGCGACTTCCATAATTGCATCCATGTCCGCCGAATTGCCAAACAAATGCACTACGATAATGGCTTTCGTCTTCTCCGTAATTTTACGTTCTAAATCCGCCGCATCCATGTTCCACGTATACGGCTCAATATCGGCAAAAATCGGAAGGCAGTTTTGATAGATGATGGGAATGATTGTGCCAATGTCGGTGATGGGACTTGTGATGATTTCATCACCGGGGTTCGGATTGACCATTGCCACCCCAACGTGAATCGAAGCTGTTCCTGATGTGCTTGAGACGCAATATTTCGCGCCGTACATATTCGCAAAGCCTTGCCGGAATTCATCAACTTTCGCGCCGTGAAACATATTGCCAGACGCTATGACTTCTTCAAGTTGCTCTAATTCCTCTTTGCCGATCTTTTTCCCTGAAGGAAAAGATTTAGTTCGGACGGGTTGTCCTCCATCAATTGCTAATTTTTCCATTTTTGACCTCTATGTAAAGATACAGGATTTTTAGGTAATTGATTATAAGTTTACAAAATTCTCATCACAAACCGTGAAACATGATGCGTGAAACATGATACGTGATTTTATAAGTAATTATCCAAAAAGTTCTTGCACTTTTCAGTTTGAACTGGTATCCTTTCCATAGGAGGATACTAATGATATACGCTAAAGTTAATGCTGAAACAAGAAAA
>Ga0194125_10000818_pt1 | contig 52912 bp, 46 predicted proteins | sample TA2KigC250mmetaG_FD_148626 | JGI IMG/M metagenome (GOLD analysis project Ga0194125, IMG submission 148626) | Freshwater microbial communities from Lake Tanganyika, Tanzania - TA2015034 Kigoma Deep Cast 250m | ecosystem: Environmental > Aquatic > Freshwater > Lake | place: Tanzania: Lake...
AACAGGCGCCTTCGACCAGGTCGAGGACAAATTTCTTGCTCATAGAGGGTCAATAGTACATAAAAAACTATCGGATAGTTTGAGATTGACTAATAGCCTCAGACCGATGAAACAAGGAGTGGCGCGGTCAGTCGGTCGCTCGATGATCCTTGTCGGGTTGGTCTGGTCGGCGTGCGGGTCGATCGTCTCGGCAACCAGTTATGTGACGAAGCCGACGGTGACATGGCTCGCGAGTTCGGTGCCGGTTTCAAGTCGAATCGAGATGTCGAAAGTCGTCGCGACAAACTCGACGGCAAAATTGAGATTCAAAACTTTCGGACCATGCCTGGTCAAGGGAGAGTTGTTGATCACCGAAAAGGCGGGGAGATGCAAAATTGAACTGCAACTCGGGGCGACTTCTAGATTTGCCGCGATTTCGAGTGCGACGACGCTTCAGGTCAAAAAGCCGACCGAGTTGACGGTTCTGGGTACGGCATCGCTAGCCGATGCGCTCGATATTTTTGGCAAACAGTTCATGGCCAGATACCTGAATGTCACGGTGAAAAACAGTTTCGCCGGCAGCGCAACATTGGCGACCCAGATTCGGCAAGGTGCGCCGGTCGACATAGTCGCCATGGCAGACACGGCAAACATGCAAAAAGTCGTCTCATCAGGCGATATCGACAACAAGTCTGTGACTATTTTGGTGCGAAACAAATTGGCGATCCTCGTTCAACGGGGAAATCCGCAAAAGATTTTCACGCTGGTCGACTTGTCACGAAGCGGTCTGAAAGTTGTGCTGTGCGACCTGGCACAACCTTGCGGAAAATACGCGGCGACAGTTTTGAAGAGGGCGAACATTTCGTTGTCGCCGGCCAGCCGCGAGATAAGTGCGAGCGGGGTTGTGATGCGAGTGGGTCTTGGCGAGGCTGATGCGGGTATCGCCTATTTGACCGACGGTCTTGCCGTGGGCGACAAGGTAGATGCAGTGGCAATCGCCGACAGTTCGAATTTGGTCGCTGACTATCCGATCGGCGTGGCGACCCGACCAACGACCAACGATGCGACAGCGATCACTGCATTTATGACGATGATTCGCGGCGAAAGCGGTCGCAAAATATTCCTCGACAAAGGATTCATCCTTCCGTGAAACGCGGTCTTTCGGCCCCGCGCGGGCTTTGGCTGGTTTCTCTTCCGGCCGTGGCGATCGTCGTGGTGCCGGTGGTCGCGGTCGTCTGGCGGACCGACTGGTCGAAGTTCTTCGGCTCGATTTCGAACGATGTTTCGCGCACGGCACTCGGCCTTTCGCTGCGCACATCGATTCTTGCGACCGTTTTGGCGCTGGTTTTTGGCACCCCTTTGGCTTGGCTGTTGGCGAATCGTGAGTTCAAATTCAAATCGGTGGTGCGTGCACTCTGCGTGTTGCCGATGGTGTTGCCACCCGTGGTCGGTGGCGTGGCGCTGTTGTATGCCTTCGGCCGTCGCGGTCTAGTCGGGGCGAGCCTCGACGAGTGGTTCGGAATTCAACTTGCTTTTACCCAAACTGCGGCGGTCTTGGCGCAGTTCTTCGTGGCGGCGCCATTTTTTATTCTGGTGATGGAGGCCGCATTCGACCAGGTCGATCGACGGCTGGTCGGTGCAGCCCGAACATTTGGTGTCGGCCCGTGGCGAGCGTTCGTGACCGTGACGCTCGGGCTCGTTCGACCGTCGTTGATGGCGGCGCTAGTTCTGACATGGGCTCGCGCGCTCGGCGAGTTCGGTGCAACGATCGCGTTCGCCGGCAACACCGCGGGACGAACGCAGACAGTGCCGTTGGCCGTCTATAGCCAACTCGAGTCTGGCGACCAAGACGCGCTCGCACTTTCGATGTTGATGATGATCGTCTCGCTGGGCGTGTTGATCGCCCTGCGTGGAAGATGGATTTCGGCCTTGCGTCGGGGTGGGCAATGAGTCTCGATATCGATTGTCGGTTGCTCCGCGGCAAGTTCAGCCTCGACATTCAACTCTCGGTCGAGCGCGGCTCGACTCTGGCGATAACCGGCGAAAACGGCTCGGGCAAGACCACGACGCTGGACACCGTCGCCGGACTTCTCGCGTGCACCGACGGCAAGATTTCGTTGCACGGCAAAGTGCTCGACGACTCGACGAGCGGCGAATTCGTGCAACCCGAGTTGCGCCGTGTCTCGACCGTGTTTCAGGGCGGTGGTTTGTTGCCACACTTGAGCGTCGAGAAAAACATTTTGTTCGGCCGAAACACCGCATACAAGAACACGGCGAAGTTCGAAGATTTGATCGAGCAATTCAATTTGGGCGGCCTGATGTCGCGCAAACCGCCGACGTTGAGCGGCGGTCAACGACAACGCGTCGCCTTGGCGCGCGCGTTTCTTGCACCATCAGATGTTTTGTTGCTCGACGAGCCGACCACTTCGCTGGACGCCTCTTCGCGTGACGAGGTTCGTCGAGCAATGAGAGTATTGTCCGCAAATTACGGTGGCGTCGTGATTCTGGTCTCGCATGACGACACCGAGGTGGCCGAACTCGCGACGCAGGTCGCGAGGATCACCGTTTCTCGCGGCGATTTCACCTCGGCAAAACTCGGCGGGCTAGTTGTAAAGTAGCGCCGTGACCGAAAGCCAAAAATCACCCGCAACTTTCGAGGTCGTCGAGGGTGTGGCGATGATCAAACTCGACGACGGCAAAGCCAACGCCTTGTCTTTGCCGATGCAAAGCGCGCTCAATTCGGCGATCGACCAGGCACGACAGGCGAATCTGCCCGTTATTTTGACCGGTCGTTCGGGCATTTTGTCGGCCGGCTTCGACTTGAAGACGCTCGCCGCCGGTGGTCAGCCCGCCGTCGACATGCTCAACGGGGGCATCGAGATCGCGCTTCGATTGTTGAGTTTCCAATCACCCGTCATCATCGCCTGCGGCGGTCACGCGATCGCGATGGGCGTATTTCTGTTGCAGTGCGGCGACTATCGAATGGGTGTCGCCGGTAATTTCAAGTATTCGGCGAACGAAGTGGCGATCGGCATGACGATGCCCTGGTCGACGATCGAGATTTTGCGCCAACGATTGACCCCCGCGGCGCTTTCAAGAGCCGTGTTGTTGGCCGAAACTTTCACGCCCGCAAATGGCGTCGAGAACGGATTGATCGATCGCGTGGTTGCGACCGAGGCCGAACTGTTGCCCGCCGCGATCGAATTCGCCAAATCGACGTCGGCCCTCAATGCGACGGCGCATCTTGCGAGCAAAAATCGGTTGCGCGGCGACACGATCGGGGCGATTCGCGACGGTCTGGGCAAAGACCTGAAGAATTGGCGCGAACTTTTTTTGGTTAGTTAGATTTCGCGCGACAACTCGGGCAAAGAACTTTTTTCGCCGAGTTCGAGCAGTCTGCGCAAGATAAAAAGAGGCATCGACAGCGCAGGTTCGAGCAATCAAAAAACTGGTCTGTGGCGGCCGCACAAAAGTCGCAGGAGCCCAACACTTTCGGGTGGTCGCTAAAGTTCAATTTCATTCGTTTGTCGAAGACATACAGCGAGCCTTCCCACAACGAGTCGTCGCCGAATTCTTCGCCGTAGCGCACGATGCCGCCGTCGATCTGATAGACCTCTTTGAATCCGCGATTCTTCATCAGCAAAGACAGAACCTCGCAACGGATACCGCCCGTGCAATATGTGACGACGGGCTTCTCTTTTAGGTGGTCGTATTTGCCGCTTTCGAGTTCGCCGACGAAATCGGGGGTCGTGACGACATCGGCGACGACGGCGTCCTTGAACCGGCCGATGCGCGCCTCGTGGGCGCTGCGACCGTCGAAAAAGACGACCTCGCCACCGCGTTCGGCCACCAGTTTGTCGACTTCGATCGGCTTGAGGCGAACGCCGCCGCCGATTATGCCGTCGGCGTCGACCACGATCTCGTCGGGCACACCGAAGGTGACGATCTCGTCTCGCACCCGAATCTCGAGACGCGGAAACTCGTCGCCTTTGCCCTCCGACCATTTGAAATCGATCGTTTTGAACGGCGCGAACTCTTTCGTGCCACGCACGTATTTCTTTATGTTTGTCATCGAACCGCCGACGGTGCCGTTGATGCCGTGTTTCGAGATGATGATTCGACCCGTGAGACCGTGCCTTTCGCACAAGCTTCGTTGCCAAAGTCGAATCGCCTCGGGGTCGGCCAGGCGCGTGAACTTGTAGAAGAGAACAATTTTTGAGGGCTCTATAGATTTAATTTTACGGGGGAAACTACGCGCGACGAGCGGCGTAGCCTGAACGCCCATGGAAATAATGCAGTCGCAAAAACTCGCCAATGTCCTTTATGACATTCGTGGCCCTGTTCTCGAAGAGGCGAAGCGACTCGAGGCCAAAGGCCACCGAATACTGAAGTTGAACATCGGCAACCCGCAACCGTTCGGGTTCGAGACACCGCCCGAGGTCTTGGTCGAGGTCGTGCGCAACTTGCCGACATCGCAGGGATACTCGGATTCCCAGGGCATTCTCTCGGCGCGCACGGCAGTGGTGCAGAACTATCAAGAGCGGGGCATCGACATCACCGATGTCGACGATGTCTGGCTCGGCAATGGTGTCAGTGAATTGATTCAAGTCGCCCTGAATGCGTTGCTCGACGAGGGCGACGAAGTTTTGATTCCCGCGCCCGATTATCCGTTGTGGACGGCGGCGACGAGCCTCTCGGGCGGAACCCCCGTGCACTACTTGTGCGACGAGTCGAACGATTGGATGCCGAGCATCGAGGACATTCGCGCGAAAATCTCTGACCGCACCAAGGTGATAGTCGTCATCAACCCGAACAACCCGACCGGTTCGGTGTATACGCCCACGGTGTTGCGCGAGATCGCCGACCTCGCCGCCGAGCGCGGCCTGATCGTGATGGCCGACGAAATCTACGACAAGATTCTTTATGACGACGCCGTGCACACGACGTTCGCGGCGATCGCACCCGACGTTTTTACATTGACGTTCAACGGTTTGTCGAAGGCTTATCGCCTCGCTGGCTTTCGCGCCGCATGGATGTTGATGACGGGCCCGCGCAAGCACGCCACGAGTTACATCGAAGGCATCAACATGCTGACCAACATGCGACTTTGCGCCAACGTACCTGCACAGCACGCGATACAAACCGCGTTGGGCGGTCGTCAGAGCATTCGTGATCTGGTGTTGCCTGGCGGGCGATTGCTCGAGCAGCGCGACGCGGCGATAGCGGCGCTCGAAAACATCGAGGGCGTTTCGTGCGTGAAGCCGAAAGGCGCTCTGTATGTCTTCCCGAAACTCGACCCGACGATTTATCCCATCGCCGACGACAGAAAGTTCGTGCTCGACTTTTTGCGCGCCGAACACGTGTTGGTCGTGCAGGGCACCGGCTTCAATTGGCCGACCACCGATCACTTGCGCATCGTCACGCTGCCGCACGCGAAAGATCTGACAGAGGCGATCGGGCGACTCGGCAACTTCTTGTCGGTTTACGACCCGACAAAAAAATAATCAGCGCGCGTAGGTAACGCCACCGTCGACGATGATCGTCGAACCGACAACGTAGTCGCCGGCGCGCGAAGCCAGATAGATCGCCGCGCCGGCCATGTCTTCGGGCGTGCCGATGCGCTTGGCGGGAATCTGCGAGGCCACGAGTTCGCCGTGGTCGCGGGCGATCTTGTTCATCTCCGAGGCGAACGCGCCCGGCGCGATGGCGGTGACGACGATGTCGTCTTGAATCAGACGCAGAGCCATGCGTTTGGTCATGTGGATCAGACCCGCCTTGCTCGCCGCGTACGGATAGGTCTCCATTTCGTTCAGCGAGATGCCGTCGATCGAGGCGATATTGATGACCTTCGACAGATGTTTGCCGTTCGCCGCCGCCGCTCGCAACTGCGGCGCAAGCGCCTGGGTCAGAAAGAACGGAGTTTTCATGTTCAAATCCACCGTTTTGTCCCAACCAGATTCGGGGAAAGAGTCGAACTCGGCCATCCATGCGGCGCCCGCATTGTTGACGAGAATGTCGATGCTCTTCTCGCGCTTGGCGATCTCGGCGGCGAACGTCGCGACACCGGTCTGGGTCGACAGGTCGCCCGGTATCGAAATGCATTCGCCGAACTGCGAGAGTTCCTTGGCGGCCGCGTCGCATTGGGCCGCCTTGCGCGCCGTGATGTAAACGCGCGAGCATCCGTGTTCGAGAAAACCTTGCACGATCATCGCGCCGATACCGCGCGAACCGCCGGTGACAATCGCGACACGATTCTTGAGCGAGAAGAGATCCTTCATCGGCTCAACTATAGATTTTTTCGAGTTACACCCCGCGGTTGAAGACGACCAGTTTCGCAGGGGTAGCGTGGGGTCATGGCCGCGCCGCGGATGCACTCTGGGATAACGACCGACGACTCGATGAACCTCGCGATGTCGCCGGGGGCGGTGCCTCTTTACGAGGCCGTGATCGAATTCATCAAGAATGAGATCGATCCCGTCACCGACGAATATTTCAGGTTGGGCGAGGGGCGACCGAATCGTTGGCAATACGGGAAAGGTCAACTTGAATTGCTCGATTCGATCAAGGCCAAGGCGAAAGCCAACGGTCTTTGGAATTTCTTTTTGCCGAATTCGGAGACTGGCCAGGGCTTGTCGAACCTTGACTACGCGTATATCGCCGCCGAACTCGGCAAAAATCCGATCGCCTCGGAGTGCCTGAATTGCAGCGCCCCCGACACGGGCAACATGGAGGTTCTCGAGCGGGTCGGAACCCCCGAGCAAAAGAAGAGATGGCTCGAGCCGCTCTTGAACGGCGAGATTCGCTCGGCCTACGCAATGACCGAGCCCGATGTCGCCTCGAGCGACGCGAAAAACCTGCAGTGTCGCGCCGTGCTCGACGGCGATGAATGGGTGATCAACGGCGAGAAGTTTTATATTTCGGGAGCGGGCGATCCGCGATGCAAGGTTCTGATCTGCATGTTGCTGACCAACCCTGACGGCCCGCCGCACGGTCGTCACTCGCAGATTCTCGTGCCGACCGACACCCCAGGTCTCGAGATTTTGGGGGCGATGCATGTTTTCGGCGAAGACGACGCCCCGCACGGTCACATGCACCTGCGTTTCACCGATGTGCGCGTGCCGAAGTCGAATATTTTGTTGGGAGAAGGTCGAGGTTTCGAAATCTCGCAGGTTCGACTCGGGCCGGGACGCATTCATCACTGCATGCGATCGATCGGCGCCGCCGAGCGTGCGCTCGAACTGATGGTTCGTCGAGGCCTGGGACGCGAGGCATTCGGAAAACCGATTGCGCGCCTCGGAAAGAACACCGAGGTCATCGGCAAGGCGAGAATCGAAATCGAGGCGATGCGTCTGATGGTGTTGCGCGCCGCTCGGGCGATGGACACGATGGGAAACGCCGAGGCGCGAGTTTGGGTGAGCGCGGTCAAGGCGATGGTGCCAGAGCGCGTCTGCAAGATAATCGACGAAGCGATGCAAGTTTTCGGTGGTGCGGGAATTTCGCAATGGACTCCGCTGGCCCGAATGTACGCGGCGCAACGCACGCTGCGTTTGGCCGACGGCCCCGACGAGGTGCACTGGCATGTCGTCGGACGCGCCGAAATTTCTCGCCACGAGAACTCGCCACCGTTGCCGAAATATGGCACGCGTGATGGACTGTTCACCGGCCCCTGAAGAACTCGCCCCGATTCACAGAAAATAAACGGTTGGTGCTACTTTTAGCCCGACTACAAACTTCGAGTCGAACGGGGCGATAACCATGGATCCAGCAGTAAGCACTTTCGGTCTAGAGCCGATGTCGAGCACCGTTTCGGGCCCGAACGTGGCCGCGACCCTCGCCCAATATGTTTCGCCGCTCGGCACCCGCGCTTTCATCATCACCGACGCGGGGGTCAACGGCGCAGGCATCGTCGCGCCGATAACCGACGCGCTGACCAAGGCCGGCATGAAATGGCAGGTATTCGACCAGGTTTCGCCGAACCCGACCGACGTCAACGTGGCCGCGGGCGTGGCCGCGATCAACAAGTTCGGTCTCGACGGCACGGTGGTCGTTTTGATCGGCGGCGGTTCTGTGATGGACTGCGGAAAATATATTTCGCTCGCCGCGCCGAACGGTGTCGACAATTTGGGACTGGCTTTCGCCCCGAATCTCGACGCCAACGATCGCATCGACTTCTCGACGCTCGCCCCGAAGGCGATGGCGTCAAAACCCGGTTTGCCGACCATCGCGATACCCACCACCTCGGGCACCGCCTCTGAAACCAACGGCGGCGGTCTGATCACCGACACGATCACGAATCCGGCGAATCACCGAAAACTGACTTTCAGCAATCCGTCGGTGCGACCGCGCACGATTTTGCTCGATCCCACACTCACGGTTGGAATGCCGGCCAAGGGCACCGCCGCCTGCGGCATGGATGTCTTGACCCACGCGATCGAGGCCTACACATCGGTGCAATCGAACCCGTATGCCGACGCCTTGGCTCTGCATGCGATTCGACTTGTCGCCAAATATCTGCCGACCGCGGTGACCAACGGCGCGGATCTCGAGGCGCGGGCGCAAATGCAACTCGCCTCTCATTTGGCCGGTCGTGCATTTTCAAGCGGGCCGTTACTTGGCCTCGTGCACGCGACGGGACATCCGATTTCGGGTCAGTTGCACCAGGCCCACGGTCAGACTTTGGCGACGATGCTGCCGCACGTGATGCGATTCAACCGCGATGTCGTGGCCGAGCGTTACGCGAACGTCGGTCAGGCGCTCGGCGCAGAGGTCGACCCCGATGCGGCGATCGACGCGGTCTTGAAACTCTCGACCAAGGTCGGCACGAACAAAAAATTGGGCGAACTTGGCGCATCGAGCGACAACATCGCGGCGTTGACCCAAGACGCGTTGCGCGACCTGATCATTTTGAACACGCCGCGATATCCGACGCGCGGCGAGGTGCACGAACTTTACGCCAAGGCGCTCTGAGTCGAATTAGTTTTTCAACGAGTCGATAGTCAGGCTCTTCAACGAGAGCCAACTTTGTTTCAAGCCGGGATGCAAGGCGAGCGATTCGACCTCGTCGATCGGCGACCATTTCGCCGCGGTGGATTCTGGGTTGGCGATGCGGGCCCCCGCGTCACCCATCGAGTGGGCGATGACGGTGTCGTAACCCCACGGCCCATGGTTGTCGGAAAAAACATGTTTCACGGTCAGCGCCGAAAGATCGATGCCCATCTCTTCGTGCGCCTCGCGCAGGGCCGCGGTAACCGAGTCTTCGTGCGAGTCGCGCGCCCCGCCAGGTAGCGCCCAAGTTCCGCCGCCGTGAGTCCATTCGGCGCGAAGTTGCAACAACACCTGTGGTTCTATCGTGTCGCATCGCAACAGCAACAGACCCGCCGCACCGAAGCGCCCCCAATGTCGGAAGCCGCAATCACAATCGACCCAACCGTCGCCGTCTCGTCTTGGCATCGGCTCAACAGTATTACGAGATGATGTCGATCGGCACCGCGGATTTGGGCACGACATTGCGCACCGACCAATTGCCACCCGCCAAAATTCGACTGCACAAAATGAGCGCGAGCATTATCGCGCCCGTGCCGACAAAAGTGGTGGTGCGACCGAGGTGATCGTAGGCGAGGCCCGCGAAACTCGCGGCGACACCACCCGCCAAAGTTTCGATTCCGCCGAGCAGACCTTGTGCCCCCGCTTGCCGTTCGAGCGGTGCACTAGTGCCGACAGCCACACCGGCACCCGTGACGAAGAAGCCGTCATTGATCGAATGAAACAGAAACACGATCATCATCAACCACGGGGTCGGCATCAGACCGTAACCCGACATGAAGATCGCACCCAAGATCATGCCCAGACCACCCGCGCGATAAGGGCCGACACGTTGAACGAACTTTCCGCCGAACGGTCCGAGGATGATCAACGGAACCGCGAAAAGCGAAACACCAAGATTCGCCATCCACTGTGCGGCATCCAGGTCGTCCATCATCAACACCCACAGCGAGTCGAACACACCGATCATGAAAAAGAGTGTGACGCCGATCAAGATGCCCGAGGCGATTGCACGGTCTTTCAACAGGTCGATCGCGAATCGCTCCGACGGCTGGTGTTCTTTGGCTGTCTCGGGAACCTTGATGCGAGCGACGACGACGACAAAGATCGAAATCACCATCGCCAGAAAAACGAACGGGCCGGGGATGCCGAAAAACTCGGCGAACAACACCGAAAAAATCGGCCCCGCGGCGAAGCCTCCTACCTCGAAAGACAAGATGCGACCCAGGTTGCGACCGAAGTTCTCGGGGTCGGCGACGATGATCACCCGGCGCAAAGCAGGTAGCGCCGTGCCCGCGCCAAGACCCATGATCACGCGCGAAAGAAACAGGGCGGTGAAATTCGTGCCGATGGCCATGCCCAGACAGCCGATCACCTCGAGACCCAGACCCAGAATGATCAGGCGTCGCGCCTTTCCGCGGTCGGCGAGCGGGGCGATGCTCACTTGTCCGACAAACGACATGAAAAAGCCCACGCCGACGATCAGCCCGAGCCCCGATTCGGCGATGCCGAATTTGTTGCGAAAGTCGTCGAGCATCGTGAACATCACGCCATAAAGACACGACGACGAACCGATCGCCAGCAGCAAAGTCAGGACGATTCGGCGTTTATTCACCCGATAAATCTAGCGTTTCATCGCGTTTCGTTTCTTGGGCAAGACTTGAACTCATGGAGAACAAAAACAAAATGTTGAGCGACTCGCAGCCGGTCGACTCGCTGATCGGCGGAAAATGGGTCGCCGCAGAAAAAAAGATCGATGTGACCAACCCCGTCGACGGTTCGATTCTGGCGAAAGTTTCAAGCGCGTCCCCCGACCTGTGCCTGTCGGGCGTCGATGCCGCACAGACGGCGTTTGCGTCGTGGAAATCGACCGCACCGCGAGCGCGCGCCGAGATTCTGCGAAAGAGTTTCGAGATAATGATCGCCGAACAAGAGTCTTTGGCGCGATTGATCACCCTCGAGAACGGCAAAGTTCTGGCCGATGCGCGCGCCGAGGTCGCCTATGCCGCCGAGTTTTTCAGATGGTTCAGTGAAGAGGCGGTGCGAATCGACGGCGATTATCGTCGCGCCCCAAGCGGCGCCAACTGGTTGTTGGTGACGCGCCAACCCGTGGGTGTCGCCCTGCTCGCCACACCATGGAATTTTCCGGCGGCAATGGCCACACGCAAGATCGGGCCGGCGCTGGCAGCGGGTTGCACAGTCGTGTTGAAACCCGCGAGCGAAACGCCGTTGACGGCGTTGGCGATCGCCGAGATCATGCAGCGCGCCGGGGTGCCCGACGGCGTGGTGAACGTGGTGGTGCCGAGCCCGTCGGGGCCGGCGGTGGGCGCGATGCTGAAGTCGGACAAAGTTCGCAAATTATCTTTTACCGGTTCGACTCAAGTCGGCTCGATGTTGTTGGCCCAGGCCGCCGAGAACGTGATCAATTGCACCATGGAGCTGGGCGGCAACGCCCCGTTCATCGTGTTCGACGATGCCGATTTGCCCGGTGCGATCGACGGTGCGATGTTGGCCAAAATGCGCAACGGCGGTGCGGCGTGCACCGCGGCGAACCGATTTTTTGTCCACGAAAAAATCTACGATGCTTTCGCCGACGGCTTGACCGCGCGCATGGGCGCCCTCGTTCTGGGCGACGGACTTGATTCGAAGACGAATGTTGGTCCATTAGTTTCGAAATCACAACAACAACAGGTCGCGAAATTCGTCGAGATGGCCAAAAGCGACGGAGCGGTCGTGGCGTGCGGCGGTTCTGCCGCCGCAGACGGCTCGTACGGTTACTTTCCGACGGTGCTTACCGAAGTCTCGTTCGACTCGCCGATATTGCGCGAGGAAATTTTCGGGCCGGTCGCGCCGCTGGTGCGATTCACGGATCGTGACGATGTCTTGGCCCACGCCAACAGCGTCGAACACGGGCTTGTTTCATATGTGTATACCCGCGACATCGGACGGGGCATGAGGGTCGCCGAGGCGCTCGAATCGGGAATGGTCGGTTTGAACCGTGGTTTGGTTTCTGACCCAGCCGCGCCATTCGGTGGCGTGAAGCAATCTGGTTTGGGTCGCGAAGGAGCCCACGATGGTTTGCTGGCATTTCTCGAGACGAAATACGTCGCCGGCAACTGGTGACGCGGGGTTGAGTCTCGGCATAATGTAAGCCGTGTCGAGTTCATCGAAAAAACTTTGCGCGACACTTCTCGAGCGCGCCTCCGTTCCCGTCGATTCGTCCGAACCTTACTCGATTCGAGTACACAACCAGAAAATTTGGGACAGGGTCGTTGCCCAACGTCAATTGGGCTTGGGTGAGGCGTACATCGACGGTTGGTTCGATTGCGACGCGCTGGACGAGATGTTGACCCGGCTGGTGAGCGTCGACGCGACAAATGCGCTGCCTTTTCGCCCGAGCCTGTTGATGAACGTATTGCGTAGTTCGATTTCCAACAATCAGACCCGCAAACGCGCGTCTCTCAACGCAAAGCACCACTACAACATCGGCAACGATTTATACGAACGAATGCTCGACAAGAGAATGATTTACAGTTGCGCGTATTGGCTGAACAGTGACGATCTTGACTCCGCCCAGGAGGCGAAACTGGATCTTGTATGTCAAAAGTTGCGACTTGAACCAGGAATGCGAGTTTTGGACATTGGGTGTGGTTGGGGCGGATTCTTGGAATTTGCCGCGTCGCGCTACGGAGTCACGGGCGTCGGGATTTCACCTGCGGACGAGCAGGTAAGAGTCGCGGCGCAGAGATGTGCTGATCTGCCCGTTGAGATCAAGAATTGCGACTATCGAGATTTGCAGGCTTCCCAAGGTCGTTTTGACCGAGTCTTGTCGATCGGAATGTTGGAGCATGTCGGCCCAAAAAATTTGCGAACATTTTTCGCCAAATGCGAAGAACTACTTAACCCAAGTGGGCTGATGCTGCACCACACGATCGGCGGGCTCGTTTCGAAAGACCATAGCGATCCATTCTTTGACCGATATATTTTTCCGGGCGGCGTCTTGCCGACACTGGCGCAAATCTCAGCTTCGGTCGAACCCAATCTGGTGATTGAGGACGTGCACAATTTTGGGCTCGATTACGACAGAACGCTGATGGCATGGAGCGCAAATCTCGGTCGACACTGGGCGAGCCTTTCGAAAATTTACGACGAGCGCTTTCGTCGGATGTGGCATTTCTACCTGATGGCCTCAGCCGCGGGTTTTCGTGCAAGGTCGCTGCAGCTCTGGCAGGTCGTTTTCCGAAGAAAAGGTGTGGACGGGCCGTATCTGACGATTCGTTAGGCGCGAGCAGGTGATTTTCGGGCAATAGTCGCTGCCCACCAAATCAGCGGAATCTGAAATGGCAGTCGACCATAGGCGATGAGTTGCTGGGCGAGTTCACGGTCGCGCCAGTCATAGGCCATATATAAATTGCCCGGATAAACCGCGACGAACAGGGCCACCGCGGCCCAACCAGCCCGCCTGCGAGTCGATGGCACAAGCAAAAACAGGGCGATTGCGATCTCTGCCAGGCCGCTTATATACGTATACGCACTGGGGCTGCCTGGTAGCCACCCTGGGATCAAGGCGTTGAACATGTCCGGCGCGACGAAGTGGGCGACGCCCGCCACGCCGAGAAAACCGGCGAGAACAAAAACTGAAATCCCCGACACCGGTTTCGACATCGCTACATGATGCCACGAAATTCTCGGCGCATCTGAGACAATGTTTGTTACAAAACACGGAGAGTTCAGTTGGGCGAGATGACAGATACGCGGTCGAGTTGGCTCGACAGCGACCAGCTCGAGTTGGTTCGCGGTCAGGTGCCACTCGTATATATAGACGCCGTGCCGGTGCTGGTCAACGAACTCGGTGTCGTCACCCATGTGGGCATGCTGTTGCGGCAGGCCCCCGACGGATCGATTTCTCGCACGGTCGTTTCGGGTCGGGTGTTGCTAAACGAAAGAATTCGCGACGCCCTGCTTCGCCACCTCGAAAAGGATCTCGGCCCGATGGCGTTGCCGAAGATTCCGCCCGAGCCCGCGCCGTTCACCGTCGTCGAATATTTCACCGATCCGTCAATCAGCGGCTTTCACGACCCGCGACACCACGCCGTGAGTTTGGCGTTCGTCGTGCCCGTATCGGGCGATTGTCAACCCTCGCAGCAAGCGCTCGACTTGGGTTGGTATACACCCGAGCAGGCGACCAGCCCCGAGATGAAAGCCGAGATGACCGGAGGGCACGATCGTCTGGTGCGTCTGGCTCTCGCCTCTGTCGGGGTGTTGCCGTGATTTTCGACATCGCAAACTCGGCGCGACGCCAAGCGGCGGCGTTGCGTGTGGCGCTCATCGGTAATCGGATGACGCGGTTCGAAACGAGCGAGGCGCCGGTTTTGAATCCGCAAATCGGAAGAGTGATCGAAGAGGTTCGCGTATTGGGCCGTGAAATCGAAATCATCTGGGACGACGGTGTCGTGTTGCGCACCAAGATGCGAATCAACGGGGCATGGAAAATTTTTCGCGCCTCAAATCAGGGCGAGATGCGGGGCCGCTCGGCTCAGGTCGTGATAGGTGTCGAAGATCGAGTCGCTGCATGTTTCGGGGCCTTGGATGTCGAGACCCATCATGACTTTGATCCGCGGAGACACCCGCTGCTTGGCCCCCATGGCCCCGATTTGTCAGATCCGAAACTCGACCACGAGTCGTGCGTCGATCGAATGATCGCCTATGAAGACTCCGACGCGACGGTGGCCGAGGTGTTGCTAGACCAACGGGTGATGCGGGGTATCGGCAATGTTTTCAGGTGCGAACTTTTGTGGTCTTGCGAACTGCACCCATGGGCGAAGATAAGTTCGTTGAATCGAGACGAGTGTCGCGAACTGGTCGCGATCGCCGCCGAGATGTTGCAACCCGAATCAAGCGGTCGACTCGCAACTTTGGCTGTCTACGGTCGCCACGGCAAAGAATGCGAGCGTTGCGGCGGTCAGATTCGTGTCACGCATCACGGTGAGGCGAACCGCGTTCTTTATTGGTGCGCCGAGTGCCAGACCAGGCATTCGGGCAGCGGGTCGACCCGTTATGTGACCGAGCACGACACGCCCCCGAACGTTCACCCGGCCGAATTCATTTATCTGTCTGATCTCGAGCGGGCGAGAAAATCAGGCTGAGGCGATAGCCGAGATAATTTCGGTGCGCGTGGCGCGCCACGCAGGAAACACGGCCGCGACGACACCGATGATGAAGGCGCCGATCAGGATCGTGACGGTATTTGCGATCGGCAAGGTGAATGCGCTGAAGCCCGCATCGTTCAACGAGACGACGATGACAATGCCGGTCAAAATGCCGAGAACAACGCCCGTCACGGCGCCAAACAGAGAGGTGATAACGCTCTCCCAGCGCACCATCATTCGAACCTGCGAGCGCGTCATGCCCACCGCGCGAAGCAGGCCGATTTCGCGTTTTCTCTCGAACACCGAGAGCAAAAGAGTGATGATGATTCCGACGATCGCGATGATCACAGAAAGAAACAGCAGACCATAGATCAGCGCGAGAAACTGGTCGACTTGCGCCGCCTGCGAGTCGATATAGGCGTCTCGACTCTCGAGGGTGCCGATACCCAAATCTGAACTGACCGTCGAGATGGCTTTCTGTGCGGCGTCGTCGTCTACGCCGCTCGCGACTCGAATGTAGACGAAGCTGTCGAACAGCGGGCTCGTCGAGTCGGCGAATAATTCGCGACTCACCGCGTAGTTGCCGTAGGCGTTTTTATAGGTGCCGGCAACTTTGAGTTGTTTCGACGAACCATCAATCAGCGTGATTTGAACCGATGATCCGACCACGAGATTTTTTTCGATCGCTTTGTCGGTCTCGACCAGGATCTCGTCGTCACCCAAATCGGTTTGAGCGCCTTCGATCATCTCGAACTCGTAGAGACCGCCGGCGGTTTTGGGGTCAAAAACCAAAATAAACGGTGATTCGTCGCCCACTTTCGCGGCGATGAAACCTACGCCCGTGGCCTGGTCGACTTCCGGGAGGTCTTTGATCTTGTCGGTGACGCTCGTCGGAATGCCGCCGAATCCGCGACTGTTTACGCTGAGCGCAAAGTCGCCCCGAAATGACGCACCGATTGTCTCGCGTATCTCATTTTTGACGCTTGCGGCCAGGGCGGTGAACGCGGTCACCAACGCGACGCCGATCAAAACAGGCGCAGCGGTTCGCGCCGTGCGCTTCGGGTTGCGCGCGGCGTTTTGCCTCGACATCGAACCCGTCACACCTCGCAGACCCGCCACAGGCTTGCCGAGCAGCATCGCCACTGGCTTTGAAATAGCGGGACCGATCACCAAGACGCCGGCGAACACGCCCAAGACACCCAGACCCAATATCGCCACGCGCGCACCATTGAGCGCGGCCAACAACCCGATCGCACCCAAAGCGATCAGAATCAAACCGACGACAATTCGGCGACCCAATTTGGGCACGGTGTCGAGCGCCGTGTCGCGCATTGCGGCCAGCGGAGGAACCCGACCCGATCGCAACGCCGGCAAGATCGCCGACAGAACGGTGATGATCGTTCCGATCAGAACGATGCGAGTGACCGCATTCGTGGCGATCGTCAGACCCGTCGTCGGTATCTCGAGACCGACCGCGTTCAATAGCGCGCTGAGAAGCCGAGAAAGACCGATGCCCGAAACAAAACCGATGATCGAGCCGAGCAACCCGACTATCAGCGCCTCGACCAAAAGCGAGATTGTCACCTGTCGACGACTCGCCCCGATTGCGCGCAACAATGCGCTCTCGCGTTGGCGCTGGGCGGCCGTAATCGAGAACACGTTGTAAATGACGAAGCAGCCGATGCCGAGGGCGATGAATGAGAACGCCGTCAAAAATGCCGTGAAAAAACCCAGAACGGTTTTTATCTGGCTGGTTGTCTCTTCGGTGATTTCGGCGCCGGTGAGGGTCTCGAGTTTCGCCGATTTCGGCAGGGCGGCGTCGATCGCTTCGGCGAGTTCTTCGTCGCTGAGCGTGCCGTCACCTTGCACGAGGAATGCATCCACAAAACCGGGTTTCAGCAGAAACTCTGACGCCGTGGGTTGGTCGAACAACGCGAATGTCGCCCCGCCCGGCGAAGAGATATCGCCATAGTTGGCGACCCCGACGAGGGTGAACTCGCGCGAGCCCGACAAAGCGTTGACACGAACCTTGTCGCCGACGACGAACTTGCCCGCCTCGGCGGTCGCACGATCGAGCATCACTTCGCCCGAACCGACCGGCAGTCGACCCGAATCGACGTTCCAGAGACCCGCGACACTTTCAGAGGCGATACCGCCGAATGTCGGTGGCCCTTGATCTTCGCCCAAAGGTTGGCCGTCTTTGCCGACGACGCGGGCGTAACTTTGCATGTCGCCGACCGCGGCACTCACGCCATCGACGCCCAAAATAATGTCGAGCGCCTCGATCGGTGAAGGTGCCCGCTGCTCGCCGAAGCCCGTGTCGACCGAATCGGTGGATCTCACATAGGCGTCGACGTCGCGAAACACATCGGTGAACAGCCGGTCAAAGGTGCTGTTGATCGTGTCCGAAAAAATCGTCGTGCCCGACAGAAACGATGTGCCGAGAATGATCGCCAACGAAGTCAACAACAGGCGGCCCTTGCGCGCCAAGGTCATTTTCAGCGACAGACGAAACATCGCTGGATCAATCGCCCAAATGTTTTAGGTACTCGAGCACCTTTTCGGGCGACGGGTTCGACATCTCGCCGGCGACATGACCGTCGCTCAAGAACACGATTCGGTCGGCGTAACTCGCCGAGACCGCGTCATGGGTGACCATGACTATGGTTTGCCCGAGTTCGGTGACTGCCCGGCGCATGAAGGTGAGGATGTCGGTGCCCGACTTCGAGTCGAGGTTGCCGGTCGGTTCGTCGGCGAAAATTATCTCGGGTCTGGTCGCCAACGCCCTCGCCACCGCGACGCGCTGCTGTTGACCGCCCGAGAGTTCGCTGGGTCGGTGCTCGAGGCGATCGGCGAGAGAGATCGTGTCGATGACTTTGGTTATCCATGCTTCGTCGCCACCACGTTTGCCGAGCGACAACGGAAGGGTGATGTTCTCGTAGGCGTCGAGAGTAGGAATCAAATTGAAACTCTGAAAAACGAAGCCGACTTTTTCTCGGCGCAGTTTCGTGATCTCTTTGTCGTTGAGCGTCGAGAGATCAACATCACCGATGAACACTTTTCCGCTGGTTAGAGCATCAAGACCGGCCAGGCTGTGCATCAGCGTCGATTTACCCGAACCGCTCGGGCCCATAATCGCGCTGAACTTGCCGCGCTCGAAACTGACCGTCACATTGTCGAGGGCGCGAACCTCGTTTTCACCGCTGCCGTAGATTTTGCTGGCCGATTCGGCCCGCGCAGCCACATTTTTCGACTCCGGCACCTGATTCATCGCGGTTCAGGCTATACGAGCCCGGATTGAGACTGTCTTTTTTGGGCGAATCGAGGGTCAACTTTGGGTAATTTTCTCAAGTTTTCCCACAACATGCCGTAGGTATGTTGGAAACACTTGGAAAACTCAATGAAAACCGATTTGAATCGCCCGCGCAGGCGTCGAAATTTGTTGACCATCGGGTTGGCGTTGCTTTTGGTCGGGCAATTTTTTCCGACCGCGGTCGTCGAGGCCGATGCGCCGACCGGCGATTACATCGTGTTGTTCGCCAAGAGTGCCGACCTGTCGAGCAAGATCACCAAAGAAGCGCGATTGGGCAACGCAATCAGCGACGTCTTTGACGGATCGACCAATGGTTTCGTCGCCGAACTCGATGCCGCCGATGTGCGTCGACTTAAGAGTGATCGCGATGTGTTGGTGGTCGAACTAGACCGAGTTATTCGTCTCGATACTGAAGAGTCGACGAGCACGACGAGCACGACTGTGCCTGAGACAACGACCAGCACGACGTCGAGCACAACGACGAGCACAACGACGAGCACGACGAGCACAACTGTGCCTGAGACAACGACCAGCTCGACGTCGAGCACAACGACGAGCACGTCGAGCACGACGTCAACAACATCGAGCACGACGAGCACAACTGTGCCTGAGACAACGACCAGCACGACGTCGAGCACGACGTCGAGCACAACGAGCACGACTGTGCCCAAGACCGAGCCCAGCGACGACCTGGCCGGCACTTCAATCGTCACGCTTCGATCAAATGTCGACACGCAGTCGTTCGTCGCCGCCGAGATCTCGCTTGGTGGCGAGATAATTCAGGTCTTCACGCAGGCGATCAATGGTTATGTGGCGAGACTCTCCGAAACAGAAAAAGTTCGACTGAACAAAGATTCGCGCGTCCTGCGTGTCGAACCGAACCAACTGATCGAAATCGAAGGCGACCAGACGAGCCCACCATCGTGGGGTTTGGATCGCATCGACCAACGCACAAATGTGCTCGACTCGACATATTCATACAATTTCGGCGGCATCGGAGTCTCGGCTTATGTGATCGACACCGGCATTCGAGCCGATCACCTGCAATTTTCAGGTCGGGTCAGCGCGGGTTACGGTGCGATCAACGACGGTTATGGTTCGAATGACTGCAACGGCCATGGCACGCATGTTGCGGGCACCATTGGCGGCACCACGGTTGGTGTGGCAAAGTCGGTTCGACTCATTCCGGTTCGAGTTCTCAACTGTCGAGGTAGCGGTTACATCTCGAATGTGATCGCTGGCGTCAACTGGGCCATCACCGATCATGCTGCGGGCGTTCCTGCGGTTGCCAACTTGAGTCTCGGTGGCGGTTACAACGCGGCGTTGAACGAGGCGATTGCGAATGCCGTGGCTGATGGCATCACTGTGGTGGCCGCTGCGGGTAACAACAACAACTTGGCCTGCAATTATTCGCCCGCTTCCGCACCGTCGGCAATCACAGTGGGTGCGACAACGTCTGCCGACGCTCGGGCAAGTTATTCGAACTACGGCTCGTGTCTCGACATTTTTGCCCCGGGCTCGTCGATCACCTCGTCTTACCATCGTTCGTCATCCGAGTTGAGAAGTTTGTCGGGCACGTCGATGGCCGCGCCGCATGTCGCGGGTGCCGCGGCGTTGTTGCTCGAGGCAGATTCGGCGATGACGCCGGCGGCGGTTCTGGCCAAACTTCTCACATACGCGACGCCGGATGTCGTCACATCACCCGGTGCGGGCTCGGTCAATCTGTTGCTTTATACCAAGTCGGCATGGTTGGCACCGACGCCAGTCGCTCCGAGTTCGCCTCGCGAACTAGTGGCCGTGGCCGAGAGTTCCACCGTGCAACTCAGTTGGTTGGCTCCGTCAACCAACAACGGCAACTCGGTCACCGACTACAAGATCGAATACTCCTCGAACTCGGGTTCGACCTGGTCGACTTTCGTCGACGGTGTCTCGACTGCGATCACGGCCACCGTCACGGGTTTGACCAATGCCACCACTTACACATTCCGCGTCAGTGCGATCAGCAGCGCGGGCACCAGTGACCCGTCGAACACGGCCACGGCGACACCCGGCATTCCCGGGGCACCGACATCACTTGCCACGACCGCTCTCAATCAAAGCGTCCGCCTGACCTGGACGGCGCCATCTTCAACGGGTGGTGCGGCAATCACCGACTATGTCGTCGAGTACACCGCCGATGTCAGCGCCGGTTATTCGGTGTTCAACGATGGCGTGTCGACCGCGACGACGGCAACCGTGACCGGCTTGACCAACGGCAGTTCCTATTACTTCAGGGTCAAAGCCGTCAACAGCATCGGGTCGAGCCAACCCTCTGGCGTCGTCTCTGGCGCCCCTTGGGCGATCGTGGTGCCGAGTGCGCCTCTTGATCTCACCGTTACGAACATCGATTTGAACAAGGTTTCTTTGAGTTGGTCGCTGCCGACTTCGAATGGCGGCAGTTCGGTGACCGACTACATCATCGAATACTCGAACAACTCGGGCGACACATGGTCGGTCTTCGATGACGGGTTGGCGACTATGCGTTCGCAAGATGTCACAGGCCTGACCAATGCCGTTTTTTACATCTTCAGGGTGAGTGCCGTAAATATTTCGGGCACCGGCGCACCGTCGACCGCGACAACATCTGTTGCTCCGGGTGTTCCTTCGGCGCCGTGCTGTGTTCGTGACGTTCTTATCGGTCCGCGTCGCGTGGCAATTCAGTGGGGCAAGCCGACGTTCACCGGTGGTTCAGAAATAACAAATTATTTGATCGAATATTCCACCGACAGCGGCGCAAACTGGACGCTCTGGGACGGAAACACCGGCGTCGTTGGTTGCGTGTGTGAAACAGTGGCCCGCACGGTGACTCCGCTGGCAGATGGTGTGCCGCACATATTCAGGGTTCGCGCTAAAAACGCGATTGGCACGAGCAATCACTCTGCATCCTCAGAGGCATACACCCCATGGACTCCGGTCGTGCCCGGTGCGCCGTTGAATGTCGTCGCCGTGGCCCGCACCGGCCAGGTCGATTTAGATTGGGACGAGCCGACCACCGACGGTGGTGCGCCGATCACCGACTACAGGCTTCAATTCTCGACCGACTCCGGCTCGACATGGACGACGATCAACGACGGTGTTTCGTCGGCGACATTTTCTTCGATCAGATCTTTGACCACTGGGGTCAGCCATATCTTCAGGGTCGCGGCTTCGAACGAAGTTGGTACGGGCATCAACTCGGCGACAAGTGCCCCGATTACGACCATTGCACCGCTGGCAAACGATCCGTTTTCGGGTGCCACAACAATCTCGTCTTCGACGGGTTATCTCACAAGTTCGACCCAAACCGCGACACGCGAAATCGGCGAACCGAATCACGGCGGTTATCGACCGTCGGCATCTCTTTGGTACAAGTGGGTGGCGGCCGAGGCGGGCACTCTGGTGTTGACGACCTACGGCAGCGACTTCGACACGATTCTCGGCGTCTACACCGGTGCGAGCGTAAACGCGTTGACCGCGCTCGCGGTCAACGACGATGCCACTGGCGAAACCGGGCTCTGGAGCCGAGTCACCGTAACGGTCGCCGCGGGCACTACATATCTCGCCGCGATCGATGGTTATAACACGAGCAAGGGTTCGACTCGTTTCAACTGGACATTCACTGCGGCACCGACACCCGAGGCGCCAACGGCGCCGTTGAATGTGCGAGCCAGCGCCGGTGATTCAAGCGCGACAATCAATTGGCTTGCCCCGAGCAGCAACGGTTACTCGGCGATTACTGGTTACACCGCGACCTCATCACCCGGTGCCAAAACATGCATGACCACGGGGTCGTTGTCTTGCGTCGTGCGCGGTTTGACCAACGGCACCAGCTACACATTCACAGTTACGGCGACCAATGCCATCGGCACCTCGGTGCCAAGTTCAGCATCTGAGGCGGTGGTGCCTGCCGCCGACAACGACAACGGCATCACCGTGCTCTCTTGGGGTTTAGATCGCATCGATCAACGAGCCTTGCCATTGAATAATCGCTACTCAAGCAGTTACTCGGGTGCCGGCGTGAACATCTATGTAATCGACACCGGAGTTTTGTCGACGCACACCGAATTCGGCAGCCGCGTAGTTTCTGGTTACAGTTCAATCGCCGACGGGCGAGGCACCGAAGATTGCAACGGTCACGGCACACATGTAGCAGGCACCGCCGCGGGTACAAACTATGGTGTCGCACCAGCCGCAACCATCGTGCCGGTGCGTGTTCTCGATTGCTCGGGCTCGGGCACCACTTCGGGGGTAATTGCCGGCATCGACTGGGTTGTCTCGCATCACGAATCCGGACAACCCGCCGTTGCCAACATGAGTTTGGGTGGTTCGCGTTCTGCGGCGTTAGATCTCGCCGTCGCCCGAGGCACGGCCGACGGCGTCGTGTTCGTCGTTGCTGCCGGAAATTCGAACGCCAACGCATGCAACTTTTCGCCGGCTGCCGAGTCGTCGGCGATCACCGTCGGGGCAACCACCACGACAGACACCCGCGCGAGTTACTCGAACTACGGGTCATGTCTCGATGTTTTTGCTCCGGGCTCGAATATCACCTCGGCTTGGTTTTCTTCGACCACTGCAACCAACACGAATTCGGGTACCTCGATGGCTTCACCCCATGTCGCAGGTGTCGCCGCGTTGGCCCTGAGTGCGAACCGAACTCTTTCGGTGGCGCGTGTCGCGCTTTGGATCACCTCGACGGCGACGCAAGGTTTGATTGCCGATGTTGCGGGTTCAACAAACAAGTTGGTTTATTCACTGCTCAGCGCAACCGCGCCTGAACTTGCACCTGAAGATACCCCGACTACGACAACGACAACCACGACTGTGCCGTCAAGTGGCGGCGGTGGTGGTGGCGGCGGTGGTGGCGGCGGTGGTGGTGGTGGTGGTGGCGGCGGCGGCGGTGGCGGCGGTGGCGGTGGCGGCGGTGGCGGCGGCGGTTCTGCACCGACCACAACTTTGCCGACGACTACAACTACGGTGCCCGCGAATAACCCTGGCGGATCTACCGGTGGCGGCAATAACTCGTTCAACCCGGGCAACCCGGGCGGCAACAACCCGTTCAACCCTGGCAACCCGGGCGGCAACAACCCGTTCAACCCTGGCAACCCGGGCGGCAACTCGTTTAGCCGACCTGTGCTCGGTCAACCCATGCCACCAATTCTGCCGAACACTCCAAGCGTGGCGCCGACAACTCGTTCGACAGGAAACTCGGTCACTTTCAACGTGCCGGCGAAACGCGGCGCAATCGTGAACATTTATCGCAACGGCATTTTGGTCAGTTCGGTGCCCGCCTCGGCCGCTGCCGCGTTGAAGGTTTCAAATAATCCGGCAGGTGCGAACTCTTATCAGGTCGTGGTTGTGCAACCAAACGGTGAGATTGCCGTATCAGAGAAAACAACGGTCGTTGCGGGCCAAAACTCCGGCCCGGCCAAGGTAAAACAGTCTCCGACGAAAAACTCTTCGAATGGCAGTTCAAAGACTGGCGGTAAGAACGGGTCAAAATCAAAGGCCTCGACCAGCAAAAACTCTAAATAGCGCTAACCACAGCAAATATCAAAAAGTCAGACTCGTCTGGCACGAGACTGAGCGCCGCCGCTAACCTCAGGCCGATGGCGATTACGAAACAACCGAGTTCTTCAAATAGTTTGCCGAAAACTTTGGGAGAGTTGAAGAGTTCGGGTTGGCAATCACGAAGCGTGAAAGAAGAGATTCGCGCCAACACGGTCGACATAATCCAGTCGGGTCAAGCATTGATCACCGGCGTGCTCGGTTATCAAGACAGCGTGATTCCGCAGCTTGAAAATGCGTTGCTTGCGGGTCACGACATCGTGTTTTTGGGCGAGCGCGGTCAGGCCAAAACACGAATCATTAGGTCATTGGTCGATCTTCTCGACGAATGGATGCCGATTGTCGGCGGCAGCGAGATCAACGACGATCCGTATTCCCCGGTTTCAAGACAGGCGCGCGAACTCGTCGCCGCACAAGGCGATGCGACACCCATCGACTGGGTTCATCGGTCTAATCGATATGGCGAGAAACTCGCGACCCCCGACACTTCGATCGCCGACCTGATCGGCGAGGTCGACCCGATAAAGGTCGCCGAAGGAAGATATCTGAGCGACGAACTAACCCTGCACTATGGGCTCGTGCCCCGTTGCAATCGGGGTATTTTTGCGATCAACGAATTGCCCGATCTCTCGGAGCGTATTCAGGTCGGCTTGCTGAACGTGCTTGAAGAGCGAGATGTTCAGATTCGCGGCTACAAAATTCGCCTGCCCCTGGACATTTTGTTGGTCGCCTCGGCCAACCCCGATGATTACACCAATCGCGGTCGAATCATCACCCCGCTCAAAGATCGATTTGGCAGCCAGATTCGCACCCACTATCCGCTTGAAATCGAGACCGAAATCGCAGTCGTGCGGCAAGAATCGCGCAACTCCAGCATCGGCAATGTAAAGGTCAGAACCCCCGAATTCATGGAAGAGATAGTCGCGACGATCAGCCACCTGGCGCGGGCGAGCACCAAGATAAACCAACGCAGCGGGGTGAGTGTGCGGTTGACGACGAGCAACCACGAGTTGATGTGCGCGAACGCGATGCGGCGCGCGCTAAAGGCCAACGAAACCGAGGTCGCACCCAGAGTCAGTGACCTCGAGGCTTTGGCCGCATCCACTGCCGGAAAGATCGAAATCGATGTGATTGACGACGCGCGAGAGGGTCAGGTTTTCGACCAACTTGTGGCCGGCGCCGTTTTGCAGGTGACCAAAAGCCGTTTGTCGCCGGAGAAATCCAGGCTGGTCGCCGATGAGTTTGCCGATGGCAAAGTCGTGCAAACCGGTGAAGATGTTGCATCGAAAGAATTCGTGACTTTGTTGCAGACGATGCCCAACCTGAAGAGTGTCGTGACCGAATTGGTCGACGGTGACGAGTCGGCAGCGGTCATCGCCAGTGCGGTCGAGTTTGTGCTTGAGGGTATGCATTTGGCCAAGCGGCTGAACAAAGACGCGGCTGGCGGTCGCGCGGTTTATCGATCGAAGATAACTAGTTGAGAAAGGGCTGACGAGTCCAGATTTCGCTGGTGTCGTTGCGATCATCGATGACGGGGTGCCCTGAGAGCACCGAGACTTCGATCGATTTTGTGAATCCGTGCAGTTTCAGCGGTCGGTATGGTTTTGCAGAAACGCCTTCGGGCAGTTGTTCGATGTGGTCGGTGGGTATCAGCACGCCGGTGTCGGCCGCCTCGTCACAGAGTCGCGCCGCGAGATTCGGGGCGCTGCCGATGTAGTCATCGCCCTCGAACAGAATCGTGTCACCCGTATCGATGCCGATACGCAAAGTGAGCGGAGCGCAGACTGTTTGCGCGCGGCGCTCGAGCTCTAACGCGAAAGTGATGCCATCGACCTGCTCGACCGCCACCGCCATGAGTCCGTCGCCCAAATATTTGTCGATGCGAACACCGCGTTCAGATGCAACAGCGCGCGCAACGGCCCGAAATTCGCCCAGAAGTTTGGTCGCGCGACGGTCGCCGTTCGTCTCGGTGTAGTTGGTGAAACCCGAGAGGTCGACAAAAATGAATGTTCGGGGGAATCGCATTGCAATAGGCAGTCTACGGTCGGTCGTACTAGCGTGCGCCTATGGCCGGACGGTTCACCTACTCGAGGTGGGATGGAACACAGCGCGGATTCGAATTCGACGCGCAAAGTTTGATCGACGAGTTGACCGATGACTTGGTTCATCACGGTGATGTGAACGCCGCGCTTCGTCGCATGATGCAGAACGGCATTCGAAACGACCGTGGTGAGCAACTGATGGGCCTGCGCGAGATGATGCAAAAATTGCGACAGAAGCGGGCCGAAATCAAAGAACGCGGCGACCTGCAGGGTGTCTACCAGGAGATCGCCGACGAGTTGAACGACATCATCGACGAAGAGCGCCATGCGATCGCCGATGCCCTGCGCGACGCCGAAAAATCGCAAGACGAAAGGCGCCGACAAATCGCCGGCAAGTCGGCCGAAGAGAAGAACTTCAGGCTCGACATGTTGCCCAATGATCTCGCAGGCAAGATCGGCGAACTTGAGCACTACGACTTTCAATCCGGGCAGGCGCAGGCTCGATTCGAAGCCCTGCTCGAAAAACTTCGCAATCAGTTGATGCAGCAGTATCTCGACCAGGCGTCGAGCGCCGTCGAGCAAATGACCCCCGAAATGATGGGTCGAACCAAAGACATGATGGCGGCGCTGAACGAGATGCTGGATCGAAAACAAAAGGGCGAGGACCCCGAGTTCGAAAAATTCATGGAAAAATTTGGCGACTTTTTTCCCGAAAATCCGCAGAGCCTCGAAGAACTGCTTGAAATCATGGCCAAAAGAATGGCCAACGCGCAGGCGATGCTCAACTCGATGACCCCCGGTCAGCGCGAACAGATGCGGCAACTCAGCGAGAAGCTTCTGCAAGACATGGATCTGCGTTGGCAGATGAACGAGTTGGCCGGGCGGTTGCAAGACATGTTTCCGCAATTTGGTTGGGGTTCGAAACAAGAGTTCACCGGGCAAGATCCGATGGGTTTTGGTCAAGCCATGGACGCGATGCAAGAGCTCGGCGATCTCGACGAGTTGGAGAATCTGTTGAAGAACGCGTCTTCGCCCTCGGCCTTGGCCGAGGCCGATCTAGATCGTGTAGCCGATTTGCTTGGTGACGACACGGCAGAGTCGCTGCAGAAGATGGCGGAGGTGACGAAGAAACTCAAAGAGGCGGGTTTGATTGAACAGACCGAGGGAAGGCTCGAGATGACCCCGCGCGGGCTGCGCAAGATTGGTGAAAAGGCCCTGCGCGACGTGTTTGGTTCGCTCGAAAAAGACCGCCTTGGCCAGCACCAGGTCGAGCGAATCGGGGTCGGTCACGAGCGAACTTACGACACCAAAAGTTATGAATATGGCGACCCGTTTCAACTGGACATTCAACAGACATTGCGCAATGCCCTGAAACGACAGGGGGGCGTCAAGCCGTTGAAGTTGTCGCCCGAAGATTTCGAGATCGAACAGACCGAGCATCTGACCCGGTCCTCGACCGTTTTGATGCTCGACCTGTCATTGTCGATGCCGATGCGCGATTATTTTTTGCCCGCGAAAAAAGTGGCGATGGCGTTGCACTCTTTGATGAGTTCGCAATTTCCCCGCGATTATCTGGGCATCGTCGGTTTCAGCGAGACCGCGCGTGCCCTCAAACCGCACCAACTGCCCGAGGTCTCATGGGATTTCGTCTATGGCACGAATATGCAACATGGTTTCATGCTCGCCAGGGAAATGTTGGCGCGCCAAAGCGGAACCAAGCAGATAATCATGATCACCGACGGCGAGCCGACCGCCCACATTTCGGCTTCGGGGGAGGTTTTTTTCAATTATCCCCCGGTGCGCGAGACGATCGAGTCGACGCTGCGCGAGGTCGTGCGGGCGACCCGCGAAGGCATAAGAATAAACACTTTTATGCTCGACGACTCGCGCGCCTTGCAGTCGTTTATCGAGCAATTGACGGCGATAAACAAAGGTCGGGCATTTTTTACGAGCCCCGAAAGTTTGGGTGAGTATGTGCTGGTCGACTTCATCGAGCATCGTCGTCAGCTTTCGCGACTCGGGGGTTCGCGTCGCACCGCTTAGGTGATATTTGCATTTTTTGTAAAAGTTTGGCAGAATACTGCCGCTGTAATTACACCGTTGTTAACGCCCCCCGCGTTGGTTGACGGACTATCGGGAGGGTTTCAAAATTGGAAGACCGCTTGCACATACCGGTGAGCTCTGACCGGGCGTGGCAGGAGAAGGCAAATTGCCTCGGTGTTGACCCCGACCTCTTCTTCCCCGAGCGAGGGGCCTCGACCCGCGAGGCAAAAGAGGTCTGTCGAGGCTGCGAAGTCAAAAACAATTGCCTCGAATACGCCCTTGAGAACGGAGAAAAATTCGGTATCTGGGGAGGTCTTTCGGAGCGTGAACGAAGAAGGCTTCGTCGGCAACGCGCCCAGAGTTCTCGCAACACGGCCAGCGCCTAGTCGCGCTGATTCGCGCCGATTCGCGCCGATTAGATCGTTTCAGTCCAGGTTTTGCAACGCGCGGTTGCGTGCGGCCAGGCACCATTCGATTGTTTTTTCCTTGCTCAAGTCAAGTTCGACCCAGCGATTCTTGGGTATCGACGCCAAAACCCTGGCGGGAACGAGGCCAACCAGTTCGGCGTGAGCGATCTCGGCTCGTTCTGCAATTTGATCGAAAACCTGTAGCGGTCCGATCTCGTCGGGCTTGATCAGGTTCATGCTCACTTGAATGTCGTCGCCAAGTTGCAACCCCAAAGTTCGCACCTGTTTGACGCGAATCTCTTTGGCGATTCTTCTGCCGTCGGCGATGTCGGCATCTTTCAACCACACGTTGTAGGCGACGAGCACTTCTCGCGCCCCGACACAGATGGCGCCGGCGGTCGGGTGCGGTGACTTGGGCCCAAAGTCTGGTTCCAGGTCGACGAAGGCACGCTTGCGAATCTCCGGAAGGTCGCGCTCGGGCCCGTAGACAAAACTAGGTATCCCGAGTTCGCTCGCGGCGAATTCGGCGAACTCGTTGCGCGCGTCGACGGCATGCTCGAAAGTCGAGTTTTCGAGGGGCACGAACGGAACCACATCGATGATGCCGATACGCGGGTGCACCCCGACATGTTGGCGTAGATCGAAGCGTCGCGCGCTCAATTCTGCGAGAGTTTTTGCGGCCTCGGGTCGTGCCAAGGTGAAGACACTGCGGTGGTGGTGATAGTCGCTGTGAACATCCAAAACGTCGTGACCGATTGCGCGACGAATCTCTCCGATTTCGTCCAAGCGACGACCCTCGCTGATGTTGATTACGCACTCGAGCACCTTTATTGCTTAGCGCATTCTCGGCGACCGGTGCTAGGGTTGGCTCATGTTCAACGGCCCAGAAATATGGATCATCGTCCTGTTGGTTGTAGTGCTTTTCGGCGGCTCGCGTCTTCCGAAAATCGCCCGCAATCTCGGCAAAGCCCAGAGCGAACTCAAAAAAGGTCTCGCCGAGGGTCTGGCTGAATCGAAAAAAGACGAAACGCCAAAACCAGACTCGAAATAGTCTCGCGCTTGGTTGCGGGCGAGCCAGCTCCGCGACTACTTCTCACGACTACTTGAGGGCGAGAACTTTAACTTTCGTCCCGAGTATTTCTGACAATAGACCGCGTCGCTCGTTCGCGGCGTAAAGATTGAGTTCAAGATCGGCTTTCGCCGATGCTTTTGCGAAGATCAAAAATTGCTTGTCTTCGGCGCGAACGCTCACCGATTTGACCCGACCATCTTGGGTTCGATCGAGACCAATCGCGATTCTTAGAATCGCCGCCAAAGACCTGACGAGTTGTTGATCTGAGTCAGAGAGGTTCGCAAACTCGGGGTGCGTCTGTTTGGGTGCGCTCTTGCGGTGGTACCGGGCAATTACGGCAATCAACTCGATTTCGCGATCGGTCAGCCCGACCAGTTCCGAATTCCTGATCACATAGTAAGAGTGCATGTGATGTTTTGAATGCGAGATGACCACGCCGACATTTGCCAAGATCGCGGCGGCCTCGAGATATCGCCGCGAATTCGGCGGAAGTTTGAGGCGCTTCTGCAGGCTGTCGAAAAGTGACACGGCAATTTTTGCCGTGTGCATCGAATGCTCCGGTCGATCATCGCAACGGTCGGCCAACTGCTTGATGCTCAGCATCGCTGGGTCGACATCTTCGGGGTGGGTGAGCAGGTTTTCACGGGCGAGTGTGTCGAACAGCACGCCCTCGCGCAACGCATAGTCGGAGTAAACGAATTTTTTGATGTCGAACGAGAGCGCTACACCTTCGAGGATTATCGCACCCGCAAGAATGATGTCGGCGCGGGAAGCCTCAAGGCCGAATCGCTTTGCGCGATCCTTGACGGTAGGGGTATCCGCGAGCGACTCGAGAGTTTTGGTCAGGTCGCCGACCGCGAACTCGTATCGGTTGAAAGTCTTGGGCTCGGGCTCGTTGTTGAGACGGCGTATCAGTTTGGCCAGGGCCTCGACGGTGCCGGAAGACCCCACGGCGACCTCGAAGCCAAGTTCGTTGACCTCGGGTTTGATCGTGGCGAGCATCGATCGCACGAATTTTCGGCAACTGCTCACGGCGCTCGGGTGCAGGGCATCGGTGGTGAAAAAGCGGTCGGTCAGACGAACCGCACCGAGTTTGAAACTGCGAGAAAGATGTATCTCGTCACCCGAGGCGACGACAATTTCGGTCGAGCCGCCACCGATATCGACCAACAACATCGGTTGGTCGCCGACGGCAACCGCGAACTTTGCACCCATATATATGAGACGAGCCTCTTCGATGCCCGAAATGACCTCGATTTCCACCCCGGCCTCTTTTCGGGCCCGCTTGATGAATTCTCCGCGATTCTTCGCCTCACGAACGGCGCTCGTCGCCACGGCGCGCAAATCCGCGTTGTTTGTCGCGGCTATCTCGCGCATTCTTTTGAGCGAAGACAAACCGCGTTCGATCGCGTCGGGTTCGAGTTGTTTCATGTCGCCGGCGCCATGACCCAAACGCACCACATCTTTTTCGGTCGTGATCACCTCGAATCCCGTTTCGACGGGTTTAGCCACCACGAGGTGGAAACTGTTGGTGCCAATGTCGAGTGCGGCAATGATCTTGTTCGGATCAGCCCCCACGAATGCTCATCTTAGGAGGCGACGCTTTGGCGATAGCATCAACAGCCTCAAAAGTTCTTTTGAAAGGTGCATGATGTCGAGTTTTTCGGAGGCCCCAACCTTGAGCGAGCCGCCACGCGGTCATGCTCGAATTGTTTATCTGGGCCCGGCGTCGCCGCATTGGGAGGTATATGGCGACTATGGCGACCAGAATCTGCTCGAAGATTTTCGCGCTCGCACCTTGGCTCGTTTGATTTTGTTGCCGCGCAATGACCCGCAGTTCCGGCGCAATCAAGAACGTGTCAACAAAGATGCCGAGCGTGAGCGCATCAGCATCGAGTGGGAGCTCGGCTATGCCGTGAACGCAGAGACACCGGCGTCGTCAAACGGCGAGTAATTCACCCAAGGAAGTCGCCGAGATTTCGACAGCGAGTGGCTTTGAAATGAAAATCAGATGACATTTTGGCGAAATCGCTTCTCTGCCGCGAGTCAGATTCCGACCGATTCTTATGATGCGGGTATCGAAAAGAAATACATCAATCGCGAACTGAGTTGGCTCGACTTCAACGACCGGGTTCTGACACTTTCACAGAACAAGAATGTGCCGCTTCTCGAACGGTGCAGATTTTTGGCGATTTGCTGCTCGAATCTCGACGAGTTCTATCAGATCAGAGTCGCGGCTTTGAAAGATCAGGTGGCGGGCGAGGTTGTCACGGCGACGCCAGACGGTTTGACGCCGCACGAGCAACTACGGCAGATCACTCTGCGCACGCAGGGTTTCGTCGACAGTCAGCACGAGGTCTGGTCAAACGAGTTGTTGCCAGAATTGGCGCGGGCCCGAATTTTCATCACCCCTTGGTCAGAACTCGAAGCAGTCGAAAAGACGAATCTCTCGATCCTCTTCGATCAGAAGATTTTTCCGGTATTGACACCGTTGGTTGTCGATCCGGCGCATCCGTTTCCGTATATCTCGAACCTGGCGTTGAATCTCGCCGTTGTCGCGCGCGACCCGAACACAGGCGACCAAAGGTTCGCCCGATTGAAGGTGCCGAAGAATCTTCCGCGATTCGTTCGAATCGGTGACGGTCAAAAGTTCGTGTTGCTAGAAGAGATCATCTCGGCGAACATGGGTCGCCTGTTTCAAGGCATGACGATCGAGCAGTGTTTTGTCTTCAGGGTGACCCGTAACGCAGATCTTTCGCTCGACGACGAAGATGCCGAAGACCTGTTGGCCGCGGTCGAGATGGAGCTGCGACGAAGGCGCTTCGGTCGAGCGGTAAGACTCGAGATTCCGCGGGGAACCTCGCAAGAAGTGCTCGACTTGATGTGCGAAGAACTCGAGTTGGAGACCGACGACGTCACTTTTCATCACGGGATGATCGAGATGAACGCGTTGAATCAACTCGCCTCGTTGGATCAGCCCGATTTGCGTTACAAACCTTGGCCACCGCTGACCGCGGGTCGGCTCGCCGCCGCCGAGTTCAACGGCCAAAGCATCTTTCAGGTGATTCGAGAACGCCAATTGCTGGTACATCACCCGCACGAGTCGTTCTCGTCCTCGGTCGAAGCGTTCGTCGAGCAGGCGGCCAGCGACCCGAAAGTTCACTCGATAAAGATGACGCTCTATCGAACCTCGGGCGACTCTTCGATCGCCAAACAACTGGTGCGCGCGGCGGAGGCAGGCAAGCAGGTGGCGGTGGTGCTTGAAATCAAGGCTCGATTCGACGAGGCACGCAATATCGCTTGGGCCAAAGAACTTGAGTATGCGGGCGTGCATGTCACCTACGGCATCGTCGGCCTGAAGACGCACTCGAAGTGCATTTTGGTGGTGCGCGAAGACAACGACCAGATGCGCAGGTATGTGCACATCGGCACGGGAAACTACAACTCGGCGACCGCACGGTTGTATGAAGACATCGGGTTTTTCACCTGCGAGGAACAGATCGGCGCCGACGCCACGGAACTTTTCAATTATCTGACCGGCTTCGCGAAAGAGCCCGATTATCTGCGGTTGTTCGTCGCCCCGCATCAGTTGCGTCCGCGTATTCTCGAACTCATTCATCGTGAGGCGAGCCACGGTGCTGACGGCAGAATCGCGCTGAAACTGAACTCGATTTCAGACCCTTCGGTGATCGATGCGTTGTATATGGCGAGCAACGCCGGAGTAAAAATCGATTTGGTCGTGCGCGGCATCTGTTGCCTGCGGGCCGGCGTGCCAGGAATGTCCGAGAACATTCGGGTTCGTTCGATACTCGGGCGTTATCTCGAACACTCACGGATTTACCGATTCGAACACGGTCTCGAAGACGGCTCGCCCCTGCATTTGATCGGTTCGGCCGACTTGATGGGCCGCAACCTCGATGGTCGCGTCGAGGTTCTGGTGCCGTTGACCCACCCGAAGCATCGCGCATGGTTGGACAAGGTGCTTGGATTCTTGCTCGACGATGGGGTCGAACATTTCGCCCTTGGCGACGACGATCTCTGGCGCAGAGTTTGCCGCGACGGTCAGTGTTTAGACGCACAACAGCAGTTACACGAATGGGTTGTCACGACCCAAGTTCGGTAGTCGCCAGTTCACCCGTCGGCAACCTTGAGGACAGACAGGGTTCACCATTCTTGGGCTACCGTTAAGCGCAAGAAAGTCAAATCTTTAGTCGGGTTGAGCGTGAGTTAATCGAAAGGCCGAAGTCATGGATGAAATTCGAAAGAGTTTTCATAACGACCTTGATTCTGTTCGTGCCGAGATAATTCGGCTCGGCGCCTCGCTGACCGAGTCGATACCGAGGGCGACAGCAGTGTTGTTGAGCGGCGACCTCGAGGGTGCCGATTATCTGGTTCAGGCCGACGACGAGTTCGACGGTCGCAGCGCGGAACTAGAGGCTTCGTGTTTCGAGATATTGGCGTTGCAGTCACCCGTGGCGACCGACCTGAGACAATTGATCTCGATCATCAAGATCACCGGCGAACTCGAGCGCTCGGCCGACTTGGTCGTCAACATTTGCAAGGCCGCCCGCCGAATTTACGGTCATGACGTCGACCCGATGCTGCGCGGGGTGATTTCAAAAATGAGCGAACAGGCACAAAACCTGTTCGCCGCGACCATGGAAGCCTTCGAGCAGAACGATTCGGCCAAGGCCGCCGCCATCGACGACATGGATTCTTATCTCGACAGCCTGCACCGACAATTCATCCAACAAATATTCGAGTCTCACTCGAAGACCAAGATCGATCTTCAGGTTGCGGTTCAGCTTGCCGTCGTGGCCCGCTTTTATGAGCGCATCGGTGATCATGCGGTCAATGTCAGCGAGAAAACCAGGTTCATCGTGACAGGTTGGGTTCGTGAGCGAGGTGGCATCGAAAGATACAAAGCCCGGGTCGGAGACATGACCGGAGAGCTGTTGCGTCCGAAACAAGAAAGTTGATCCGTAAGCGTTGTGAACCTTTTCTATTTCGCCTCGGGTGCGTTGACTGCTTTGGTTGTAGCGGCGTTGATCAAGAAGTTCGCTCGTAAGACAAAGTCAAGCGACGACACGAGAGCGCCCGATGTTGGCGCTGTTGAAAAGGAGAATCAACTCGAAAGTCTGATGCACGCCCTCGACATGCTCGCAATCGGCGTCGTGATCGCCGAGCTTGCCACGGGTCGAAACTTGCGAAACAAGGCGGCCAACTCGATGACCGGCGTTCGGTATGTCGACGTGTTGGTCGAGCAGGCGGTCGACGAGATGATCAAAGAAGTCAAGAAAAATCACTCGGGTGAGCGGGTGCTCGAGACGGTCTCGGGCACGACGCGATTCTTCAAGATTCAGGGCCGAGCCATGAGCGGTCAACGGGCGATCGTGACGATCGAAGACATCACCGAAAAGTCGCGCATTGAAACCGTTCAGTCCGATTTCGTGGCCAATTTAAGCCATGAACTCAAGACGCCGATCGGCGCGGTCGCGGCATTGGCCGATTCTTTGAACGGCGAGACCGAGACAGAGGTGGTTTGGCGCCTGGCCGAGAGGATCGTCACCGAGTCGCACCGCATGTCGAGAATCGTCGACGACCTTTTGGATCTATCACGAATCGAATTTGGTGGCACCGAGGAATGGAGCGAATTCGACTTGGCCCAAGTTTTGGTCGAGGTCGTGAGTTCCAACCAACACTCGGCTAAGCGACAAGGCCTCGGACTCGCTCTGACCGGTTCGGTCGAACTTTGGGTGCGCGGGGACAGGTCGCAACTCAACTCGATGTTTTCGAATTTGGTCGACAACGCGATCAAATACAGCGAGTCGGGCGGGATGGTGACGGTTGAAAGTGCGCTCATCAAAGACGAGATAGTCGTGTCGGTGAAAGATCACGGAATCGGCATTTCTGAGCGAGATCAAAAGAGAATCTTCGAGCGCTTTTATCGAGTCGACAAGGCCCGAAGCAGGGCGACAGGCGGCACGGGTTTGGGTCTTTCGATAGTCCGCCATATCGTGCTCGAACACGGGGGGTCGATCGATCTCAAGTCGGAAGAAGGCGTCGGTTCGACTTTCAGGGTCACTTTGCCCAAGGCGGCAAAAACCGAGGTGAAACAAGTTCTGGATGAAACGGAAGTCATGGCATGAGCATCACCAACTCTTTACCGACCGTTTTGGTCATCGACGACGAGGAATCTTTCATCGAGGCGCTTCAAGTCGGATTGAAGCGAGAAGGGTTTCGAATCGAGGTGGCGCGAGACGGCGCCGAGGCACTCTCGGTGTTCGACTCGGTTCGACCCGACGCGGTGCTTCTGGATGTGATGCTGCCCAAAGTTTCAGGAACAGATGTCTGTCGCGAGATTCGAAAGAAAAGTTCGGTGCCGATCATCATGGTCTCCGCCAAGGGTTCTGAAATCGACACCGTCGTCGGTCTCGAGGTTGGCGCCGACGACTACATCGTGAAGCCCTATCGGTTGCGCGAGTTGGTGGCTCGTTTGAGGGCGGCTTTGCGCAGAGGTGAGTTGTCGAAAAGTGACGACGATACTTCGGGAGTCGGGTCGGTGTCTATCGGCTCGATTTCGATCGACCCTGATCAGCATGTCGTCACCATTCGTGGCCAGGTCACCAAACTTCCTTTGAAAGAGTTCGAGTTGCTCTATTTGCTGATGGCCAATGCTGGGCGGGTCATGACTCGCGAAACTTTGATCGACCGTGTCTGGGGCACCGATTACTACGGCGACACGAAGACGCTTGATGTTCATATCAAACGCCTTCGTGCGAAGATCGAGCAAGAACCAGCGGAGCCGAAACTTGTGGTGACCATCCGCGGTCTCGGCTACAAATACGAGAAGATTGTTGCATAGCACTAACTAAAACTGGTCTCGCGCCTGCGTCGCCACTCAAGCGACTTGGCAGGGTGCACGCCTTGATCGCCTGCGGCGAGGCCTCGTTCGCCGTGGCGTTGGCAGATTCGCTGTTTCTCTCGATCGACCCTGATGCGGCGAGAAGCCGGGTGCTGTTGTTTCTGGCCGTGAGCCTCGCACCTTTTGCTGTGGTGGCACCGTTCATCGGGCCGATTATCGATCGAATACCAGGTGGCCGAAGACTTACGGTGTTCGCGGTATGTCTACTGCGATGCCTGACTGTTTTGATGATGATCTCGAGGCTCGAATCGCTCACACTTTTTGCTCTGGCGTTCGTCTCACTGGTTTTGTCCCGCACCTATAGCGTCAGCAAAACCGCACTGGTTCCTAGCCTGGTCGAAAATGGTGATGAACTCGTCGCCGCCAACGCCAAGTTGGGCCTGCTTTCAGGATTGATCGGTTTCGCCGCGGCGGTGCCGGCGGCGCTGTTGCAATTTTTTGATGCGCGAGCGACTCTGGCGATGTCGGCTCTGATGTTTGGTTTGGCGGGCGTATTCGCCTTGAAGTTGCCGCGCAAAGTCGCGACGGTGCAAACTCCGGTCGAACCGATCGAAACTTTGGAGTTGCACAGTTCCGCGATTCGCCAAATTGCGGCGTTGATGATGGTCTTGCGCGGGATCATCGGTTTTTTGTTTTTTCATGTCGCGTTTTGGTTGCGCGACGAAGTTGCCGGCACCGCATGGTTCGGTCTTGCGCTGGGTCTTTCTTCGTTGGCGACGATCATCGCCAACTCGGTGGCGCCCCTGTTGCGTCGAACAATGTCGGAGCGGGCGATGATGATTTTCGTCTACCTCGTCATCGGTCTGGTCGGTGTTTACGCCGGACTCGTGGGTGGAATAACTGCAGGCATCGTGTTGATCGCCGTGACGAACGGAATGGGTTCGATCGGTCGATTGTCTTTCGAATCTTTCGTGCAGAGAAACGCCCCTGACGCGAACCGTGCCCGCGCATTCGTAAGATTTGAAACCCGAAATCAATTGGCGTGGGTCGGTTTCGGCCTGTGCGCGGTGTTCTTGACGCTTCCGGGTGCCGCTGGCTTTGGATTGGTCGGTGCGATCGGAGTTCTCGGCACGGCCTGTTCGTTTTACATCGTGTTTTCGGCCAAGAGGCGGGCAGATTCGACTAGAGACTGATTCGCTCCAGCCACAAACCCGGGGCGGAGATTTCGTTCGGCGTCGGAAGATTGCCTTTCTTCGACCAAAGCTGGGCGAGGCCTTGTTCGCCGGCGCGCTCGACGACGCCCTTGATGAATCGATCGCCGCCCGCCAATTGGGCGTCGGTCAGGTGGATGCCGAAGAGTTCTTCGACGTATTGGTCTTGGGCGCTCGCCTCTACGCGTCTTCGCCTCACCGCCTCCGAAATCTGGGCGCCGTTGCCAAGAATTCGACCGGCGACGACATCTACGACGCGATCGACGTAACAAACTATGGTGCAAATCAACGCGTCGAGCACCGGCGCCAATGATTTTTGCTGGGCGGTTCTCTCGGCGCCCAACAAGATCGTCGGGTCACCGAGCAGCCTTTGCATCATCTCCGCCGGGTTCGTGTCGGCGACGTCGATATTGCTGAGTCGTTGACCAAAGGCGTTGGGGTTTGGTTTGAAGCCCGAGACATGCTGTTTGACCGATTCGGTTATAAGTTCGCGAACGTGCTCGACTTGAAACACTCGGTGGAATGCGAGCTCTTGGATCAACGACCACATCTGCATGTCTTCGACCTTGATCGACCAGTCGTTCGCGAATTCTTCGCAGTTGCGTGCAAGAAAGATCAGTTGGGTTTTCGGAAGGCGGGGAAGCGGCAGGTCGTATTGGCCAAACGCCCGAAGCGACAACTGTCCGACCATCGAGCCGACCGACATGCCGAGCATCGCGGGGGTCATCAGTTTGGTGAGGTTCGTCATCATCGCGTCCATGCCGTCGGCGTCGTCGCCTGCGAGGTCTGAGCCGGTTTCGTCGCCGATGCTGGCGGGCGCGCCCACCGAGAAATCGGAGAAATAAAATTTGAAGGCCTCGAGAGTGTGATGAATCCATGTCGAGCGGTTCACAACCTCGATGTTCGGCGACTGTGTCGAAGTCGTCGTCGAGAGTCCGGTGACGTCGCGCACGTGAAGGTCGGCGACCTGTGCAAGTTGGTTCAATGAAATTCTCGTGGTTGGTTCGACATTCGCCTCGGGCGACGAAATGTTGGTTGACATCATCGCGAATTGTCGCGCCAGATCCCATTGCACGGGGCCGCTCGCCGACATCGCCTTGGCGATTTGATCGAAAAATGGCATGCCTGATGACGAAAAATCGTTTGGGTTTTCGGGCATGGTCAGATGATACGCACCAGATCGAATACTTCACTCGCGAAAGACGCGTGTCGATGGGCTCGTTGAACCGCGCAGATACACTGAAAACGATGTCAGCGACCCAAAGTCATGGTGTTTCCGATACCCGACTTGAGTTGACGAAAGACGAGTTGGACATCGGTCTTGTCTACAACTGGGCGATTTTGCCTTCGTGCGGAGCGGTGGTCGTTTTTTCGGGTGTCGTGCGCGACAACGCCGATTCGCGTCATGGCGTGACCGCGTTGACCTATGAGGCGTACGAAGATCGGGTGATCGAGAAACTGAATGTAATCGCCACCGAGATGCGCAATCGTTGGGCCGACCTGGGACGCGTGGCGTTGATTCATCGAATCGGTGAATTGAAATTGGGCGAGTCGTCGGTGGTGGTCGCCGTCTCTTCGCCGCATCGGCCCGAGGCCTTCGCGGCGGCACAATTCGGAATTGACGCGCTCAAGTTGAGCGTTCCGATTTGGAAGCAAGAACATTGGGCCAGCGGCACAGATTGGGGAACCAACAGCCAGCCGATCTCCGACGCCCGAAACATCGGCAAGGTGCCGCAACGATGATTGTCGCATCGTCGTTTCTCGCCGTGATTTTCGCGACGATTTCGATCGTCTCGGGTGCGAGCCTGATCTTTCTGGTTTTTTCACAAGAGCGAAAGACGAGTTCGACCGAGGGCATGGCGGCTTTTCATCGCCACCTCAACGCGCTCTCTGACGAATCACGCGAGCACCTGCGCAGTCAATTGCGCGAGGCCAAACAAAGACAAACGAGAAACTAGGCATGGCTCGCGACCTGGCGATCGACCTCGGCACTGCGAACACCCTCGTCTATATGCAGGGCAGGGGCATCGTGATCAACGAACCCTCGGTGATAGCCGTAAATCGCCGAACCGGCGAAGTTTTGGCGACGGGTGAAGAGGCGTGGCAAATGATCGGGCGCACACCCGGGTACATCGTCGCGGTTCGACCATTGCGTGGTGGGGCAATCACGGACTTTGAAGTGACAGAGAAAATGATTCGTCTGCTGTTGCAACGCGCGGGAGTTTCGAAGTTTTCACGACCAAAAGTGTTGATTTGCGTGCCATCGGCGATCACCGAGGTCGAACGACGGGCGGTCACCGACGCTGCGCGTCGGGCGGGCGCGGCAGACGCCCAGTTGATCGAGCAGCCGGTCGCCGCGGCGATCGGCGCGAACCTGCCGATCGACGAACCGGTTGGAAACATGGTCATCGACATCGGCGGTGGCACCACCGAGACCGCGGTTCTGAGTCTCGGCGGCATCGTCGCCCTTGAAGCGGTTCGTGTTGGGAGTTTCGATATCGACTCGGAGATTCAGTCGTTCGTGCGGAGGAATCACGGCATAGCAATCGGCGAGAGAACCGCCGAGGAAATCAAGAAGTCGATCGGTAGCGCGATGCCGATGCCAGGAGATACCGACGCCGAGGTCAGGGGTCGCGACCTTGTCACAGGCTTGCCAAAGATAGTGATTTTGACGGCAAAAGAGATTCGCGAGGCGATCAACCCCGTCGTCACCCAAATGGTCGACTCGGTGGTCAAGTGTCTGGGGGTCGCACCACCCGAGTTGTCGCAAGACTTCTTGAAGCGCGGCATGTATCTCGTGGGTGGCGGTTCATTGTTGCGCGGAATGGCCGAGCGAATCTCAAACGAGACGCGTGTCCCAGTGAACATGAGCAACCAACCCCTCGAGGCGGTGGTGCTCGGTGCTGGTCACTGCATCGAAAATTACGCGGCGCTTCGCGGATTGTTCATGGACTCGCGACGCTGATTATTTTTTGTCGACAATTCGGGTCAAGCCCTCTTGCACAACGGTAACTATCAGTTCACCTTTTTCGGAAAAAATATGGCCGCTGGCGATGCCGCGGGCGTTGGAGGTCGAGATCGCCGTCTGATCGTAGAGCAACCAAGCATCAGACCTGAACGGGCGATGGAACCACATCACGTGATCAAGACTCGCCATTTGAATACCCTGTTCGGTCCATGATCTTCCATGGGGCAGCAATGTCGTGTCGAGCAACGACATGTCGCTCGCATAGGTGACGATGCATGCGTGAAGCACCGGGTCGTCGGGGAGCTCACCGTCGGCGCGCATCCAAAGTTTTTGCCCTGGGCTCTTTTGGTTTTTTCGGGTCAACGGATCGGCGTCGATGTATCGCAGGTCGATAGGACGCGGTCGGTCGTACCATTCGCCGATCATTTCTTTGTAGGGCTCCATTCGGGTTTTGAAATCTGGGAGCGTCTCGGGTTTCGGCAGATTTAGCGGCATCTCGATGTGGTGCTCGAGACCGGGCTCGGGGATTTGAAAACTGGCCTGCAGGTTGAAGATCGCCTTGCCATGTTGAATCGCGATCACGCGCCGTGTCGTGAAACTTTTTCCGTCGCGAATTCTGTCGACCTCATAAAGAATCGGGATGGACGGGTCGCCGGGGCGCAAAAAATAGGCGTGCAACGAGTGGACACGGCGGGATTTGTCGTCGACGGTGCGGGCGGCGGCCACAAGCGCCTGCCCCGCGACTTGCCCGCCGAAGACTCTCTGCCGATTTTCTTGGGGTGAGACTCCCCGAAAAATATTCACCTCGATGACCTCGAGGTCGAGCAGCGTCACCAGATCTTTCAACGCCGAAGTCATGGTTCTATTCTTGCATCTGGCTTGTCTTCGACTTGATTAATTATCGTCACCTATAAGATTTGACGAGTGACGATCGTCTGGAATGCCCAATGCGTCAGCGAGGGTCTCGAGAAAATCGACGAGGCGCGTCCGAGGGTTTTGGCGAGAGTCAAACAAGCGCTCGATGCCTATCATCAAACCGAAAAATCAGAGCGGTACTACGACATTCTCCTCGGAGATTGGATCGAAAGGTATCTTCATCTCGTTTATGTGGCGTCGCGAAATCATTCGATCGACTCAAAGACCCAAATTTTCGGCTTCGACAACGACAACAAACTGAGAGTCGCCCCGACTCGCGACATCACGGAGTTCTTCTCGGCGCATCAATCTCTGCCCGATCTCGCGTTGGCGGCCCTGCAGACAGTCTCGCTGCATGGCCCCGGGTCGCTGAATATTGTCGGCGGCGAAGTGTCGATCACGAATTCGAACAAGTCAAACCGGCTCGATCGGTTGATATCAAGTTTGATACGGGCCTTTGCGCCCGGCAGAGATCCGAAGATTCTCTTCGTCAAACCTTTCTCTGGTCGAACGCCAACCGCATGGAGATTGGCCATGTGGTCGTGGCGAAAATGGTCGAGGCATGACGACATGGGCTTCGGTTTTTCGGTGCGAGCGAGCATCGACACTCGATGGCGAAGCCACAACCTTTCGGGGGTTTCGACGCACGACAAACTGGGCGATGTAGCCAATGCGATGCTCTCGGCATTCTTGCCGGTGTGCGCAGTCGAGGGTTTTGAGCAAATCAAATCTCGGGTTTTCTCGCAACGTTCGACCCGACCAGAGCACGTATATTCGGCGCAATCGCTTTGGACTCATTTTGCGTTCAAAGTCTTGGTCGCGCAATGGTGCGAAGACGGAAGCAAACTTCACTACCACCAGCACGGCGGATGGTACGGCTTGGACGAGTCGCACGCGGCCGAAAAATACGAGTCCCGCGTCGCCGATTACTACTACACGTGGGGCTGGAGTCGAGGCTCGCCAAAGACGATTCCATTGCCGCCGCCGGTGCCCGCACTGCAAAGAATCAACGTGAGCCAAGACTCGTTGATTTGTTTCGACCAACCAAAAGAGATCTATCGTCTGCAGTACTTCCCGTTGCCGGGCACTATGCAAACGATGTACGAGCAGACCGCCGAGTTCGTCAAGACACGACAAAGCGAAACGAACCTCGTCGTGCGACTCTTTCCTGGAGATTACGGCCAAACCCAGAGGCAGGCGATCGCATCGGCGAGAGCCTCGACCGTGTTCGACAACACGACGCCGATTTTCGAGCAATACGGCTCGAGTCGAATCGTCTTTCACAATTATCTCGGCACCTCGTGGTTGGAGACCATGGGTCTCGATATCCCCACGATTTGTTTCTACGACGTGGACGCCTACAGATTCAGGCCGGACGCGAGGAGCCTGCTCGAAGATCTGGTGAGGGTCGGCATTTTGCACATATCGGGCGAGAGCGCTGCCGACCATGCAAACTCAATCGAAAATGACGTCGCCAAATGGTGGCTGCGCGACGATGTGCAGGCGGCCAAAAGAAACTTCACCCGACAATTCGCGAACTTCTCGCAAGATTGGAAAGAGTCGTGGGAGTCGAACTTCACCAACATTTTGATTCGCTGAGCGGTCGACCTTGAAGATTCAAAAAAAATTGCGCGACTTGGCCCTTGCGACGAAGGGCTTCATGCCCCCCGAAGAAGGGGACGCATTGTTCGTTGCGGCATGCGAAGCCTGTCGCGCGGCTCCCGGTCTAAAGCTGGTCGAGATCGGCTCGTATTGCGGTCGTTCGACAATTTGGCTCGGCGCTGCGGCGAGGATCAACAACACGGTTTTGTTTTCGGTCGACCATCATTTCGGCAGCGAGGAAAACCAGATTGGCTGGCAATGGCACGACGACTCGTTGGTTGATGCACAGACCCAAAAATTAAACACCTTGCCCGAATTCTTGCGAACCCTCAGACAGTCTGCGCTGGGCGATGCTGTGGTTCCCGTTGTCTCTGATTCCGAACTGTTCGGTGCCCAATTCACCACAGATTTGTCTTTTTTGTTCATCGACGGCGGTCACGGTGAATCGCCGACCAAGCGTGATTACGAAACTTGGACGCCGAAGATCGCCCCTCGTGGGTACTTGGCGATTCACGATGTTTTCGCCGACCCGAAAGACGGCGGTCAAGCGCCGCACGATTTCATTTATCGCAGAGCTCTTGATTCGGGCTTGTTCACCCAGGTTTCGGCCACAGGATCGCTTCGCGTGTTGCGACGTCGAGACGAGGTTCAACCCTCGAGAGTTTCGTCGTAACGGAATATTCGCGAGGCCGGAGAAATCGAATACAGGGAGTCTGCGGCGAGAATGATCGCCGCACCGGTGTATGCCGACGTCTCCTCGGCGGGAAACACGACCTTGCCGGGATAGACAAGGCCCGTCAGATACGAGCCGTCGGTCGTGCGATGATGCGATGTCGAGTTGAGCAGAAACTGCGCGGTGTCGACATCGCCGATCGCGGCGAACGCCATCGAACATTCAGCCGTCTCAGATGCCGTGATCCAAGGTTCGTCACTCACGCATCGAACACCGTGGTCGTGCATCACGAAAGTTTCGAACTTTTCTTCGAGACGCGACTTCGCGACCGCACCGACGAGCGATCCGGTGAGAACGGGGTAGTACCAGTCCATCGCCCAGCGTGTCTTCGGCTCGAAAACCTCGGGATGCTCGGCGATTACAGTCTCGATTCGCACCGCGGCTTGCGACCATTCGGGTCGCGGTGAATCGAGCAATTCGGCGATCTTTGACGCCGACACGAGCGCGTGCCTTATCGAGGAGCATCCGGTCAACAGCGCATAAGACCAAGGCTTCGACTTCGCTTCGCGGGCCCAAAGCACGGTGCCGTCGGCAAGTCGCATCGAAAGAACCCAGGCCATCGCCTTGTCGAGCATTGGCCAGAATTTTTTCAGCGCCGCAAAGTCATGAGTGCACAACCAGTGGTGCCACAGACCCGTGCCGACATAGGCGCAGACATTGCTGTCGAGTTTCGGATCTTTGACCGTGCCGTCGAAATTGAAATAGTTCGGCCACGAGCCGTCTTTGTTTTGAGTCTCTTGCAACCATGCATAGGCGCGATGCGCGCTGTCGTGCATGCCCATGACGTCGAGGGCCATCGCCGTCTCGACATGGTTCCATGGGTCGCAGTGGCCGTCGACGAACCACGGGATCATGCCCGAGTCTCGCTGCAGATCGGCGATCGAAGCGGCGGTTTGAGCCAGTTCGGCGCGCGTCAAAGCCCGCTCGACCGAAAGAGTTCTCTGCAGCGAGTTCATTTCTTTGCACCCACAAGTCGCCCGGACGGTTTGGTCGCATAGACGACATAACTTTTGCCGATCATCGGGCTCAACGCCTTGTCGATCGCTCGGGTGATCGTCGGAGCCGAGATGATGTCCCACTCGAGAAATTTTTTATAGATGGCGACGGCCTTGTTGTCTTCGCGTTGAGGGCCTACGGCGCACCGCAACCACCAATAAGGGGAGTGCAAACCGTGGGCCTTGTGCGTCGAGCCGACTTCGAGGCCCACTCGCGAGATTTTTCGGCGCAACTCGCCACCTCGATAGATGCGCACATGCCCGCCCGCCACGAAAGGTGCGTGGTATTCGTCGGAGAGAGCCCAATTGATTTTTTCGGGAAACCATGCGGGAACCGTGGCCGCCAACATGCCACCAGGTCGCAAAACCCGCTCGAATTCGGAGAGCGCAATGTCGTCGTTGTCGATGTGTTCGAGAACCTCGGATGTCACGACGCAGTCGAAGGTCGAGTCGTTGAACGGCAGTCGCGTGGCGTCACCGCGAATCACCCCTGCGAGCGAGTCGGCGTCTAGTTCGCCGGCCTCGTACATCGCGGCGAATGTCGCCCGAGTGCTTGTGACTTCTTGGGCCGCGTAGTCGAGCGCGACCACTCGGGCACCGCGTCGAGCCGCCTCGAAGGCGTGTCGACCAAAGCCCGTGCCGGCATCCAAAAACAGGTCACCCGGCTTGAGGTTCAACCTGTCGAATTGCACGGTCAACATTTCAGGTCTTTCGTTTCGCAAGTTTGGCGAGATTGTGCGGCATCGAGAGCACCTCGCGATATTGGTCGACGGTGAGTTGTGCGCAATGGCGCCAACTCCACCTTTCGGCGACCCGTTGGCGACCTGCTCGACCGATTTTCTGCCTGAGTTCGGCGTCGTCGAGCCCGCGACGAATCGCCCCAGCCAGTGCGTCGGCGTCGGCGGTCGCGCACGACAAAACCGTTTCCCCGTCACGACCCGTTACCTCGGGTAGAGCGCCGCCCGTCGTGGCCACGAGACAGATGCCGGTGCTCATCGCCTCGATCGCCGGCAAACTAAAACCCTCGTAGAGGCTGGGCACTATCGCCAACTCTGACTCGGCGTAGAGCTCGACGATCCTTTCGTCCGAAACCCCCGACACGAAACTGATGCAGTCGCGCAAACCGAGCGAGTCGATCAAATCGGCGCTCGCGCCTTCGCGCGCCTTGCCGATTATCGTCAGGTGAACTTCGCGCTCGGTGCGAAGTTTCGCCAGCGCTTCGAGCAAAAATGACAGACCCTTGAGCGCGACATCGGCCGAAGCCGTGGTTATCAAGTGACCAGGTTTTCGACTGATCGAAGAAATCGGTCTGAACAAATCGGGGTCAACCCCGACAGGCACCAGGCGCATGCGGTCTTTCGAGACGCCCATGTCGGTATGAATGTCGTTGATCGAGTTTTCGCTGACGACGACAACGCGCGGCAACTTGCTCGCGACGCGGCCCTGCATCCAAACGAATGAATACCATCGGCCGATCGCGCGGCGCTTCCACCACGTCTTCGTGTGCGACATCTCGAGCATGCGGTCTCTGGTGATCGGGTGATGCAAAGTGACGATCGTCGGAATAATTTTTTCTATCTTGAGAATCGAAGTGCCGAGACATTGGTTGTCGTGAACCAGGTCGAAGTCGTCGATGCGTTCTCGCAACGCCCGATGGGCACGCATGCTGAAAGTGAGCGGCTCGGCGAATGTGCCCTTGAGAAACATCGCCGCCTCGACGAAATTAGGCCAGGTGTTCAGTTCCCAGTAGGCGGGAAACCGACCCGGGTGATGGTCGTTGAAGATGTCGAGACTCGGCAACTTGTGCATCGTGATGCGAGGATCGATGACCGGGTAAGGCTGCCCGCTGAAGACCTCGACGTGGTGCCCCAGATCGACGAGGGCCTTGGTCAGGTGACGCGAGTAGACGCCCTGTCCACCGACATGTGGCTTGCCGCGATATGTCAGATACGCGAGCCGAATCGGACCGTTGATGTCAAACGGTTTTTTCATCAGAAAATCCTACCCGTGCATTTTTTGCTTCTATCTGGAGACGGTGAGGCGCATGAACCTGCTGATCGGTGAATCGGGCGTGATGAAAAACGGCTCGAGGTTGAAGCCATCGGGCGGACCAGATTGGGGCTCGACACAAATCGCGTGCTCGGGCTGGTCGTAAACGACCCAGTGCGAGCAGTCGCTTTCGACCGTGACGTGAATCGATTCGTCGAAAATTATTCGTGGCGACCGGCGCGATCCGCGAAAGCAGTCGTCATACGGCGGTGGCGGGGGCGCAATCGTTCTTCCCGTGGGGATACCCGCGGCGTCGCGGACATACATTTCTGAAAACTCGGCTTCGAGACGACAGGGACGCGCGAACCACGGGTGCCAACCGACTTGAACCGGCATTCTTGGTGAGCGAGTCTGCACGGTCAGCGAGCAGTTCAATACATCGTCGACGAGCGAGATTGTTTGCGTTACCAAACCGTCGAAGGCGAAACGGTCGCCAAGATCGATTTGCATGCTCACGCTCGTGCTGTTCGCGTCGAGAACCTCGAACGGGCGATCGAGAACCGTGCCGTGAATCGCGTGGGGAGGCATGCTCAGTTCGAGATTGTGGTCGATGCCGTCGAAGCTGAACCTTCCTTCACGAACCCTGCCCGCATACGGCACCATCGGATAAGAACCCCACCGTTGCGGGTTCGTCTCAGAGTTTTTGACGATCAATAATTCGCGACCAAAGGCGATCAGCGATGCAAGACGCCCGCCATTTGTCGGGTCGACCGTGCAACTCGTGTTTTTGCCGACCAAAATGCACGACTCGTTGTTCATACGGCCGTCTTGTTTCGAGTTCGCGCCAGCACCATCGCAGATAGTGCGATTACCAAGCCCGCGATGAGCGGGGCATCGCCGATTCTCGAGTAAACGGTTCGACCGGATCGCAGCGGCACATCGACGATCAATGTTCGCCCGACTCCGATTGGCACGCGATTGGTGATTTTTCCCGACGGTTCGATCAGGGCGCTGAAGCCGGTGGTCGCCGCTTGCAACACATACCTGCCGGTTTCGCGAGCGCGCAACGAATTTGCCGCAAGTTGCTGGGTTTGCAGAACGGTGCCCGTGTAACTAGAACCATTCGTCGGGTTGAGCAGCACCTGACCACCTGCTTCGACCCCGCTGTTCGCGCGACCAGAGAAGAACGCCTCCCACGAGATGACCACGGCGACCTTCTTGCCTCTGACCTCGAGAATCGCCGGCTCGGTGCCCGCCACCGCGTCACTAGGGATGCGATTCATCGGGGCGCCGATCGCGCCGAGCAAGTCGCGCAATCCCGCGGGAACATATTCACCAAAGGGAACGCGACGAACCTTGTCGTAACGAGAACTGATTTCGCCGATGGGTCGAACCACTACTTGGGCGTTTGTAAACCTGCTTGCCCCTGCATCTTCGGTGATGCCAACCACAAACTCGGCGTCCAAGCGTCGCGCTTCGGCAAGAACCTCGTCGTATTCGACGCTCGAAGAAAATTCGGCGACATCGATCACATTCTCCGGCCAGAGCACGGCGTCTGGTCGGTCGCCGAGTTCGATGGTGCTTGTGACGGCCAGGTGGCGGTCGACCGCGTCGCGCGCGCGGGCGTCAATCGCCAGCACGCCCTGAGGTCCGCCGCCCTGCACGATTGCAAAGCGCAGGTTGTCGCCCGAATCTCTGACCGGTGAGATACTCTGCGCGAAAAGTATCAGGCAACCGAGCACCAAAGTCAGACGAAACACGGTAAGTCGCGACTCGCGGCGATCGAGGTAGGCACGAATTGTCGCCGCGGTTTGAAAGACGAACCAAGTCGTCAAGACCGGACCACCGACACTTCCGATTTCGGCCAGCCAAGTTTGTGAAACAGCGATCGGAATCGTGGCCAACGGCACGCCACCAAATGGAATAGAGAACCGCAACGCCTCGGCCAAACAATGGGCGATTGGTCGAGACAACGCGGGGATGCCGACCCGACCAGCGACGATCGCGGCGGTGCCGTGAAGTGCGGCGAACAAGAAAACTACGAAAATGAAACCCGGCGCGGTGAGCCACCACATCCACGACATGCCGAGACTGAACCACGGCACCGAAAAAAACATGCCCAACACAAAATGTTCGCGAGCGTCGTTCGCCGCGTTGCAAACCGCGAAGAACGTGACGAGACCGAGAATCGCCAGCGGCCACCAACCCCACGGTGGCAGGCTGAAGCCGACGAGCATTCCGCCGACGAGTGCGCCGAGTTTTCGCCCACGGCGAGATTTTGTTGACGCCAACTTGTGCAGCATGCGCAGTTGCTGGTTACCTGAACGGATCGTCGGTGCGGAGCAAGATCTTCAAGTTAAAAATTCTCTCGCGCGCCGGCGGATGAGACGAAACAATCAGGGCGTTTTCGGGTCTGATGTCGCCCGTTTCAGCGTCGTCGACGACATGTTTGAGCGCAGCCAATAGTTCGTTGCCGAAACCCATGCGCACAGCCCGATGGTCAGCCTGAAACTCTGACGCGTGGCCGACGGCGCCGCTCAAGACCTGGGCGACAAGCAAACCGGCGACGAACATCGACGAGGTCACGGTCAGGGCGGAGGCGACCAGCAGTCCGAAAAATTTCAGAGCGGCGAATTTAGAAGAAAATGCGTTGGAGATTCGCTCGGCGTACCCCTGCAACTTGAAGCCCAGCCGCGCCAACAAAAGTATCGGCAGGCTCAACCATTGGGCGATGGTCAACGCGATGGTATGCGAGCCGAGGTGGTGACTCAATTCGTGCGCGAGAACACCCGTCAATTCGTTTTCATCGAGTTCGTTGATCGCATAAGACGAAACGACGACCAGGTGGCCGCCCGAGGCAAAAGCGTTTATCTCGTTGCTGTCGACCACCGCCAGAACGAAACTTTCGCTGTCGACATGATTCGCCTGTGCGACGCGCCGCCACGCCATGTGCAATATCGCCGACTCTTTTGCCGAGGGCTTGCGGGCGCCGAGCAAACGCGCGAGAAACACTCGCTGCATCGACTTCGAGAAGAGAACGATGCCGAGTGCCAACGACGCGAACGCGAACAGCGGATATGAGACATCGGTGAAACGCCAGAACGGAAGCCAAAGAATCGCGATTGCGACGAGCCAAATAGGAATCAGCGCGGCGACCGGCGCCAACGCGCTGATCGCCGCCGAGTCGATTTGGCGCCGCGCTGTGGACACCTATTAAGTAGACCAGCAAATACGGCGAGACGGCAACAGGGTCGCGATTTCGGCGCAACAACTAACCTAAAAATCATGTTGTCGGTCATTCCGAGTCCGTCCGCTGGTTCGCTCGAAATCGGCCCGTTGAAGTTCAACGCCTACGGATTGATGATCGCCCTCGCCGTGGTCGCCGCGGTTTGGTTGTCGAAAAAGCGCTTCGGTGAGCGCGGACTCGGCAAACCCGAAGATGCCGGCTCGATCGCGATGATCGCCGTGCCGATCGGCATCGTCGGTGCGCGTCTGTATCACGTGTTGACCGACTGGGAGAGGTTCGATGGTCGGCTGATCGACACGATAAAAATTTGGCAAGGCGGGCTCGGCGTTTGGGGAGGCATCTCGGCCGGTGTCGTGGCCGGCGTGTTCGTGGCTAAGTCGAAGCAGATACCGATCGCCGCCGGTCTGACCTGCGTCGCGCCGGCGTTGGCGCTCGCGCAGTCGATTGGCCGCTGGGGAAACTGGTTCAACCAGGAACTTTTCGGCAAGCCCACCGATCTGGCATGGGCGCTGCAAGTTTCGGCGGCAAAAGCGCAAGCCGCCGGCTTCGAGGCGGGAACAACTTTTCATCCGACATTTCTCTACGAGTCGATCGGTTGTCTCGCGATCTGCCTGGGTTTGATCAAGGCCGAACGGCGGCGGCGCTACAGAGACGGGACATTGTTCGCGATGTATGTCGCGGCGTACACGTTCTTGCGATTTTTCGTCGAGTCGTTGCGCATCGACACGGCCAAGAGCGTCGGGGGTTTGCGCTTCAATCAATGGACATCGATCGTCGTGTTCGCATGTGCCGTGATCTATCTGGTGGCCTCAAGCAAGAAATCTGAATCACAGCAGGCTTGACCGGCCGACTCTGCCCGCTGAATTCGCTCGTAGAATTGTCGCCGTGACAGAAAAGATTTCGCAGGAAACCGTGATCAAGGTTTCGCGTTTGGCACGCTTGAGTCTGAGCCCTGAGCAAGCCGAGAAAATGACCGCTCAACTCGCCGGCATGCTCGAACATTTTCGCGACATCGACGCGCTAGATCTTGCGGGGGTCGAGCCGATGACCCAGCCGTATCCGATCAAAAATGTTTTGCGTGAGGATGTCGAAGTCGAGTCGTTGAACCGCGAAGAAGTTCTGGGCCAGGCCCCCGCGGCCGAGAGCGGTCGGTTCAGGGTGCCGCCCACAATCGGATTCGATGTTTGATCGATGAAAAAACTGGTTGAAATTGTCGCCGCAGTCGGCGGTGGTTCGTTGACGGCGACAAGTGTCTTAGAAGAACACCTCGACCGAATCAAGGCGCGCGAGGGCGAGATTCACGCCTTCAATCTGGTCACCGCGGAGCAGGCTCGAACAGACGCGGCGAAAATCGACGCCGACATCAAGGCGGGCAAAAGCGCGGGCCCATTGGCCGGCGTGCCGATCGCGCTCAAAGACAACATGTGCACGCGCGGCATTGAAACAACTTGTTCATCGAAGATTCTTCAGGGATGGAAACCCCCATACGACGCGACGGTGGTCGGCAAACTTCGTGCGGCCGGCGCGGTTGTGGTCGGCAAGACGAATCTCGACGAGTTCGCGATGGGTTCGAGCACCGAAAACTCGGCGTTCGGCCCGACGAAAAATCCGCTGGATGTCTCTCGTGTGCCCGGTGGCTCGAGTGGAGGAAGCGCCGCCGCGGTCAGCGCCGGTTTTGCCGCGGCCTCGCTGGGCAGTGACACGGGTGGCAGCATTCGTCAACCGGCCGCGCTCTGTGGCGTGGTCGGTGTCAAGCCGACATACGGCACCGTTTCGCGTTATGGACTAGTTGCATTCGCCAGCAGCCTCGACCAGATCGGGCCGTTCACGCAAGATGTGCGCGACGCCGCCACTTTGCTCGAAGTGATCGCGGGTCACGATCCGCTCGACTCGACTTCGATCCCGCAACCTGCCGCCTCGTTAGTTTCGGTTCTCGACCACGGCGTCAAGGGCATGCGCATCGGTCGTGTCACTGATTTGCCTGAAGGTTGTGAACCTGATGTGCTTGCACGACTCGAAGCAGCGTTTGACGCGATGCGCGACGCCGGCGCGACGATCGTCGATGTCAAGTTGCCCTCTCTGCAATATTGTCTCACCGCCTATTACTTGATCGCGCCCGCGGAGGCGAGCAGCAACCTGGCCCGATACGACGGCGTTCGCTACGGCAACCGAGTCGACGCCCCCGACTTGAATGCGATGTATGCGGCGACCCGAGAGTCTGGTTTTGGCGAAGAGGTCAAGCGACGCATCATGCTCGGCACCTACGCGCTTTCGGCGGGTTACTTCGACGCGTATTACGGCAAGGCGTTGAAAGTGCGCCGCTTGATCGCCGACGACTTCGCCAGCGCCTATGCGAAAGTCGACGCAATCTTGACGCCGACCTCGCCATCGGTGGCGTTCAAGTTCGGCTCGAAGACCGACAATCCGTTGGCGATGTATCTGTGCGACGTGTTCACGATTCCGACCAATTTGGCCGGTCACCCCGCGATGAGCGTGCCGTTCGGGTTGGGTGCCGACTCGATGCCGGTCGGCATCCAAGTTCTGGCCACGACACTGGGTGAGCAGTCGATGTTCAAGGTCGCGGCAGAACTCGAGCGGGCGTCATGAGTGATAACACAACACTGCCCAATGGTTGGCAACTCGTGGTCGGCCTCGAGGTTCATGTCGAGTTGGCCACGAAGACGAAAATGTTCAGCGCGAGCGCGAATCGTTTCGGTGACGAGCCGAACACGAACATCGACCCCGTAACGCTGGGAT